>OGFM01000078.1_pt1 | contig 87453 bp, 77 predicted proteins | sample 1570871 | NCBI WGS metagenome assembly OGFM01 (sample SAMEA2581957, study PRJEB24529) | metagenome | biome: Human gut stool | place: China | collected 2011
GCGGAGTCAAGCCGAGCGGGTGGTCGTTCCAGCGGGCAAACAAATTCTACCCCGACATCGACGACACCGCGGTCGCGATTGTCGCACTCCTGAAATACCGCGACGCCCTGCCGAAGTCGGATCCGCGCGCCGCGAAAATTTCGGAAGCCATCGGGCGCGCGGCGAAATGGATTGTCGCAATGCAGTCGAAAAACGGCGGCTGGGCGGCCTTCGACCGCGACAACACAACCGAGCTTGTGACGAAAATCCCGTTCTGCGACTTCGGCGAAGTGCTAGACCCCCCGAGCGTAGACGTCAGCGCGCACGTCGTGGAGGCCCTGCTCAAATGCGGCTATTCAAAAGACTGCGAGTGCGTCTCGCGCGGAATAAAATTCATTCTCGGCGAGCAGGAGGACGACGGCTCGTGGTTCGGCCGCTGGGGAATCAACTATATCTACGGCACTTGGTGCGCGATGACCGCGCTCAAAGCCGCGGGCTTCGAGTACTCGTCGCCCGAAATCAAACGCGCGGCGGACTGGCTTGCGGGCAGGCAGAACCCCGACGGCGGCTGGGGAGAGCGGGCTTCCACCTACATGCAGCCTCGCAGCAAAAGCGGCTCGACCGCCTCGCAGACGGCGTGGGCGTTGATTGCGCTGATGTCGTTCGAAACGCCCTACGGCGAAAATATCCGCAGGGGCTTGGACTATCTCAAAAACACGCAGACCCCCGACGGAACTTGGGTTGAGGCCGAGTACACGGGGACGGGCTTCCCCGGATACGGGCTGGGCGCGAAAGTCGATTTGCGCAACGGCGCGCCGCTTCCGCAGGGCAAGGAGCTGTCGCGCGGATTCATGCTGCGCTACGGTTATTATTGCCATTACTTCCCGATTATGGCACTCTCGCGCGAAATACAATGAAGGACACGAAGGAAAAAATACTCGAAACGGCGTTCGCGCTGCTCGTAAAAAACGGCTACAACGGCGTTTCGATAGGCGACATCACAAAGGCGCTCGAAATCACCCGAAGCCTGCCATACCGCTACTTCCCCTCGAAGCGCGATCTGCTCTTCGAGGCGTGCAAGCTCTACTACTACGAACGCTTTTTCCCCGAAAGATTCGACGCGGGAAAAGCGTCGCTCAAAGAGCTTCTCGAAGTGATTTCGCAAAACATGGAGCGCATAATCTTAGGGCTGTCGCGCTCGCTCGGCAGGGAGCTTTCGGTGTTCGACTACAACGTAATGTACTTCGACGCCCTCCGCAACGAGCCGCGTTTCAGACGCTACATGCGCTCGAAAATGCTCGAGCTGCGGGCAATAGCGGAGAACGCCGTAAAAAATTCCGAAATAAAAAAGGGGATTTCCGCCGAATTTGTCGAACGCGTTTTTACCGACATTTGGAGCCGCTGCGCCCATGTGCAGGACAACGCGTCGAACCGCGTAAATCTTGCGCGAATCCTCGACGACATCGGCACATTCTACAAGCTCATTTCGGCGTAGCGCAATCCGCGCCGAGAGCGGGCGGAACGAAACGCGCCCTGCCCCGCAGCCGCAGCGCGAAGCGTTTTACCGAAACAAAAAAATCCGCAACCGGCCTTGCTTTGCCCGTCCAGTTTTCGGGCGCGGTTCGCAGGCGGTTGCGGATTTTTTGCGCGTTTTTCTACGAGCCGGGGTGGCACGCGGGAATCGACGCAAGCTCGGCGGGAATCGCGTCGGGCGCGTAGGTCGGGAATGAAAATTCGAGGAGGCTTACGCAGGGCACTTCGAACTTCGCCTTGCCCTCGCTTCTATCGACAAGAACCGCGACCGCCGCGGGCTTGCCGCCGTTCGCCTTGACGATGTCGATGCATTCCTGAACGCGTCCGCCGCGCGTGATTACGTCTTCCACAATCAGGATTTTCTCGCCGTCGCCGATTTTGAAGTTGCGGCGCAGAACGAGGTTGCCGTCCTGCTTTTCCGCGAAGATGAAACGCTTGCCGAGCTGTCTTGCGACTTCCTGACCGAGCACAAGCCCGCCCATCGCGGGGGCGAGAACGGTGTCGCATTCGACGCCCGCGAGTTTCTTTGCGAGCATTGCCACAAGCTCCGACACTCTGTCCATGTGCTCGCAAACGCGCGCGCACTGGAAGAAATGTCCGCTGTGGAGGCCGCTGCGGAGGATAAAATGCCCCTCCATGAGAGCGCCGGTGTCCCTGAATATTTCGAGAATTTTTTCGTTGTCGTTCATAGGTTTTATAGTCTGTTCGAAAGTCCAGGAGAGTTCGCCCGCCCGCGAGCAGTCGGCGCGGAGAACCGCCATGCCGCCGTCGCAAAATCTTTCGCGGACGTCCCAGAGAAGTTTTTTGTCGGTTTCGGGAATTTTGATTTTTCCGCCCCGAATTTCGGAGTAGTCGAAAAACGCGAAGCCGCCCTCGCCGATGTCGGGCGGGAGCTTTTCGAGACGCTTTTTGCACTCGAAAAGGAACATCAGCCAGTGCGCGCTTCCCTCGTAGCCGCGCTCGCTCGTCATCGAGAACAGGTGGAGGTCGGACGCCTCCAATTCAAGCCCGATTTCCTCGCGCGTTTCGCGGATTGCGCATTCAAACGGCGACTCGCCGTCCGCCATTTCGAGCTTGCCGCCAATCGGACTCCAGCAATCTTTGTTCGGCTCCTTCGCGCGGCGGATAAGCAGGAACTTTCCGTCCGCGTTTCGGACGAAAACAAGCACGCTGATTTTAAACGGAAGCTTCTCCATTTCGAAAATCAGTCGAAGATTACGGTCTTGTTTTTGTAGGCGAGAATGCGCCCCTCGATGTGCCACCTTACGGCGTCGGCGAGAACCGAGCGTTCAAGCTCGCGCCCCTTGCGCATCAAATCCTCCACGCTGTTGCGGTGGTTGACGGGAGCTACCGACTGCGCGATAATAGGGCCTTCGTCCAAATCCTTCGTGGCGTAGTGCGCGGTTGCGCCTATGAGCTTTACGCCGCGGGCGTACGCCTTGTGGTAGGGCTTTGCGCCCGCGAACGCGGGCAGGAAGCTGTGGTGGATATTGATGACGGGGCACCCCACGTTGTCGATGAAATCGCCGCTTAGAATCTGCATGTAGCGAGCCATCACGACAAGCTCCGCGCCGCTCTCGCGGATTATCCGCATTTGCTCGGCCTCGGTTTCGGGCTTTGTCTCTTTTGAAATCGGCGTGTAGTGGAATTTCAGTCCGAACATTTCGCTCATTTCGCGCAAGTCCTCGTGGTTCGAGATTACGCAGGCGATGTCGCAGTGAAGCTCGCCAGAGCGGCAGCGCAAAACGATGTCGCTGAAACAGTGCTCGAATTTCGAGACCATCACCGCGATTTTCGGGCGCACCGACGACTTCTGCACCGACGCCTCCATTTCCAAATCCGACGCGGCGAACTCCCTGAACAGGCGCATTTCCTCGTCTACGTCGCCCGCGGGAATCCACTCGACGCGCTGGAAGAAAATGCCCTCCTGACGATCTCGGTGCTGGTCGGCGTGGAGAATGTTTCCGCCGCGGGCGTAAATCCAGCCAGACACGCGGGCGACTATGCCCGCGCGGTCGTGGCCGTGCAACAATGCAACAATTCTTTCTTCTGACATATCACTAAACTTGCTTGCGCGGCGCGCGGACTTTGCGCGCGCGGCGCGGTTTTGTTAAAACTCGAATTTCGAGCGTCCCATGCGGCGGGCGATTTCCTCTACTACCGCCTTTTCGGCGTCCTCTCCGTGCGCTTCGAAAGTTACGGAGAAACGGACGAACGCGCCTGCGTCGTCCCACGGAACGGTGCTAATGAGGTGCTCGGAAATCATCCACTGCGAGAAGTCCTCGCCGGTCTTGAACTCCGTGCGCGAGCCGTCGGGCTGGATTGCCGACTTGGGCGCGGGCATATAGAGGAAGAATCCCGCCTTGGGCTTGCGCGGCGAGAAGCCGAGGTTTTTGAGAACGCCGACAAGCAAATCCATTCTGCGCGAGTACTTGGCGGCAATCGCGCGGGTTATCGACGGATTTTCAAGACCCTTTGCCGCCGCGAGCTGAATGCCGAGGAACTGTCCCGAGTCCGTATTGTCCTTGACATCGCCGTACGCCTTTACGATTAGCGGATTCCCGCAGACCCAGCCGATGCGCCAGCCCGTCATGTTGTGGCTTTTCGAGAGCGAGTGAAGCTCTACCGCGACGTCCTTTGCGCCCTCTATTTGGAGAATCGACAGCGCGTTGCCGTCGAACGTAAGCGACGCGTACGCGGCGTCGGAAACCACTATTATGTTGTTGCGCTTCGCAAACGCCACAAGCTTTTCGAAAAATTCGCGCGTGGCGCTCGCGCCCGTCGGGTTGTTGGGGTAGTTTACGACAATCGCCTTGGCGCGTTTGAGAACGTCGGCGGGAATCGAATCGAGGTCGGGCAGGAAGCTGTTTTCCGCCGAAAGTTTGAGGTTGTAGACTTCGCCGCCGAGGTATTTTGCATGCGTGCCGAAAACGGGATAGCCTGGGGTCGTCATGATGACGACGTCGCCGGGGTTCACAAAGCAGTTCGGCAGAATGCTGAGGGCGGCTTTCGAGCCTATCGAGTGGAGGATTTCGGTGTCGGGGTCAAGCTCGACGCCGAAGACCGCCTTCATGTATCCCGCGGCGGCAACCTTGAAGTCGCGACCGCCGTTGTCGGCATAGCCCCTGTTTGCGGGGTCTTTCGCGGCGGCGTAGAGGGCTTCGACCACTTCGGGGAAAGCCATTTCGTCGGGCTCGCCCACGCCCATGTCGATGAGCGCGACGTCGGGCTTCGCGGCCTTTGCGGCGCGCTTTGCGCGTTTGATTTTCTCGAACTTGTAGATGGCATTGCTTTTGCCGTAGTTCGCGCCGCCGATTCTTTCGGCGAAGAGGTTTTGAATGTATGAGTCGCTCATTGAATCCGTCTTGTTTTTAATGGGTTGATTTTTTTAAAAAAGTGTCAAGTATGAAAGGAAATAAGAGAGAAGGACTAAAATCAATGAAAATAATAAGCTCTCCCAAAGAAATGAAGGAATTTTCCGCGAACGCGAAAGCCGCAGGCAAAAAAATCGCGCTCGTACCCACCATGGGCGCACTGCACGACGGGCATTTGAGCCTCATCGACAAGGCGAAATCGCTGGCGGACGTAGTGGTCGTATCGGTTTTCGTCAACCCCACGCAGTTCGGCCCGAACGAAGACTACGACAAATACCCGCGCCAGCTCGAAGCCGACGTCGCAAAATGCGAGGAGCACGCGGCCGACGTCGTCTTCGCGCCCTCCCCCTCCGACATATACGCGCCCGACGCCTCCACCTTCGTCTCGGAAGAGCAGATAAGCCAAAACCTCTGCGGCAAAAGCCGCCCCAAACACTTCCGCGGCGTGACGACTGTTGTAAGCATTCTCTTCAATATAGTAAAGCCCGACTTCGGCGTTTTCGGCGAAAAGGACGCCCAGCAGGTCTCCATCATCGAAAGAATGGTGCGCGACCTCTTCATGGACGTCGAAATCGTCCGCGCCCCGATTGTCCGCGAACAGAGCGGGCTCGCCCTCAGCTCGCGCAACAAATACATGACGCAGGCGGAGCGCGACGGCGCAACGCGAATCAGGAAATCGCTGCTGGCGGGCAAGGCTCTCGTCGACGAGGGCTGCACGAACATCGACAGAGTCAAGGCTCTCGTCATAAACACGCTGGCCGACCCAAAAACGCGCATAATCTATGTGGAAATTGTGGACGCCAAAACGTCGCTGCCCGTTTCGGAGCTTGCGAAAGGCAAGTGCAGAATCTCGCTCGCGGTCTGGTATGGACAGACGCGCCTCATAGACAACATCGTTGTTTAGCGCGAAATACAACAACAACACTTTACACACCAGCAAAACAAATATGAAATTCGACGTAGTAGTAGTCGGAAGCGGAATCGCGGGGCTTAGCTTCGCGCTGAAAACCGCAAAATTAGGGCACAAGGTCGCCATCGTCACCAAAAAGGAACGCTCGGACACCAATACAAACCACGCGCAGGGGGGAATCGCAAGCGTCACAAGCTGCGCCGACAATTTCGAATCGCACGTCAAAGACACGCTGATTGCAGGCGACGGACTCTGCCACGAAGACGCCGTGCGCGAAATCGTGAAATCCGGCCCCCAGCAAATCAAGGATTTGATTGAGGAAGGCGTGCAATTTACAAGCCTTCAAGACGGCTCGCCGTCGCTCGGTCGCGAGGGCGGACACTCGCAAAGACGTATCCTGCACGTCAAAGACTACACGGGACGCGCAATCGAAGAGGCTCTGCTCAAATGCGTCGCCGAAAACAAAAACATCGAGGTTTTCGAGCACCACTTCGCGATAGACCTCATCACAAAGGCGAAAACAAACTCGCTCCTCCCCGACCAGCAAAACGAAATAATCGGGCTGTACGTCTACGACACGAAAAACAGCGTCGTAAAAACTTTCAAAACGCGCGTCGTGATGCTCGCCACGGGCGGCACGGGCTGCGTCTACCTCTACACCACAAACCCGACAATCGCCACGGGCGACGGCATCGCAATGGCGTACAGGGCGGGCGCGGAGGTCGCAAACCTCGAATTCATTCAGTTCCACCCCACCGCGCTCTACTCGCAGACGGGCGAACGCTTCCTGATTTCGGAGGCGGTGCGCGGCGAAGGCGCAATTCTGCGCAACGCAAAAGGCGAGGCGTTCATGTCGAAATACGACCCGCGCAAAGACCTCGCCCCGCGCGACATCGTGGCGAGGGCAATCGACAGCGAAATGAAAAGGCTCGGATCGCCCCACGTCTGGCTCGACATCACGCACAAATCCTCCGACGACCTCAAAACGCGCTTCCCGCAAATCTACGAGCACTGCCTCAAATGCGGAATCGACATTTCGAAAGACTACATGCCTGTCGTCCCCGCGGCGCACTACATGTGCGGGGGCGTGCGCACGAAGCTCGACGCGTCTACGACAATCAGGGGGCTGTACGCTTGCGGCGAAGTCGCCTGCACGGGGCTTCACGGGGCGAACAGACTTGCGAGCAACTCGCTGCTCGAAGCCGTGGTGCTTGCCAACAACGCGTCGGTCGCGGTCGATAAATACCTCGAAAACGCAAAGGATACCGACGTCGACGTTCCGCTCTGGAAAGACGGCGACGTGCGCAACCCAGACGAGCGCGTGGTTCTGCAACACAACATGGGCGAACTGCAACGCACCATGTGGGACTACGTCGGAATAGTCCGCACAACAAAACGCCTCGAACGCGCCCTCAACAGGATTGAAAACCTGCACAGGGAAATCGACGAATACTACTGGAATTTCAAAATCGAGCCGACGCTCATCGAGCTTCGCAACGAAGTTCAGGTCGCGATTCTGATTATCCGCTCCGCGCTCGCGCGCCACGAAAGCCGCGGGCTGCACTACACGCTCGACTACCCCGAAAAGCTCCCCACCACGCGCGACACAATCCTTAAAAGAGAGTCTTTCTAATGCCAGACATCGAAAAATTCATAGTGTCGGTGCCCGACTTCCCGCATAAGGGAATCGAGTTTTTCGACATCACGCCGCTCATGGCAAACCCCGAAGCGTACCGCTATACAATAGAAAAAATGGCGGAACTCGTGGCGCAGACAAACCCGACGAAAATCATGGCGGCGGAATCGCGCGGCTTCTTCTTCGGGCCGGCAATCGCGCTGAAACTGGGGCTGCCGTTCGTGCCGATTCGCAAAAAGGGAAAACTTCCGAGGGAGACAATCGACGTGGAGTACGACCTCGAATACGGCAAGGACACGCTCTGCGTGCACCGCGACGACATCGGGAAGTCGGACAGACTCGTGGTGCTCGACGACATTCTCGCAACGGGCGGCACGGCGGAGGCGATGTGCAAAATGGCGGAACGCGTCGGCGCGGAAATCGCCTGCTGCGCGTTCTTCATGGAGCTCGGCTTCCTCAACGGGCGCGAAAAACTTAAAAACCGCAAGGTTGTTTCGATGTTTGTAAAGTGAGGCTTTTCGGAAAAATCGCGGCGGCGCTCGCCGCCCTCGCGCTGGCGTCCTGCGGGACTCCGAGCGCAAACTTCTACCCGCTGGGAACGGGCGCGGCGCAAAACCTCGCGCCAATCCCCGCCGATAAAGTCCAGCTCTTCATCACAAAACGCCCCGACTTCAAATACGCGGAACTCGGCATGATAACCTACGAAACGCCATCGTCGTTTTCGGACGAGCCGCGCGTCTACCAAATCATGCGCGTAAAGGCGGGGGAAATCGGCGCGGACGGGCTGATAATAATGGATTCGCAGTCGTCGTCGGAGAGCTTTCCGCGGATTGCGCTCGACTACTACGGCAACCCCATGCTCACCGACACAACACACTCGTACATAAAATACCGCGGCATGGCAATCAGGCGCGAATGACATGAAATGCCTGCTTCCGATAGTGCTGCTTGTCCTCTCGAACGTGTTTATGATGTTCGCTTGGTACGGACACCTGAAATTCAAGAGCGCGCCGCTGTGGTTGGCGGTCGTGGCAAGCTGGGGGATAGCGTTTTTCGAGTACTGCCTGCAAGTGCCCGCAAACAGAATCGGACACAACTATTGGGACGCCGCGCACCTGAAAACATTGCAGGAAGTGATAACACTGGGAGTGTTCGCAGTGTTCTCTCTGCTGTATCTGAAAGAGGAGTTCAAGTGGAACTACGCGGTTGGATTCGCATTGATGATAGCGGCAGTGTTTTTCGTGTTCAAGAAATGGTAGCGTTGGCGGGAATAAAAAACCGAAAAAAACACTTGCCATAGGCAAAAAAAGCTATTGCATAAGTCGGATAAAAATTTCGCCAGCTTAGCTCAGTTGGTAGAGCAGTTGATTTGTAATCATCAGGTCGTCAGTTCAAGCCTGACAGCTGGCTTACTTTTAACAGAAAGGGTTTCCGTTCGGAAACCCTTTTTTGCGTTCGGATTGCGCGTTTTTGCGTTTGCTGACATTCGTCTGCTACTGCGATTTTACGCGGCTCAGGCGTTCGGCAGTTTGGAGAGCCATTCGGAGACGGCGGGGCGGAGTCGGTCGGGCATGGCGGGCGCGGTGTGGCTGAGGAATTCAAGTTTTTCGACTACTTTCCCCGCGATTTCCGCTGCCGCCTTGCGGTAGTCGCGGTCGCATGACGCGTAGATTTTTGCCGCGTCCAAAACAAGCGTCTCTGTGCGCGGATAGTATGATGTCATCAAGTTCCACGGGTTTTCGCCGCTGTCGCCGCCCGTGCGGAAGTCCGTCCGCAACAGAACTGACGGAATGTCGGCGAATTTCGCGAACATGAATTCGACGACCGTTCCGCTGTCAAGCTCGCAACCGTCGTAATTGAACAAAGCCAAGTCGCACGAGAGCAGTGCGGAGATGTCTGCGTCGCGGATTTCCTTCGGCGAGCTGCCGCGGTGTTCGATATTTTGCGGCAGAAGGCACTCGAACTTTCCGCCCGAAACGCGCCCTATTTCCTCGGCGAGCATTGCGTTTCCCGCCAAGTCTTTATGCGTAAAAAGCGAGCCTGCAAAGTACACTTTCATCTCAATTTGTCTCCTATTTTTTCATTGCCTGAATTGTCCGAACCCTCGGCAGGAAGTATGCAACAATCCCCAGAAGCGGGAAGAACGAGCAGAGGTTGTAGACGAACTGAATGTCCGTGGCGTCCGCGATTTTCCCGAGCACCGCCGACGACACCCCCGCGATTCCGAACGCGAACCCGAAGAAAATTCCCGACACAAGCCCGACTTTCATCGGCAAAAGCTCCTGCGCGTACACGAGAATCGCCGAGAACGCCGACGACATTATAAGCCCTATTATCACGCTCAGCGCAACCGTCCATTCGAAGTTTGCGTACGGCATTGCCAGCGCGAACGGCGCGGAGCCTAAAATAGACCACCAAATCACGAGCCTCCGCCCGTATTTGTCGCCGACGGGCCCGCCGACGAGCGTCCCCAATGCCGTCGAGAGCAGAAACACAAAAAGCATGACCTGCGATGTCTCGATGCTCACGCCGAATTTCGACATCAGATAAAACGTGTAGTAGTTCGAAAAGCTGACCGTGTAGAAGTTTTTGGAGAACACCAAAAACATGAGAATCGCCATGACGAACCAGACCGTTCTGCGCGGAAGCGCGCCCGATTCCGCCGCGTTCGAGACGGGCAGCGAAGTCTCGCGCGCGGCGATTCTGCGCGAGTACCAGCGGCAGGCGGGAACGAGGGAGACCATCGCCAAGACGGCGAGAACCGCGAATTTTGCCACGCACGTCTGCTCGCGCACGAACAGCGCGGCGAGGAGCGGCCAGAGCGCGAAGCCCGTAGAGCCGCCGACCTGAAAAATCGACTGCGCCAAGCCGCGCTTTCCGCCCGACGCAAGCGACGTTATCCGCGACGCCTCCGGGTGCATTATCGACGACCCTATCCCCGACACGAACACCGCGCCCATGACCGAATATAGCCCGCCCGAAAACGCAATCAGAATCAGCCCGCACATCGTGCAGCAAAGACCGACGGGGAGAAACCAGCCCGCGGGTTTTTTGTCGAAAACGTAGCCGAAAAGCGGCTGCATAATCGACGACGAAATTTGGTATGTGAGCGCAATCAGCCCGATTTCGCCGTAGGTCAAATTCAGGTTGGATTTCAGCAGCGGGTATATCGCAGAAATGATGGACTGCATTGCGTCGTTAAGCCCGTGCGCCGCCGCGAGCGCAACGAGTATGCCGAACATGAAGCCCTTTTTATCCGTCTTAGCCATTCTCGAATAATCCGCCGCGCCCCGTAAAAATCAAGCCAATATTGGCGGTTCGGCGCGCCCGCGGAAAAGCGCAAAGCCCGCCGCCGCGCAAATCGCGCCGAGCGTGTCGGCAAGCATGTCCTTTTGGGCGTCCCAAATGTCGCCCTGCGAACCGAGGAACGCCGCGCCGACATCTCCGCCGTCGATTTCCGCGTACGCCCATTCCACAAGCTCCCACAAATTCGCCAGCGCCATAATCGCAAGCACCGAAAACACCGCCGCCGATTTCGCCGAATTTACAATCCCCTTTCCGAGCAAATACTCCGCGACGGCGAGCGCGTTAAGCCCGACGGCGAAATGCGCAAGGCGGTCGAAATGGTTTCGCTCCGCGCCGACAAGCCCGGTAAAAAATCCGAACGGCACAAGCTCGAACGAATAGTGCGCGCCTACAATCTGCAAAGCTTCCCAGAAGCAGAAGACGGCATACGCGGCGGTCGAAAATTCGAAGCGGCGCGACAGCCACGCAAACGCGGCAAACGGCACAAGCGCAGTCGCGCTTTCCACATACCACACGCCCCTGCTGTGCGGGTTCACCGCCGACCACACAAAAAGCGCAAGAAGAGTCAGCGTTAAAAAAACGCAAATTTTGTTTTTTAGAATCACCGTATTCACGGCATGAATTGAACACGAAAACGCGCCCGTTTGCGAGCGTTTTTTCGCGGCGCGGCGGAACGCGGGAAAGCCGCGGGAATGCGGAGGAAGCGGGCAGTCCGCGGCGTCCGTTGCGCCGCCGCGCTACGCAAGCCCGCGCAGTTTTTCCTCCAACTCCGACACGGGAAGCGCGCCCGCGCGGGGGGAGATTCTGAACGCGTCGTTCGCGCGGTTGCGCTCGGTATTGACGCGGGCGAACTCGATGTCGTAGCCGCAAGAGTCTATCGCCCGCGCGATTTTATAGAGCAGCCCCACCCTGTCGCGCGCGCGGATTTCGAGCGACAACCTGCCGAACTCGCGCTTGACGAAAACGTCGGCAACGGCGGAATCGCCCGCGCGGGGGTCGGCGCGGAACATGGCGTCTATGCGCCTGTCGAAGGAGTCGCCGCCCGAAAGCGCGCCGCACACGGCCGACTCGAACCGCGCCTTCATTTTCGGGTTCGCCGCGACGCCGTCGGCGATTCCGCGCACGTAGAACGCGTCGAGGGTTATGCCGTCGTCGCGCGTAAAAATCTTCGAGCCTAAAATGTCCATGCCCGTGATTGTCATGACGCCCGCGAGAATCGCGAACAGCCCGCTGCGGTAGGTCGAGACCACATACAGCCTGCTTATCGAGTCGTTGGGTTCGTCGCGCCACTCGATTACGGGAGTGTCGGAGTTCCCGCCTTCTATTTTCGCGCGGAGCTCGCGTATCATAGCCGCGTGCATAAGCAGGTCGGTTCGTCCGTGGAAGAGGAAATAGTTGCGCGGAAGCATTTCGAGCTGTTCGAAGATGATTGCCTCCAAGCCTCGCGAGCGCGGGTCAGCAAGCGACTCCTCCAACGCCCGCGCCTTGCGCCGTTCGAGCGCGGAGGTCGACTGGCGGCGGCGGAAAAATTCGATAGTGCCCGCATAGAGCGCGGAGTGCAGGCTCTGCTTGTACGAGTTCCAGAAGCCGTCGGCTGTGCCCATGGCGTCGCAAAAAGTGAGCACATAAAGATATTTCAGCAGCTCCTCGTTCTTCACGATTGCCGCAAATTTCGCAATCGACGCCTCGTCCTCCACGTCGTTCGACTGCCAGAACCGCGCCATCTGCAAATGGTTGCGGACAACAAAAAGTATGTTTTCAATGTCCGAGTCGGGCACGCCCAAACGCCGTAAAATACGCTCGCCTATCTCCGCGCCTATCTCCGCGTGCCCGCGTATTCCGTCGCCTTTGCCGATGTCGTGCAGGAAGAGCATCAGATACAGAAGTATCGGCGATGGCGAGCTTACGAGAACTTTGTGGTACTCCCAATACACGCCGTCGGACTCCCTCGCGCGGAAGATTTTGTCGAGCTGCGCGATAGTGTTTAGAATGTGCACGTCTATCGTAAAGCGGTGGTAGAACTCGTGCTGAACCATGCAGGTGATGTCCTTGAATTCGGGGACGAACGCCCCCAAGACGCCCCAATAGTGCATGAGTTCGAGCGTCGGGAACACCGCGCCGCGACGCTGGAAAATTGAGAGGAACGCCGCGTTTGTGGCGGGGTCGGAGCGCACGGAGGCGTCGAGCAGCCCGCGCGAATCTTTCATCAAAACTTCGAGTCTGTCGGACGGCACCGCGCCGTACTCCTGAAAAATCGCGAACACCCGCACGAGCCGCGACGGGTCGCGCCGAAATACCGACGGCGACTGCGCGTCGGCAACACCCCTGTAAATGGAAAATCCGTCAACCGAAAACTTCCTGTTGCGCGGCATGCGCGTGCCCATGTGGCGCATGTTTTCCTCGACGTCCCCCGGGAGGACAAGCCCCATGCGCTTTCGGGCGGTCTTCGAAACGGAGTCTATCGCGCGGAACGAATTGTAGACGTCGCGCATGAACGCCTCGACGCGCTCGAACTCGCCACCCATTGTGTAGCCGAGCCGCGCGGCGATTTTCGGCTGCGTTTCGAGGTCGAGCAAATCGTTCTCCCTGTCGAAATAGTAGTGCATGTCGTTGCGCACGCGCAGGAGGAAATCGTAGGCGCGCCTGACGGCGCGGTACTCGCGCGGCGAGATTATCGCGCGGCGGGCAAGCTCGCGCAGGTCGGACGAGCCGAAGTTGAGGCGTGTTTTCCAGACCATGGTCTGGGCGTCGCGCAGTCCGCCGATTCCGTTTTTGAGGTTCGGCTCTTGGAGGTACGGAGTCCAGCCGCACTTTTCGTGGCGGTCGCGTTTGAGGCGCATAAGCCCGTCGAAGTGCTCGTTTTTCCGCGCCGAGCAGAGCGACTCGAACTTCGCCGCAAACTTTGAATACAGCGCGATTGAGCCGCACACAAGCCGCGCGTCGAGCATCGAATTGCGCAGAATGATGTCCGCCTTTGCGTCTTCGAGAGCCTCGCGGTAGGTGCGCGACGAGTGCCCGAGCTTCAAGCCCGCGTCCCAAAGCGGATACGCCACCGAATCCACGACGGCGGTTTTGAAGGCTTCGGTGGCGGAGGTGTCGTAGAGAAAAAGAATGTCGATGTCGCTCCGCGGGCAAAGCTCGGAACGCCCGTATCCGCCGAGGGCGACAATGCAGAAATCGCGGCACGCGCCGCGCATGCGCCCGACAAACGCCGAATGCAAACGCTCCAAAATTCCGTCAACGGCGATTGCGTTCGCCGCGCACACGGTCTTTCCGCCAGCCCCCGCCTCGTGGCGCGCGCGGATTGCCGAGCGCGTCTTGGCAAGGCAGTCCGCCAGAGCTTCGCGGACGGAGCGTCCGTCGGCGAAAGATTCCGCGCAGATTCCGCGGACGTCGGCGAACAGTTTTTCCGATTTCAACATGCCGAAACTGTAATTTAGGCGAATCGCCGACTTCAACAAAATAAAAAAGAAAGTTTGTCTTTCGGAAATGAGCGTTCATAATCGGCGTCGATTTTAATAAACAATATGGAAGACGACATCATTTCAAAACCCGAAAAACAATCGCAACTCACGCCCGCAATCGCGCTGTTGGGGCTTGGATTGGGAATAGTAGCGCTCGCGCTCGGCATAATCTCGATGGTGAAAGTCGGCGACACCGCCGCCGACATGAACGACAAAATCGAAAAGGCGGCCGCGCTCTCGCTCGAAACCAAGAAAATAAGCGACAGAATAGACTCGCTCGCGCTCCAAATCGAAACGATTAAGGAGGACGAAAAAACGAAGTCCAACAACCTCGTTTCGCAAATCGCCGCCGAGCTTAGAAAACTTTCCACCGCGATTGAAAACACGCGCTCCATTGCGGTGGAAAACCGCAGCGCGATTGAGGAGGTCGCAAAACGCGCCGCCGCACCGCGCAGACAGCAGGCAGAGCAAAAACCGCAGGCGGCAGCCGAAGCAACCGCGCAGCAGGCGGAACAGCCAGCGCAATCCGCGACGGCAAGCAGCGCGGCAGACGGAAAAAAATACAAAATCCAAAGCGGCGACACGTTCGCAAAGCTCGCAAAAAAATTCGGCGTTTCGGTCGACGCAATAATTTCGGCGAATCCCGACGCAAACCCGTCGAGGCTGAAAGTCGGACAGGAAATCACGCTTCCCTAACATTTCGGCGCGTTCCTTCGGGAGCGCGTTTTTTATAGTGCAAAATAAATTCGGCGGACTTATGAACGTAAAAAAATGGAAATTCGAGGGCGAAAAAACCGTCGCCGACTGCAAAGTTTTCAAGGTGAAGGCGCAGACCTTCGCCCACCCCGACGGACGCCGCGCCGTCTTCTTCATAAACGAATCGCAGGACTGGGTTCAGGTCGCCCCGCTCGTCCGCGACGGCGGGAGAATCCTCACAGTGCTCGTAAAGCAGTTCAGGTTCGGGACGCGCAAAATGTCGTGGGAATTTTCGGGGGGAATCGTGGAGGTCGGCGAAGCCCCCGCCGACGCCGCCGCGCGAGAGCTCGCAGAGGAAACGGGCTACACGGGCGACGCCGCAAAAATCCTCGCATCATACTCGCCGAACCCCGCAATACAAAACAACCTTGCGCACTTTGCGGTAATCGAAAACTGCAAAAAAACCTCCGCCCTGCATTGGGACGAAAACGAGGAAATCGAAACGAGGCTCGTTCCCGTGGACGAGCTTGACGCCATGGTCGAGCGCGGCGAAATCTACCACGCAATCGCGATAGACTCCATCTATTTTCTGCAAAAATACCTAAACAAAACGGCGAAATAACCGATTCTATCAAAATGCCGCTCCACGAAGACAGCCCCGAATTAAGCGATTTCAGGCAGATGCCCTACACACCCACGCTCTCGAAAAAGCGCGGCACGCGGGGCGTGCCCGAAGCGTCGGCGAGCCTTGCGGAGCGGTTTTTGGCAAAGTTCAAAATCAGGGTCGAAAACGCCGTAAAAATTGTGGAGGAACACTGGGACGAATGCGTGCCCAAACGCTTTGCGGGGAAATCCGCGCCGCAAAACGTACGGCTCGGCGTGCTGTACGCAAGCGTGTGCAACCCGTCGGTGCGGCAGGAAATGATGTTCTGCGAGCGCGAAATTTTGCAAAAAGTAAGGCGGCTCGACGGCTGCAAAAAAATCAAAAAAATCAGGTTCGTATGAGAATTGCACTTGCACAGACAGACACCGCGCAGGGCGACTTCGAAAAAAATCTCGAAAAAATTTCGGACTTCGCAAAGGCGGCAAAAGACGGCGGCGCGCAGATTGCCGTATTCCCCGAAATGTGCGTCTGCGGCTTCGACTACAAAAAGAATCTCGACTACCTGCAAACTTTCGGAAACGCCGCCGAACAGCGGCTGCGCGAAATAGCAAAAAGCCGCGACATCGCAATCTGCGGCTCGCTTCCGCACCTCGAAGCGGGCGACCAGCGCCCCTCGAACCGCATGCTTTTCGTCGGCGCGGACGGCAACGACATCGCCCGCTACGACAAAATCCACCTCTTCGGCGTCTTCCGCGAGAACAAGTACGTCAAGGCGGGCGGCGAAATCGTCGTCGCCGATTCGCCGTTCGGGAAAATCGGGCTTGCCGTCTGCTATGACATTCGCTTCCCCGACATCTTTGTGAGAATGGCGAAGCTCGGCGCAAAAATGATAATCCTTTCGGCGGCGTTCCCCCACCCGCGCTCGGAGCATTGGCGAATTTTGTCGCGGGCGCGGGCGATTGAAAACCAGTGCTTTTTCGTCGCGGTGAACAGGGGCGGAACGGAAAATTTCGGCGAAAGGCAAATCAAATATTTCGGAATGTCGGCGGCAATAGACCCATGGGGCGGCGTCATCGCCGAATGCCCGCAGGACGCCGAAAGCCTCGCCTTTGCCGACATAAACCCCGACGAAGTCGACAATATCCGCGCCCAAATTCCGTCCTTTGCCGACAGGCGCGACGACATCTACTAAATCGAAACAATCGGACTGACGCGCGGCAAAATCCGCGCGTTATAGCAAAACGCCGCGCCGAAAATTGCATGCTACGGCATTCATAGCGCGACCGTGCCAAGCCCAGCCGCCGCGGGTAAAACGCATTTGACGGCGCAATTCGCGCCCGCGCGCGGCAAAGTTAAAACGCTATTTTTGCGCAGACTCCGCAGGATTGTTTTGCGGGCGCATTGAGTACTCGCAACCGCAGTATGTCTGGTTGTAGAAGCCGTATTCGCGCAGAAGCTGGGCGCGGCGTTCGCTAAGCCCGCCCTTGCGCCAGTTGCGAAGCCAAAAACGGACATCGGGAAATGCCGATTCCGCAAAAGCCCCCGCCTCGGCGACCTGTTCCGCGCTCTTCCAGCGCGACGACGTGAGGGTTGTGCTGAAAACCGAAAAGCCGTTTGCGCTTGCGTACTCCGCAGTTTTGAGCAGGCGCAGTTTGAAGCATTCAAGACAGCGCGCCCCGCGTTCTGGCTCGGCGGCGAGCGGCGAGCATTGCGCCGCCCACTCCGAATGCGTCCAGTCGGCGTCGATAAACGGCGCGCCCATGGAATGCGCAAGTTTTTTGTTTTCGCTCTTGCGGAGTTCGTACTCTTGGAGCGGAAAAATATTCGGGTTGAAATAGAAAACGGCGAAGTCCGCCCCCATTCTCAAAAGCTCCTCCATGACAGCCGCCGAGCACGGCGCGCAGCACGAGTGCAAAAGAATTTTGCCTCCCGCAGGAGGCAAAAAATCGGGGTTAATCCGTCCTTTCATCGGCTACATTTTGCTCAGCAATTCCTGCAATTTGAGCTGGAATGGATACATGTCGCTCTGCGGCGGCGTCTTGCCCGCTTCGGGGATAAGACCGAGCTGCCCCATGCGGTCTATGCGCCACTCCGCCTTTGTGCCGTCCGAGAAAACGACGTCGCCCGAAACTATGCAGTCGGGACGCTGAATCGGGCTTACCGAAACCTGAATGTTCGCGGCCTGCGCGGGGTTTTCAGGTTGCGCGGGGCTGCCGTAGCCGCCCTCTTCCGCCGCGGGTTCAGTGTCGTCGGCGTCGGCGTAGTCGGGTTCTCCGTAGCCCGAATCGTCGCCGTAGCTTTCGGCTGGGTCGGGCTGCATGCCGCCCGCGGATTCCTGAGGAATTTCGGAGGGCGCGTCGGCTTCGGCGGGCTGCTCTTTCGAGACGATTTCCGCGCCGAGGTCGTCAATAAGGAATCTTACGTCCATGTATGTCATGGAGATTCCGAATTCCGATTTCAGGCGGCTTTGCACGTCGGCGACGCTCGCGCCGTCGGCAACCCAGGATTTCACACAAGCGGATTGATTTTTATCCAAATTCATTGTTTTACATCATCGGTTCGGCGATAAACTGCACGCGCTTTGTCACAGTGTTTCCGTACTGCGACACGAGGCGTTTGTAGTTTTCGACGCCGAGAGTTCCGTTTTTCATCATGCCGCGCATTTCGAGCGCGCCGACGTCCGAAATGAACGTCATGGAAAAGTCCGCAAACGCGAGGAATCCGTCCTCGACCAAGCTCGATTCGACGGGGTATTTGCCGCCGCCCGATCCTATGCCGTAGGCGTTTGCCGCGAGGATTTTCGGGCCGATTGTAACGGGCGTGCCCGGCGGAATGTACGCAATTTTATATTCGGGCTCGTTTATGCCCTTGTTCGGGTTTTTGTAGAACACGCCCAAGGTGAGGCGGAAGTCGACAATATTCATCACGAGCAGGTTTTCGGGAGCGAGCGTCCACGAGCGCAAGTCCTGACCGGGCTGTTCAAGCCCCTGTTCGTCGATAATCGTGCACGATTTCTGCCACAGGTTGCCCGACAGCGCGTATTTGTAGCTTTCGGAATTGGGGTCTTTTGTGTATCCCTGAACGGTGTCGCCCATGGCTTCGAGAACGGTCGAGCGGGGGTCGATTACCGCGCGGTAAAGCCCGAAGAACGCGTTGTACTGCGTCAAGTTCGCCGACGAGTCCGACGACGACTTCATGAACGGGCTTTTAATTGCAAGCTGGTACTTGATTGCGCAGACGCTTCCGGGAATCGGGACTGCCTGTTTCGAGCGGGTGTCGTCGCCCTGATTTGCCGTCGAGATTTGGTCGCGCGTGTAGCGCGGGCGCAGAACCGTGGACGAGAAGAACATGATTTCAGGCGGTTTGAGCGGCGTGGCATCGAGGTAGTTCGAGCCGCTGAGAACGCCGACGTTGTCGGGGTAGTCAACCTGAAACCACGCTCTGCCGTCGCGCTTTATCATGACGCTTTCGAAGTCGTCCTGCAAAATGTTGCCGACAACAGTTGCGTCGAACTTGTTTTTGAGTTCGCCGCTCGCCCTGTTCCAAGTGTTGAGAATGTTTGTCGTTACGCTCAGAACCGCAAGCACGATTATCGTCATTATGGCGCTTGCCGCCATAATTTCCACGAGTGTAAAAGCTTTTTTTACAGATTTCATTGCTATCTCATTTTCATGATTAGACCCTGAAAGACGCGGCGCTCCTCGTTGACCCTGTCGTCGCCCGACCCTTTTGTGATGTCCTGACGCGGCTCGGCGAAGACTTCAATCGTCAGCGGCAGGTAGGAAAGCGCGTAGTTCGAGGCGTCGCCGCCGAGCGAGCCGCCGCCGTATTCGGTGTTGTCGCCGATGCGCACGCGTTCGCCTTTAAGGCCGTTCTGGTAGAGCGAAATGTTCGCCCTGTAAACGTCGCCCTCCGAGTTTTCGAGCGCGTCGCTCGACGGCGGCATTGACGGCACCGCGCCCTCGTTTTCCGACGACATCGTAAAGAGGCTCGAATTGTCGGGATCGTCGGGGTTTTGGTATTCGTCCCAAAAATAGACAACATAGGGCTGCGAGGGGTTCGCGACCCAGCGGAAAACTTCGTCGAAGCGTTTCGTGCGCAGAATGGTTTCCATCAGCGCAACGCAGTTCGCCGATTTTTGCTGGTGGCGTATTTGCGTGATGTTTGCGGTAATCGCGCCCAAAAGACCTATCATCGAAGTAATCGAAACCGCAATTACCCCAACCGCAAGCATGACTTCGACGAGCGTAAACGCCTTTTTTTGTGAATTCTGTTTTCGCATAAGAAAAAATTATTTGATTGTTTCCTCCATCTCGTCGTGTCCCGAAAACGGAATCGTGTGTCCGAGAAGCCTGATTACGAAGCCAAGCTCCGAATCGGGGTTGTCGATAACGTACATTCCGTTGGCGTCGAGCCTGCCCATGGCAATCATGACGTATGCGCCCGGGTTGAGGGAGAGTCCGTCGGAGGAGAATTTGTACGAGTACCAGTCGCCGCTGCCTTCGGTGAGTGCTTCGGGCTGGCGGCTCGGAAATTCGGTGATGTTTACAATCTCGAACGCGCCCGTGTAGCCGTTGTTGAAGGTGCTTTTGTAGACCTCGCTTTTGTCGATGTCCTTGCCGAGCTTCACGAATTTGTCGAAGTCGTTTTCGGGCGGGACAAAGAACACGTTTTGCGGCATGATGAAGCCGTCGTTGAGCGCGACCCAACCAAGCTCCATGTCGTTGCGCCCCTTCGAGCGGTAGATTACGCCCACCTGCCTGAGTTTGCGGGTTATGTCCGGCCCCTTGTAGATGATTACGCGGCAGTCGGTCTGCTTCTGCATCGCCGTTACCCGCGCTTCGTAGAAAGCCGTTATCAACGACTGCTGCGCCGAATACGCCGACTGCGAGGAGTCTTTCATATTCAGCATGGAAATACCCATCGACAATACCGAAATAATCGCGATGACCACGAGCATTTCGATGAGGGTAAAGCCTTTTCTTTGCGAACGCATATTGGATAATGAAAAATGTTATTGCCAAGTAAAGACGTTTTCGGAGCTGAAATCCGCCGTCGCGCTGAACGAATCCTTTTTGAGCGTAAAGATTATCGCCTTTGCGCGGATACCCGCCGTGGGGTTCGGCACTATTTCCTTGATTTCCTGAACGGTGAAGCCGTCGGTGATTGCGGGGAAGCCAGCCTTGATAAAGCCGTCGTTGTCGCCGTCAACGCAGACGTAGATGTTGGGGTTGCCGAAGCTGTCTATAATAACCCATTTGCCCTCGCGCTTGATGATGTTCGAAGTCGCGATGTCCAAAAAGTTGCGCGATTTGCGGTTGTACTCGCGGCGGTCGCTCTGCGTGAGTCTGCCGCCTTCGGGGGTTTTGCCCGTGAGCGCCTTTATCATGCCCTCGGAGAAGTTTTCCTGCGCGAGGTTCGTTCTGTCGCGCGAGGTGAGGAACGCGGGGTAGTATCCGTACTCCGTCTGGTAGCGTTCGAGCGCGCTTACCATGTTCGAGAAAAGCGTTTTGGAGGTCGTCGCCAACGCCCTCTTCTGCGCCCCCGAAATCATCGGGGTCAGCATGCCCACGAGCACGCCGATAATCGCGATGACAATCATCAGTTCCACGAGTGTAAAAGCTTTTTTGCCTTGTTTCATATTGTTTCCTTTTTTTGTAAATGGGGTGTGGGATTGTAAAATATTAGTCGTCGCGCCCGTAGACGATGTTGTCGAGGTTTTCCTCGGGCATTCTGTACGTTTCGTCGTCGGGCATGATTCCCGTTGTGTACATGTTGCCGACCTCCTTGATTTTCTGGTCCGCGCCCTTCGAAATCAAAAGAAACCCCGGCGAACGCCAGCTTGTGTTGCCTTCGTTTGTTACATATGCGGTTGTGTCGAAGAAATAGAGATAGGGTTCGTTCCACGGGTCGCCGAAATAGACGCCGTTTTTTTCGGGGTCTACGTCCTGCAAGAGCGGGTCCACAGGGTCGCAAATGCGGAGTTTGGAGGCGTCCACAAAGGGCTTGCGGTTTGTGCCGACTTCCGACATCACGACCTGCCCGTCGTCGAGGCGCAGAATCATTTTTCCGACAAGGCATTTGTAGAGATTGCCAGCGGCTTTCTTTTCGTCGCCGTTTGCGTTGAGGCGGGGAAAGCCGCCGTATTTTCCGGCAAAGGCTTCGAGGCTTGCGGCGATTATCGCCATGTCGGTCTTTGCGCGGGCGCGACCCTGCGAGGCGCTTACCGTGCCCAACATTTGGGTGGTAATGCCCATTAAAAGCGCGATTATGCCTATTACTATGAGAATTTCGACGAGCGTGAACGCCTTGCGGGCGCGCCGCGTCGAGGTGGGGGTAAAGTCGTAGATATTCATGTATGGGAACACGGTAGTCGGGCAAACCGACGTTGTCAAATTTATACTTAAACCGAAAACGATTTTTTACACATGTCGTAGATTTCCTCTTTGAGGCGGGGTATGCCCTCCTCGGACAGGCACGAAATCGGGATTACGTCGAGCTTGGGGTATTTGCGCAAAAACGCTTTCAGATTCTTGGGGGCGTCGGGTTCGTCCATTTTGTTGGCGGCGACGATTATCGGTTTTTTCGCCAAGTCGGGCGAGTACAATTCAAGCTCGCTCAAAAGGTTTTTATAGTCGTCTGCGGGCTTGCGGCCGTCGGCGCCCGCCATGTCGATTAGCAGAACAAGCACCTTGCAACGCTCGATGTGTCTGAGGAATTTGTGCCCCAAGCCTTTGTTTTCGCTCGCGCCGACGACAAGTCCCGGAATGTCGGCGAGCTTCAAGACCTCGTATTTTTCGGGGTAGTCGAGCGTGCCGATGTTGACGTGCAGCGTCGTGAACGGATACGCGCCGATTTTCGGGCGCGCGGGAGTAAGCAGCGACACAAGCGACGATTTCCCCGCGTTCGGGAAGCCCACCATGCCCGCGTCGGCGATGGTTTTCAGCACGAGGTTGAACTCGCCCGATTCGCCCTCCGTGCCGTATGTGAACTGGCGCGGCGCGCGGTTTACCGAGCTTTTGAAGTGGACATTGCCCAAGCCGCCCCTGCCGCCGCGAAGCAGCAGCACGCGCTCGCCGTGGCGCAAAACTTCGGCGACAAACGCGCCAGTTTCCGCGCTGTAAATTATAGTGCCCGGGGGGACGCGCAGTTCGGCGTCTCTTCCCGACGCTCCCGTTTTCAGACGCCCCATACCCTTGCCGCCGTTTTCTGCGGAGAGGTTCGGAGTGTACTGGTAGCGTTCCAAGTCTCCGATGTTTTCGTCGCCGACAGCCCAGACGTCGCCGCCCTTGCCGCCGTCGCCGCCGTCGGGACCTCCGCGGGGAATGAATTTTTCACGGCGGAAGCCCGCGCAGCCCTTGCCGCCGTCCCCCGCTCTCAGCGATACCGTTGCTTCATCGACAAACATTTTTTCCCTTCCTGTCAGCTTGGGGTTCGAACGAGCCGAAGCCTATTTTTTCAGGGCTTCGCGCCACGCCGATATTTGCGACTCTATCTGGCGCGCCCCCGGCATGCCGATTTTCTCGCGCATGGCAAACGCGCGTTTGAGGTCGAAAACATCGCGCCACGATTTGTCCGCCTTGTCGCAGATTGCAAAAACGTCGGCGTCGTCGAGCTTGTCTATCGACGTTTTTTTGCGCTCCGAAAGCGCGACGATTTCGCCCACGCAGTGGTGCGCCTTTCTGAACGGAACGCCGCGCATGACGAAATAGTCGGCGAGGTCGGTCGCAAGCAGAAGCGGGTCGGAGACGGCGAGGTCGCACTTGTCTTTGCGGAACTTGATTTTCTTTGCGCATTCGGTCAGAACGTCGAGGCAAATGGAGGTTTGGGCGAAGGAGTCGAAAATCGGGGGTTTGTCCTCCTGTAAGTCGCGGTTGTATGTGAGCGGAAGCCCCTTGACGAGCGCGAAAAGCGCGGACAAATTGCCGATGAGCCGCGCGGATTTTCCGCGCATAAGCTCGAACGCGTCGGGGTTTTTCTTCTGCGGCATGAGCGACGAACCCGTCGTGAAAGTGTCGGGCAGCGAAACGAACGCGAACTCCGACGTATTCCAAATTATGACGTCTTCCGAAACCCTCGAAAGGTGCACGCCGAGCGTCGCGCACGCGAACGCGAATTCGAGGAAAAGGTCGCGGTCGGCGACGGCGTCCATGCTGTTGCCCGTAAGGACGGGATCTCCCGTTTCGGGGTCGGTAAAGCCGAGAAGCTCGGCGGTTTCAAGCCTGTCGATGGGAAGCGTCGTTCCCGCAATCGCCCCGCTGCCGAGCGGGCACACGTTGGCGGCGTCGAATGCGAACTTAAAACGCTCGACGTCGCGGGCGAACATTTCGACCCACGCCAGTATGTGGTGCGCCGCGCTCACGGGCTGGGCGCGCTGCAAATGCGTGTAGCCGGGAATGAAAACCGCCCTGTTTGCGTCGGCAAAATCGACAAGCACGCGCAGAAGCTTTTCGAGCTTTGCGACAATCTCAGCGCAGGCGTATTTGAAAAAGAGGCGCATGTCGGTGGCAACCTGGTCGTTGCGGCTGCGGGCTGTGTGGAGCTTTGCGGCGGCGGGAACTTCCTTTGTGAGCGCCTGCTCGATGTTCATGTGGACGTCTTCGAGCGACGTACTCCACTGGAAGTCTCCCTTTTCGATTCTCTTTAAAATTTTCGCAAGCCCGCCCACAATCTGCCTGCACTCCGACTTCGATATGATTCCCGTTTTTGCGAGCATTTTCGCGTGCGCCGTCGAGCCCTGAATATCGAAACGCGCAAGGAGTTTGTCGAACGATACGGACTCGCTGAAACGCAACATCAAATCGCTGGGGGCTTCCGAAAACCTGCCGCCCCAGCTTGCCTGAGATTCTTTTCCGTCTTTTTTCATACTGCAAAAAACTACAACACAAGTTCCCCCTCTTTACAACAAAAAAGCTGAACAGCCGCTTGCCCGCGCCCGTATTTTATAATTTGACACCCGCGCGCGGTCTCGGTTTAATTAAATTTATGAATAAACGCGATTTTCTTACAGGCGCGGGCATAATGACCGCGGCAACTCTTGCAAACGCAATTCCAGCATCCGAGGCAAAAGCGCCGAGCGCGCTCAACGTGCGCGACTTCGGCGCAAAGGGAGACGGAAAAACCTCGGATACCGCCGCGATTCAGGCGGCTCTCGACGCCGCGGGCAAAACCGAGGGCACGGTGTATTTTCCGAGCGGCGTGTACTTGTGCTCCGACCTTAAAGTGCGCCCGTACACAACCCTGCTTTCCGAACCGCAATGGATTTATTCGGGCGAAAAACGCGGCGCGGTGCTGCAACTCGACTCCGAAAACGCAAGCTGCTTGCTCGACATTACGAGAGCATACGCCGCGCGCATACGCGGGCTGACGCTTTGCGGCATACGCAATGCGGAAAAGCGCATACACGGAATCTACCTCAACAACGAAAAATTCAGCCCGAAAGAGGACACGGTCGTAATAGACGACGTTAAGGTGCAAAAATTTTCGGGGCACGGAATTTTTCTGCAGCGCGTGTGGCTGTTTATAATCCGCCACAGCATATTTTACTCCAACGCGGGTTGCGGAGCAATGCTGATAGGCTGGGACGGATTCGTTGCGGACAACCAGTTTTCGGGAAACGCCTCGCACGGTTTCGCCTGCGCGGGAGTCGGAAGCACGGTGATGTTCACAGCAAACCGCGTTGAATGGAACAGGCAATACGGGCTATACATACCCAAGGGGAATACATGGAATATCACGGGCAATTCGTTCGACAGAAACTTCGGCGCGGGCTTGAAGCTCGAAAACGTAGATTCCATCACGGTTACGGGAAACGTGTTCCGCCGCTGCGGCAAGGACAGCGGACAACTTGCGGAGGGCGAAACTTCGGCGCAGGTGATTTTCGACGGCTCGAAGGGAATCTGCGTAAGCGGCAACGCGTTCAAGGCGGGACGCGACGACGGAGGGAAAGGCAAATACACGCCGCAGGTAGGGTTTATATTGAAGAATCTTTCGCATTCGGTAATATCGAACAATACCCTCTACCGCGGATACATGAACGAAATGAAGCTCGACCTCGGCGGGCACGGCAGGGATTTTATATTTTCGAACAACGTAGGCTGCCCCTTCGGGGCGTAAAAAAAGCGGCGCGCGGAGCCGCGAAAGACGCGGATGCATTTTCCGCGCTTTTCGAAGTTTGCCCTGCTTCGTTTGCTTGACATTTTTTTTATATATGTAAAAATGTACCAAATAAACTCCACCGTTTTGCGGCTTGAAAATCTCGCAACCGCGCTCTGTCGGACGCATTCGGAGGGGCATATTACCGCCGGACGGAAACGCCGGCGGAATCGGGGACAGTCCGCTCCCGCAGACACCGACCGCCGTGCGGCATTCCACTCCGGAACGCGTAGCGCGGCGCAAGAGTCGGTCGGCGGACAAACAAACAAACGGAAATAACGAAAGACAAAATACCATGGCAAAAAAAGTTGCTAAAAAAGCCCCCACAAAAAAAGCTTCCGTAAAATCGGCAAGTTCCAAAAACAAAAAATATACATATCTGTTCGGCGGCAAAACCGACGGCGACGCAAAAATGCGCAATCTCCTCGGAGGCAAGGGCGCAAACCTCGCCGAAATGGCGCGCATAGGACTGCCCGTCCCCCCCGGATTCACAATCACGACGGAAGTCTGCACGCACTTTTACGACAACGGCAAAAAATATCCCGCGTCGCTCGAAGCGCAGGTAAAGGCGGGCGTGCAGTCGGTAGAAAGGCAGATGGGCAAAATCTTCGGCGACGAAAAAGATCCCCTGCTCTTCTCCGTCCGCTCCGGCGCGAGAGAATCCATGCCCGGCATGATGGACACAATCCTCAACCTCGGTCTCAACGACAAAACCGTTGAGGGGCTTTCCGCAAAGACAAACAACCCCCGCTTTGCGTGGGACTGCTACCGCAGGTTCGTCCAAATGTACGGCGATGTCGTGATGGGCGTTCAGGCGCGGAACGAAGCCGAAACCGAGCCTTTCCACAAAGTGATGGAAACGCTGAAAGCGGAAGTCGGCGCAAAGCTCGACACAGACCTCGACGTCGCCGCGCTCAAAGAGCTTGTCAAACGCTACAAAGCCCTGATTAGGGAACGCGCGGGCAAGAGCTTCCCGCAGGACGTATACGACCAGCTTTGGGGCGCAATCGGCGCGGTGTTCGGCTCGTGGATGAACGAACGCGCAATCATCTACCGCCAAAAATACAACATTCCCGCAAGCTGGGGCACGGCGGTAAACGTGCAGACAATGGTCTTCGGCAACAAGGGCGAAACGAGCGCGACGGGCGTCGCCTTCACGCGCGACCCCGCAAACGGCGAAAACGAATTCTACGGCGAATACCTCATCAACGCGCAGGGCGAGGACGTCGTGGCGGGCGTACGCACCCCGCACAAAATTTCCGAACTCTCGAAGGAAATGCCCAAGGCATTCAAGGAGCTGCTGGCTATCCGCAAGAAGCTCGAATCGCACTTCAAGGACATGCAGGACTTCGAATTTACAATCGAGGAAAACAAACTCTACATGCTCCAAACCCGCAACGGCAAACGCACGGGGCTTGCGGCGGTGAGAATCGCGGTGGAAATGAACAAGGAACGCTTCATGGACGAAAAAACCGCCCTGATGAAAATCCCCGCAGACTCGATTTCAAGCCTGCTCGTTCCCGTGTTCGACCCCGCGTCGGTCAAAAAGGCGAAAGTCGTCGCAAAGGGGCTGCCCGCAGGGCCTGGGGCGGCGTCGGGCGAAGTCGTGTTCACGGCGGCGCAGGCGGAGCTCGTGGCGGCGCGCGGACGCAAATCGGTTCTCTGCCGCGAGGAAACGTCTCCCGAAGACCTGCGCGGAATGATTGCCGCCGAGGGCATTCTTACATCGCGCGGCGGCGTAAGCTCGCACGCGGCGCTCGTCGCCCGCCAGATGGGCAAAGTCTGCATTTGCGGCGCAAGCGACGTCTCGATGGACTACGAAAAACGCCTCATGTCGATAGGCGACATCGTAATCAAGGAGGGCGACTACATCTCGATTGACGGCACCACGGGCGAAATTTTCCTCGGCGAAATTGACAACGCCCCGAGCGAAGTAATCCGCGTGCTTTCGGGCAAAATGAAGCCCGCCAAGAGCTACACTTACAGGCTGTTCGACACCGTCATGAAGTGGGCGGACAAATACCGCAAACTCGGCGTCCGCACAAACGCCGACACCCCCGAACAGGCGAAGCGCGCGGTGCAACTCGGCGCGGAGGGAATCGGGCTTTGCCGCACAGAGCACATGTTCTTCGAGGGCGACAGAATCGACGCCGTGCGCGAAATGATTCTCGCGACCGACAAAACCGAACGAGAAAAGGCGCTCAAAAAACTCCTGCCCTACCAGCGCAAAGACTTCGAGGGCATATTCAAGGCGATGGACGGGCTGCCCGTTACCGTCAGACTCCTCGACCCCCCTCTGCACGAATTCCTGCCGCACGAAAGCGCGGCTCGCAACGCGCTCGCGGAAAAAATGAACCTTCCGCCCGAAATCCTCGTCGAACGCTGCAAGGCTCTCGAAGAGCAGAACCCGATGCTCGGACACAGAGGCTGCCGACTCGGCAACTGCTTCCCCGAAATCACGGAAATGCAGGCTCGCGCGATTTTCGAAGCGGCGGCTTCGCTGCTGAAAAAAGGCAAAAAAGTTAAAGTAGAAATCATGGTTCCGCTCGTCGGATTCGTGAAAGAGCTGAAATTCCAGGCGGAGACAATCGCAAAGACATGCGCGGCTGTCGAAAAGGAAAAGAAAGTCAAAATAGACTACATGCTCGGCACAATGATTGAAGTTCCGCGCGGGGCGTTGACTGCGGACGAAATCGCGGAAGTGGCGCAATTCTTCTCGTTCGGCACAAACGACCTCACCCAAACGGGGCTTGGCATGAGCCGCGACGACGCAGGCAGCTTCCTCGGACGCTATAAGGAACTGGACATTCTGCCGAAAAACCCGTTCGCGTCAATCGACGTCGACGGAGTGGGACAGCTTGTGAGAATCGGCGCGGAAAAGGGACGCTCTGCGCGCAAAGACCTGAAACTTGGCGTGTGCGGCGAACACGGAGGCGACCCCGATTCAATCAACTTCTTCAACGACGTCGGCTTGAACTACGTCAGCTGCTCGCCGCCGCGAGTGCCCGTAGCCCGACTCGCCGCGGCGCAGGCGGCACTCAAAACCGCCGCCGCCAAGAAGGCGAAAAAATAATTCCCAAAAACACAAACGCGGGGCAAACAACCCCGCGTTTTTTTATTTCATTTTCCCCTCAAATGCGTGGACTTTGAAAGCATAAAAAACATAAGCAACACCCCCGCAACACGCGAAGCCGTCGCACGCGAACGCCGAAATTACCGAAACAAGAAGCCCGCAACTCGTGAAGAATTGCGGGCTTTGAAATGGTGCCAGAGAGTGGATTCGGACCACCGACCAAAGGCTTATGAGTCCTCTGCTCTACCACTGAGCTACTCTGGCGATTTTTAAAGCCTTGTAATGTACGAATCCGCGCGGGTAAGTCAAGACATATTTCCTCTTTTTTCTTAAAAAATTTTTGCGGATTCTCTCGCAAAGAGCACAAGCCGATTCTGCGCCCAAACGTCGTCGGCTTTCGGCGGTCGGCGCGTTTTGCGCATGCGCCGTTTTGCGGAATTCTCAGAGCAAACTCAAATCGGCGAACGACGCGATTTCTATTCCGCGACAAACGGCGGAGACAAAAAAAACCTTTCGGGGAAATCCCGAAAGGTTTTTGAAAGATTAAAACGGCGTTATTCGGAAACAACGACCGACACCTTGCGGTGCGCACCGTCCCACTTTACGATACCGTCTTTGAGCGCGAACAGCGTGTAGTCTTTGCCCATGCCGACGTTTTCGCCGGGGTGAACCTTAGTGCCGCACTGGCGCATGATGATGTTGCCCGCCAAAACAAATTCGTCGCCGAATTTCTTTACGCCGAGACGCTGCGCGTGCGAATCGCGTCCGTTTTTCGCGCTACCCTGACCTTTTTTATGTGCCATAAATTAGTGCCCTTTCTTATGCTTTTACGGATTCGACCTTAACCACCGAAAGCTCCTGACGGTGACCCTGCTTGCGCTGGTAACCCTTTCTGCGCTTTTTCTTGATGATTACAACCTTTTTGCCGCGCTTGTTTTCGAGGATTTTTACGGAAACGCTCGCGCCGTCGATGTAAGGCGAACCGAACTTGACGCCATCGCCTTCGCCGGCCATGAGAACTTCCTTGATTTCTACTGTGTCGCCCGCTTTGGAATTAACGAAACGGTTGACAAAAAGTATGTCTCCTTCGCTGACGGTGACCTGTTTTCCCTGTATTTTGATTGTCGCTTTCATTGTCTTATTAAAATATCAAATGGTTGAAATTAAATGGCCTATCCTCTCGCGGGGCAAGACTTTTTTGACCACTTTTCCCTTTTTGAATAAATAAAGAAGTTATCAAAGTACCCCCTCTTAAAAAAAAATCAAGCTTCTTTTTTGACAAATGCAGGCTGGCAGCCTGCACGGCGTCGGAGCTTCGGGCGCAAGGTGCGCCTCCCTACGGAGCTTCGCTCCTTTCGGTGGTTATGCGCGGCAAGTATACTTGCCGCTTTTCCCGCTTAGTTCGTATTGCCGTTGGCAATTACTGGCATTGGAAAACTTTTTAGCTTCGTAAGAAACGAGTTTAAATAGAGGCGCTATGCGCGAAATAAAAAAAGCGGAAAACCGCAAACATGGATTCTCCGCTTACCAATCAACTCCACTTTTCTCCCAACGCACTCTAAAAAACTTCGTGCGCCAGCACTCACTATTTAGGCGCGTCAAAGTGCCGTTCAGGCGGTGGCTTTCCGTAATTTTAGGGGCGTCAAAGTGCCAGTATAAGGGCGGCTTTACGCACGGCACAGGGCGCGTAGCATACTTGGCGTATGTAATAAGCGGTCTGGGACGCGCGTGAAACGCCCTTAGACTGGTGCTTTCACGCCCCGTGTGCGTGGCGTACGCGGCTACCCCTACACTACGGTAGCTGACGAAACGCCCTACCCAACTTTTATCCCAAAGCACGCTAAAAATCTTCCGCGCTGTGCGCTGTAATTTTAGGCGCGTCAAAGTGCCAGTATAAGGGCGGCTTTACGCACGGCACAGGGCGCGTATAGCATACTTGGCGTATGTAAGCGGTCTGGGACGCGCGTGAAACGCCCTTAGACTGGTGCTTTCACGCGCCTACTCGAAGGCGGCAATTCCAGTGGGCGCATTCGATTTTATGCGGATTACGCTGAATACCGTGCCGTTTTCCGTTACGATTTTTTCGGACACAACCGCGCCGTCCTCCGACGGCAATACCGATTTTGCGATTTTTTCGTCGTGCGCCGGCATGGTGTCGACCGCAAGCTTCATCAGAGCTGCGCAGACAATCATCAGCGCCGCAACCGCCGACCATTCCAGCGCCGCGCGGACGCGGGAAGTTTTCTTTGCGGCGAAAAACGGCGAGCTTACGCCGTCGAGCGGAGCAAAAACCGCCTTTTTGCCGTAGATGGAGCACATTGCGGCATGGAGACGGCAGGACTTGTGGAAAATGTCCGCCATGCGGGGGTCGTCGCGGACGCATTTTGCGAGCAGTTCGATTTCGGCGGGAGTCGCCTCACCGTCGAGATACGACGAAACGAGTTCGTCGAATCTACCCCGCGAAATTTTCATTACTTTAATTTTTCAAGTTCCTCGCGCAGATACTCGCGGGCTCTCGACAGGCGGCTCTTGACCGTGCCGACGCTCAGCCCCAGTCTGGACGCGATTTCCTCGTAGCTCAAATCCTCGGCATTGCGCAGTTTGAGAACCTCTCCGTATTTTTGGGGAAGGGCGTCAATCGCCTTGGGAAGAAGCTCGGAAAACTCGGTGAAAGCGGCGGTTTCGGCGGGGTTCTGTTCTTCGCCCTCGATGAGGTCGCAAACAGTCATGTCGCCGTCGTCGCCGACGGGAGTGTCGAGCGAAATCGACTCGCCGCGTTTGCGCCGCCACCAGTACCAGTGCTTGTTGTGGGCGAGATTTGTGGCGATATGGTAGAGCCAAGTGGAAATGGAGCAGTCTCCCCTAAAATTGCCTATGCTTTTGCGGGCGCGGATAAATGTGTCCTGCGCGACCTCCTCGGCGTCCTGCCGATTGTCGAGCAGACTGTTGGCGCGGTTGTAGATTTTATCCCAGTGGGAGTTGACCAACTCTCCGAACGCAACGTCGTCTCCGCCCTTCAAACGTTCGAGGAGGTTGTCGGAACAAGTAGATTCGGTTGTTTTTGCCATAGATGCTGAATAGTCTTTGTATATTATAGACGCGCAGACGGCGGAAACGTTTCAAAAAAACTTGAATTTTCGCAACGAGCCGCGCGCGAAACGCGCCGTTATCGGGATAATCGTACTTTCCCGCGCGGACTCAACTTTTTTTTTCGAAAAAAAAACTCCGACCGACCGACAAGCCGAAACGCGCCGAAAAACGCCAAAAAATGGTTGCCAAAAGGGAGACATCAATTAAGAATACGATAAAAGAATATATGTTTGGATTTGGACTACACAAAAAAAACCGCCGCAAACTCGCGCTGATAGACTGCGCGGACGCGTCGGTAAGCGAAACATCGCACTTCCCCGCCACGCTCGGAGGCTCCAACGACCCGCTGAAAACGGGCTTTCCCTTCCCGTTTCTCGAAGTCTCCGAAACGAAGGGCGGAAAACTTCTGCTCACGCCGACCGACCCCACCGCCGACGTGAAAATCAACGGCACCAAAATCTCCGAACCCGTGGAGCTTTCGGGAGCTGCTACAATGCAGCTCGGCGAGCGCCTCTTCTACCTTTCCGACGACCCCAAAACCATCGAAAAGGCGCGGAACATCGACGTCTCGAAATGGCTTGTCTTCTACGCCGAAACGGGGCGGATAGAAGACGAAGTGCCGTTCGCGCGGCTGAAACAGTCGGTGCTCGGACGCGGTCTTAGCGGCGCGGGAATAGCAATCTGCCCGAAGGGCTTTGAGCTTGGCTTCATGTTCTCTTCGGTGTTCGGCGACGGCTCGGATTCCGACGCGACAGTGCCGATTCTCTCGGAAAATTCGGAGGCAATAACGTGCCCGCTCTGCTGGCTGAAATTCGACGTCGGCGACGCCATGAGCATAGCGGTTCACGAGAGCCTGCGCGGAGACCCCGTGCTTGGGCAGGACGAAATGCTGCGCTTTCTGCCGACATCTTTCACGGAGGACGGCGTGGCCATCGACCCCGCGGGAATGCCCGCCCCCGACGTCGCATGCCCGCACTGCCGCAGAAAGCTTCCGCCGAACTACCTTGAACTCGACCGCCGCATATTCTCGATAGTGGGCGCGCCGAGCGCGGGGAAGTCGTACTACCTGAGCGCGCTAATCCGCATGCTGCAAGGCTCGCTCTACAAGAATTTCGGCATTGTGCTGAAAGACCTCGACCCGTCGGGAAACATGCTGCTTACGCAAATGAAAAACAGCCTGTTTTCGGCAAAACGCCCCGAAGACGCGATTCTCGCAAAAACCGCGCTCGAAGGGAAGATGTACGAACGCTACCCGCGCTTCGGAAAAATAGTCGCGCTGCCCAAACCCATGACGTACTCGCTCTCGCGCGACGGCGCGGAGGGAACTTCGATAATTTTCTACGACAACGCGGGCGAACACTTCGAACCGGGGCTTGACATAGAGGAGTCGCCCGGGGCAATGCACGTCGCAAGCTCGTCGGGAATATTCTTCCTTTTCGACCCCGCCGCAAACCGCAACTTCAAGGCGGCTCTCGGCGACTATCCCGACCCGCAGCTTTCAATCGACGGACGGCTCGACCAGCAGGACACCATTTTGTCGGAAATGGAAATCCGCATAAAAAGAATACTCGCGATTGAGCCTCTGAAAAAAATAGACACGCCGCTTGCGATTCTCATCGGCAAGTGCGACATGTGGAAACACCTGCTGAAAACGCCGCTCGCGGAGCCGATTTCCGACGGGAGGCTCGACCTCGCCGCGGTTGACTCCAACAGCGGAATTTTGCGCGACTTCCTCGCGGAAATAGACCCCACGATTCCCGCAAGCGCGGAGTCGATTTCAAGCAACATAAGGTATTTCGCCGTAAGCGCGCTGGGGCACTCGCCGCAAATGCTTCTCGACGGCGAATGCGCGGGGAAAATCGCGCCGATTCCCTCGAAAATCAAGCCGATAGACGCGGAAATTCCCGCAATCTGGCTGCTGTCGCAATCGACAAAACTCATTCCGACAAAATAGCGAAATGGCATACCAACTCATTTACACAAGCGCGCCGGCGTCGCTCACACTGGGCAGAACGGGTTTTTCGACCGTCGCCCGCACGCGCGACATGCCCGAAAAACTCGCCGCCGCCGTCGAAAGGTGCGGAGTCTACGAAATAGGCTCCGGCGAAGTGTTCTCGCACAAAACCCTGCAATACGGCGGACAGACATGGCATATCCTCACGCGCATGCGCGACGCGGGGACGGACTACACAAACAGAAACAACTACGTCGCCCACCACATCGCGATTCCGCAAAGCGACATCGGCGGACTCGCAAATCCCGCCGAAATTCTGGCGCAGTGGAGCGGCTGGGTGTCGAAATGGAGCGGCGACCCGCGCTACGTCGGCGAAGTTTTCGGGCTTGAAAACATCAAGGCTAAAAACTCCCTGCCCGCAAAAAACTGGGAAAAATATTTCGGCAACCCCGCAAAGGCCGCGCTGCTTTCGAACTGCCCCGCGCAGATTTCGGCGTCGCCCGACGACGCGCGGACGCTGCTCGACCTCTTCTCCGAAAGCCTGCTGCTCAACGCCAACCCCGCCGACGCGTGGGACATCACGTTCACGACGTCGATGGCGTCGGGGGAAAACCCGAACGCGTTTCTCTGGAAGACCGACACGTCGGGAAACGCCGCGGCGATAAACCTTTCCGCAAAAACCGCGCCCGCCGCGCCCGACAACCGCGCCGCGAAATACGCGCTCACGGGCGAAAAAAACAACCGCGAACGCTACAATCTGAAAGTCGGCGCGCCGAAGGCGGTAGTCCGCTACGATGTGGTGGAAACGCAAAAGGGCGGCTCGAAAAACGCGCCAATCTACGGAATTTCGGCGGCGATAACGATTGGGGCAATCGCGGCGGCGGCGTTTGCGCTCATGCCCGAACGCGAAAAAACGCGCAGTTCCGACACAGAACAGCGCGAACTTCCCGTGCTTGCAAGCGCAGCCGAAACGCCGACAGGCGCGGAGGAAGAACCCGCAAAAAAGTCGCTCGCCCAGACGGCGGGGGAAGTGAGGGAAAAAATCGCCTTCGACGACTTCGCGGGGGCTTTGGAAATCTGGAAAAATTCGGGCTACTCCGAAAAAAACCCGTCGCTTGAACGCGACATTTTGGAGGACATCGGAACGCGGGCGGACTCCCTCATGCGCCGCGCCGAAAACCTGCTGACCGTCGGAACTCCGCAGACCCGCGCCGACGCCGCAAAACTGCTCGCCGCCGCGCGGCTTGCTCTCGACATTCCCGACATTCCCAAGCGCGAAACGCGCGAAACAAAATGGAAGGCTTTGAAACAAAAATGACGCCGCAACTTCTGACAGTAAAAATTCAGGCAATTCTCGGCGGGCGGTCGAACGCCTCCGACATGCAAAAACGCTCCGTCGCAACCGAATACTACAAGCTGTGCGCCCAGACGGAATCGCAGCTGGAACACTGCGTCGCGCTAATCAAGGCGGGGCGCGACTACACCGCATTGCAGGTCGCCGAATCGTCCGACCTGCTCGACACGCTCAACGCCCTGCTCTTCCCCGAAATCGAACAGTGGCGGGCGTTCTGCGACGGCGCAAACCTGCCCGTTCCGCCGCCGTTCGACGACGCGCAAATAGAGCTTGTGAACTCGCTGTACTCGCGCGGAATTTCGCAAAACCACCCTCTCTACCGCGACTTCCGCAGGGCGATGCGCATGCGCAGATACGAGGACGCGCTCGCGGTAATCAAAACGATTTCAAAAATCAACGCCTACGACGCCGAGGCGCGGCGCGAGTGCGAAAAGCTGTCCAGACGCGTCGCGTCGGCAAAGCTCGCGCAGCTCGAACGCGCGGTCGCGGCGGACGACTTCGCCGAAGCGTCTAAAATACGCGACGCCCTCGCGCCCGAAGCGGCCACGCTCTCCGACAACAAAATCTGGCGCAACGCCGAACTCTACCTGCGCTCCCACACGGAGGAAGCCGAGCGCAAACGCTGCGCCGAAATCGTCGCCGAGCTTGAAAAACTCGACGTCGAGCGCGACTTCGCCGCCGCCGCCGACCTCGTGAACGAATTCAACCTCCTGCGCGGCGACGCCGACTTCGACGGAACGGAATTCGTCGAAAGAATCTCCGCCGAAACCGCGAAAAAGCAGGACGCCGCGATTGCCGCCGCAAAGGCTGCGCGGGCGGCAAACCTCGCGCGGGCGGAACTTGAAAAGCCCGACAAATCGGGAAAACGCGCCGAAAGGCTCGCGCGGCTCGCAGCCCTCAAAGCCGAGGCGGCAGACGCTCTCGACGCGGAGTCGGCAAAGAGGCTCTCCTCCGAAATTTCAAGGCTCCGCGCGGCGGCGGCGCTCGCAAAACTCGCCCTCGCGGCGGCTGTTTGCGCGGGAATAGCGGCAGTCGGCGCGGGCGCGTATTTCGCGTGGAGCTACGAAACCGCGCGGCAAAACGAAATCGCCGCCGAAAACGAAATCGCGGAAATGGAGAATCTGCGCGAGCCGTCGCACCTGCCGAAAAAAATCGCGGAGTTCGAAAGAAAATACCCTTCGAAAAAATACGCCGAAAGGCTCGCGGCATTGGCGGACTCCGCGAAAATCGCGGCAAACAGACTCGCGCGGGTAAAGGAGGCCGTGCGATCGCTCGAAAAGTTCGACCCAAAAACCGCAAAGCCCGCCGACTTCGAAAAGGCGAAAAATCTGGTCGAGGAACTGCGCCTCGAAGCGGCGTCGCTCTCGCCCGTCGAGCAGTCGGTATACCGCGGAATAATCGACTCCTCGGGCAAAAGGATTTCAGCCGCAGCCGAGGAACGCAGGGCGAAAAACGCCGCCGACCTCAGGAAATACCTTGCCCAATACGAAGCCGTCGCCGAAGAGTACGAAAACTTCGCGCGGGCAAAGGCGGACATCGACCGCGACGCCGACGCCGTTCTGGAAAAGCTCCGCCCGCTCGTGGGCGAAGTGTCGGCAACGTTCAGACCGCACAGACTCGATTCCGAAAAATTCGACGAAATTTCGGTGAGGGTAGCCGACGCGAAAAACGCCTACGCGAAGTTCGACAAGCTCCGCTCCGCCCTGCTTACGTCGCAGAGCGCGGCGGAATACGCGGCGTCGCTCGAAAGCCTTGCGGAATCGGGCGCGGCGCCCGCGGAATTTTCGCGCAAGCTCTCGAAAATCGCGGAGGTAAAGGACGCCATTCTGCGCGGGCAAACGGCGGAATTCGGAACGCCCGAAGCCGCCGCGCGGCTCGACTCGGCGGGAATCGCCGCAAAGGCGTCCCTGCCCGAAAACGAAATGCTCACAAACCTCTACAAATACTCGCGCGAGGGCAGGCTCGACGTGTACACGCTCGGGAAAATCTCGGAGAAAACCTCGAAGTGGCGCGGCGGCTCTGAGGTCGTGCAGGAGGTGCGAGAAGTGGGCGCGGGCGGGAAAATACTGACAGCCCCCTACCGCAAGCACTTCATCGACGGGCGCGCCCCGCGCGGCGTTCTGCTTGTAGGCGGCGCGAAAACGGCGGAGTCAATGCTCGCCGAAAAGGCGGCGCAAACGGCGTCAAAGCAGTCGCTGCTATCCGCGCTCTCGCTTGTGGGCAACGCGCGGACTAACCCTATTTTCCGCGCCTATCTGGAAAAGCTGATTTTCGCAAAGCTCGCGGAAAACCCCGTGGAAACGCTGCTTGAATACTCGCCGAAAGCCAGGACGCGAATGGCGGCATTGGAACGCTACGCAAAGCCGCTCGAAGCGCATTCGTGGATTTTCGAGTCGAACTCGAAAACGCGGCTCGTGGGAAGCGAGCTCTACGGCTCGCCCGCGCCCGACTATTTCGACGACGCGCGGACGCATGTCAACGCGCTGAAAATCGCGCTCGAAAACCCGCTCGAACTCGTCGGCGTGTGCGACGAAAACGGGAAGCCCTCGATATTCAGGGAGGCGGCGGGCGCGGTGTGGTCGGTGGACGCAAAGACTGGGAAATTCGGGAAGCTCGGCAGGGGAAAGCCCGCGCCGCTTGCGCCGATTTTCCGCGAGCGCAAATCGGCGGCGGAAATCATGCGAGAAGCCTCGCAAAAAGGCGCGGGCGAAAACAACGGCTAATTCCGAATGAAAAAATTTTTTCTCAGTTGGAAGGGAGCAGAAAGCGGCCCGTACTCGGCGGAGGAAATCGCCGATATGCTCGAACGCGGAAAAATCGGGCTTCTGCATCTTGTACGGACGGAGTCCACACAGTGGCGGCCGCTGAAAGACGCGAACCTGCAAACCGATTTCGACGCCCCGCAAAGCGCGTCGAAAACCGACATTCTTGCGCCGATAGTCTACGCGGCGGCGGGGCTTGCGTTCCTGTCGCCGTGGGTGCTTGCGGCGTCGGGCGCGATGTCGGTGTTCTTGTGGATTTCGGGCGACAGGAAATCGGCGGCGTTTTCGTTCGCGCTGGCGGCGTTGATTGCGTGCGCGGGACTGGCGTTTTTCGGCATCGTATACCCTGCGGTGGCGGAGTGATTTTTCCGCGTAAAAAGGTTGCGAAATCCGCGCCGCTGTGGTTTCGTTATATTTGTGGACGATAATAAGAAAATCCTGTTCGTAGTGAACAAAACGAAAACTTCGGCGGAGGAAATCGCCGAAAAGCTTTCGAAACTCGCACTCGCAAACGGAATGTCGTGCGAAATCTGCGCCGACTTCCCCGTGCCCGAAAGCGCGTTCAAAGACAAGGACATCTGCTGCGTCATCGGCGGCGACGGCACAATACTCTCGTGCGTGCCCGCAATCGCAAAATACGACCTCCCCGTCTTCGGCATAAACCTCGGCAAGCTCGGATTTTTGGCGACGTACACCGACGAAATTTCCGAGGCGGAATTCCTTTCGCTCGTGCGCGGGGAACGCCGCGTGCTCGAACGCGCATTGCTCGAAGTAGTCTACAACGGCAGAAGATACCTTGCGCTCAACGACCTCGTTTTCAAGGACGTCAGGCTCGACGGAATCTCGAAGTTCGCGATTTTCGCAGACAAGGAGTTCATCGCAACCTATGCGGGCGACGGTCTGATTTTTTCGACGCCCACGGGTTCGACCGCATACAACCTTTCGGCGGGCGGCCCGATTATCCACCCCAAGGGAAGGGTTTTCGCGATGACGCCCATCTGCCCCCACACGCTCTCGAACAGAAGCCTCATCTACGACTACGGCGCGCAGATAAAAATCGAATGCGTAAGCGGCGAAAGCGCGCTAATCGCCGACGGCAAAAAAGTGGCGACCCTCACGCAGGGCTCGTCGGTGGAAATCAGCATGCCGTCGAACACGATACGATTCGTGCGCCTGCGCGGGCACTCGCATTTCGCGATTTTAAGAAGCAAGCTCGGCTGGGCGGAAGACCCCCGAAAGTACGAAAGATGAACAGGGACGCAACCGACACTGCTAAACGCAAACGCACGGCGATACGCCTTGCGTTTGCGGCGGCGTTCGCGCTCGAAGCCGCATGGCTTTTCTTTGCGGACTTCGGGTCGGACATTCCGTGCTTTGCGTCGCAAATCTCGGCGGGAATAGACGCGCTAATCTCCGCCGCGCTCGCGGCGGGCTTCCGCCCGTCGAACTTCGCGGTTTTCAAAACGTTCGCGTTCGCGGGATTTTTCGCGTACGCGTGGTACTCGCTGGGAACTTCGCCCGAATGCGCGGCGGCGGCGGCAGTCTCGGCGGCATTGGGGCTTGCGGTCTACACAATTTTATAAAGGAGAGACAAAATGGAATCGGCGCAAAAGAAAGTCGGAATCTTCGAAAAAATCAAACGCTACGCCACGAAAACGATATGGGAAAAGGACATATCGGCAATGGGAGTCAAGGGGAAGGCGGTCGCGTTTCTGCGCGTGCTTATCTCGACGGTCGGCGGAATTTTCGGAAAGCGCGTGCTCGTGCAGGCGTCGTCGCTTTCGTACGCGACGCTGCTTGCAATAGGCCCGATGCTCGCGATAGTGATTATGTTCGCGGGAATGTTTTTCAGGGAAAACAAAAGCGCCGTCTACGAGAAAATCATGGACGCCGCGACATTCGTAATGCCCGCGTTCAACCAAATACAGCAAAACGCCGACGGACAAAGCTCCGGAATCAACCCCGAAATAATCGGATTTATCGACAACATCTCGAAGGCGGGCGCAAAGGCGGGGGCAATCGGCATGCTCGCAATGCTCGCAACCTGCCTGCTGCTTTGCGTCAACGCCGAAAACGCGTTCAACTTCATCTGGGGAATAAAAAAGGGGCGCAAGTGGATTAACAGAATCGTGTTCTACTTCTCCATGATTTTCTTCGGGTCGGTGGGAATGATTTTCGGAATGACATTCTTCACGACGTCGCAAATGCCGAAATTTCTGGGCGACCTCCCCTTCGTGGCGCAATACCTCACGGGATACGCGTCGTGGATTACATACATTCTGGGGCTTGGAATCATCACCTGCGTGCTGGCGGCGTTCTACAAATTCATTCCGCCGACGCGCGTGAAATGGAAGCCCGCGTTCGTGGGAGCAATCGTGATAATGTGCCTGCTTGTGCTCAACAACAAAGGCTCGTTCCTCTACATAAGCTACATCGCAAAACAGCAGAGCTTCTACGGATATTTGGCGATTGTCGCCGTGGCGATGTTCAGCCTCTACATTTTCTGGACGATGATTCTCGTCGGCTGCCTGATTACATACTCGGTGCAGTACGTCGATTTCCTCTCCGACGACGACGCATGGAACAAAATGGGAGACAGGGCGAAAAAAATCTGCGCGCTTGCGGCGTTCGTGGAAATAGAGAGGTCGTTCTACGCGGGCGCGGCGCACTCGCCGACGATAGAGACGCTGCTGGGCGCGCTTAAAATGCCGAAGTCGGCGGTGATTGCAAGCGTAGACTGGCTCGCGGAAAAAGAGCTGGTCTGCGAGGCGGGCGAAGTCAACGACTCCGACAATATCTACTTCAAACCGGCCGTAGACCCCGAACATATCACCGTCGCGCAGTTCTTCGCAAAGCTCGGCAAAAACGACGGCGACGACGACATCATAGCCCACATCTGCGCGAGAGAAAACCCCGTGTGCTCGGTGCTGAAATCCTACGAGGGCTTCTCGGCGGGCGACGGCTCGAAAAACCTCAAACAAATAATTTTGTAATGGACATTTTCCAATTCAGAAACGAATACCTCAAAGGCGGTCTCGAACGCTCCGACCTCGACGACAACCCGTTCAAACAGTTCGAAAAGTGGTTCAACCACGCCGTCGAGTGCAAGGTCAAAGAGCCTAACGCAATGGCGGTCTCGACCGTGGACGAAAACGGCGCGCCGACTTCGCGCGTGGTTCTGCTGAAATCGTGGGACGAAAAGGGATTCGTATTCTACACCAACTACCACAGCAAAAAGGCGGCGGACTTGGAGAAAAACCCCCGCGTCTGCGCCCTCTTCGTCTGGCTCGACCTCGAACGCCAGCTGAGAATCAACGGACGCGCGGAGAAAGTCTCCACGGCGGAATCGCTGCGCTACTTCCTGTCGCGCCCGTTCGGGAGCAGACTGGGCGCGTGGGTGTCGCACCAGAGCAGCATAATAACGTCGCGCTCGCTGCTCGAAATGCAGTTCGACAAAATGAAGCGCAAATTCGCAGACGGGCAAATTCCCCTGCCCGACTTCTGGGGCGGATTCAGAATCGTCCCCGAATATTTCGAGTTTTGGCAGGGGCGCGAAAACCGCCTGCACGACAGGTTCGCATACCAAAAGAACGGCGAAAACTGGGATATCTCGCGCCTCGCGCCGTAGCCGCGCCGCAAAAAATATTCCCGCAGACGCCATAATATTGCTTGTAAAAAAGGCGCGGGCACTCTATCATATGCGGGTTTTTTTATAAAAGTCATTTCCCCAAAAAAAGGAACACATATGAAACGGTTTGAAAACAAGGTAGTGCTCGTAACGGGCGCAAGCAAAAACACGGGAGTGGGAATTGCCGCACTCTTCATCAGGGAGGGCGCAAAAGTCTGCATCTGCGGCTCGTCGGAAAAGAGCACCGCGCACGGCGGACAGCTTCTCAGAGACATGGGCTACGACGGCTTCGTCGAAATCCCCTGCGATATTTCCGACCTCAAACAGGTAGAGCACATGTTCGCCGTTATCCGCGAAAAATTCGGCAGGCTCGATATCCTCGTAAACAACGCCTGCAACCAGGGCATCGGCGCGCCGTTCGAGGAAATGGAGCCCGACTTCTTCCTGACGGTCATCAAGACAAACATGCTGGGCACCTTCCAAGTGTCGCAACAGGCGGTCAAGATTATGATGCAGCAGGAAAGCAGGGGCGTAATCGTAAACCTCGGCTCGAACGTCTCGATGAGGGCAATCCGCAACCGCACGGCGTACGTTGCAAGCAAGGGCGGAGTGGACGCGCTCACGCGCTCCATGGCGGTAGACCTCGGCCCGAAGGGAATCCGCGTAAACGAAGTCGCCCCCGGCTATATCTACACCGACCGCTGGGACAAGCTCGACGAAAGCGTAATGAAACGCCGCCGTCTCAACACGCCCATCGGCAAAGAGGCTACTGCCGACGACATCGCGCAGGCTGTCGCGTTTCTCGCCTCCGATGCGTCGAAGAACATCGCGGGCGAAAGACTCGTGGTTGACGCGGGTTGCAGCGCGCAGCACATGCCAATCGACGTCGACTGCTAACTTTGCAAAAACCGGAACGGCACGGAATCTTCCCGCGCCGTTTTTTAGTTTTCGGAAAACGCCGTAAAAGAACAGACAGAAACAGAAAATAGGAGAAACCATGAAAAACAAGTTGCCGATATTTTTAACCGCCGCCGCGCTTTTGTGCGGCTGCGCATCGGCAGAAAAGACGCCCGAAATCAGGAAGCCCGTGCTTGCGGCGGACATTCTCGACCCCGACGAATACGTTTTGGACGAAAGGTTCAGCGACGAATTCGAGTCTGACAAGCTCGACTCCGAAAAATGGTTCGATTTCTACCCGACGTGGACGGGGCGCGAAGGGGTCTTCCACTTCTCGCGCAACAACGTATCCGTCGAAGACGGCAAGCTTGCGCTTACGGCGAAAATTCCCGACGAGTCGGAAGTGCCGCCCGAAATGAAAGCGGAGGGCAAACAGGGCTACTCGACGGCGGAGGTGCGAAGCAAAACGCGCGTGCTCTACGGCTACTTCGAGCTGAAATTCAAGACGATGAACGCGACAGTCTGCAACGCGTTCTGGCTCAACGACCCCGTTGACCCGCCGAAAAAATACAAACCCGGGGACAAGACTGAGGAAATCGACATTTTCGAAATCTTCGGAAAAAACACCGACCCGAAATATAAAGTGGCGGGACACTACTTCATGACGACGCACGTCGCCGACACGCCCTATGTGGAGTCGAAAGTGTGGCTCGGCAGAAAGGTTAGCGGCGAAAAGCCCGTCGTGCCCGAAAAATTCGCCGAGGGCTACAACGTTGCGGGGCTTCTTTGGACGCCCGAAAAACTCGTCTGGACGCTCAACGGCAGGGTAATGCGCGAGATTAAAAACGAAGACTTCCACCGCCCCCTCTATTTGAACATGGACTGCGAAATCATGAAGTACTGGGGAGGGCTTCCCTCGCCCGACGACCTCCCCGCAAAATTCAAAATAGAGTACGTCCGCGTCTGGCGGAAAAAGCCCGATTCTAAAAAATAGGCTCGCATTTTCGCGAAAAATCGGGAGACTTTAAATTTCACAATCGCGCTCGGATGGCGAAATAGGTAGACGCATCGGCTTTAGGCGCCGGTGTCCGAAAGGACGTAGGAGTTCGAGTCTCCTTCCGAGCATTTTCCGCTTTTTGCGCGACACTTTTCCGTCGGGATACTGTCGAATTGTTTGTGGGAAAATTAAGAAAAATACTCGCCCTGATTTTTGCGTCGCTTAGCGCGTTCTTCGCGGTTGTCGCGCTCAAAAATTCAGGGAGAGAGAGCGGCAGGCAGTGCTGCGAACCGCTCTGCGCCTACGAATGGGGCGCGGACGCGGAGGCGGCGGCGCGGCGCGCGGGAAGGCTCGTGTTTTTGAGGTCGGAAAACGCGCCAAAACCGCAGAGCGAAACCGCCGATTTGCTGAAAGAACGCTACGTCTGCGCCGAAATTTCGCGCGACAAATTCCCAGCCGACTTCGCAATTTTGGACAACCTCCTCCAATCGGCGACAAACCGCAAACTTTCGTTCGAAGCGGGAATTTTCTCGCCGAACCTCGCGCCGATTTACATTTCGGCGAAAGCGTCCACAGCCGACGGCAGGCTGTCGCCGAACTTCGAAAACCCGCTCTCTGCGGCGGCGGCGAAATTCGAAAACAACCCCGAACGCCTGAAATCGGGCGCAAGGGCGGCGGCGCGGATTGCCGACGCACCGAGCGACTTCGCCCTGCCGCGCGACGTTGTGGGCGTGCGCGGCTCGCTCGGCTTCATCGACGCCGAAAGCGCAAGGCTTTTCATATTCTTCAACAACCCGCGCACGCTCGGCGCGGACGCGGCGGTAATTTCGGAAAACGCGCGGCTTGCGTCGAGAATCTGCGGCGCGGATTTCAGACAGCTCGGCGCGAGGGCGGCGTCGGTCGCGGCGGTCGAAATGCTGTGTACGCGCCTCGCCTCGAAGAACGCCGACATGTGCTCGAAGCTCCTGTTCCTGCGGGCGTTGGGAGAGTCGGAACTTGCCGCAAAAAACGGAAAGCTCGGCGCATTTTTCGTCCACTGCGCAAAGGGAATGCCCGCCGCAAAACGCGTACGCGACGCCGCGCTTTCCGTGCCCGTGCTGCTGCGCGCCTACGAGCTTTCGGGCAAAAGCGAATTTCTGAAACGCGCCGAAGACACCGCCGCAAAGCTCGCCGCCGCCCTGCCGCCGCGCGGGCTAATGCCCGCGGTCTTCGGCGAAAAGTCGGAGGCGTCGGCGCTGGAATACGTGCTGAGCGCGCGCGCGTTTTTCGAGATGTCCAAGCTCGACAAGAAGTGGGACGGCGCAATGCGCTCCGCCCTCGACGGGCTTGACAGGCACTTCATGACCGACCTCGGCGTGTGGTCGGTAAACGCGAAAAATTCGGCGTTCGCAAAGATGTCGCGTACCATTTTCACGCGCGACGCAAGCCTGCCGTCGTATGTGGGAGAGGCGGCGCAGCTCCTCGCCGAGACGGGCGACACAGAGTCTCCCGCGGCGCGCAAGCTTCAAAAGCTCGCGCTTTCGGCGGCGGCGTCCGCGCCGCTTACAAGCAACCAGTGGGCTTCGCTGAAACTCTCGCTCCTGCCGTCGTTCGACGCGCGGAGGCGGAATTTTGCGGCGGCGCAATAGCTCAGGAAAGCATTTTCACCCTGCGCTCGTTGCGCGGAATGGAAACCGAAACGACAGTCCCCACGCCGACCTTGCTCGAAATGTCGATGTGCCCGCCGTGGGCGCGGACGATTGAATTTATAATCATCATGCCCAAGCCGTGCCCGTTCGGCTTTGTCGTGAAATAGGGCTGGAAGATTTTGGAAAGCTCGTCTCCGCTCATGCCGCAGCCGCTGTCGGCGAACGAAATTTTCACGAAATCGTCGTCGCTCGAAGCGTCAATGCGCACAGAGCCGCCCTGCTCCATCGACTCCATCGCGTTTTTGAGAATGTTGAAGTAGAGCTGCTTCAGCAGGTTTTCGTCGGCGCAGACGGCAGGCAGGGCGTTTTCGGAATTTATATCGACGGAAACGCCGCGGTTGACGAATTCCTCGTTCAAAATTTTCAGCGTTTCGGCGAGCGGCTTGATTGGGTCGCATTCCGCCATGTTCGGGCGCATCGGGCGGAGGGCTTTGAGGAAGTTTTCTATGATTCCGTCGAGCCGCGCAACTTCCGAAGCGCAGATTTCGACAGATTCGGAAATGTTGCCGAGAGCATCGGGCGCGATTTTGTCGGAGAGCTTTGCGAGCCTGCGCTTTATCAGCTGCAAGTGGATATTTATCGAGTTTAGCGGGTTGCCAAGCTCGTGCGCGACGCCCGACGCCAAATGCAGAACCGAGGCTATTTTTTCGCTTTCAATGCGCTCCTCAGTCGAGCGTCTGTCCTGTGTGATGTCGTTTAGAATCAGCGCGTAGGTGTCGAACTCTCCGCCGAAATTGAAGGGAATAATCTGGGCGTTGAGCACGCGCGTTTCGGGATACGAAATTTCGAATTCGCGCAGAACGGTTTTGTCGCCCCGCGCGACCTCCTCGACGGACTCCTCCATTCCCGGGAGGAGCTTGAAGACCGACGGGCGCGTTTCGCCGAGACCGAGAATGTTCTCCGCAAAGCTGTTGGCAAACTGGATTTCGCCGTTGGCGTCGACAACGATTATCGCCGAGCGGATTGCGTTGAAGACGGTCTCAATCCGCGTGAGGTCGCGCGCAAGGCGCTTGTTCTTGCGGATTAGTTTGCCGAGTGTTTCCTTGTCGGCGGCGTCCATGCTATTTCAGGCGTTGGAGGAGGCTCGAATAGTGGGCGTCGAGAGACTCCATTTTGCCGAACGCAACAACTACGTCCTTTGCGCGGGCAATCGACTTCTTGTCGTACTCAACATAGGAGCTTCGGCGCATGAAGTCCACAAGCTGCAAGCCGCCCGAGAACCTGCCCGTGCGCCCCGTCGGAAGCGTGTGGCTCGGCCCCGCGGTGAAGTCGCCGAGAACGGTCGGGGTGTATTCGCCGACGAGAATCGCGCCCGCCGTCGTGATTTGCGGCACGAGCTTTTCGGGCTGTTCAACCTGCAACTCCATGTGTTCGGGCGCGACGTAGTTCGCCACTTCGACCGCCGCCGCCAGATTCGGCACAAGCGCGACGTAGCAGCCGTCGGCGATTATCTTTTTGAGCTTCTCCGCGCGGGAGAGCGACGCCGACAAAATCTCAATCTGTTTGCGAGCGGCTTCGACAACCTTTTTCGAAGTGCACACAAGGAAAATCTTTTCCTTGCCGCTGCCGTGTTCCGCCTGCGAGAGCAGGTCTGCGGCGATGTAGCGCGGGTTCGCCTTGGCGTCGGCGACAATCAAAACCTCGCTCGGGCCGGGGAGGAGGTCTACGCCGACGTTTCCGAAGAGCTGGCGTTTCGCCTCTATGACATACGCGTTCCCGGGGCCGAAAAGCTTTTCGACGGGGGCGACGCTTTCGGTGCCGACGCCCATCGCCGCTATTGCCTGCGCACCGCCGATTTTGTAGATTTCCTTTACGCCCAAAATGCCGAGCACGCAGAGAATGTGCGGGTTTACCGAGCCGTCCTTTGCGGGCGGCGTGCACACGCAGATTTCCGGGCAGCCCGCGATTTTCGCAAGAGTCGCCGTCATTACGACAGTCGATACGAGCGGCGCGCTTCCGCCCGGAATATACAGGCCGACGCGGCGAATCGGGTAGAAATTTTCGCCGATTTTCGCGCCCTGCGGATTTCTTGCGCGCCAGTTTTTCGGCTTTGTGTGGAGGTGGTAGGCTTTGACGCTTGCAATTGCCTCGCGCATGGCGCGTTTGTCCGCCGCCGAAACTATTTTCGCCGCCGCCTTCATTTCCTCTTCCGAAACTTTGGGCGACTTCAATTCGACGCCGTCGAATTTTTTTGTGTAGGCGAGAACCGCCCTGTCGCCGTTCGCCCGAACGTCGGCGATTACCGACGCCACGGCGTCCTTCGCCTCCTTCGGGAGGCTTGCCGACTCGCACGCCTTTTTCAACTCTTCGGCGAAAGCCGCCGACTTGTACTCCAAAATCTTCATGTCTAAAATATCTTAAAAAATTCCCCCCAAATCAAGAATAATAAAAGACCCGCGCGGAGGAAAGGCGCGGAATGCGCAGTCGGCAAAGGGTCGGCGGCGGAACGCCCCGCGAACGGCGTGAACAAAGGCGCGGCGCGACGAATCAGGCGGAGGCAGTGAGCTTAGAACAGCTCGCCCTGCCCGACGGTTTCTCCGAAGATGTCGGCGAAGCGTTCGCGCCAGTCGTCGATTTTCGACACATAGTAGTCGGCATCGTAGGGCGCGCTTGCGGGGTCGTGCGCGGAAATCGGGCGGGCGCGTTTCCAGTCGGGGTCTTTCGGCGAAGCACCGCGCGCCATGTAGTAGAGAACCTTGTCGCCCGCGTCGGGTCTGGGGTTCATCATGAGGGCGGCTTCCAGAGCCGCGCGGCGTCCGCGCCCCGTCTTTGCGATGTCGGCGGAATACTGCGCGGGCGACTTGCCTATATACTCGCCCTTCGCCAAATCTTCGATAGGCGCATTCCCCGAAAGAATCAGGTTTTTTGCGCGTTCTATTTCGCGCGGCAATTCGCCGTCGCGTCCGAACAGCTTGTCGGCAATCATAGCCTCCGTAAGCTTGCGCAGGAACGGCTCGGTCGCCCTGTTCCTGAATGCCGAGCCGCGCACGGCGATGTTTCCGTCCCGCAAAAGCGCGTAGTTTTTCGCCTTGTAGCAGAGCATGGCGTCGAATTTTCCGTCGAACTCCAAGTCCACGCCGTCGGGCAGAACGGCGTCGGCGGCTTCAAGAAGTTCGAGAGGCCTGCCGAAATATTTTTCGGAGGAAATGTAGATGCCGTCGGTATCCGCCTCCAAAACGGTGCAACCCGCCGACTTGAAAAAGTCCACAAGCTTTACGAGAAGCCCGCGCCCCGCTGCGGTGATTTCCGCCGCAAGAGAGGAGTCGCCGAATGCGGCGGTCGAAAGGCCGAGGTATCCGTAAAACGAATTGATGAGGATTTTAAAGCTTTTCTGGCGGGCGTCGTACTCGCGCCGCAGCGATTCGTCGGCAGTTTCGCGGGCGAGCTTTTTGTATTTCAGGCGGTATTCGCGGAGCGAGCGCAGCTCGTCCAAAAACACGCCGAGATAGTCGTTGCGCGGGCATTTGCCAAGCACGAGCATAAGGCTCGGATACAGCGAGGCAACGTCGTAGTGGAGCACGTTTTTGAAAACGCCCGTCTCGAAAGACTCCGACAGCGCGCCCTCTATGTAGCCGCCCGACGACGGCAGTGGAATCGCCGCCCGCGCCGCAAAATACCTTTCCAAAAACACGCTCTCAACCTTCATGCCCGAACCGCGCAGAAGACACTCCTGCAATGTCATCGGGAAGTTCGAAACCTGCGCGACGTATGTGGGCAAAAGCTTTGCGGCAAGACCCGCGGTCTCTCGAAGATCGTCGGAAAGGTAGGCGCGGAAAGTCTTTCTGTCGGTCTTGAACACTTCGCCGATGTCGCCGCCGCGAATGTATGTGCGCGTGGATTTGTCGCTTATGCCGAAGTGTATTGCCGACTCTTTTAGCGTGTACGAAACCATTTCGCGCGCGCCGATGTCGTAGAGCTGGACGAGCGGAAGGGTGTCGACAACAGTTCGCCCCGCGATGTCGCAGCGCGTGTAGGCGAAAGTGCGCTCGGCAATCGTGAGCCTGCTTTTGCGGAACGCGACGCTCCCGCCGAAACGCCCCCAGCCGAGCGGAATTTTCAGCCGCTTGGAACGCTCGGCGATGTAGGGAATGTCGAACTTGAAAATGTTGTGCCCCTCGATTGTGTCGGGGTCGCGGGCGAGAATTTCGGCGCGGAGGGTTTCGAGAAGTTTGCGCTCGGCGTCGTCGGTGAAGTCCTCCAACTCGATGATTTTTTCGCCGCCCCCGCCCGAAATTCCGACGGCGATTATCCTGTCGCCCGCGCGGGACGCCGACGGAAAGCCGCCGCCCTCGCAGACAACTTCGATGTCAAGCTGCATGCGGCGCAGGTCTGAAAAGCGCATTCCAGCAAACATGCGCAGCCCGCGGGCGGTCAGGAACTGGTTTTCCACGCACGAGATTCTGTCGGACGGCAGGGACTTGTCGCGCGACTTGAAATACTTGTCCATGTCGGCGACGGACTCGAAGAACAACAGCGAGTCGAGCGGCGTCGGCGGCACTCCGCCCGCGGGGCGCGAGAGAAGCTCCGCGCTTGCGTAGGCGCATTCCGCGCCCGACGCCGACCACATGAACGGGTCGAACTTCACGCACGCGTTGCGCCGCTCGCCCGATTCGTCGCGCAGGCAGAGGCGCACGTTTGCGCCGTCGCACCAAAGCCCGCAGATTGATTCCCTAATTTCTTCGTCCGCCATGCCGAAAATGCTTGCCGATTCCGCGAATGTTTTCAAACTTATAAATCTTATTTCGACAAAAAATGAAGAAAGCAAACCTCATAATGTTGGGCGCACCGGGCAGCGGCAAAGGAACGCGCGCGGTCGCCATCTGCGAAGTTCTGGGTATTGTGCAGGTCGCAACGGGCGACCTCTTCCGCAATAACCTCAAAAACGGCACTCCCCTCGGCAAGCTCGCAAAATCCTACATGGACAAGGGCGAACTCGTACCCGACGACGTAACTGCGGCGATGGTAAAAGACCGCCTCATGCAGCCCGACACCGAAAAGGGCTTTGTGCTCGACGGCTTCCCGCGCACAATCAAACAGGCGGAAATGCTCGACAAAATGCTAGCGGAAATGGGTCGCGAAATCGCGGCGGTCGTCTACCTCGACGTTCCCGACGAGGAAATCGTGAAGAGAATTTCGGGCAGAATGGTTTGCGAAAAGTGCCAAGCGCCCTACCACAAAGTTTTCACACCCCCGAAAGTCGAGGGCGTATGCGACAAATGCGGCGGCAAACTCTACACGCGCGACGACGACAAACCCGAAACCGTCAAGAAACGCCTCGACGTGTTCCGCTCCACGACTCTCCCGCTCGTAGACTTCTACTCGAAGAAAGGGCTTATCGTCCCGATTCCGCCCGAACTCTCAAAGGCGGGCGCAATCGCAGACATGACCGACCTCTGCAAGGAACTCGGACTGCTTAAATAACGATGCGCGTTTTTTTCATAGGCGACATCGTAGGCAAACCGGGCAGGAAAATCCTCACCGAAAACCTCCCCTCAATCAGGGAGAGGCTCGGCGTGGACTTCGTAATCGCCAACGGCGAAAACTCCGCGGGCGGCAACGGCATAACAAAAAACATGGCGGAAGAGCTGTACCGCGCGGGCATCGACGTGATTACGCTCGGCGACCATATTTGGGACCAACGCTGCTTCGAGGGCGAAATAGCCTCAATCGACAGGCTCTGCCGCCCCGCGAACGTGCCGCACAGCAACCCCGGGCGCGACTTTGTCGTGGTCGAAAAAAACGGAATGAAACTTGGCGTGTTCAGCCTGCTGGGGCAGACTCTGATGAAAATAAAGTCGGACTGCCCGTTTGCGGCGGCGTCGCGCATGTACGATAAAGTCGCGCCGCTTTGCGACGCCGTGTTCCTCGACTTCCACGCGGAAACGACCTCCGAAAAGGTCTCCATGGCGTGGCATCTCGACGGCAGGGCGCAGGCGGTCGTGGGAACGCACACGCACATTCCCACAAACGACGCCCGCATTTTCCCCAAGGGGCTTGCGTTCCTGTCGGACGCCGGCATGACCGGCCCGTGGCACTCGTGCCTCGGCCGCAAGTGGGAGCCGATTCTCCAAAAGTTCATCGACGGACGCCCGCGCCCGTTCGTAATGGCAGAGGGCGACGACAGAATCTGCGCGGTAATCATCGACATCGATACCGAAAAGAAACGCGCGGTGTTCGTCGAGCCGTTCATCTACCCGCCCTTCCCGAACTCCGCCGAACTTTGGCAAAAAGCAAAAGAGGCCGAAGCCGCGGAACGCGCCGCGAAAGAGGCTGCAAAGGCGGCGGCGGAAGCCCCGGCGAACGACGCCGAACAAAAATAGCGCAAGCGCAAAAAGCGAAAACCCGCGCTCCGAAACAGAACCGCCCGATTGGAACGGAAAATCCGGAGGGCGGATTTTTTTGCGCCCGCGCGTTTTTTAGAAAAGCCAGACCGAAAAACCGCATGCGAAAAAAATCGGCGCGTACCGATTTTGAGCGGCGCGCGCCGATTTGTTTACGCGGATTTATTTCAATAAAACTTTCGCGGAAATCGGGTAGTGGTCCGACGGCACAAGTCCGTCAACATGGTCGGTGTATGTGCCGAAATTCAGGACGTCCACGTCGTTGGAAACGTAGATGAAATCTATCGGCATATCGCCCGCCGAAATGTTTTTGTAGTTGTTGAACGTGGAGCGCGTTGTGCCGTAGGGCTTGGAAAGGGAATTTTCGCGGGCGTCCTTTGCGATTGCGCTACCGCGCATGACAAGCGACGCGGGCTGGTTGCGCGTTTCGTTGAAGTCGCCCGAAACGAAGAACGTGCCTTTGCCCGCAATTTCGCGGATTTTTTTCACGAGCAGTTCGGCGGACGGCTTGTGCCATTCGGCGTATTTTTCCACGCAAAGGTGTATGTTGAAAAAGTTGAACTCTCGCCCAGACTCCATGTGGCGGAATTTAGCCCAAACGCAGGAGCGTATGGAATCGAACTGCTTGCCGAAGCCGCGTTCCGCCTTGTCGGGCGTTTCGGAAAAATAGAACTTGCCCGAATCAAGAAGCTCGAACTTGTCGCGCCGATAGAAAATTGGGTTGTTCATGTTGCGCAGCATATTGTCGATATTTTTCGCCGCGGATTTTACGGAAACTTCGGCGAGGGTCAGGTTGCGGACAATCTGCCCTGCGACGGCGTATTTGTCGGACTGCGCGGCAAGATAGTCAATCTGAAAGCCCATCGGCTCCTGCATTCCGACGATGTCGAAACCGTGGAATTCCACAAGAGGCATTATGAGATTTTTGCGGGCGTTCCACCTAACGACGTCGGAGGGGTCTTTGCAAAAACCGACGTTAAAACTCGCCACGGTGAACTCGGCGGGCTTCGGAGCTTCGACGCTTCCGCAGCCGAAAAGCAGCAGAAACAGCGGGGAAATTAAACACAAAACTTTCATCGCAAACGATATTCCAACACAAGATAAACAAGTCAAACAAAATACCCAACGGAAATCGGCGCGGATTTTTCATTTTGCGCTTGCAAAAATCGGCGTTTGGACAAATCATCGCGCCATTCGCAAATGCGCGAAACGAATTTAAAACAATACAAAATATATTATGGATTCTCTTTTGATTAAAGGCGGCTCGCACCTCGAAGGCGAGGTCTCCGTGGCGGGCGCAAAAAACGCGTGTCTGCCGATTTTTGCGGCAACCCTTCTCACCGACCAGAAATGCGTTCTCAAAAACGTGCCCGACCTCTCCGACGTGCGCTTCATGGCGGAAATCGTCGCGGCGATGGGTGCGGAGGTCTCGAACCCCGCAAAGGGCGTCTGGGAAATTCAGGCAAAGAACATTTCGCACGTCGCGCCCTACGAGCTTGTCAGAAAAATGCGGGCAAGCATCTGCCTGCTGGGGCCGCTCACCGCAAGACTGCGCAAGGCGGAAGTGTCGCTCCCCGGAGGCTGCGTCATCGGCGCAAGACCCGTAGACCTGCACATCAAGGGGCTTCGCGCGCTCGGCTGCAACGTGGAAATCGACAGGGGCTTCATCTGCGTGGACGCCCGCAAAATGCGCGGGGCGCAAATGTATCTGGGCGGACGCTTCGGCAGCACGGTGACGGGAACGGCCAACATCATCATGGCGGCGGTGCTCGCGCCCGGAACTACGGTGATTGAAAACACCGCGTGCGAACCCGAAGTCGCCGACATGTGCAAAATGCTCACGGGCATGGGCGCAATCATAGACGGCGCGGGGTCGCCGACGGTCACGATTACGGGAGTGCCCAAACTCGGCGGAACGGAGCACAGCGTTTTGCCCGACAGAATCGAAGCGGGCACTTGGATTGCCCTCGCCGCGGCGGCAAAGGGCAAGGTGCTCGTAAAGGGAGCGCAGAAAAAATATTTGGGGTCGTTCCTCGACATTCTCGAACGCGCGGAGTGCCCGTTCGAAATCAAAAGCCCGTCGTCGATATACGTAGACGCGTCGAAAATCAAACTCAAACCCGTGGAATGCACGACGCTCCCCTACCCGGGCTTCCCGACCGACTTGCAGGCGCAGCTCTGCGCCCTCATGACGCAGGCGGACGGAATTTCGGTAATCACCGAACGCATCTACCCCGAACGCTTCATGCACGTCCCCGAACTCTGCCGAATGGGCGCGAACATCGTAAGGGAAGGCCCGAGCGCAATCATCAGCGGTAAGACGAGGCTTTCGGGCGCGCCCGTGATGGCGTCCGACCTTAGGGCGAGCGCGGCTCTCGTGATAGCGGCTCTTGCGGCAAAGGGCGAGACGCTCATCAGCCGCATATACCACCTCGACAGAGGCTACGACTCGATAGACAAAAAGCTCGTCTCGCTGGGCGCAAAAGTGGAGCGCATAAAAAATTCGGACTGATACTATTAAAAGATTGAAGTTTTTAGAGGACTCCGCTTTACTTGTCGGAAGTCAACAAAAAATATACCGATATATAAATTAATGGCAACAAACATACCTTACAGGGGCGGAGACAGACGCAATTTCAAGGGCGGCAAAAACTTCGGCCCGAGAAGAAACGAAAGAATAAGAGCGCCGAAAATCAGGGTGATTGGACCCGACGGCGCAATGCTCGGAATCATGTCGCCCTACGACGCGCTCGCGATTGCCCGCCGCGCGGGGCTTGACCTGCTTGAAGTGTCCCCCAACGCCGAACCGCCCGTTTGCCGCATTCTCGACTACGGCAAATACATGTACGAGGAGGCTAAAAAGCAGAAGTCGCACAAGACCGTGGCAGTTAAAGTCAAGGAGATTAAACTCCGACCCATGATTGAGCAGAACGACTTCATGACGAAAATCCGCAACGCCGAAAAATTCCTCTTTCAGGGCAACAAGCTCAAAATCACCCTGATGATGAGGGGGCGCGAAATGGAATTTAAAGACAAGGCTTTCGACGCCGTTAAACGCGCCCTCGCGGAACTTTCGCACATGGGGCACCCCGACGCCGAACCCAAACTCATGGGGCGCAACATAAGCGTCTCGATGTCGCCCGTTCCGCAAAAGCAGCGCAAGCTGAAATATTCGGGCGAAAACGACGAAGTCGCCGAGGACGACTCCGACTCGGAAGAATAGCAAAATGCTCTCACGACGCGGATTTTTTGCGACGCTGTTCGGTATCGCATTCGCAGTTCCGAACGCGCGCGCGTTGTGGGTAAAAAACGTAGAATATATACCCGTCTCCAAACTGGCGCAGCTCTGCGGAATGCGCTATAAAACGACGGTCGCAAAAAAGTCGCAGACGGTGTTCGGGAAAACGTCGCGCATGACCTTCGAAAAGAATTCCCGCGCGATGGACTTGAACGGAATCACGGTCTGGCTCGGGCACGCGGTCGTCGAAAGCAAGGGCATGCTGTACGTGGCAAAGCGCGACTATTTCAAGTCGATAATTCCCATTCTCTTTCCGCAAAACAACGGCACGCCGCCCAAGCTCTTCCACATTTTCATAGACGCGGGGCACGGCGGCAAAGACAGGGGCGCGTACAACAAAACCTACAAACTCAGCGAAAAGGCGGTGGCTCTCGACATCGCGCTCAGGCTCGGGCGCGAGCTGAAAAAGAACGGCTACAAAGTGTCGTACTCGCGCACGCGCGACGAATTTATAGAACTTGCCGACCGCCCAAAAAAGGCGAACGCCCTCCGCGCCGACCTCATGGTAAGCATTCACTGCAACGCTGCGGTGCCGTCGGTTTCTGGAATAGAGACATTCGCGCTGACGCCGCGCTCAATGCCGTCTACGACAAGCAGGGGCGTGTCGAAGTCCGACCACGTCGCGTACGGCGGGCACTCGAACGACGAGTGGAACCAGCTTTTGGCGTACTACATTCAGAGGTCGCTGCACTACACAACGCGCTTGCCCGACAGGGGCGTGAAACGCGCGCGCTTCGCGGTGCTCAAAAGCCCGAAAATGCCCGCAACGCTCGTCGAATGCGGGTTCATATCGAACAACTACGAGTGCAAAAACATGGCGACCGCCGCGTACAGGCAGAGAATCGCAACGACCATCGCAAACGCGATTATGAACTACCACGCAACCCTCAGCCGACTTTCGGCGAAACGCTGACGGCAACGCGCAAAACGCCTTGCGCAGCGCCCAGCTCCGCAAAAAAACTCCGAGCCCGTTCGGGCGCGGAGTTTTGCGCTTTCGGAAGTCGACCTGTTTAAAGAGTCGCCTACTCTACCGTGATGTAGGCGTGCTTGCGCACGTTTTTGTTGAGGACCACGGTTTGCTCGTACTTTTTGCCGTTGCGCTCGAACGACACTTTGTATGTGCCGTAGAAGCAGCGGAAGTGGAATTCGTCGGCGGATTTGTCGAACGAAAGGTCCGTGCGCCACTCCTTGTTTATGAGGCGGTCGAGAACGTCGTAGGCGGGTTTTTTTGAGAAGTCGCGGCGGATAATGCCGCTGTTGAAAACGTCCTCGCTGCCCGCGGTGCCGTCCACAAAGTGCCAGTAGGTGATTGCCTCGACTTTCGGGTGCGAAAACCACAGCTTGTAGAAATTCTCGAAGAGGAACGCCTGCTTTTCCTCGCCGACTTTGCCCTCCGCCATGCACGGGAAGCTGATTTCGGTGATGTGGATTGGCTTGTTCAGGCGCGAGAACGTGTCGAGCACGTCGAAGAGTTCGTCGGGCGTCCACGATTCGCCCGCCATGAGGGCTTCGCGGTCTGCCTTTTTGAAGTAGTGGAGCTGAAGCCCGATTATGTCGAGCTTGCCGCCCCGCGCGAGAATGTCGGAAGTCAGCAGGTAGTCGGTGGCGTACTCGTGGTAGCGGGCGACGCGCATCCACACGGGCGTGGTGTAGTTCATGATGAACTCGTTGTTGTACGAAAACGCGCGCTCCGCCTCCTTGAACGCCTTGAAAACGTGGTCGGTCGGGAAGTAGTTGGGAGTTTTGTAGTGGTCCTGAGTGTCGGAAGACTCGTTGGCGACGTCCCAAATGTTGATGTCGCCATTGTAGCGTTCGGCGATTTTGTCGATGTAGCGGCACATGTACTTTTCGATAAGCTTGCCCTCGCGCGGGGTCCACTCGGGAAGCCCGAATTTGTTGATGTACCACGCAAGGGTGTGCCCCTTCATTTTAAGCCCGTTTTTGTTGCAGAACTCGACGATTGCGTCCTGCGAAGGGCGGCGGTAGAGGTGCTCCACTCCCTGGGCGGAAACGTCCTTCGCGAACTGGTACACGCCGTCCTTCTGCTCGTACGCCTTCCAATAGAACGGAACTGTGGCGAAGTTGAAAAGCTCCAAAAAATGCTTTTCGTAAAGTCGGTTTTCCTCCTCTGCTTTGAAGCCGCCGAGCAGGAAAATCTGCGCCCCGAAAAGGAAGTCGTGCCGAAGCATTTCTACTTTGAGATTGTCCACTTTCACGGGGCGTTTTTTTTGGTCGATAAACGTCAGATAGAAATCTCCCTTGCGGTTGTTTTCGATTCCGAGGGCGATTTTCTCCTGCAAGACGGGATCTGCCCAAAGCGATTTGAGCTTGTCGGACAGCGGGGCTTCGCCCTTTTGCGCGGCGTTTGCCTTGCGTTCCCACGGCATTGTTTTTGCGCCGTGCTGGGCGAAAATCGGCGACGCCGCAAGAGACGCCGCCGCCAACATCAAAATAAGCTTCTTCATAAATTCCTCCGAATGTGTGCAAGTTGTTGTTTAATTCGGGAAAAACGTTTAGCAAAAAACGCGGTTCTCCACAACAAAAAACGCGCCGGACGGAAGTCCGACGCGCCGAAAAGCCGCAAAATGTCAAAGAAGCGCAACGGATTTTGAAACGACTTCCGCCGCCCTGTCCAAATCGTCCTGCGTGTGGGCGGCGCTCATAAAGCAGATTTCGAAAGCCGACGGCGCAAAATAGACGCCGCCGTCGAGACAGCCCTTGAAGAATTTTTTGTACAAGCCCGTGTCGGAACGCCGCGCGACGTCGTAGTTTACGACCTCCTCGGAATTGAAGAAGAACGAGAAAAGCGACGCCGCCATCGGCGTCCGGATTGCCACGCCCTTCTTTTGCGCCGCCGCGCGAACCGCGTCCACAATGAACTTCGATTTGCGTTCAAGCTCGGCATAGGGATTGGACTCGCGGATTAGCGTAAGAGCCGCGATTCCCGCCGCCATCGCGAGCGGATTGCCGCTGAGCGTGCCCGCCTGATACACCGGCCCCAGCGGCGCAATGTATTCCATGATGTCGCGGCGTCCGCAGAACGCGCCGACGGGAAGCCCGCCGCCTATGATTTTTCCGAGGGCGCAGAGGTCGGGCAAAACGCCCTCGCGAGCCTGCGCGCCGCCTGCGGCGACGCGGAAGCCGGTAATTACTTCGTCGAAAATCAGAAGGCTTCCGTATTTGTCGCAGACGCTCCGCAGATGTTTCAGAAAGCCCGCTTTCGGCGGAATAAGCCCGACGTTCGCGGGGTACGGCTCAACGATAATGCACGCAATTCCTTCGCCGTATTTTGCGAAGCATTCGTCTACCGCGTCGGCGTCGTTAAACGGCAGAACAAGGGTGAGCTTTGCGAGGTCGGCGGGAATGCCCGCGGAATCGGGATTGCCGAAAGTAAGCGCGCCGCTGCCAGCCTTGACAAGCAGGCTGTCGACGTGCCCGTGGTAGCAGCCAGCGAACTTCACAATCTTGTCGCGCTTGGTGAATCCCCGCGCGAGCCTGATTGCCGACATCGTTGCCTCCGTGCCCGAATTCGTCATTCTGACCATTTCCGCGCAGGGAATCATCGCGTTGATGAGCTTTGCCATTTGCAGTTCGCCCTCCGACGGCGTGCCGAACGACGTGCCGTTTTGCAGCGCCTTTTCTATCGCCGCGCGGATAACGGGGTGGTCGTGCCCGAAGAGCGCGGGGCCCCAAGTGCAGACGAAATCGATAAGCTCGCGGCCGTCCGCCGTGCGGAGCTTTGCGCCGTGCGCCGACTCCGTGAAAAACGGCTCGCCGTCTACACTGCGGAACGCGCGGACGGGCGAGTTCACGCCGCCGACAAGATATTTTTTGGATTCTTCGAAAAGTTCCTTCGAGTTCATAAAAAGCCTACTGAATGCCGCGACGCGCCGCCACGGGGATTTTTCTGTCCGACGCGTACGCTACCGTCGAAACTTTCGGGCCAATCGGGTACTGCGTGCGCTTGTACTCGGCGCGGGCAACCTTGCGGGCGACGTCCTCGACAACCGCCCTGTCGAAGCCGCGCCCGACGATTTCGGAAACCGACATGTATTCGTCGATGTGCAGGCGCAAAATTGCGTCGAAGAGGTCGTAGGGCGGCAGGGAGTCCTCGTCTTTCTGGTCGGGGCGAAGCTCCGCCGACGGCGGTTTGTCTATCGTGTTTTGCGGAATGATTTCGCGCCCCGCCCCCCTGTTTATGAGGTTCGAAATTCTGTAAACCTCCGTCTTGTAGAGGTCGGAAATCGGGGCGAAGCCGCCGCAGGTGTCGCCGTAGAGGGTGCAGTAGCCGACGGCGCATTCGCTCTTGTTGCCAGTAGTCAAAACCAACGCGCCGAATTTATTTGAAATCGCCATCAGCACAAGCCCGCGCGCGCGCGACTGTATGTTTTCCTCGGTGACGTCGCGCGGGCGACCCGCAAACAGCGGCGCGAGGGTCGATTCCGTCGCCGCGACGATTTCGGCAATCGAGACGGTGTGGAACTCTATCCCCAAATTTTCGGCGAGCTTGCGGGCGTCGCCCTTGCTGTGTTCGCTCGAAATTTTCGACGGCATGGAGACGCCGATTACGCGCTCCGCGCCCAGAGCCTCGACCGCCAGAGCCGCCACAAGCGCGGAGTCTATGCCGCCGCTAAGCCCTATGAGCACGCGCTTTATCGCGCATTTTTCGACGAAGTCGCGCAGAGCCATGACGACCGCCTTTTTGAGGTCGGCGTCGCCCTTGAAGTCGGCGGAGTCTCCGTCGAAGCCCGCCACTTTTTCGGTATCTATAATGCGGCAGTCCTCCGCGAATTTTTCAAGACACTGCGACTTCGGCTCTCCGCGCGAAGCGTCAACATACATGCTCCCGCCCGCGAAAACAATTTCGTCGTTGCCGCCCACAAGGTTGCACCAAAGAAGCGGAGCGCCGACGAGCTTCGAGACTTCGCAAAGTAGGCCGCCCCTGTGGCGCACGGTGTCGTTGCCGCTCGAAAAGACGCTTGCCGAAATGTTTACGAGCATGTCGATTTTTCCGCCCCCCGCAAAATAGTCGAGCGGCTTGGGGAAGTACTCGTAGCGGGCGGCGGTGGGGATTGTCGGGAGAGTCCAGATGTCTTCGCAAATGGTGATTCCCAAGCGTTTGCCCTTGAATTCCACAACGCAAAAATCCTTGCCCGAATCGAAGTTGCGGGCGTCGTTGAGCGCGCCGTAGTTGGGCAGCAAATGCTTGTCGCACACGGCGGCGGCCTTTCCGTTTTCGAGCCAGTACGCCGAGTTGCGGTAGCCGACCGAGCCGTCTCCGCACGCGCGGGGGCAGCCCACGAGCGCGGGAAGCGGAAGTTTTTTTGCAAGCTCCGCAAGGGTTTTCTGCGCGGCTTCCACGAATTTTCCGTAAAACACGAGGTCCTTTATCGGATACCCCGAAACCGCCGATTCTGGAAATACCGCGAAGTCCGCGCCGTCGCGGGCGAATTTTTCGCACGCGGTTAAAATCTTTTGCGCGTTGCCTTCGAAATCGCCCACGCGCGTGTCAATCTGCCCTACTCCGATTTTCATTTTCGTAAAACCGACATTTTTTTTCAGAACGCCGCCTTTGCAAGCTTATAAAAAAGAAAGCGTCGCGAAGCCCACACGCTCCGCGACGCAAAATGCCGCATTTTGCGCGGGTTTGTTCCGCGCCCCGCAGGGAAGTCGGACTTCCGCACGCTATGCTATTCGTCGTAGGAGACGCCCGCGGGGAGGTCTTCCGTTACGACTTTGCGCCACTTGCCGCCGACTTTCACGACCACAATGTCGTTGTCTTTGTCGTAGAACATCGCGCCGTTCTTGGCGTTTTTGAGAGCCTTCTTTTTGAGCATTTTAAGCTCGTACTGGTACATGACTCCCATGCGGGCGTGCTCGCAGTCCCTGTCCGTCTCGAATTTTTCGCGGGGGTGGAGTTTTTCCGCCTCGGCTTTCCAGTCTGCCGCGGGCGGCATTTTGTCGAGCAAATCCGCCCTGCCTATATTGTCGAGAACGAAGAGATTGCGCATATCGACTTCGCCGTAGAAAATAGCCTTGTCGCGCCCGAACATGAACGAGTGGTACGGAACGTCCGAGCCTACCCTGAACCAGTTGTACGCCGAAAAGCCCTGACCGTACGCCGCCGCGTAATAGTAGAGCTCCGCGACGGGCAGCCCTTCCTCGACGTGCTTGTTCAAAATCATCGTGATGCGCGAGCGGTCGTCGCGGGCATACGCCTCGAAAACGTGCAAGCCCCAGCGTTTTTTGAAGTTGTCGTTGCCGCGAACCATAATGGTCGAGTTCGTCATTATCGACGAGTCGAAGTAAATCGGGACGGGAACTTTCGTCTTGTCGAAGCCGTAGTTGTATGCCTGATTCTTCCAGTTCGCCCAGTCGGCGTCTACGCCCGAAAAGAACTTGGGAGACGAGTCTCCGCCGAACGCCGAAAATGCTGCTGCGAGCGAAACGAGTATTGCGGGTATTTTTTTCATAGTGCGATTTTTCTATTTGTTGTTGTCCTAAATTCAAAGCGCGGATTTGCTCCGCAAAGCCTCGTACAAAAACAGGGCGGCGGCGACGTTTACGTTCATGCTGTCGGAAATTCCGCCCATGGGGATTTTCACCCTGCAATCAAGAAGCCCGTTCCAGTCATCGCCGAGCCCGTCCTTTTCCGAGCCTACGACAATCGCGCAGGGAACGGACATGTCGGCGTTCCAGAGGAAGTCGGACGCGCCCAGATGCGCCCCGAAAGTTTTTATGCCGCGGGCTTTCAGCCACTCCACCGCCTCCGCGGGCGTAGCCTCGGCGACTTTTACCGAAAACAGCGCACCCTGCGACGCGCGGACAACCGCGGGGTTGAAAATGTCGCAGACGGAATTTGTGAGGATTACCGCCTCCGCGCAGAGGGCGTCGGCGCTGCGCAAAAGCGCGCCGAGGTTGCCCGATTTTTCGATTGAATCGGCGACAAGCACCGTCGGATTCTCCGCGCCCGAAAGCTCCAGCTCTTCCAGCCCGCAACTCCACTGCTTTACGACGCCGATAAGGCCGTCGCAGCCCTCGCGGTTCGAGACTTTTTCGAACGCGCCCGCCGACAGCCGGCAGAGCGGAATTTCGGAGTCGGCCCGCAGTTTTTCGACAAACGCCGAATGCTCGCCGCTTTTGAAAAAGTCGGGGCAAAAATAAATTTCGTCCGCGCCGACGGTTTCGACGCAGCGCGAAAGCTCGCGCAGTCCCTCGACCGCAAAAAGCCCCGTTTTCCTACGCCCCGCCCTGTCGCGCAGCCTGTCTAAAAGCTTCACGCGCGGATTCTGTCTGCTCTGTATAAATTCGTCGGACATATTTTAGTGTTGCCCTTATACGAAAACATAAAAAACTGTCCTGACAACTTTTTTATGAACAAACACGACACTCCCCCAAAAAATTTCGTACCCGAACCCTTCCAGTACCGCGAAATCGTCGAGCTTGACATCGACGACCTCACGAACCTCGGCGCGGGCGTGGGACGCATCGACGGCTGGGTCGTCATGGTGCCGTTCGCGCTCGGCGGCGAACGCGTGAAGGCACGCGTGTACAAAAACCACAAAAACTTTTCGGAGGCCGATTTGGTAGAAGTGCTGAAAGAGTCGCCCGACCGCGTAAAGCCCGTCTGCCCGCTCTTCGGCACTTGCGGCGGCTGCCAGTACCAGCACTTGGCGTACCCCGCGCAGCTCGAATGGAAGCGCAGGCAGGTTCGCGAGCTTGTCAAAAGAATCGGAGGGATAGACTTCGAAGTGTCGCCGACGCACGGCTCGCCCGCGCAGTACGGATACAGGTCGAAGCTCACGCCCCACTACGAACGCCCGCGCAACGGCGAAATGCCCGTGGGCTTCATCATGCAGGGCAGGAGAAGCGCGCTTGTCGACGTTCCGCAGTGCCCGATTGCGTCGAGCGCAATCAACGCCGCCCTGCCCGCCGCGCGCGGGCGAATCAAAAAATCGAACCCGCGCCGCGGCGGAACGCTCCTTTTGCGCGACTGCGCAGAGGGCGTCTGCCAGGACAACAACGCGATTATCACCGAGCGCGTCGGCGGCATCGCCTACCAGTTCTGCGCGGGCGAATTTTTCCAAAACAACCCGCACATTCTGCCCGACCTCGTAAACTACGCGATTTCCGAGGCGGAAGGCTCGCGCAACCTCGTTGACGCGTACTGCGGGGTGGGCGTGTTCGCGCTGGCGGCGGCGAAGAAATTCGAAAACGTCGCGGGAGTGGAAATCAGCTCGAAGGCAATAGTCTGCGCGAACGCCAACGCAAAAATCAACGGAATAAAAAACTGCGAATTCCTCATCGGCAAGGCGGAGACGATTTTCGACGGCGTGGCAAAAAAATTCGGCGGCGCGGAGACATCGGTAATCATAGACCCGCCCCGCGCGGGCTGCGACACCGCGTTCCTCGAACAGCTCACGGCGTTCGCGCCGCGGCGCATAGTCTACGTCTCGTGCGGCCCCGACACGCAGGCGCGCGACCTCGCGTACCTTGCCTCGCACGGATACAGGCTGCTCAAACTGCAACCCTTCGACCTCTTTCCGCAGACGCGGCACATCGAAAACGTCGCGACCCTCGAAGCCGAATAGGCGCAAAAATGCTCGACACCGTACGCAAACCCGCGCATATTCCGACTACATTTACACAATTAAAATACGCATTATATTTTCCAAATGGGAGACGATAAACGAAACAAAGTGGTTTTTGTCTGTTCGGGCAACATCTGCCGCTCGCCCATGGGCGAGGCTCTGCTCAAACACGCAGTCGCCGCGACCGACGCAAACGACCCAGTCCGCAAGCTCGAAATCTGCTCGGCGGGGGTATCGACGGTTGACGGCATGCTGCCGAGCGCGCACTCGATAGAGGCTCTCGCAAAAGTGGGAATCGACATTTCGGGCTACCGCTCGACCGCCATGACGCAGAAAATCGCGGACGGGGCGTTCGCGATTTTCGCGATGGACTCGTCGCATATCGACGCGCTCAAAAGCCGCTTCCGCAACCTTCCCGAACGCCTGTTCAGGGTGCTCGATTTAAGCGAAAAGGCGAAATACAAAGACGTGTTCGACCCCTACGGCGGCAACTTGGCGGACTACACCGAAGTGCGCGACGAAATAGTCTCGGCAATACCCTCAATTTTAAAATACCTGCAAAATGAAACAAAAGCTTAGCATAGGTTGCGACCACGGCGCAATCGACCTCAAAAACGCGCTCGTCGCCGCGCTCTCCGGCGACTTCGAAATTACAGACGAAGGCACTTTCGACAAGTCGAGCGTAGACTACCCCGACTTCGCCGCAAAAGTCTGCGCCGACGTGAAATCGGGCAACGCCGGCTTCGGCGTGCTGCTGTGCACCACGGGAATCGGAATGTCGATAGCCGCGAACAAGGTGCGGGGAATCCGCGCCGCGCTCTGCCACAACGAAGACTGCGCAAAATTCTCGCGCCTGCACAACAACGCAAACGTAATCTGCATGGGCGCAAAATACGTCCCAGCGGAACTCGCCGAAAGGCTCGTGCGGATTTTCGCGGAAACGCAGTTCGAGGGCGGACGCCACGAAAGGCGCGTCGGAAAATTCATGGACTTCGAAAAAGATTGTTAAAGATTTTAGTTGCAAAAAAACGGCAAAGTCGGAATCTCAAAATCTCCCGCATTCCGCGGAACAAAAAATAAACGCTCACAACACGTTTCACAATGAACAACGCCATCAAAGCAGCTCCCCTCAAAGAAGTAGACAGCGCGGTTTTCGACGCAATCAAGGCCGAAACCAACCGTCAGCAAACGCATATCGAACTCATCGCCTCGGAAAACTTCGTTATCCCCGCGGTTATGGAAGCAATGGGCTCGACCCTCACAAACAAATACGCCGAAGGCTATCCGGGCAAAAGATACTACGGCGGCTGCGAATTTGTGGACATCGTTGAACAGCTCGCAATCGACAGGGCTAAGGAGCTTTTCGGCGCGGAACACGTAAACGTACAGCCCCACTCAGGCTCGCAGGCGAACATCGCAGTCTACACGGCGGTGCTCCAACCCGGCGACAAAATCCTGACAATGTCGCTCGAACACGGCGGACACCTCTCGCACGGACACCCCAAGAACCTTTCGGGCATGCTCTACAACGTAGTAAACTACGGCGTTGACGAAAAAACTGGCTATATAGACTACGACAAGCTCGAAGAAACCGCAATGGCGGAAAAGCCGAAGCTCATCACGGTCGGCGCGTCGGCATACCCGCGCACAATAGACTTCGAAAGAATGTCGCAAATCGCCAAGAAATGCGGCGCAATGATTATGGCGGACATCGCGCACATCGCGGGCTTGGTCGCGGCGGGCGTGCACCCCTCGCCCGTTCCGTTCTGCGACTTCGTGACGACAACCACCCACAAGACCCTCAGAGGCCCGCGCGGCGGCATCATCATGTGCCGCGAGCAGTACGCAAAGGCTATCGACTCGGCAATCTTCCCCGGAACGCAGGGAGGGCCTCTCATGCACGTCATCGCGGGCAAGGCGGTTTGCTTCGGCGAAGCTCTCAAAGACTCTTTCAAGGAATACCAGAAGCAGATTGTCAAGAACTCCAAGGCTCTCGCGGAAGGCTTGATGAAACGCGGCATCGGGCTGGTATCGGGCGGCACGGACAACCACCTGCTGCTCATCGACCTGCGCATTAAACACCCCGACCTCACGGGCAAAGACGCGCAGACGGCTCTCGACAAGGCGAACATCACGACGAACAAAAACACAATCCCCGGCGAAACGCGCTCGCCCTTCAAGGCAAGCGGCATCAGACTCGGCACGCCCGCGGTTACAAGCCGCGGCATGAAAGAGGAAGACATGGACAGAATCGCCGAGGCAATCGTTACGGTTCTGAACGCGCCCGAAGACGAAGCGGAAATAGCAAAGGCAAAGGCAATCGCCGAAGACCTCTGCAAAAAATACCCGCTTCCCTACTAAAATACGGACGGCAATTTGACGTTTCGGGGAATGTCGGGCAATGCGGCATTCCCCGTTTTTTTAATTCAAAAAGAAAACAACAATGTCTGAAACAAACGAAGAACTCAAAAAACTCGTAGCGGCGGCGCAGGGAAAAATTCTGCCCGCAAGCTCCGAAAATTTGGCAAAATGGCTGTCGCACGACTTCCTGCCCGAATGGGCGCTGGAATCGCTCGCGGAACTCTTCAAAAAAGGCGACTTCGACGAAATCGACGACAGGTTTTTCAAACCGCTCGCGTTCGGAACGGGCGGCATGCGCGGACGCACAATCGGCAAAAAGTCGGCTTCGGCGGAACTCGGAACGGTGTCCGACAAGGGCACGCCCGAACACGCGGCGGTCGGCGCAAGCTATATGAACGACTTCAACGTAGCCCGCGCCACGATGGGGCTTTTCAACTACTGCAAAAAATTTCTCGACTCAAACGGCGGCGGCACGCCCAAGCTCGCCGTCGCCTGCGACGTCCGCCACTTCTCGACGCACTTCGCGCAGCTCTGCGCCTCGGTGTGGCGCAAAATGGGCGGCGAAGTCTACCTCTTCGACGGCCCGCGCTCCACGCCGCAGCTGTCGTTTACGGTGCGCAACCTCGCAACGACGGCGGGAATCGTAATCACGGCGAGCCACAACCCGCCGCACGACAACGGCTACAAGGTCTACTTCGGCGACGGAGCGCAGGTAATCTCGCCCCACGCGGAGGGAATCGTGGCGGAGGTAGACAAGATTGAATGGAAGGACATTCGCGACTTTTTGAAAATCGACCTCGACGGCGTTAAAACCGTTCCGCAGGCGTCGGAGGACGCCTATGTGAAGTCGATAGAAAACTGCGTTATCGACAAGGAGGTAATGGCGGCCAACAAGCCGAAGCTCGTCTACACGGCGGTGCACGGCACGGGCGCGGCTCTCTGCCCGTCGGTCATGCGCCACTTCGGGCTCGACCCGATTCTCGTCGACGAGCAGATGGTCATGGACCCGCGCTTCCCGACGGTAAAACAGCCGAACCCCGAATACGCCGAAACGCTCTCGATGGGCATCGCAAAAATGAGGGAAAGCGGCGCGGAATGCCTCATGGCGACAGACCCCGACGCCGACAGAATGGGCGCGGCAATCAGGACGAAAGACGGCGGCGTGAAAATCCTTACGGGCAACATGATTGGCTCGCTGCTCGCCGACTACCGCGCAACGCAGATGAAGGCGAAGGGCATAATCGTAAGCCCCGAAAAATGCGCCCTCGTAAAGACATTTGTGACGACTCCGTTGCAGGATAAAATCGCGGAAATCCACGGGCTGAAATGCGTCAACACGCTCACGGGCTTCAAGTGGATAGGCGGCAAGCTCACCAAGTACGAAAGGGAACTCGTCGAGGCGACGGGCTCGGACTGCACCGACAGGGGATACGCCGAACGCGCGCGCCTCATGCAAAAGCACAGCACGTTCTTCGTGTTCGGCGGAGAGGAAAGCTACGGATATCTCGGCACGGACTCCGTGCGCGACAAGGACGCAAACGCGGCGGTCATCATGTTCTCCGAAATGCTCGCATACCTGAAATCGCAGGGGAAAACGGTTGAGGAATACCTCGATTCCATTTACCTCAAATGCGGCTACTACCTTGAAGACCTCAAAAGCATCTATCGCGAGGGCGCGTCGGGTTCGGCGGAAATACAGTCGTTCCTGAAAATGCTCGACGAAAAGCCGCTCGAAGAGGTCGCGGGAGTGAAAGTCGCAAAGGCGGTTAACTTCAACAGGGACGAAATTTTCGACGCAGATGGCGACCGCATACCGCGCGAAAAATTCTTCTTCTACACGCTCGAAAACGGATACAGCTTCGCGGTGCGCGGAAGCGGCACCGAGCCGAAAATCAAGTTCTACGCGTTCGCGGCAGAAAAGGCGGAGTCGGCTGACAAGCTCGACGCGGCAAAACAGACCGCCCGCAAAGAGCTTGACGCCCTGCTCGACGACCTCGCGCGGAAGTTCGAAAACGCCGTAAAACAGGCTTGATAAACCGTCCGCAAACGGTAAAAATGTCTCTCTCTGGGAGACATTTTTTAATGCCGCCCTCCCCCATTTACCCAACAAACAATCCGAAAAACAATGAAGAAAACGGGATTTTTCCAAACCCTGCTGCTCGCGGCGGCGACGCTCGCCGCCCAGACTTTCGACGCAGACTCCGCAAAGGCGTTCTTCGACGCCTCGCCCGACCTCGCAAAGAAGTCGCGCCAGTATTTTGCCGAGGCGGAAGCGGAATACGCGCCGAACGCAGCCCCCTCCTACGAAAAACTTGTCGTCGCAAAATACCTGTCCGCGCTCGCAAAATACGGCAAAAGCGCAAGCCCCGAACTCCGCGCCGAACTGCTCGGAAACTTCGCGCTGCTCGACGAATTCGTGTCCATTCTCTCGCCCGACGACGACGCCGCGCGGGTGTTCGAAATCCTCGAAAAAATCCGCGCCGCCTCCCCCGATAAATTCGCAAAATACCCCAAGCTTGCAATCGCCACCGCAGTTGTCTTCGACACTCCCCCGCCCGCAAGCTGGCCGCACGCGCAGGTCTCCGAAAAGCTCCTGCCGCGCGAGCCGCGCGACCCGCTCGAACGCTTTTCGAAAATCGTCGAAATGCGCGAGCGCGGAAAATTCCTCATTCCCACGGAAAAGCTTTCGGCGGAGGAGCTGAAATACCTCGTGCCGTCGCCCGCAAGCGACGACGACGCCGAGTGGGCGCAGAAAAGCGTCTCGGTAAGCCTGACAAATATCCCCAAATTGTATCCGTCAATATCATACGACCACGGCAGGCTCTCGCGCAAGGAGTTCGACTGGAACGGCGAAGACTACCGCCTGAAAACAATCAAAGCCCGCGGCGGAATCTGCACCGACCAAGCCTACTTCACCTCGGAAGTCGCAAAGGCGCGGGGCGTTCCCGCGTTCATATTTTCGGGCGCGGGCAGCGACGGCTTCCACGCGTGGGTGGGCTACATGCAAAAGCCGAACTCGTGGAACTTCGGCGTCGGACGCTACGAGGGCGCGCGCTTTGTGACGGGCAAAACGCTCGACCCGCAGACATGGAAAACAGCGACCGACCACGCGCTCGAATCGCTGCGCGAGGGCTTCCGCAACGGCGCAAAATACAAGGCGTCGGAAATGCACGAGGCGTTCGCAAAGCATTTCTTCGGCAAGGGTGAATTCGCAAAATCGCTCGCGTGCGCAAAGGCGGCGGCAGCCTCCGACCCCCGCAACGCCGACGCGTGGAACACAATCATCGACTCGCTCGAAAAGCTCGGACGCCCGAACGCCGAAATCTGCGCCGCCTACGAAAGCGCAATGAGGGCGTTCTCGAAATACCCCGACACCGACGCCGACTTCCGCCGACGCCTCGTGAAAATCTACCGCGATGCAAACAACCCCAACGCCGCGCGGAAACTCTCGACTTCGATTATCCTGAAAAACAAGAGCCTGCGCCCCGACATCGCAATGGAGTTCGCCCGCGCGGAGCTTGAAATAGACATCGCCGACGGCTCGGCGGACAAGCTTGTATCCACATACAAACGCCTGCTTTCGGCGTTCAGAAACGACTCCGCCGTCGCAATCGACGGGATCACGATTCCCATCGTAAACGCGCTCCTGAAAACCGACAAATACCGCGCCGCCCGCGACATTATGAAGACCACCCGACTTGTCCTGAAGCCCTCGAAAGACAGCCTGATTCTCCCCGTCCTCAACAATATCGACACCCAGCTCGACACAATTATCCCCAAGCTCGACAAGCAGAAGTCGGGCGGCGGCGACTAACCCGCGCGACGCGCTTGCCTATGCGTCGCGCTTCCACCCTCTGCGCGCATTCCCGCGGCAAAACCAACCCCGCCGAAAAGTCGGGCGCGCAAATAAAAAAAGGCGGAATTTAAAATTCCGCCTTTTGCTTTTTTTTTGAAGCCGCACGCCCTACTTCGCCTGACCGCAGTCGCCGAATACGCGGGCGACGGCGTTAAGGAAGCCGTACCCGAACTCCTTTGACGGTTCGAGATAGCAGCCCTCTGTCCATTCGTTCCACGCGTTGAGCGTTATGAGCTTGGGCATGCCCGCGCGGATGTTTTCGTCCGCCCATTTTTTTGCGATCCGCAAACCGCGCTCGAAGTCGGCGGGATTCGAGCCTACTATCCGTTTCGTGTATTCGGGATAGCGCGGGTTATTGTCCCAGCCTACCGAAACGTGCGGGAAATATTGTCCGTCGGGATAGCGCGCGGCGATTTCCCCGTATTTGGCTGTGCTTAGGTCAACCCACTGCGCGTAGGTTAATTCTGGTTCTGCTTTCGTCTTTTCCGACCACGACTCGCTGACCCAGTTGTATGTCGTAAAAGACTCGAAGCCGAGATACTTCACTACCTCCGCGGGAGTCGCCGACGGATTGCCCGGAATAGCCCTGTCCTTGCCGACGGAATACTCTTTGGCTGGGCAGTTCAGCAATAAATGCACGCCCTTAAATCCCGCTTTGACGGCCGCCGAATCGAGATATTCGAGACCCTGCTTCGCCGTTGCGCAACCGCCCATTCCGCGAATGAGGTTTTTCAAGTCGTACACGGCAAACACGGGCTTTCCCGCAATTTTATAGTAATTGGGTTTCTTGAAATACTCGATGAAGCGCGGAACGAGCTTTTCCGTAAATTCGCCGTAGGAAACGTCGGCACTCCATACGATTTTCGACTTTTCCCTGCCTCCGACTTTGTTGTTCCAAAGCTTGTCTACGTCGTGGTTCGCCCACATCAGGTAGAACTTCATGCGCTCGTTGTTGGGGGCTTTCAGGAAGCCTTTGTTGAGCGCGTCTTCGAGGAACGGCCTGCCTCCGTACCAATACCAGTCGTAGATAAATACGTTCACGCCCGCGGCGAGGGCGGCGTCGATTTTCCGCGCCACGGCAATCGGGTCTGCTTCGTTTTCGTAGCCCCAAAGAGGCTCTATCGGCTGTTTGTGTCCCGCGCGCTTCGGTTTTGCCTCGTAGACGTTCTGCCATTCCCCGCAGCCGTGGGCGAATATTCCGAGCTCCCGCCAGCGGGGCGCGGAGTGGTACGCCGGCCAGACGTACGCCGCAATGTCGTAATTTTCGGAGGATTTGCGGCAGGCTGATTCCGAAACGGAACCGCAACCCGACAGCGCGCAAACCGCGGATAACAATATAAGCAATTTTTTCATATGTGTATTTGATTGTTTTTATTTTTCAATAGCCTGACCGCTTCCGCCGAAGACTCTGGCGGTGGCGTTGAGGAAGTCGTAGCCGTTTTTGTCGTCAGGTTCGAGCTGGCTGCCCTCGGTCCATTCGTTCCACGAATTGATAATCATCAGCTTGGGCATGCCCGCCTGCGGGTTTTTGTCGAGCCACTTCTTGGTTTCGCGCAGGAAGTGTTCGTAGTCCGTCGGGTTCGAATTTTCGATGACCGTCGTAATCTGCTCTTTCGGGAAGCGCGAGTTGTTGTCCCAGCCGATTGTCACGTTCGGAACGTAGGCTACGCCGTACAGTGGGCGCATTTTGTCGAACATGGCAAGGCTCTCTTCGCCCCAAGTTTTGTACTGCTTGCCCTTTTCGATTTTCGAAAGCGACGGCCAGTTGTAGACCGTGGCGCTGTCGATGCCGAGGTATTTGAACATTTCGGGGAACGTCGATTTTTCCTGTCCGGGGACGGCGATTGGTTTGCGCCATGCCCAAACGGGCGTTACCATGGTTTGGATATGCACGCCCGCAAAGCCGGCTTTCTTCGCCTCCGCGCGGAAGAAGTCGAGCGCCTGTTTTGCCTTCTCCATTCCGCCGACTCCCTTGATAAAGTCGTTCGGCAGATAGAGCGAGAACACGGGCTTGTTGTCGATTTTATAATAGTTGGGCTTCTTGAAGTATTCGATGAAGCGCGGAACGAGCTTTTCCGTAAATTCGTCGTACGAAACCGCCGCGCTCCAAATTTTTTCCCACTTCGCGTCGCCGCCAACTTTGTTGTCCCAAAGTTTGTTGACGTCGTGGTTTGCCCACATCAAAAAGAACTTCATGCGCTCGTTGTTGGGGGCTTTCAGGAAGCCGTTGTTGAGCGCGTCTTCGAGGAACGGACGCCCGCCGTACCAGTACCAGTCGTAGACGAAAACGTTTATGCCCGCCGCGAGCGCGGCGTCGATTTTACGCGCCACGGAAATCGGGTTTGCCTCGCTTTCGTAGCCCCAGAGCGGAGTGAGGGGTTCGCGGTGTCCGTCGAACTTGGTCTTCGCTTCGTAGACGTTCTGCCATTCGCCGTTGCCGTGTTTGAAAATGCCAAGCTCTTTCCAGCGCGGCGCGGGGTGGTAGGCGGGCCAAACAATAGCCGCAACGTCGTACTGGTCGGACGCGTCGGACGTGTTTACCGCGATTTCTTCGGTTTCGGGCGCGGAGGCGCAACCCGCCGCGACCGAAGCAAGTGTGAGTAATATTAGCAAGTCTTTCATATAGTATATTGATAGTATTTCTTATTTAGCCTGACCGCTTCCGCCGAAGACTCTGGCGGTGGCGTTGAGGAAGTCGTAGCCGTTTTTGTCGTCAGGTTCGAGCTGGCTGCCCTCGGTCCATTCGTTCCACGAATTGATAATCATCAGCTTGGGCATGCCCGCCTGCGGGTTTTTGTCGAGCCACTTCTTGGTTTCGCGCAGGAAGTGTTCGTAGTCCGTCGGGTTCGAATTTTCGATGACCGTCGTAATCTGCTCTTTCGGGAAGCGCGAGTTGTTGTCCCAGCCGATTGTCACGTTCGGAACGAACGGAACGCCGTAATGCTTCGCCATTTTGTCGAACAACGCAAAGCTCTCTTCGCCCCATGTTTTATACTGCTTTCCCTTTTCGACCCTCGAAAGCGACGGCCAGTTGTAAACCGTTACGCTGTCGAATCCGATGTATTTGTACATTTCGGGGAATGTGGATTTTTCCTGCCCGGGGACGGCAAGCGGCTTTCTCCAAAGCAGCGACGAGAACGTCTGGAAGTGGATTCCCGCAAAGCCCGCTTTTTTAGCCTCCGCGCGGAAGAAGTCGAGAGCCTGTTTCGCCTTTTCCATTCCGCCCACGCCCGTGATGAATTTGTTGGGAATGAAGAACGAGAATACGGGCTTGTTGTCGATTTTATAATAGTTGGGCTTCTTGAAATATTCGATGAAGCGTGGTACGAGCTTTTCCACAAATTCGTCGTAGGAAACTTCGGCGGCCCAAACTTTGTCGTGCTTGCCCTTTTTGCCGATTGTGTTGTCCCAAAGGTGGTCTACGTCGTGGTTTGCCCACATCAGATAGAACTTCATGCGCTCGTTGTTGGGTGCTTTGAGGAAGCCGTTGTTGAGCGCGTTTTCAAGGAAGGGTCTGCCTTGGTACCAGTACCAGTCGTAGATGAAAACATTTATGCCCGCCGCGAGTGCTGCGTCGATTTTCCGCGCCACTACAATGGGGTCGTCCTCGCGCTCGTAGCCCCAGAGCGGCGTGAGGGGTTCGCGGTGTCCCTCGAACTTCGTGTGCGCCTCGTAGACGTTCTGCCATTCGCCGTTGCCGTGTTTGAAAATGCCGAGTTCCTGCCAGCGGGGCGCGGGGTGGTAGGCCGGCCAGACTATCGCCGCCACGTCGTAGCCCGACGCCGCAAGCGCGGACGCCGACGCCGCTATCGAAAAGAGCGCTGATATTATTGTTTTTTTCATTCTGTTTCCTTTATTGTTCGATTTTTGTTTGTTGAAAAAATTTTATTGCCGCGAAAGGGTCTTGTAGTAGGCGTCGGCGAGAGCCGCCATGCCCGCGTCGGACGGGTGGCTTGCGACGCCGCTGTGGGCGAATTTTCCCTTTGCGGTCATGCCCTCTTTTTGGGCGATTGCGCAGATGTCCACAATCGTTATTCCGTTTTGCCTGGCGAAGTCTTTGAGCTTGTCGTTGAGCTTGCTTGTCGGATACCAGCCCGTGGTGATTACCATCTTCGCCGCGCCGTCGGGATTGAGATATTTTACGAGCTTTGCGTAGTACTTGATGAAATCGTGTTTCGCCGCCATTTCCCGCGATACGTTGTCTACGAGCGAAATTACAATCCACTTCGGCTTGAAGTCGCGAGCCTGCTTGTAGCGCGGCAGGATTTTGTCGGCGTCGACAAAGTTGCGCTCGAAAAACGCGCCCTTTGCAATGCAAAGCGGTATGTCGGGATTATCCTTTTTGAGCTTTTCCCAAAGCAGATGGACATAGTCGTTCTCCTTTTTGGACGCAGCCATTCCGCAGTCGGAAAACCAGCCAAGCGCGGGCGCGGGGGCGTGTTTTGTGAGCGAATGCCCCATGCACAGCAGTCCGCCCGATTTCCCGTTCCCCTCGAAATACACAAGTTGAGGCGCTTTCGCCTGAGCCGCGCCCGAAACAGTATTGCCGAACTTCGCCGAAATAGTATCGCCGCCGCTTTCCGCCGCCGTCAACGCGCAGGCGGCAAACAACGCCCCCGCAAACATCGCAAATTTCATACATTTCCCCATAGATAAAAAATCCGGCGCGGCGGAATTGCCCCGCTATGTGTCTTGTTGAAAAAACATTGGATTTTTTGCGATTGCTTGCAAGCCTTTTTGCCGAAAATTTACGCAAATAGTTCAGTGCATGGCGAAAAATTCACTTAAATATTCTCAATCGCCTCGAACATACTCTGTGGAAAAGTCGATTATGCTTCGCGAAGATTTTGCGCGTTAAAAAAAGCTCGCAAACGGCGGAGTTGCGGCAAGCATGTCTACCATGAACATTACCCCGAGGCGCAAAGACAGGACAATCACGGAAGAACAAGCCGAGAAAATTCTCGACACTGGCGAATACGGCTTTCTTTCGCTTATCTCAGACGACGAATATCCGTATGGCGTCCCGATTAACTATGTGAAAGTCGGGCGCGCAATCTACATGCACTGCGCTCCCGAAGGGCGGAAAATCGACTGCGTGAAAAAAAACGCAAACGCTTCGTTTTGCGTCGTGGGGAACGCAACTGTCTGCCCGCGCCAGTTCTCGCTCGACTATTCGAGCGCGATTGCATTCGGTAAAGTTTCGATTTGCGAAGAGTCCGAAAAGCTCGAAGCTCTCAGGGAAATCGCCAAGAGGTTTGCGCCGCAATTCATGAAAGAAGCCGATTTCTACATTTCGAAATCAGCGCCGCGCACGACAATTTTGCGTTTCGACATCGAAGCAGTTTCGGGCAAGGCTAAGCACATAATCGAAAAATAGCGGCGACCTGCAAGCAAGCGCAAATTCCTCGCCGAGCGTCGGCAAATTCGGGGCGCACCTCCTCCGCGTCTCGACGGCAGAATTTAAGCGCAATTCTCCGTACATCTGTCGAAATCAAACGGTAAAAGCCCAGAGCCAAGCAGTCCTCGAAAGACCGCCGCTTCATGCGTTGCGGGAATTTCTAAGCAAAAAAAACGCGCACCCGCGGGTGCGCGTTTTCGGTAAAATGCCGACTATTTCGAAGCTTCTTCAACTGCGACTGCAACCGCAACGGTCGCGCCGACCATCGGGTTGTTGCCCATGCCGATAAGACCCATCATTTCGACGTGCGCGGGAACGGAAGACGAGCCCGCGAACTGCGCGTCGCCGTGCATTCTGCCCATGGTGTCGGTCATGCCGTAAGAAGCGGGGCCCGCGCCCATGTTGTCGGGGTGGAGGGTTCTGCCCGTGCCGCCGCCCGAAGCAACGGAGAAGTATTTCTTGCCGTGTTCGATTGCCCACTTTTTGTAAGTGCCCGCGACGGGGTGCTGGAAGCGTGTCGGGTTTGTCGAGTTGCCTGTAATGGAAACGTCGACGCCTTCCTTAATCATGATAGCAACGCCTTCGGAGACGTCGTCCGCGCCGTAGACGCGAACCTTCGCCTTGTCGCCCTTCGAGAAAGCGGTTTCCTTCGTGATTTTGAGTTCGCCCGTGTAGTAGTCGTACTCGGTTTCGACGTGCGTGAAGCCGTTGATGCGCGAGATGATGTACGCGGCGTCTTTGCCCAAGCCGTTGAGGATAACGCGCAGGGGTTCTTTGCGAACCTTGTTTGCGGTCTTGGCGATGCCAATTGCGCCTTCCGCAGCCGCGAACGATTCGTGGCCTGCGAGGAAGCAGAAGCACTTTGTTTCTTCGCGCAGAAGCATTGCGCCGAGATTGCCGTGTCCGAGACCTACGTCGCGGCTGTCGGCAACAGAACCGGGAATGCAGAACGCTTGGAGACCGATACCGATGTTTTCGGCGGCTTCGGCTGCGTTTTTGCTGTTCTTTTTGAGGGCGATTGCCGCGCCGAGAGTGTACGCCCAAACAGCGTTTTCGAACGCGATGGGCTGAATGCCCTTGACGATGGCGTCAACGTTGATGCCCTTGGAATCGCAAAGAGCCTTGGCTTCTTCGAGACCCGACAAACCGTATTCGGCGCATACTTTGTTGATTTTTTCTATGCGTCTTTCATAACTTTCGAATGTGATAGCCATTGTAAAAACTCCTTATTCTTTGCGGGGGTCGATGGTTTTTGCGGCGTCTTCGAAACGTCCCTTTGTGGAGGTGAACTTTTTGAAGGCTTCGCCAGCGTCCATGCCGTTGCGGATTGCTTCGAGCATTTTGCCAACGTGAACGGTCTTATAGCCGATTACTTCGTTGTTTTCGTCGAGAGCCTGTTCGAGAACGTAGCCTTCGGCGAGTTCGAGGTAGCGCGGCCCCTTGACTTCCGTCGAGAACATCGTGCCGACCTGCGAGCGCAGACCCTTGCCCAAGTCTTCGAGACCTGCGCCGATGGGGAGACCGCCTTCCGAGAAAGCCGTCTGCGTGCGTCCGTAGATGATTTGGAGGAAAAGTTCGCGCATGGCGACGTTGATTGCGTCGCAAACGAGGTCGGAATTAACGGCTTCGAGAACGGTTTTGCCGGGGAGGACTTCCGCCGCCATAGCCGCCGAGTGCGTCATGCCCGAGCAGCCGATTGTTTCGACGAGGGCTTCCTTGATTACGCCGTCCTTGACATTGAGCGTGAGCTTGCACGCGCCCTGTTGGGGAGCGCACCAACCGACGCCGTGCGTGAGGCCGCTGATGTCGCTAATTTGCTTGGACTTTACCCATTTGCCTTCTTCCGGAATGGGAGCGGGTCCGTGTTTTGCACCTTTTGCAACGCAGCACATTTGCTGTACTTCGTGCGAGCAGTTGTTATTTGGACAACTCATATTTGTTTCCTGTTATATAATTACGTTGTTTTGCTAAAAAAACTGCGTGGAGATTCGCACACTTTGCGCGTATTGTCAACGCATTCATAAAATTTTTTCGCCGTCGGGAAAACGCCTCCAAAGGTCGGCATGCGGCTATTGGCGAATACAAAAAACGCCGCGCCGAAAATTTCGGCGCGGCGTTTGAAACAAATTGCAAATCCTATCGGGACACCCTGCGGGAGGAGAAAATCGAACCTCTCGAAATTTTCTTGGGCTCGTCCGAAACCGCGCGTCCGCCCGACATGTCGATTTTCATCGGCGAAAGCTTTGCCGAACGCCCTACGAGCTTCCCGTCCACATAAACCGAAAGCCCCGCGCCTTTGCCGTAGCGCGTACCGAAGCGGTCGTACACAACTTCGAGCTTGCGCCCCTTGACGGAAACGTTGCCGAGGTAGAAATAGTCCCACGAATCGGGAACGAGCGGGTTGATTTCGACGGTAGAATCAAGATTCGGGCGAACCCCGACAAGCTCGGAAATAACGTGGTTGCAGAACTGCGAGTGGTTGTAGTCTTTGCCGCGCTCGCGCCCGCCCTTGCGCTTCGACCACGTGCCGTTCTCCCATTTTTCGAGGCGCGTGCGGGAAATCCAGTCGCCCGTGTAGGGGTTGATGTTTTCGTCAATCCACATCACGCGCCTGCCGTCGGGGAGAACCCTGTGGTGCGACATCGCGTATGTTTGGAGGGTGTCGAAGTACAGACCCTTGTCGGCGTAGGCGTTCTGCCCATTCGCGTTGATGAAGTTCGCGAGAGCGTTGAGGGTCGTGGAAGTCGCAAAAGGCCACGACGGACCGTTCCACAGGCACTCGTGCCCCTCGTAGGCGACGGCGAATTTCGGGTGGCTCTGCTCGGCGGTCGTCGGCCCGTAGGGGGCTTTGAACGCGGAGGCGTCGGAGAGGAATCTCCACGCGTCGGAGCGGCTCTTCGGCGGAATGTTGTACACCCACGGGGTGTAGCCGTGAAGCTCGCGGACGTCGGAAAATCCGTCCGAGCCGAGGGGAATCACCTTGAAGAATCGGGCGGATTCGTCCCAAAGGGCGGTGTTGATTTTGTCTTTGAGAGCCGCCGCCTTTTCGGCGTAGAGCTTGGCGGCGGAGCCGTCGCCCAAAATGCCAGCAATTTCCGACAGCGCGCGGTACTCGCCGTACATGTGCGCGTTTATCGTCGCCCTGTACCCCAAGAATTTCGGGTGGAGCGAACCGGAAATAGAGTACTCCATGCCGTCGCGGCTGTCCCTTTGCCAGAAAAGTCCGCGCTCGGCGTCGTAATGCGATTTTTCCCACTCGGCGGCGTTTTCGCGCATTTTGCCGAAAAGCTCGGAAAGAATCGCCTTGTCGCCCGAAACCTTGTACAATTCGAGAACCGAATGCGCCACGGGGAATGTGTATTTGCGGATGTTGTTGCCGCAGTTAAACCAGTAGCGGGCGTAGGCTTCGAGGTACTTTTTGTCGGCAAGCCAGCGGCCCTCCGCGAAGTGGTGCGCGCCGGGGCACGAAATCGCGTTGTAAAGCCCCGACCACGGAACTTTCGGGAGGAACTCGGTAATGACGTAGCCGTCGGGCGTCTGCTTGACGTGCTTTCGGAACGTCCACCAGCGGAAATAATAAACGCGCTCAAGCTCGGCGTCGGGACACTCGAACACGGGCGCGTTTTCCGAAAGGAACTTTGCCGCCTGCGAGTTCGGGTAGAGATTCTGAACAAGCTCCTCGTCGGCGGCGTTGAACTGCGCCGTATATTTTTCGAACTTGGACGTGTCGGGAGTTTCCGCCGATACGACATGCGCGGCGATTGCCGCCGCGCACACTGCAAAAAACGTTTTTGCCTTTTCCATGATTTTAGAAACCGAGGTCTTCGCCTTCGTGGATTGCAAGACCGATGCGTTCGAGGTGCTTCGTTCTTCCGTTGTACCAGAGAAGCCAGTTCTTGCCGTCGAAAACCGCGTAGGGCTTGTAAGTTGCGTCGGCGTCCCAGCTGTCGGACGACGGCTGGATTATCGGGTTGCCCGAATAGCGTTCCCAGTTGTGGATACCGTCTTTGGAGCGCGCCATGCAGATTCGCGCGGTGTGGATATCCTCAAAGCCGATGTAGAACATGAGGTAGTCGTTGGCGCGTTTGATGACTTGGCACGCAGTCACCCTGTCCTTTTCCCACTTCATGCCTTTGTTTGGAACCATGACGGGGTTGCCCTTGTATTTTTCCCAGTTGACGCCGTCCTTGCTCGTGGCGTAGCCGATTTCATTGGGTTCGTAGGTTTCGCCGCCCGAATACCACATTTTGAAAATCTTTTCGGACTCGTCCCAAATTACGTGCGGGCACATGATTGATTCGCCCTCCCAGTGTTCGGTGGGCTCCATGACGGGATTTTGCTGGCGGACGAAGTTCCTGCCGTCGGTGCTCGTGGCGTAGCCTATGCGCGAGCGGATTCCCTTGTAGCCCTTGACGGGGCGAACCTGGCCCGTGTACCACATGTGGTATACGCCGTCCTTTACGACAACGCAGGGGCGGTTGAGCCTGTACTGCCAGCCCTCGTCCTGAAACGGCAGGACGATTACGGGCGCCGACCACGTTTTGCCGTCCTTGCTGTAATGTACCGCGATTGATTTTTGCGGACGCCACGACGAGAACATTTCGAAGCCCTTGTTCGTTTTGACTACGGCGATGTCGAAAATCGTGCCCAAGTCTCCGCCGCCCAAAAGCGGCTCTTTTCCGTATTTTTTCCATTCGCCGCCGAAGACGGCCGCCGACGCCGCGACAAACGCGGCAAGCGCAAACAGTTTCCCTTTCATTTTAACTCCCATTTTTAAGTGATTGTATGTATGTGTTGTAAAAATTCGATTGAATCCGAATCAGCGGCGTTTGGCAAGCTCAAAAAACACTGTCGCGCCGTTCGCGAGCTTTGCGGTGTCGATGTCTATTTTCAAAACGCCGTTTTCCGCGGCGACGGGCAGTTTTTCCAGCCGTTCGCCCGACAGCGCAAGCGCGTAGAGGTCGAACTTTTCGGCGTCCGCAATTTCAAGCTCCGCCGAAAGGCGGCAGACCCGCAGGCGAACTGGCTGTTTGCCGCCGCTTCTGAGGGCGCGTTTTTTTGCGGTGATTTTGAAATCGGTCGAAACGTTGTCGGTATTGAGCACAAGCACGACGCTCGAACTTTCCGAAAGTTTTTTGCCGTCCATCGAGCACGCCGCGACCGCGCAAGGAACGTCGACCGACTTCACCGTAAACGCGCCGAGCTTCACGGGCGTCTTTATTCCGCGCGAGGCTACCGCCTCGGTTTTCGGAGTCGAAACTTTCACGAATCCTTCGTACATGCGCATTTCGATTTCGCCCGTATCCGAAACAAAAATTCCCTTTTCGGGGTTCGACTTGTTGTATTTCGGAAGTATCCCGCGCTCGCGCAGGTCGGCGGCGAACTCCGCTACGTTCTCGGGCAAGTTTTCCGAAGTGTAAACCGCATCAACCGAAACCTTTGCGGGAGATACCGCCGTGCCGTCGGGATTTTTTAGGCTTCCAGCCGACACGCGCTCCGCTTCGGGGAAGGAAATTCCGAAGCCCGTCATGTACGCAACCTTTTCCTTTTCGAAGCGCGTTCCCACGCTCGCCGACGTAATTTTGCCCGTGTACTGAAATTCTACGCGCTTTTTTGCGGGCGACACGTCGCCCCTGAAAAACATACAGTAGTTCAGAAATTCGTTCGCCCTGAAAACGGGGGAATTGAAGACGCTGAATTTTCCAAGCTCGTAGCGGAATTTGTCGCCCATGGCGACGTCGTGGATTGTGAGGTTGTCGTAGTCCTGAAACGCCGCGTACGCCGAGAAAAACACGCCGGCCTCGTACTTGTGCACGTTCCAGTGCCGCTGCGAAAATTCGGAGACCATGAACGGCATGCCCCAAACGCGCTTGCCGACGGTGTACAAAAACCATCTGCCGTCCTCGTCGGCAATGGGGTCGGAAAGCCACGCGGGCTTTTTGTCGGGCTTGAAGTCCGTATGCGCGGTGGACGAATAGGTGTTGACGCCCATGTATTCGCCCCACTCGTAGCCCGCAAGGGTGATGTCGGGCTGCGACGTAAAATTGTACTGGTGCATGGGCGCGTTGAATTTCAGCTCGTCGCGCAGGAATTTTCTGCAAAATTCGGCGAGGTTGCGCGAGCGTTCGACGAAGATTTCGGAGAAGTCCTCCGCGCCCATTTTGAAGTGCTTTGCGTCGGAAAGCAGCTTCACTTCCGAGAACGACGCAAACGGCGTTTCGGGCTTCCACACCTCGTTGAGAGCGTCGACTGTCCCGTACTTTTCCCTGAGTCTTGCGCGGACGAACTTTTCGGCGTATTTGCGCGTCGCCTTAGACATGCCCTGCAAGGGCGAGAATGTGGCAATCATGTCAAGCTCGTTGAAGCACTCGACGGTCGCAATCGACGCGTCTTCGAGCCACGTTTTGCCCGTGTAGGGGTTGACGTGTTCGAGCATTGCGCGGACGGATTTTTTCCAGTTTTCGCGCACGGTTTCGTCGCCCAAAAGGAAGCGCACTTTTACGTCGAACCTGTCGCCCCACAGCACGTCCTTTTCGCCGAAGAGGTGGCTCGAAAGCATTATGTGCGAATACACGCCCTCGCGGGCGCAGGCGTAGAGAAAATAGTCGTACTTGTCCTGAACTTCGGGGGTGTAGGCAAAGTCGCCCGCCAAATCGGCGTTGAGGTCGGGGCTGAGACGCCAGCGTATCAAATTGTATCCCTGTGCGCGCACGCGCGAAACAATCTTGTCTATCCGCTCTTTCGAATTGAGCATTTGTGCGAAATCCTGCGCGGGACGCCAGTTTGTGCCCTTGAATTTCACGCGGACGCCGCGCCTGTTTTCAAACTCGAAATGCCCGTCTTTCGAGACCGCCACGCGCCCGTATTTGCCCGCGGGCTTCTCGCCCATCTGCGCGGAAACGTCGAGAACCGTTCCGCTTTCGACCAGAAGCTTTTTCGAATTTATGGGCTTCCAGAGGGCGTCGGGAAATTCGACGTACTTTTCGGTATCGACGAGCTTCGGCGAGAACGTCGCTCCGTACACGCGTATTCCGCCGCCGCCGTACGGCTCGAACTCCAACGCGGCGGAAACCAAGTCAACATCAAAGCGGAAACCCGACGCGCAAAAAAATCCGCGCCCCTTTCGGGAGCGCGGATTGCCGCGGAAAAATTCGGCGGGCTATTTAAGCAGACCCATGCGGCGAAGCTCGCGGTGGGCGATGTCGCGGCGGTAGAACGCGCCGTCAAACGACGTTTTTTTGCAGAGCGCGTAGGCGTCTTCGAGGGCGTCGGGAAGCGTCGCGCCCGTGCCCACCATGCCGAGAACGCGTCCGCCCGCGGTGAGGATTTTCCCGTCAACGGCTTTCGTTCCCGCGTGGATTATCCACGCGCCGTCGGGAATTTCGGAGTCGGGCGGGAACGAGATTTCGTCGCCCTTGCGGTATTTTCCGGGGTAGCCCGCCGCGCAGACTACGACTATCGCGGCGTATCCGCCGGAAATTTCGACTTTCGATTCGTCGAGGCGTCCGTTTGCGATGTCGTCCAGAACTTCAAGCACGTCGCTTTTTACAAGCGGCATAAGAACTTGGCATTCGGGGTCTCCGAAGCGCACGTTGAACTCAACAACCCTCGCGCCCGCGGCGGTTATCATGATGCCCACATAAAGCGTTCCGCGGTAGTCTATGCCCTCGGACTTCAAGCCCGCGAGCGTGGGGGCTATGATGTTTTTGCGGACGTCGTCAAGCACCTCTTTTGTGGCGACTGCGGCGGGCGCGTACGCCCCCATTCCGCCCGTGTTCAGACCCGTGTCGCCCTCGCCCACGCGCTTGTGGTCCTGACTTGCGGAAAGCATTACGTATTTGTCGCCGCAAACCATGAGCATAATGCTCGCCTCTTCGCCGACCATCTTTTCCTCCACGACGATTTCCCTGCCGCTATCGCCGAACGCGCCGCCTTCGAGCATTTCGCGCGCGGCGGCAACAGCCTCCGCCTTCGTTTCGGGAATCACAACGCCCTTGCCCGCCGCAAGTCCGCTCGCCTTAATCACGACGTCGAACGGCGCGGCTTCTATGTATTCGACAGCCTTTGCGATGTCGGTAAAGCTTTCGCCCGCGGCGGTAGGCACGCCGTACTTTTTCATGAATGCCTTGGAAAACGCCTTGCTCGATTCGAGCGTCGCGCCGTCCTTGTTCGGCCCGTAGACCGCTATGCCCTCGGCGCGGAGCCTGTCCGCCAAGCCCATCGAAAGGGGAACTTCGGGGCCGCTTATGACGAGGTCGAAGCCGCCGCTTTTTGCGAGCGACACTATGCCCTCGACGTCGTCAGCGGCGACGCTTGCGACTTCGCAGTCGCGCGAGATTCCGCCGTTTGCTGGCGCGCACACGAGCCTTTCCAAGCGCGGAGACTTCTTCACCGCCTTCACGATTGCATGTTCCCTGCCGCCGCTTCCGACGACAAGCACTTTCAGTTTTTTAGATTCTTCCATAAATTCAGATTGCCTTTCTGTAAAGCGACAGCGCAAACGCGAGCATCGCGATTACGGGAATCGCCGCCGCCCAGAACGGCGGCAGAAATCCGCGTCCGCCCATTGCCGCAAGCACGCTGTCTATGACGAAAAACAGGAAAAACAGGCCGACGGTTTTCGAGACCCCTACCATCGGGTTCGTGCGGACGCCCGCAACCGAAAACGGAATCGCAATCGCCACCACGATTATGCACGCAAACGCGCTCGCCCAAATGGAGTACCAGCGCACCAAATACGGCTGGACTTCGAACGCGGAGCGGTCGCCGAGGGCGTCGATTAGCGTCTTGGTCTCGACAAGCGAAAGGTCCTTCGGACGCCTCATCGAAAGAATCATGATGTTTGGAAGCTCCGTAAAATCGCGGTAGTATTTTTTGTCGAAGCCGACGGCGCGGGTCGCCCTGTGCGTCTGGGGGTCGTAGCTAATCTCCTGACCGTCGGTGAAGAACCAACATTTGTCTACGTCGTCGTAGACGCCCTCGCGCGCCATCACCCGCGAGACCTCCCTGCCCTTGCCGTCGAGCACCGACACGCGCACGCCGTTCGCCCTGCTCGCCGCGCGGCTGAACGAATTTGTAAACCACAGGCGGCCGTCCTTGCGGTTGTTGAAGCACATGTTGGAGATTTTCCCGACCTCCGAAATGCTCATGCTCTTCATCTCCTTTTCGAAGCGCGCGTTGTCGTAGATGGTGCGCGAGCTCTCCTTGCAGTACGGAATGAAAGACGCGTTCAGCCAAAGCAAAAGCCCCGCAAGAACCACCCCCGCAAACCACAGCGACCGCGTGATTCTAAACACGTTCATGCCAGCCGAACGCATGGCGACAATCTCGTTGTTGCGATGGAGCGAACCCAACACATACACAAGCGAAAGCAAAAGGCTTATCGGCAGAATCACGGGAACGAGAGTCGGCGCAAGAAATGCGTAGTAGAGCGCGATTTCGCGCGTGCCCGCGCCCCAGTTTATCAGCGCGCCGAGATTGTTGTACATGTCGTGCAACACCAGAATTCCCAAGGTTACCCCGATTGCGATTGCAAAAACTTTCAACCACTCGCAAAAAATATATCTGTCCAACAATTTCGGCATAATAAAAAAGTATTGAACCCATTATCGAAAAGCCGAGCCGAATATCAAATAAAAATTCGCAAAAGCCCTTTCGGCGGAAAAATCCGACGCCCGACAACAAAAAAATCCCGCCCGCGCAAAACGCGCCGAACGGGATTTTCCGCATGCGGAAACGGATTTTAGTTTTCGCGCAGGTACTTTATGCTCTCGCGCATGGTCTCCGTGGGGTTGTCCATCACGCATTCATTCTCGATGACGAAGTAGCCGTCGTAGCCCAAATCGTCGAGGGTTTTCAAGCACTTTTTGAGGTCGAGACAGCCCTTGCCGAGCGGCGCGTCGGTTTTGAGATTCAGAACGCCGAACTGCGCGGGGTCTTTGAAGTGGATTGCCGCAAGCCTGCCGTGCAAGGCCTTGTAGCCAGAGGGGGTGTCCAAGCCCGAACGCGTCCAGTGCCCGTTGTCGGCGCAGGCGTACATGTTGGGCTTGTCCTTAATCAGCTCCCAAAGCATTTCGGGATTCCAATAAACATAGTCGGGCGCGCAACCCTTCTGGTGGTTGTGGATTGCGACCTTTACGCCGTACCTGCCAGCCGCCTCGTTCCACATGTCGATTTTTTCGGGCTTGCCCTCCCAAGTGAAAACGGGAATGCCAAGCTCTTTACATAAGGCGAGATACTTGTCGGGAGTGTTGTTTTTCTTCGACAAATCCCAAATGCCGTAGGAGACGAATTCGATTTTGTTGTCGACAAAAAGCTTTTTGACGAACGCCTTTTGCTCGGCAGTCATGTCGGGCGAAAACTTTGCGTCGCCGAAACGCGCCGCGATTTTCTGCGAACCCGAACATACGACGCCGTCCGCGCCAAGCTCTTTCGCCTCTTTGACAGTCTCTTCGAGAGTCTTCACTTTCGAATAAACATAGCCGTGCAGGGCAATCTTGCGGTGCTTCTGCGACTGGGTTTTAGACGTGTCCGTCCCCGCGCAACCGCAAAGCAACGCGAAAGCAGACAAACATATAATAAGTTTCTTAATCATTTTCTATTTTATACAATTAAACTGTTTCTTTCAAAAAAATCAAATAACCGACAAAGACGATTCGAACTTATCGGGGGAAGCCCCCTCCGTCGGAGTCAAGACTCCAACCAGCGGGGGAGCGGGTGGTGAATTTCGCAACGCGAAATCCACCCCTGGGGGCGCAGCCCCCAAGTTTCGGGAGGTGCGACCCGCACCCGAGCGGGGGGACAGGCGGAAGTTTTCGCGGTAGCGAAAACCGCCTTTTGGGGGCGGCAGCCCCCTCCGTTGCCGTGCAGGCTGCAGCCTGCCTAGTACCAGCCGGGACGCATGGGGGCGTCAATAAAGGAATTCATGCGGGCAGAGCCGCCGATTGCCTTCATAGCCTTGGCGTCCCAAACTACGTCCTCGCCAGTGCGGAGGGTGAGATTGCCGAGCAAGACAACCTCGGTGAGCTTGGCAATGTCGGTGAAGTTGGAGACGGCCTGCGGAATGTCGCCGCGAACCGCCTCGACAAAGTTGAGGCGGTGGTCGCCGTACTTGACGCGCGGGAGCGATGCGGGAATTGACTTTGCCACGGCGGTCTTCGACTTCGGCAAAACAATGGGCTTGCCGATGAGGTGCATCTTGGGCGAATAGAGAACGCCCTCGTCGCCGATGATGAACATGCCGTCGGCGGAGGACAAATCCTTGTAGCTTCTGCCCGTGTCGGTAAATTCCTTCGGGAGGGGCGGGAGGAAAGACTTGTCGAAATTGGGCGCCCACTCTCCGTTCTTGTCGGGTTTGAGGAAGCCGCTGTACCAGTGGATTTCAACCTTTTCGCCCTGATTGCTGTTGTCGAAATAGTAGGTGATGTGGTCCTGACGCGGGACGGAAATTTCGGTGCCGCCGACCTGACGCGACGAAATCTTCGAGGGATAGCCGAGGTCGAGCGCAAACATGGGAACGTCGAGAATGTGCGTGCCGATGTCGCCCAACGCGCCCGTGCCGTACTTGTAGACGCGACGCCAGTTGAGCGGCACAATCTCCGAGGAATACGGGCCGTATTCGGCGACATTCAGCCACTTGTCCCAGTCGAGGGTCGGCGGAACGGGCTCGGACGGCCACTGAGTGTAGCCCTGCGTGGGAAGCCTGCAACCGCCGACGGGGCGGGTCGTCCACATAACGACCTTGCGAACCTTGCCGATAAGCCCCGCGGCAATCCATTCCTTGGCGATGCGCAGGCCGTCGCCGGAGTGAACCATGTTGCCCATCTGCGTGGCAAGACCCTTCTTTTCGGCGAACGCGGTAAGCTCGCGAATCTGGCGGATATTATGGCAGAGGGGCTTTTCAAGATAAATCGGGAAGCCGCATTTGAGGGCGAGCATCGCGGGGGCAAAGTGCCCGTGGTCGGGCGTCGAGATTACGACGGCGTCCATCTTGCCCTTCATTTTTTCGAACATTTCGCGGTAGTCTACAAAGCCAGCCGCGTCGGGGTCTGCGTATTTCTTGGCGTTGCCGAAGCCGTAAGAGCCAGTGTCGACGTCGCAGTAGGCGACGAGCTTCTGCTTCAAGCCCTTCATGATTTTCATGTTCGCGCCGCCCATAAGCCCGCAGCCGATAAACCCGATTCTTATCGGGTCCTTCTCGTACGCTTCAAGCGCCTTGGGCTTCTGGTTCGGCTCCGCGCCGAACGACAGATACGGAGCGGACACCGCCGCCGCGCTCGCGCAAGCAATGTCGCGCAGGAATTTTCTTCTAGATTTATTTTCCATATATAGAATTTGTTTTGTCTTTAAACTTAATAACATACCACACTCCAACCACAATGTCAAGGCTGGAGCCTTGACGCCGCAGATGGGGGCGCAGCCCCCATGAGGCGGATTTTGCTTTGCAAAATTTCTCCGCCTCCGCCCCGACGCGAGCCGCGCCGGTCAACAGAGGGGGCTTGCCCCCACC
>OGFM01000091.1_pt1 | contig 82585 bp, 58 predicted proteins | sample 1570871 | NCBI WGS metagenome assembly OGFM01 (sample SAMEA2581957, study PRJEB24529) | metagenome | biome: Human gut stool | place: China | collected 2011
TCGTACGCGAGCGGTCTGGGCGTACAGGGAAACGCCCTTAGGGAAGTGCTTTCACGCGCCGTGTCCGCGCCGTAAGTTGCGGTCGTAAAGAAGTCCCGCATTCAGGACTACCAAGACTGAGCCTAAGTTGTGCACCAACGCCCCCGTTATCGGCGTCAGCACCGCCGCCAGCGACAGCAGCACCGCCGCAAAGTTTATCAGCATTGAAAGCGTGATATTCACCTTTATCGAGCGAACCGTCGCGTTTGAAAGGCGTTTCAAATACGGTATGTTCGTAATGTCGTCGCCCATTAGCGCGATGTCCGCCGCCTCGACCGCGATATCGCTTCCCATCGACGCCATTGCAACCCCGACATTCGCAGATTTCAGCGCGGGGGCGTCGTTCACGCCGTCGCCGACCATGCACACGGTTTTTTTTGAGGCTTTCAGAGCCTCGATTTTTTCGAGCTTTTCGGCGGGGAGCAGCCCCGCGCAGACGCGTTTCAAGCCCGCGTTTTTTGCGAAAAATTCCGCCGCCCGCGCGTTGTCGCCCGTGAGCAAGACGCTTTCCACGCCGAGCGAATCAAGCTCGGAAACAACTTCCTTTGCGGAGGGTCGGGGGGTATCGGAAAGCGCGACAAGCCCCGCGAATTTTCCGCCAGCGCCGACGAAAATCGACGCCTTGCCCTCGTCGGAAAAGAGTTCGAATTTGTCGAGCGCGGCGCGGGGAATTACGATTCCGTTTTCGGCAAGCCACGCGGCGTTTCCGCAGACCGCAAGCCGTCCGCCGACGTTCGCGGAAATCCCGCGCCCTGGGGTCATCTTGAAGTCGGACGCCTCCGAAATTTCAACCCCGCGCGACTTTGCGCACTCTACCACCGCCGCGCCGAGCGGGTGTTCCGACATCGACTCCGCCGACGCCGCAAGTCCCAAAAGCTCCTCCTGCGAGGTTTCCGAAAACAGGTCGCTCACGACGGGCTTTCCGACGGTGAGAGTGCCCGTTTTGTCGAAAGCTACACAGTCAACCTTGCCCATTGTTTCGAGAGCCGCGCCCGATTTGATAATCACGCCGAATTTCGTCGCCTGACCAATCGCCGCCATTACGGAAGTCGGGGTTGCGAGCACGAGAGCGCACGGGCAGAAGACCACAAGCACCGTCACCGCGCGTGTGATGTCGCCCGTCGCGAAATACGCGGCGACAGCCACAAGCAGCGCGGCGGGGACGAGAATCGACGCCCACTTGTCGGCAATGCGCTCCGACGGCGACTTGTTTTTCTCCGCCTCGCGGCCGAGCCGCACAAGCTTGTCGAGCGAGGAATCGCCGCCCGCGCGGGTTGTCGAAACGTCAATCGCCCCGAAGCGGTTTACCGTTCCGCAGAACACGTCGTCGCCTGCGGATTTGTCCACGGGAATGGACTCGCCCGTCACGACGGACTGGTCTACGGAAGTGTTGCCCGAAAGAATTTTCCCGTCGACGGGAATGGTCTCCCCGGGGAGAATGCGCACGGTGTCGCCCACTTTGATTTCGGCAACCGCCACGGTTTTCGCCGCGCCGCCGACAATCACGCGCCCCGAGTCGGGGGCGAGGTTCACGAGGTTTTTGATTCCGCGTTTCGCGCGGGCAACCGTCATGTGTTCGAGGATTTCGCCAACCGCCATGATGAACGCGATTTCGCCCGCCGCAAAAACCTCTCCTATGCAGACGGAAGCGAGCATCGCGATTGAAATCAGCAGCGGCGACGAAATTTTGCGGCGGCAAAACAATGCCTCCGCCGCCTCGAACATCATCGGCAAGCCGCAGATTAGCGCGGTAATCCACGCGGGGTCGAGCGGGAAATCCGCGCCCGACATCATTAAAACAAAGCTCGCCGCAAGGAAGACGCCGCCGACGACGGTCATTTTCCCGCTTTCGAGAAACTCCATGAATTCTTCAATCTTTTCCATGTCCGTCAGATTTTCAAAAATTGTTCGATTGCGTCGGAGAGGTGGTCGAGAGCCTCCTCGCCGTGCCCCTCCTTGATTGCGTCGAGCACGCAGTGGTGCAGGTGCCCCTCCAAGACCGACTGCCCCGTTTTGTGGAGGGCGGCCTTTGCCGCGCCAATCTGGATAAGCACGTCTTCGCAGTCCTTTTCCGACTCTATCATTTTTATTATGCCGCCGATTTGCCCCTGAACCCTTTTCAGGCGCTTGACGACCTTTTCGTAATCTACACAGTTTTTCATGAATTCAAAATTTATACCCTATACCCGTAGGGGGTATGCCGAACTTTGTAAAGCTTTTTTTTGAGGAATTTTTTCACGCGACTCCGAAAAGATTGAAACAAAAGCGAAATTCTTACTCGACAACCGCGCAACTTTGTCCATTTTTGTAGGAAATCGGCGATTATGTCGAAAAAGTTTTGATAAACCGCGCTATCCGAATTTTAAGTAAGAGACAGATAATTATGAAAAGCAGACTCTCAGTTTGGGCACAGAATATAGCACCGTCGCCGACCCTCGCGGTCGACGCAAAGGCGAAGAAATTGAAGGCGGAAGGCAAGGACGTCTGCGGATTCGGCGCAGGCGAGCCCGACTTCGACACGCCCCAATTCATCAAGGCAGCCGCAATCAAGGCGATAAACGAAGGCAAAACAAAATACATAGCTTCGTCGGGTCTGCCCGAACTCCGCGAAAGGCTCGCGGCGTTCTACGGAGAGAAAAAGAACATCAAAAACATTTCCGCCGACAACATCATAATCAGCGCGGGCGGCAAGTTCAGCTGCTATCTGGCGATGAAGGCGGTTGTCTCCCCAGGCGACGAAGTGATTATCCCCGCGCCCTACTGGGTAAGCTACCCCGAAATGGCAAAGCTCTGTGGCGGCGTTCCCGTCTTCGTCTCGGCGACGGAGGAAAACGATTTCAAGCTCACGCCCGAACAGGTCGAAGCCGCCATTACGGAAAAGACAAAGCTCCTTGTGCTCAACAGCCCCTCGAACCCCACCGGCTCGGTCTATACAAAAGACGAGCTTGAAGCCATCATGAAGGTTGTCGTAACGCACGGAATCATCGTCATGAGCGACGAAATCTACTCTTTCCTCACCTACGACGGCACGCGCGCGTTCAGCCCCGCGGGGCTTTCGGAAGACGCCCGCAACCACACAATCATGGTGTCGGGCTTCAGCAAGGCGTACTCGATGACGGGCTGGAGGCTCGGCTCTATGTGCGCCCCCGACGACATCGCAAAGGCGGTGGCGAAGCTCCAAACGCAGACCACTTCGAACGCCACGACTTTCGCGCAGTACGGCGCGTTGGAGGCGATAAAAAATCCCGCCGCCGCAAAGGAATCGCTTGAAGCAATGCTCGCGGTTTTCGACAGGCGCAGACTCACGCTCTGGGAGGGTCTCAACTCAATCGACGGCGTTTCGTGCCGCAGGGCGAAGGGCGCGTTCTATCTTTTCCCGAACATTTCGTCTTTCGGGCTTTCGTCTACCGACTTCTGCTCGAAACTCCTCGAAGAGGAGCTTGTGGCGGTAGTCCCGGGTGTGGCGTTCGGAGCCGACGCGAACATTCGTTTCAGCTACGCCGTCGCCGACGAAACAATCGTAAAGGGAATAGAGCGCATGAAGAAATTCTGCGCAAAGCTCTAATGCAAAAAAACCACGCAGGCGGCGCGCGCTTTGTTTCGGACTCGCCCGAAGCAACCCGCGCGTTCGCCGCAAAATTCGCAAAAAACCTGCCCGACGACGCGTTCGTCGCGCTTTCGGGCGATTTGGGCACGGGCAAAACCGCGTTCGTCAAGGGAATCGCCGAGGGTCTTGGAATTTCGGCGCGGGTGAAAAGCCCGTCGTACAATATACTCTCGCTCTACGACGCCCCCGACGGGCGCAAGCTCGCGCACATCGACGCGTACAGGCTCGACTCTCCCGAAGCTTTCGAAAACCTCGCCCTCGACGAAGTCACCCCCGCCCCGCGCTGCGTATGCGTGGAATGGTGGGAGAACGTCGCCGAATGCGTCCCGCAGGAGGCAATAAAAATCGAGATGTCGATACTCCCCGACGGGCGCCACGCAATTACGATTCTATAACAGCCGAAGCATGCACTGCTCGGCGGACAAAAACAACGCCATGCCGAACATTAGCGTGGTCGTTGCGTAAAAAGATGCGCTCAGATACCTTTTTTCGGAAAGCATTTCGGCTATCTGAAACGCGAGCGACGAAAACGTGGAGAGCGCGGCGCAAAAGCCCGCCTCCGAAAACACCGCAAGGTCGCCCTCCAATACGCCGCGCGAAGCAAGCGCGGTAAGAGTCCCCAAAATGAACGACGCCGACATATTCGCCGCGAACGTCCCGAACGGAAACGCCTTTCTATCCCACGCCGCCGCAAGAAAATAGCGGACAAGCGCGCCGAACGCGCCGCCGAGAGCCGCAGCGGAAAACATCAAAAGCGCGTTCATTCGCCGCGCCCTCCCCTGCCGGACTTGTCGAAAAAGCCCGCGATTTTTTCGGAAAGAGTCGGCTTGCGAAAAACACGGAACAACGCGCGGGCGGCAAAAACGGCGGCGACGCACAGCACAAAGTTCCCCAGCAGGTTCAAGAAGAAAGGCGCGTAGGCGTCGGCGGAAAGGAAGGAAACGGAATCGCGCGAAAAGCCCGCAAAGACCGAAAGCCCGCCGCAAAAGCCGACGGCTACAAGTTTTTCGAAATCGGGGTGTACGGATTCGCGCAGCTCGACGGCGGCGGAAAGCAGAAAAGAGCCGGCAATGTTGCACGCAAGAATCGCCAAAATGCCGTCGTCAACAACGGCGCAAACGCCGACGCGGGCGGACGCGCCAATCGCGCCGCCGAGACCTACCGCAGCCAATGTGCGCAATTTCACGAATTTGAACATTCCGCAAAAAGTGGACGCGCCGACGCCGTTTGTCGATAAAAATTTCAGGCGCAAGCTTGACATAACGGAGGAAAAGTCGGATACTTTCGCGATTATGCCGTCCAACGGTTGTTCGGAAAAATACGGCAAAAACTTACACTTAAATTATCGGGATTACCATATATGCTATTGTTCTTCTTAGGTTTGCTTTTGCTCGTCGCGGGCTACTTCGCCTACGGCAGCTTTATCGAAAAAGTCCTCGCCCCCGACGACAGGGCTACGCCCGCCGTCTCGAAGCGCGACGGCGTAGACTTTCTCACGCTCCCCCACTGGAAAAACATGCTTATCCAGTTGCTGAACATCGCGGGGGTGGGCCCCGTAATCGGCGTGATACTGGGCATAAAATTCGGGACGATGGTGTTTATAATAATTCCCGTCGGAAACATTCTCGCGGGGGCTACGCACGATTTCTTGGCGGGAATGATGTCGCTGCGCGGCGGCGGCGCGAACCTGCCCGCGCTTATCCGCCAAAACCTCGGCTCGGCGTACTCAAAATTTTTCTCGGCGTTCACGGTGCTGCTGCTGCTGCTTGTTGTTGCGGTGTTCATCAACGTGCCCGCAAACCTCATAGACAAGGAATTTCCGCAAATCAGCATATTCTGGTGGACGGTCGGGGCAATCTTCACATACTACGTTTTGGCGACGCTCTTTCCCGTCGATAAAATCATCGGCAAAATCTACCCGCTCTTCGGCTTAATGCTGCTTGTGGGAACGCTCGCGGTCTTCGTGTCGATTTGCTTCAAGCTTATTGAGTCGCCCGAAGTTCTGGGCGAAAGCGCGAAATTCGCCGAAATGAAATGGTGCGCGGCAAACGGACACCCCGTGATTCCCCTGCTCTTTGTTACGATTGCGTGCGGTATTATTTCGGGCTTCCACGCAACGCAGTCGCCGATTGTCGCGCGGACAATGCGCTCGGAGCGCGAGGCGCGTTCCACATTCTACGGAATGATGGTACTTGAAGGCGTAATCGCCATGATTTGGGCGGCGGCGGGGCTTGCCGTCTACAACATGAAGCCCGAATACTTCCAGAAAACGCCGACCGACGTCCTCATTTACGTTTCGCAACACTTCCTCGGCACTTGGATGGGAATCGTCACGGTGTTCGCGGTCGTCATCTTGGCGATTACTTCGGGCGACACCGCCATGAGAAGCATGCGCCTGAGCCTTGCGGAAATCTTTAAAATCGACCAAAAACCGATTTCGAAACGCCTGCTCACAACCCTCCCGCTTATAATCGGCACGACGGGGCTTTTGGCGTGGTCGCAAATCAGCGCGGAATCTTTCAACAACCTCTGGAACTACTTTGCGTGGGGCAACCAAGTGCTCGCGGCGTCTACGCTGCTTGCGGCGTCGGTCTGGCTGTTCAGGCTTTCGAAAAACGGATTCGTGGCGCTGCTTCCCGGAATGTTCATGGCGTTCATCGTGCTTACATACATTCTGTGGATTTCGCCCGAACACGGCGGCCCCGTCGGCTTCGGGCTTGACCTCGCCTACGCCTACGGGCTGGGCGGCGCGCTCACGATTGTGCTGTCGGTCTGGGCGTACAAGCGCGGCAAACGCGCCGAACTTTCCGCCGACGCAAACACGCTCCCCAACGAAGAAGCCGAAGGCTAACCGTGCTCGACTGGCAGATAAAACCGCTTTCGAAAAAGTCCGCCCTCTCTGACCGCGAAATCAGGGCGGGCGACACCGTCGTCTGCGCCGTCTACGTCAACGAACTCGGACAGCTCGACCGCATGGACTGCCACAAGGACGAATTTGACGACTCCAAACTGCGCGGACGCATTCTCGGCAAATGGGAGCGCGTGGTCTCGGAACACCCCGAAGCCGACGAACGCGCCGCCCGAAGAATGTCGCTCGAAAGCTCGGAAGACTTCTTCGTGTCGCTCTTCGACGCCGACACGCAAATCGAGACAGAGGAAGCGGACGTCGTAAAACAAATGCTCGCCCTACTCCTCGAACGCAAACGCATTCTGCGGGCGGTCGGACGCCCCGCGGGGGGATTCCAGAAATACGTCCAACCGTCTACCAAACGCGAATTTCTCGTCCCGCAAAAAAATCTGGACGAAGACTTGGTGTTTAAAATCCAAAACCAGCTCGGAAGCATTATCATATGATGAAAATCGCAAAAATTTTCGCGGCACTCGCCGCGCTCGCAACACTCGCGGGTTGCGCGGGCAACGAAATCAAAAACCTCGTAACTTTCCACGTCGCAACGTCGGAAACAATGCCGACATCGTTCGCGCGAGAGCCGCTGCTCATGCCCACTTCGGGCTTCACGCTCGTCTGCAACAAAGAGCCGTTCATGTATAACAACGACCTCATGCGCGTGGACGTCGCAAAAGTGAACCTCCCCGAAGGCGGCTCGCTCGACGGGCTTTACTTCACCGCAAACGAACGCGGCACAAAACGCCTCTTCACCGCAACCGCCGCAAACCTCAACAACTTCATCGTGGCTAAAATCAACGGCGAACCCTTCGCCCTGCGCCGCATCGACATGGCTATCGCCGACGGAAAGATATTCATGGTCTTCGACGCCCCCAATGGCGCGAAAATCGACAAGACCGCCGAAGACCTGAACGAGTCGATAGAAATCGCCCACAAAATCAACGATTAGCCATGCCCGCAAAAAAATTCCTGCTGTCGATTCTGACCGCCGCCGCCCTCGCTACCGCAAACGCCGATATCCGCTGGCCGACCCCCTCAAAAGATTTCGCGCAAGGCAAACCGCCCGCCGAGTTTCTCCAACCGACAGTCAGCGGCAACCCCGCAAGCGGCGGCTTCGGCGACGTGCGCAACAACGGCTACCGATTCCACGAGGCAATCGACATCAAACCCACCAAGCGCAACAGAAAAGGCGAACCGCTCGACGACATCTACGCGGCAATGGACGGGAAAGTCGCAATGGTCAATAAGCTCGCGGGCAACAGCGGCTACGGCAGATACGTCGTGCTAATCCACCCGCAGTGCGACGTCGAAGTCTACACACTCTACGCGCATATGTCGGCAATAGACCCGAATATTTCGATAGGCTCGCAAGTCAAGGCTGGCGCAAGACTCGGACAAATGGGGCGCAGCGCAAGATACAGCATCGCCCGCCCGCAGGCGCACCTGCACTTCGAAATCGGACTCATGCTCAGCGACAGATTCGACAAGTGGTATACCGAATCGAAACGCTTTAAGGAGAAAAACTTTTTCGGCAACTATAACGGAATCAACCTCGTGGGCTTCGACCCGCTCGACTTCTACACAAAGGCAAGAGACGGACAAATCGACGACGGCTTCAAAGGACATATACTCTCGCTGCCCGTGGCGATCGTCGTAAGAATCTATACACGCCGAACGCCCGATTTTGTTAAAAAATATCCAAAACTGGTGTCGAACGACGGCGAAAAATGCGGCTGGGATATCTCGTTCACATGGTTCGGAATGCCGACAAAATTCGAGCGCATAAAAAATCCGCGGGCGGGAGCGAGAGAGGGGGACGTTGAAATAGTCAAATATAACCCCGCCGAGCTGAAACGCAAGTGCCGCAGAATGGTGGAGTTCGATAAAAAGGGAAATATAGTAATCCGCAACGAACTCAAAGACCAACTGAAACGCATTTTTCCGTAAAAATTGCTTGCGCGAAACACCGCGCAGACGTTTCATAAGAGACATGAGAACAATCGCACATATCGGTATACCGACCGACCGCGTGCCCGAAAAAGGCACATATCTTGCGGGGGCGAAACTTTACGTTAGCGACCCCGCCGATACAAAAAACAACCTTGAATTTCTGTATTTCGAGGAAGGCTGCCCGATGCCGGAAGTCATACAAAAGCGGACACATATAGCCTACTTTGTGGACGATCTCGACGCGGAATTGAAGGCGGCAAAAAAGGTGCTTGTGCCGCCGTTCGAGCCGTTCCCGCACATCAAGGCGGCATTCGTCGAAGAAGACGGAATCGGCATAGAACTCCTGCAAAAGTTCTAACACATAAAAATAGCAAACCGCAACGCGGCAACAGCTGTTGCCGCATTTTTTGCGCCCACAAAAAAAGCCGCCGCGTTCCCCGCGACGGCTTTCAATATTGTTCTAATAATTCAATACTTTAAATATTGAAGGAAGCAAAGGATTGCAATATTGCCCAAAGGGATTGTTCTGCCATTTAGGTGCATTATATCTATTCACGGCATGTTGCACAAGGCGACCACCTTTAACCGTTGCACCAGATGCTTGCAATTTATTGAAGCGTTCCGCAAAAATAAAGTAGTCCCCTTGGCATATTGTCAAAAGCGGAAAATTTCTATATTTAATAACAATTTCTTTTTTTTGCACATTAGCAGATATAATATCACAACCAGAGCCGCCCCTATTACCCATTGAGGGGATATGTATCGGAAAATTACCCGAATTCTTCGGGAGCAAATTTTTGTTTATATCGTCTATACATACTGATATATTAAGTGGTGCTGCCATGATTTTTCCTTTCGTTAAATATTTACAATCCCCTTAATATAACACAAATGTCAAGACTAAAGTTCCGTCTTCCGCCGCCCTATTTTACCGTGATGAAGGCGGATTTTTCCTCTCCCTTTTCGGTCGTCCACGACACTCTGTATTTCCCCTTGAAGCCCCTGAATTTTATTTCGCCGTTTTCGTTCGGCTCGGCTTCCAAATTCGTTCGCCACTCATTTTCCACAAGTTCCGATAGCGCGTAGTATGCGGGTTTCGGGTTCATCTCGCGGGTGAAAAGACCCGAAATCGACGGTTCGCCCGGTGCGCCGCAATCGTCAACGACATTCCACCACGTTATTCCGACCACCGACTTCCGGCTAAACCACATTCTATACAGGTTGCGCGTAATGATAGCTTGTATCATTTTTCCGCGTTCGGTATTATCGGGCGCACTGATTGTGATTTCGCTCATGTGAATCGGGCGGTTTGCGCGTTCGACCATTTCGAACGCCTCGCGCATGTGTTGGGGCGAAATTTTCAGAATGTCGAGCCGGAAGCGTTTGTTGTCGGTCGGCTTGCCGTCGGCGATTAGCTGCACGACCTCGGGCTTGAAAAGGTGCATTTGCCAGCCGACGACGTCGATTTTGCAGCCGCGGGCGACGAGGTCGCGAATCTGAGTGTCGTATTTTTCAAGGCGGAACGGCCCGTAGGGGTTTTCGTTGATGTTGAGTTTTACGCTCTGCGGGAACGCTTTTTGCGCAACTTGGAAGCCGTCGTAGGCGTAGTCGGCGGGCAAAATTCCGTAGCGGACGCCCTTGGAGAAAATTCCGCCAACGTTCATATGTCCGTCGGCGAAGTCTTCAAGACTCTCGTTGACGACGTCCCAGCTTTCGATTTTGTCGCCGTAGTATTCGGCAAGGCGGGCAATGCGGCGGGCTAACTGGCGTTTAAGGTTTTTGCCGAAGTCTGGAATGTAGGCGTCGAGGTCGGCGGCGGACATTTTCCTGTAAAGCGGAGTGTATTGTTCGCAGACGACTTTCACGCCGTCTTTCATAGGCGTTTTGATAAGTTTTGAGAATTTTTCGCGTTCGTCGTCGGTAAGGCACTTGCCGTAGAGCCAAACCGGAATTTGATAAGTTTTATTACCCCATATCAGCGCGTGCCCGTGGACGCGCACGCCCCTGTCTTTCAAAAAGTTCACGACGGGGTCGGTCGGCGGGCGCCGCCAGTGGATTTGCGTCTTGGGATTTTCGGCGTTTGCCCAGAAATCCTGAGTGTCCCAGTATTCGCCCGCTGTGCGCATGCGGCCGTCCTGCATTTCGAACTTGCCCCAGTAGAATGCGACCGTCGCCGAATTGAAGAGCGTGCCGAAGAGCGACTTGTATTTTGCGTTGAGCGTTTTGTCGCCAAGCTGGTCGAAGTTGAAGATGTGCGCCCCGAAATAGAATTCGTGCGAAATCTGCGCGACTTTCACCTTTGTTCCCGCCGCGATTTTGCCGACATAAAGCGTTGCGTCTGCCTTGCGGTTTGCCTCGATATCGCGGTCAATGTCGGAGTTAAGGTCGCCGTTCCACTGTTCCCAGTACGACTTCGCCATAATTCCCTGCGTGTCCTCCGCGCCGTTTTTCGGAATTTTTATCTCCGACGCAAACGCCGAAACCGCGCAAAGCGCAAAAGCCGCCAGCCCGCCCTCAATAACAGATATTCTCATAATTTGATTCCCTCCTGATTGTTGTTGTTGTTTCGAGAAAGATTTCCTATTTTTCAGCGCGCCACTTGGCGTCGAGGTCGCGCCAATCCTTTATATAATAGTCGTAGTCGCCGCGTTTCGGCTTCTTAATTTTTGCGGCGAGGCTTTCAAACGGCGGCAAGGAGGCGTCGTAGCCGTTTTCGGGAATGTCGATTTCGGCAAGCCACGCAATCGTGTTCAGCACGAGCTTCCGATAGTCTTTTTGCGCGAGCGTCCACGGAACGTGCCCGCCCATGATTCCGAAGCCGCGCGTGCCGTTGGGGTTTTCTACAACCCACGCGATTGTCTCGAACCTGCCCTTCCCCAGCTCGGCCTGCACCGATTTCGGCGCGCTGCGGCGTTTGCGGATTTTGTCTGGAACCTGCGTTTGAATCAGCGGCGTGATTTTCTGCGCCGCGTTTTTTGAGAACGCTATGTTGAAGTGCCACTCGTCGTAAATCGAAAACGGTTTGACGCCGCTGAGCGCGGGGTGCGAGCCGAGCCTGAAATCGGCGGCGTAGAACGGATTGTAGGAAAAGCCATTTTGATAGTGCCCGCCAATCAGCGAATCGAACGCGGCGTTGTCGGCGGGAGAGTCGAACATGAGCGTGTAGTGGAATGCGCCGATGTTCACGCCCTTGGCGTTGAGTTTTTCGAGCAGGTCGGTTTTGCCGGCGAACGGATGGTTTTTCTCGCCCTCGGTCGAAATCACGATGGCGTCGGCGTCGGCGAGCGCGGAGAGGTCGGGAGTTTTTTCGGTATCGAGCCATTCGGCGCGGACTTTCCCGCCCATCGACTCGTTGACCATGCCGACGAGTTCTTCGCACATGATGGCGTGCTCGTGGTCGCCCCACAGGTGGATTGAATTACCCGAAACAAAAACGACTTTCTTGGGAGAAGCCGCGCACCCCGCCAACAAAACCGCCGCGCCCGCGCAAACCGCAAAATTAAAAGCTTTAAACATGCGGACGATTTTAGCAGGCGGCAGAGGCATTGCAACCAGAAACGCAAACGCCCCGCGCAAAAGTCGCCCACGCCCGCGCGGAAACGCGCAAACGGGGTTGTCTACTTATAGAGTTCGGGGTTGATTCCGAGTTTTTTGATTTTGTAGAGGATTACCCGCTGCGTTGCGCCGAGGTGTTTGGCGGCGGCGGAGGCGTTGCCTTTTTTGAGTTTCAGAGCCTCCACAATCAGCTCCTTTTCGAAGCTCGACACAAGCGACTCGTAGTCTCCGCCCGCGGTCGCCGAGGTCAGCGAAGTTTCGGTGTTTTCGGCGGTTTGCAGGGACGGCGGCAAATTGTATCCGCTGATTACGTTGTCGGAGGTATTGAGGACTGCGTACTCTATGCAGTTTTCAAGCTCGCGGACATTCCCCGGCCAATAATATGAAGTCATCATATTTATTGCTGGGGTAGAAATCCTGATTATCTGTTTTGAGTGTATATTGTTATATTTCCTCAAAAAATGTTCCGCGAGCAGCACGATATCGCTTTTTCTGTTTCTGAGCGCGGGCATGTAAATCGGGAAGACATTGAGGCGGTAGTACAAGTCTTCGCGGAAAGTTCCCGCGCGTATCATCTCTTCGAGGTTGCGGCTGGTTGCGGCGATAATGCGCACGTCAACCCTGCGTTCCTCGTTTCCGCCCACGCGGTAGAAAGTGTGCTCCTGAATGAAGCGCAGGAGTTTGAGCTGCATGGGCAGGGAAAGGTCTCCTATTTCGTCGAGGAAGAGCGTGCCCTTGTCGGCGAGCTCCGCAAGCCCGATTTTGCGGTTGACCGCCCCCGTAAACGACCCCTTTTCGTGCCCGAAAAGTTCGCTTTCGATAAGCCCTTCGGGGAGCGCCGCGCAGTTTACTACCACGAACGGGTTTTCCCTGCGTAGCGAATTGCGCTGTATCGCCTTTGCCACAAGCTCTTTGCCCGTGCCCGACTCTCCGCGAATCAGAACCGTCGCGTTGGAGGCGGCGACTTTCGAAATCATCGAATAGACTTTTTTCATGTTGCTGCAATTCCCGATGATTTCCGTCGGGCGCAGCTTGTTTTCGAGTTCGAGTTTGAGGGCGAGGCTTTCACTTAAAAGTTTTTCCTTTTCCTCGTGCGCGGAGTATGCGGCGAAAATCGCGTCCGCGGTGATGTTTGCGATTGTTTCGAGGAGGTGGTAGTCGGCTTTAAGGTCGGTATTTTTTTCGACTTTGCGGTCAATGCTGAGCGTGCCGATTACGTCGTCTTTATAGACAATCGGAACGCAGATGAACGCCACGCCCTTTTCGCCGTCGCGGGCTTTTGTGCGGTTGAGAAAGCCCTTTTCCTTCGAGATGTCGGGAATGATTTTTCCCTTGCCCGTCGCGGCGACCTGCCCCGTAATGCCCTCGCCCACGCGGTACAGCCCGCGGTCGATTTCCTCTCTGCTAAGCCCTTCGGACGCCTCGATTACAAGGACGTCGCCCTCGCGCATGGTGAGAGTGCCGCGAAGCAACCCCATTTCGAGATGGAGAATTTTCAGCACTTCGCGCAAAAGGTCTGGCACGCTCGTCCTCAAAGCGACGAGATGGCTGATTTTGTTTAATACGGCTACTTCTACGTGGAGGCTCATAAATTAATATGCGCTCACTTTATCAAATTTTTCAGGTACAAGTCAACACTGCGGGCGAGATTTTTTCCCGACTGGATAGCCCGAACAACAAGCGACGGCCCGCTTACGGAGTCTCCCGCCGCGAAAACGCCCTCTATGTTTGTCGAGAAATTTTCGTCCACTTTAATCATCGAGCGCGGCGAGAGCATTACGCCGAGGCTGTCCACGATTCCGCGCGTATCGACACCCGTAAATCCCATGCTAAGCAGAATCAAATCCGCCTCGATTTTGAATTTGGAATTGGGGCGTTCGGTGAAAGATTTGGGGCGTCCGAGAGAGTCGAAAGCCCAGTCGCACGCGACAAGCGACGCCGACTTAACCGCGCCCGCCTTGCCGTGTATTTCCTTGACGTTGACCGCCCACATGCGCGTGCCGCCCTCCAAGTGGCTGCTCGAAGTTCTAAGCTTGTACGGCCAGTCCGGCCACGGCGTGGAGCTGTGGCGTTCGGCGGGCGGTTCGGGCATGATTTCCACCTGCACGACCGATTTCGCCCCCTGTCGAAACGCCGTACCCATGCAGTCGCTACCCGTGTCGCCGCCGCCGACAATCAGCACGCGTTTGTCTTTTGCCGAAACTGTCGGCTCGTCGATTTCGCCGCTGTTTACGCGGTTTTGCGAAGTGAGAAATTCGAGCGCGAAATGCACGCCGTCGAGGTTGCGCCCCGCGACGTTTTCGCCCAGTCCGCGCGGAACCTGCGTGCCGAGACAGAGGCACACGGCGTCGAATTTTCGGCGCAGGTATTCGGCGGAAATGTCCGAGCCTATTTCCACGCCGCCCTCAAACAAAATCCCCGACGACGACAGCACGTCGATTCGCCTTTCTACGGCGCTCTTTTTGAGCTTGAAGTCGGGAATGCCGTAGCGGAGGAGTCCGCCGAAATTGTCGTTGCGCTCGAACACAACGACCTCGTGCCCGCAGCGGTTGAGCGCGTCCGCCGCCGCCAGCCCCGAAGGCCCGGAGCCGACGACCGCCACGCGCATGCCCGTGTGCCTGTACGGTTTGTACGGCTCTACGTATCCCTTGCGGAAGGCGTTTTCGATGATGTTGTATTCAATCTGCCGAATCGAAACGGGATCGGACGACAAGCCCGCGCAACATGCCGCCTCGCACAGGGCGGGGCACACGCGCGATGTGAACTCGGGGAAAGGCGACGTTTCGGAGAGCACATAGTAGGCGTCTCGCATGCGTTTTTCGCGGACGGCTTTGTTGAACTCCTGAATCGAGTTTCCGAGAGGGCACCCCGCTCCGTGGCAGAACGGAATGCCGCAGCCCATGCAGCGTGTTGCCTGAACTTCCGCCTGTTCGAGAGTCGGGTGGATTTCGACCTCGTCGAAGTCCGCCGTGCGCCCCTCCCGATAGCCCGCGTTCAGGCGCGGTATGTTTAAGAATTCGGACGACATTGTTTTTTTAGACGTGCTTCTCCTTCACCTCGTCGCCGCCGACGAGCTTTCCGAGAACTTTTCTGTATTCAATCGGGAAGACCTTGACGAACTTCGGCAGTTCGTTTTCCCAATTTACAAGAATTTCCTTTGCGCGCTTGGAGGCCGTCGAGATGTAGAAATCTTCGATGAGCGACTTCAATTCGATGTCGTCCGCCGAGCCTTCCGCGACGCTTTCCAAGTCCACCGACTGCAAGTTGCAGCGCATGTCGAAGTTTCCGAGTTCGTCGTAGACGTACGCGAAGCCGCCAGTCATGCCCGCCGCGAAGTTGAAGCCGGTCGGGCCGAGGCAGACTACGCGCCCGCCGGTCATGTATTCGCAGCAGTGGTCGCCGACGCCCTCCACTACGAAAGTCGCGCCGCTGTTTCTGATTGCGAAACGCTCGCCCGCCTTGCCGTTCACGAAGACCTTGCCGCTTGTCGCGCCGTAGCCTATGACGTTGCCCGCGATTACGTTCGACGAGCTGTCGAGCTTGGAGTCTCTGGGCAGGCGCACGACTATCGTGCCGCCCGAAAGGCTCTTTGCCATGTAGTCGTTGGCTTCGCCTTCGAGAATGAACGTAGCCCCCGCAGGGAGGAACGCTCCGAAGCTCTGCCCCGCGACGCCGGTAAAGTCGCTTTTCTACCTTTGCAGGTGTATCCGCTTTCTGCCGTACTTCTTGGCGATGTGGTTTGCGAGCATTGCGCCCACGCTTCGGTCGGAGTTGCGGATTTCCATCTTGATTTCGACGGGTTCGCCGCTCTGGATATTCGGCTCTACCTGCGCGAGAATCTTCTTGTCGTACGCGCCGGCGAGTTCGCGCGGAGCGAGTCCCGCGCTTCTGCGCGGCAGGGACGCGTCGCCGACCTGTTCGAAAATCTTGGAGAAGTCGAGGTTCTTCGACTTCCAGAATTCGATTGCGTAGTTCGTTTCGAGAAGGTCGCTTCTGCCGACCGCTTCGTCGATTGAGCGCAGACCGAGGGACGCGAGGATTTCGCGGACTTCGTTTGCGAGGAAGCGCAGGAAGTTTTCGATGTGTTCGGGCTTGCCCTTGAAGCACTTTCTCAAACGCGGATCCTGCGTGGCGACGCCGACGGGGCAGGAATTGTCGTGGCACTTGCGCATCATCACGCAGCCGAGCGTTACGAGAATCGTAGTAGCAAAGCCGAATTCCTCCGCGCCGAGCAACGCGCCGATTACGACGTCGCGCCCCGTCTTCATCTGGCCGTCAACCTGAACGCTAATCTTGTCGCGCAGTCCGTTGAGGCGCAGCGTCTGCTGGGCTTCGGCGATGCCGAGTTCCCACGGCAGACCCGCGTACTTAATGCTTGTAAGCGGCGACGCGCCCGTGCCGCCGTCGTGCCCGCTGATGAGCACGACATCCGCCTTAGCCTTTGCGACGCCCGCGGCGACAGTTCCCACGCCGACTTCCGAAACGAGCTTTACGGAAATTCGCGCCTGTTCGTTTGCGTTGCGCAGGTCGTAGATGAGCTGCGCCAAGTCTTCGATTGAGTAGATGTCGTGGTGCGGCGGCGGGGAAATAAGCGTTACCCCGGCGGTCGCGTGGCGGACCCGCGCGATGATTTCGTTTACCTTGTAGCCGGGGAGCTGTCCGCCCTCGCCGGGCTTCGCGCCCTGCGCCACCTTGATTTGCAGTTCCTTTGCGTTAGCAAGGTATTCGGCGGTGACGCCGAAACGTCCGCTTGCAACCTGCTTGATTGCGCTCGAAATGTCGCCCGCCTTGCCGATGTTGGCGTAGCGCGCGGGGTCTTCGCCGCCCTCGCCGCAGTTGCTCATTCCGCCGAGCCTGTTCATGGCAAGCGCGATTGTCTCGTGCGCTTCGGGGCTGATTGAGCCGAAGCTCATCGCTCCCGTTACAAAGCGGCGGATAATGGATTCGACGGGTTCGACCTCCTCAATCGGAATCGCCTTTGTGGGCTTGAACTTGAACAGCCCGCGGAGCGTGCAGAGGTGGTGCGACTGGTCGTTGATGAAGTTTGCGTATTCGCGGTACTTCGCCTCGTCGTTTTCGCGGACGGCGCGTTGCAGAAGCGTGATTGTCTGCGGAGTCCAGAGGTGGTGTTCGCCGTCCTTCTTGAACTTGTACTTGCCAGCGTTTTCGAGGACATTTTCGAAGTTCGGCTTCGGATAGTGCGCGTTGTGGTAGCGGGCAAGAGACTCGGACGCGATTTCCGTAAGCCCGATTCCGCCGACTCTCGACGCCGTGGGCGCAAAATACTTGTCCACCAAGTCCGCGCCGAGACCGACCGCCTCGAACACCTGCGCCTGACGGTAGCTGCGGAGCGTGGAAATGCCCATCTTCGACATTACCTTCAAAATGCCCTTGCAAATCGCCTTGATGTAGTTGGCGACCGCTCCCGCCGCGTCGATGTTCTTAATGCGACCCTCTTCCACCATGTTGGCTATGCTTTCGATTGCCAAGTAGGGGTTGATTGCCGTCGCGCCGTAGCCCAAAAGCAGGCAGAAGTGCGCGATTTCGCGTGCCTCGCCCGTTTCCGCCACGATGCCCGCGCTTGTGCGCATGTTCTTTTCGACAAGGTGTCTGTTGACCGCCGCAACCGCCAGCAACATCGGTATCGGGGCGTGTCCGTAGGAGAGGTTCTTGTCGCTCAAAATTATGACGCTCTTGCCGTCGCGGACTGCCTGCTCGGCTTCGGCGCAGATTTTGTCGAGGGCAAGCTCCAAGCCGTGCGCGCCGCCCGCCGCCGAAAATTCGGCGAGGATTCTCCGCGCCTGAAAGTTCTCGACCTTCGAGGTGCAAATGCAGTTTACGTCGCGGTTTGCGAGAATCGGGTGCGGAAGCTTCAAGAGGTGCGCGTGCGACGGAAGCTCCACAAGCGTGTTGCCCTGATTGCCGATGTACGTCATCAGACTCATCACAAGCTGCTCGCGAATCGGGTCAATCGGCGGGTTGGTAACCTGCGCAAAAAGCTGCTTGAAGTAGTCGTAGAGCAGCTGCGCCTTGTCGGACAAAACCGCCAACGCCGCGTCGTTGCCCATCGAGCCGTTCGGCTCCTGCCCATTTTCCGCCATCGGGCGCAGAATCATGTCCATGTCTTCGGCGGTGTAGCCGAAGAGCTTCTGGCGCTGAATGAGGTTCTCGCCGACAATCGGGTCGGGCACGGATTCGAAAATACCGCTAAGGGTAATGCGGTTGTCGTCAACCCACCTGCGGTAGGGCTTTGCGCGGGCAACGAGCGTCTTGATTTCCTTGTCGAAAAGGATTCTGTGCTTTTCGAGGTCGAGGTAGATCATCTCGCCCGCGCCGAGCTTGCCGCGGCGGAGCACCAAGTTTTCGGGAATGTCGAGCACGCCCGTTTCCGACGCCAAGACGAACAGACCGTCCGAGCAAATCGTGTAGCGGGCGGGACGCAGGCCGTTGCGGTCGAGCAACGCGCCCGCCTTTGTGCCGTCGGTAAACGCCAGAGCCGCAGGGCCGTCCCACGGTTCGGAAACGCCAGAGTTGTATTCGAAGAATCCAGCGATATCCTTGCTAACGTAGAAATTCTTGCCCCACGCCTGCGGAACAAGCATGAGCATTGTGTGCGCAAGGCTTCTGCCCGCCGACGCGTAAAGCTCTACGGCGTTGTCGAGGCAGGCGGAGTCGCTCTGGTTTTCGCGGATTACGGGGATTACCTTGGAAATGTTTTCGCCGAACAGCGGCGATTCGAAGTGCGTCTCGCGCGAGCGCATCTGGTTGATGTTGCCGCGCAGCGTGTTGATTTCGCCGTTGTGCGCCAAATATCTGAACGGCTGGGCGAGCTGCCAAGTCGGGAAAGTGTTGGTGCTATAACGCTGGTGGACGAGCGCAATTGCGCTCTTGAAAGTCTTGTCGGCGAGGTCGGGATAGAACGCCTTCAACTGCGGGGCGTTCAGAAGTCCCTTATATACTATCGTGCGACACGAGAGCGTGCAGACGTAGAATGTGTCGCCCGCGGAAGTCTTGGCGTCGATGTTCTTTTCAATCACGCGGCGCAAAATGTAAAGGGCGCGTTCGAAGTCCGCCTCGCTGCGCCCGCCGCGCCCCGAAACGAAAACCTGCTCTATGCGCGGGCATGTCGAAAGCGCGACGCCCCCGATTGCCGATTCGTCAACGGGAACTTTTCTCCATGCTATGATAGACATTCCCTCTTCGGCGACCGCCGCTTCCACAACCGCCCTGCACTTTTGCGCAAGGTCTTCCTCGCGCGGGAGGAAAATCATGCCGACGGCATATTCGCCCGCCTTAGGCAAACCAGAAATCTGCGCACGAAAAAATTCGTCGGGAATCTGAACCATTATACCCGCGCCGTCGCCCGTCTGCGAGTCTCCGCCGACCGCGCCCCTGTGCATCAGGCGTTCGAGAATCTGCACGCCGTTGTCTACAATGGAATGCTTTTTTACGCCGTTGATGTCGGCTACCATTCCGACGCCGCAGGCGTCGTGTTCGTTAGATGCATTGTACAGCCCTTGGGGCTGCGGGTAATAACTGTTTTGTATTCGTTGCATATTTGTTTTGGTAATTATGATTTACTTCAAGCACATTCCGTGCCAATTTTGTAGCACTTTTCGCAATTTACTAATAACCAGCGCGGAACAATGTTTTATTGCCAAAACTACAATTTTGGGGCGGCGGCGCATTTCAGATTTACGACAATTTTGTAGCGCGCTGCATTTTTGCGCCACAAAATTGTCGCAACATAATTGGCGCAAATCGGCGGTTTGGGCGTTTTGAAAATTGACATTTCGTGATAAAGCTACAATCTGCATAGTATATATAATATAAAGGCGCAAAATACCGCCGAAAGCCGATAAAAATACGCCGATACTGCCGTTTGAAAAATTCTGGCACGGCATCTGCTACACTATCGGCAGTTCCATTTTAAACAACACAAGGACAATCATGAATGCAAGAAAACAAGCATTGACGAAGATTTCGGAAACCCCCAAGGTTTACGAAAATCTCGAAACTCCCTACGACATCGACACCCAGTACGGCGTCGATACGTTCGGACTCAAAACGATGGAGGCGTACTTGTCGAAGCCCATCTACAAAAGACTTCGCAATACGATTGAGCAGGGAGTTGCCCTCGACGCGGCTGTCGCCGACGACGTGGCGCACGCAATGAAAATCTGGGCTATGAGCCGCGGCGCGACCCACTACACCCACTGGTTCCTGCCCCTCACGGGTTCGAGCGCGGAAAAACACGACGCATTCCTCGACCCCACAAGCGACGGTCAGGCAATCACGCGCTTTTCGGGCAAAAACCTCATTCTCGGCGAACCCGACGCGTCGAGCTTCCCGTCAGGCGGTCTGCGCTCCACGTTTGAAGCCCGCGGCTACACCGCTTGGGATCCGACCAGCCCCGCATTCATCAAAAGAAGCGGCGGCGTCGCGACGCTCTGCATTCCCACAATGTTCTGTTCCTACACGGGCGAAGTGCTCGACAAAAAGACGCCGCTTCTGCGCTCCATACAGGTTTTGGGTGCGCAGACAAAACGCCTGATGAAGTGCTTCGGAATCGAAGAGGACGCCCGCGCAAACGTAACGCTCGGCGCGGAACAGGAATACTTCCTCGTAGACCGCGAACTCTACGTACAACGCCCCGACCTCATGCAGACGGGCAGAACGCTCTTCGGCGCTCCTCCGCAAAAGCACCAGCAGCTTGAAGACCACTATTTCGGAGCAATCAAGCCGCGCATCATCAATTTCATGCACGACGTCGATTTGGAGCTTTGGAAAATCGGAATTCCCGCAAAGACGCGCCACAACGAAGTTGCGCCCGCGCAGTTCGAAATCGCGCCCGTGTTCGAAGAGCTGAACTTGGCGACAGACCATAACATGATGATTATGGAAATTCTGCGCAACGTGGCGGAAAAACACGGTTTGGTATGCCTGCTGCACGAAAAGCCCTTCGCGGGAATCAACGGTTCGGGCAAGCACAACAACTGGTCGATTTCCTACGGCGACAGAAACCTGCTCAACCCCGGAACGAACCCGCACGAAAACGCGATATTCCTCACGACTCTCTGCGCGGTAATTCAGGCGGTAGACAAACACGCCGACCTGCTCCGCTCGGCGACTGCGGGCGCCGGCAACGACCACCGTCTGGGCGCGAACGAAGCACCGCCGGCCATCATCTCGATGTTCCTCGGCGAACAGCTTGCCGACATCATCGACCAAATCGAAGCCGGCGCGGCGAAAAGCTCGAAGAACAGCAACTACCTCAAAGTCGGCGTCGATACCCTGCCCCCGCTCCCGACGGACGCGACGGACAGAAACCGCACAAGCCCCTTCGCTTTCACGGGCAACAAGTTCGAATTCCGCGCGGCGGGTTCGTCGCAGTCGTGCGCAAGCCCGAACATCGTGCTGAACACGATTGTCGCCGAGGCTTTCGACGAAATCGCTACAAAGCTCGAAGTGCTGCCGAAGGCCGACTTCCAGAAGGGTCTGCAAAAGATTCTCCAATCGATCGTCAAGGCGCACAAGCGCGTAATCTTCAACGGCGACGGCTACAAGGAAAATTGGAAGAAGGAAGCCGCAAAACGCGGTCTGCCCAACCTGCCCAATACTCCCGCCGCGCTCGAACCGCTCAAAGACCCGAAGAACATCGAACTTTTCAAGAAGTACGGCGTCTTCAATTCGAGCGAAATGCTCTCGCGCTACGAAGTGTTCATGGAGGAATACAGCAAGAAAGTACACATCGAAACGGCTCTCGCGCTGAACATCTCCAAGACAATCATCATGCCCGCCGCGGAAAAATACCTCGGCAAGCTTGCCGAAACGGCGAAAAACGTCGCGGACGCAAAGTTCGGCAAAAACAAGGGCTTGGAAGCCAAGGGCAAACTGATTAACGCTCTCGTAGACAAGCTCGCAAGCGCGAACGACAAGCTCGAAAAGCTGGTTGTGGAAAACGCCGACCCGCTCAAAAAGCTCGCGGCAATGGGCGATGTCCGCACGATTGTGGACAAGCTCGAAGTCGAACTGGACGACGCGCTCTGGCCGATGCCGAAATATTCGGAGTTGCTTTTCATATACTAATCTCCATCTATCCGCAGGGACGCCCGATTTCGGGCGTCCTTTTTTTTGCGCCCCGCGCGGCGGAGCACCGCGACTTGCGGAGGCTCGCCGTCTCCTCAAAAAATGCGGCGTCCGCTCTTGCTTTCATGCTTGCAAGAAATCGGAGGGTACGGTAGAAAAATTCCCCATGAAAAAACACACATTGAAAATTCTTGCGATTGCCTGCACACTTTGCGCATGCGCATTCGGCGGGACAAAAACTACGCGCAACCCCGCCATAGGCGGCTGGTACGCCGACCCGCAAATAAGAATCTACAACGGGCAGTACTGGATTTACGCGACATACTCCGACGCCTACGACAAACAGGTTTTCCTTGACTGCTTTTCGTCGCCCGACATGGCAACGTGGACACACCACAAAAACATAATCACCGCAGACGAAGTAAAGTGGCTCAAACGCGCCCTCTGGGCGCCCGATTCAATTGAAAAAGACGGCAAATACTTTCTGTTTTTTGCCTGCAACGACGCAACCCCCGTCGACAAAAAAAACGGCAACATGGCAAAACGCAAATTCGGAGAGCGCGAATACGGCGGAATCGGCGTCGGGGTCGCCGACAAGCCCGAAGGCCCGTACAAAGACCTCATCGGCAAGCCGCTTGTGGACGAATTTTACAACGGGGCGCAGCCTATCGACCAGTATGTTTTCGAATACAAAAATTCATACTACATGACATACGGCGGTTGGGGAAAATGCAATATCGTAAAACTTGCCGACGACTTCAAATCGCTCGACAAGCTGCCCGACGGCTCTATCTACAAAGACATCACCCCCGAAGGCTACACAGAAGGCTCGGTGATGTTCGAGCGCAGGGGAAAGTGGTATTTCATGTGGTCGGAAGGCGTGTGGGCGGGCAACAACTACAAGGTTGCCTACGGCATTGCCGACACGCCGTTCGGGCCGTTCAAAAGGCTCGGCACTGTCTTGGAATCGGAACGCCCGCTTGCGACGGGCGCGGGACACCACAGCGTTGTAAACATTCCGAACACCGACGACTGGTACATCTGCTACCACCGCCGCCCCATTCCGAACCGCGGCACACACCACCGCGTTGTCTGCATAGACAAAATGTTTTTCGACGCCGACGGCAAAATCCTGCCCGTAAAGATGACAGAACAGGGCGTCGAGCCGCGCCCGCTGAAATAGCCGCCGCGCCGTCGCGGCGCAGGAACCAAAAGCCCCGACACCTGCGCGATTCAAAAATAAGCTAAATTACCCGAATCAAAAAAAAACGCGCCGGCACAGTGCTAAATGAAAAACGCCGCGCATGTTCCGCGCGGCGTTTGTGTTTTACTTGAAATTGAATCAAATGCCGAAAATAGGCGGCTACACTTTGGATTTTGCGAATTCGGTAAAGCGTTGTTCGCGTATGAGGGTGATTTTTACGGCGAGGGCGTTGTCTACCGTCTCCTCTATCTTTCTGCGGATTTTTCCCGCAATTTCCTGCGCCTCGACGTCGCTTACGGCGTCGGGCGAAACTACGACGCGCAGTTCGCGCCCCGCCTGCAAAACGTACGCGCCCGCCACGCCGTCGAATTCAAGCGCGATGCTTTCTAGCGTCTTGATTCGGCGGATATAGCCCTCGGTCGCCTCCATTCTCGCCCCCGGTCGCGTCGCCGAAAGGGTGTCGGCAACGCGCAAAATCACCGAGTATACGCTCGCAGCTCCCACTTCACCGTGGTGCGATTCCACCGCGTTCACAACAGTGTCCGACTCTCCCGAATGCGCAAGCAACGCCGCCCCCGCCTTTGCGTGCGACAAGTCAGAATCGGGCAGAGCCTTGCCGATGTCGTGGAAAAGCCCCACGCGCTTTGCAATCGAGGTGTCGCAGTTCAATTCCGCCGCGATAAGCGCGCAGAGTTTTGCGGTTTCGACGGAATGCGCAAGGGTATTCTGGTTGAGCGAAAGGTGGAAAGAGAGCCTGCCCAAAGTCGCCAAAACGTCGGGGTGCACACGCGCCAAGCCGAGATCTTCGGCGGCTTTCGAGCCGATGTCGTAGACGCGCTGCTCCATGTTTTTCTTTGCCGACTCCGCCGCATGCTCGATTGACGCGGGGTTGATTCTGCCGTCGGCAATCAGGGCTTCGAGCGCGATTTTTGCGGCCTCCCTGCGGACGGGATTGAACGACGACACCGAAACGCTGTCGGGCGTTTCGTCGATGACGAGCGTCGTTCCCGTAGCCGCCTCGAACGAACGGATATTGCGCCCCTCCCTGCCGATGAGCCTGCCTTTCATGGCGTCGTCGGGAATTTTAACGGCGCACGCCTGAACGGACTGCGGAAGCGAGGTTGCGATGCGCTGCATGGCGTCAACCAAAATGCGCTGGGCGTCGTCGTCCGCGTCTTTTTTCGATTTTTCGAGGAGTGCCGAGCGGTACAGCGCGAGGTCTTCCACGCACTTCTTTTCGATTTCGCGCTTGGCGTCGCCGCGAATGTCCTCAATGTCGAGCTTTGCAAGCTGCGCGAGTTTGACGGCATATTCCTCCGACTTCCTGCGGTAGTCCTCCTTCATTTTTGCGAAGCGCGTAAATTCGGCGTCGGCGCGTTCGGCGGCGCGTTCGGCATTTTGGACGCGGATTTTCGCCTCGGCGAGCTTTTCGTCCTGCTCGCGCTTGGCGACGCGGGCGAGCGAAAGCATGTCCTCGTACTCCGACTTCATCTCGATTTCGCGCTCTTTCAGGAGCATTTCAAGCTCGTTGCGCTTTTTCTCGTATTTGACAAGTTCGTCGTTCCTGATTGTTTCCGCCTCCGACTCCATTTTGTTGCGGAGCGAATTTACCCGCACCACAAGTATTATGCACTCGGCAAAAAGGCACGCCGCCAAGACGCCAAGGACAATGGAGTTCCAGTCAAATAGTTCGAAATTCATGTTTTCGGAATTGGTGCGCGGAGTGCGCTTGTAAAATTTTCCAATCTTTATGTATTATATTTTGACAAACGCAAGCAGAATGAGTTGCGCGCAAAAATAAAAAAGCCCGCGAAAAACGCGGGCTTTGACCATGAGAAAAATTCCGGATTAACGGCGTCTGCGGTAGAGCGCAAGCGCAAGCGCGATGCCGCCGAAAATCGCCGCCCATTCGGCGGGTTCGGGAATGTTGGGAACGATGTTGAGGAATCCGTTCTGGATTTCCCAGTGTTCGCCTTCTCCGCAAAGCGTTTTGCCGTCCGCGTCTTTGGCTACGAGCTTTACGCTTCTTACAAGGGACGTAGTGCCGATTTTTGTGATGTTCAAGGAATCGCCTACGATTTCGACATTGCTGGCGTCTTCGATTTTGAACGTGTCGTTTACGAAATCGTTAAGGATAAGCGATTCCGTTCCGTTGAATTCTTTGCCTGTTACTTCGTTTACGTCGAGCTTGGCGACAGTGAGCAGACCGTGCGTGGCGGACAAGTTAATTGTAAGCGACGATTTCCCCTGTATCTGGATATTGCCGAGCTTCAAATCTGTCGTTGCCGAAGCATCGACTGTGCCGTTTGCTTCCGAACCGAAAACAATGCTTGGTTTGCCGCCGCTTGCCGTCGAAAGAACGTCGTTGGCGCCGATGATAAGCTTAGCACCGATGCCGCCGAAAACTATTCTTCCGACCGTTGTTTTTGAACCTTCTTTGAGGTTTATAATCCCGTTGGTCGTGAGCCTCATAGAGCCGTTTTTGAAGTTGAGAACGCCGCCGTCAAACACGCGCAATTCGTTGCCGGAACCGGCGACTTCAAGGTTGTAGCCGTTGGTGTCGGTGGGAATTTGCGCCGAATCCGTTCCGTACGCGGTTTCAACCGTGCCGTAAATGTCTATGCGCTGGCCTTTCGACGCCGTCCCCCAACCGGGGTTTTTGCCCGTATAAACGTAGAGCGTGCTGCCCTTGTTAACCTGAATCCGACCCTTGTTTGCAAGAGGACTTGTCGTGTTTTGGATTGTGAGTGTGCCCGTTTGCGAACCGTCAAACGTGCCGATTTGGAGCAAAACCTGATTGATTTCAAGCTGACCTTTAAAAACCTGCGAGCCGACAAACGTCGTGCCTTCGGTAATAGGCGAGCTTACTTCGGTAACGGTTGCGGCAGTTGCGGAAACCGCCGCCGCACCCGCTATTAGAGACATTAGCAGTGCCTTTTTCATTTTTTTCTCTCCTTAATGTGTATTGTAATATGGGTTAAGATTAATATGATAACAAAAAAAAGGGTTAAGCTGTGAATTGTCAACAACAAATTCGTCCCGAATTTGCAAAATATCCGCAAAATCGGAAATTTCCGCCGACTATGCCCGTTAACTCCCCCGCGCCGCCGAGCCGCATTTGCGGCGCTTTCGGCAGTTTCATAACTCGAAAAAAAAGACGGCGCGGAAAAATCCGCGCCGTCCGCAAAAATTTCGGAATTTTTTGCCTACGCGCCCTGCGCAAGCTTCGGCTTTGCCGCCTCTATTCTTGCGACAACCTTGTCCCTGCCCAAGATTTCGAGCATCGGGAAGAGGTCGGGGCCGCCCGCCTGTCCGGTTACGGCGTAGCGGATAATCTGGAAGTATTCGTTCGACTTGCGCCCCGCCTTTTCCGCCATTTCGCAAACGGCGTTGTAAATGGAGTCGTGGTCGAATTTTTCGAGCTTTTTGAAGAGTTCGAGGGCTTCGTCGAGACGCGCGAGCGGTTCGCCCTTCTTGAAGACCTTTTCCCGCCCCGCGGCGTCGAACGGGTAGTCTTCGGTAAAGAAGTATTCGACCATCGAGGGCAGCCCCTCCATGTTGGCGGCTTTCGGCTGGCAAAGGTCGAAAACCTTGCCGATATATTCTTCGTCCGTACCCAAATCGACCTTGCTTTCGGTCGCCATTGCGCGGCGGGCAAGCTCGTGGAATTTTGCGGGCGGAAGGGCGCGGATATGTTCGGTGTTGAAGTGCGCCATTTTGCGCTCGTCGAAGCGCGCGTTGCTCTTGACGATTCCCGAAAAGTCGAACAGCTCTATAATCTCTTCGATTGGCATTACCTCCTTGCCGTTTTTCGGATTCCAGCCGAGCATGCAAAGGTAGTTGCGGACGGCTTCGGGCATGAAGTTCTTTTCCTGATATTCCTCGATGAGCGCGCCTCTGTCGCGCTTGCTCATCTTGCCCTGCCCCTCGCTTTTGAGAATCAGCGGAATGTGCGCAAACTGCGGCATGGGGGCGTCGAACGCCTTGAAGAGTTCGATGTGTTTGTTGGTGTTCGTAAGGTGGTCCTGACCTCTGATGACGTTTGTGATTTCCATGCAGATGTCGTCAACGACATTCACGAAGTGGAACACGGGAGTTCCGTTAGAGCGGAAAATCGGGAAGTCTTTTTCCTCGGTGCGCTCGACGTCTCCGTAAACGGCGTCGTGGAGCACCTGCGCCTCGCCCGAAACCTTGAAAAACACCGCGCCGTCCTTGTCGTACGCGCGGCCTTTTTTGCGGAGGATTTCGAGGTATTCCCTGTAAATGTCGGCGCGTTTGCTCTGGAAATACGGGCCGTAGTTGCCGCCGACATCGGGGCCTTCGTCCCAATCCAGACCGAGCCACTTCATTCCGTCTTTGAGAATGTTGAGGTATTCCACCGAATTGCGCTCTTCGTCGGTGTCCTCTATTCTCAGCACGAACGTTCCGCCCGTGTGCTTGGCGTACAGCCAGTTAAAGAGCGCGGTGCGCGCGCTGCCGATATGGAAAAAGCCCGTCGGGCTGGGGGCAAATCTTACTCTTACTTTACTCATTTTTGCTATGTTGAAATTTTCGAATTAAAGCGTTTTTTGCCGTTTCGACAAATAAAATTTGTAGACGCGCAAAAACGACGGCGTGAAGTTTTGCGGAGTTTCGGCAATCATGCGCTCGAAATCGGACACTTTCACCCAGTCGAGCGACGCCACTTCGTCGGGCGGAATTTCGAATTTTTCCGAGCCGTCGCACTCCATCTCGTAGACGAAAGTGAATTCGTTGCCCGTCTCGGCGCAGGGCGAAATTTTGCCGATTTTTTCGAGCCGAGAGATGTCTACCGAAAGCCCCGTTTCCTCCCGCATTTCGCGGACTGCGGCGGTATCGTAGTCTTCGCCGCTATCGACGTGTCCGGAGCACGACGTTGTGTAGATTCCGGGGTACAAATCCTTGCTCATCGAGCGTTTTTGCAGGAGTATTTCGCGCGAAGCCCCCGCTTCCTTAAACATCAGAACGTGCGACGCCCTGTGCAAAAGCCCCTTTGCGTGGACGGCCGAGCGCGGCGCGTTCCCGACGACGACGTCGGACATGTCCACAATGTCGAAAATGTCGGCCGCCACGGCTATTTCCCCGATTTCGTTTTTGCGGGCGCGTAGGGCACGTTCACGCGCCTGATTTTGCGCATGTCGTAATCTCCTATTTTAAGCTCTTTGCAGTAGTTCAGAAGCGGCGGCATGGGGTCTATCGGCGCAAAGCCGAAGCTGCGGCGGTACTTGTTGATTGTGTTCCACGCCAAGTAGTCTATGACGACGGGATTCGAGCTCATCAAAATTGTGTTTTCGGAAAACGAGCAGCGCGAATTGAATATCGCCCCGCCAACGAACTGCCCGCGCTCGTACGACAAAATCGTAAGCAGGTTCGACGAGTGCAGTTCGGGAATCGCCGACACTTCCGCCGCCGCCATCGACGCGTTCGCGGGCTGTTTCAAAAACCTCTCGTTGTTCGACATGTTCCAAATGCTCGCGTTGCCGATTGCAGCGCACACGCCCAAGCCCTCCATGTCGGTGATGACGGGCAGGTTAATCCAAAAATCGACAGTCAGGAAAAGCGGCACGGGCAGGTAGCTTTTGCGCAGTTCGGGGTTGTAGAGGTCGGACGACATGTTGATGTTTTTCATCGACTTCGGCATAAGCGAATTGTCGTAGTACCAGTTTTTGTCGAAGAATTTGCCGCTTTCGATGTCTGCTACCGGCGAGCCTTTGTAGTTGTCGGGCGTGCCGTTTTGGAGGGCGGAGACGCGCGGGAGGAATCCGCAGTCGCGCATTTTGCGGCGGCTCATATCGACAAGCGTGATGTTCTCGCGCTTGTAGCCGCGCTTTTCGAGCTGCGACACCACCGCGTCTACAAGCGCGCGCGGCGTGCACATTCCCACCCCCGAATTCGTGTAGATTTTAAGCCCCACCCTGCCCTTCGAGGCGGGCGCGATTTTCTCGCCAGATTCCCTCTCGAAAGCCGAGAACAAAACCGAAACCGCCCTGTCGTAATTTGATTGGGCGAAGCCGGGAACGCGGCATTCGAAAAGCGTGTCGTTTAGGCGGTCGGCGACGGTCTGTCGAGGCGCGTCGGGCGTCTGGGCGGACAGCGAAGCAATGCCGATTGCCGCCAACACTTGAAAAATTGCAAGTTTTTTGATGTATTTCTTCATAATTATATTGCCCCGCCGAAAAAAATTTGGCTGAATAATAAAATTAATCGGGTTATAAAAGCGAATTTTGGAATTTATGCAAGCATCGAAGTACATTTGTCTGATTTTCTGCGCAACGGCGGCGGCGGTCGCGCTCCTTTCGGGCTGCGGCGAAAAATCGCCCGAACAAATCGCGGCGGAAAACAAAAAACAAAGCGAACTGTCAGTGCGTCGGGCGCAGGTGCTCATGTTCGAAAACAAGTCGGCGGAGGCAATCAAACTGCTCGAAGAAACCTACCAGAAATGCGGCAGCCGCCCCGAACTTTGCGAAAACCTCGCATACGCGTACATGCAAAACGGACAGCTCGCAAGCGCGGCTATGTTCTTCGAAAACGCGGCGGCGCAAAAAGGCGGCGACGCGGAGCTTCAAATCAGCGCGGCAAAAGCCTACGAACAGTCGAAAGCGTTCGACTCCGCCGCAAAGGCATACGAAAAATACCTGAAAATCAAACCCGCCGACCCCGTCGCGCGCCGCGCCCTCGCCTCGTGCTACGAAAAGCTCGAAAAATACCCCGAAGCCCTCAACTCGATGATGGAGGGGCTTCGCGTATCGGGACGCAACCCCAACACGGCGGAAGCCGCGAAAATCGGAAACCTTTTCGTGAAAACGGGCAACGCAATCCAAGCCCGCAAATGGCTCGAAGCCGCATTCAAGGCGACGCTTCCCGAAAACGTCGAAACGCGCAGGGAAATTCTCGTGGGGCTGATTACCGTCTACCTTGCGCAAAAGGAAACCGCCCTGCTCGACACCGCAGTCAACGAGCTTGACAAAATTGCGCCCAACGAGATTGACCAGAAATATCCCAAGCTCCGCAAGCAGCTCCAAGACTTCAAAGACTCGCTCAAAGCCGCGGAAGAGGCAATCAAGAACGCCGAAAGAAAGAAAGCGGAAGAGCTTAAAGCTGCCGAGGAGGCAAAAAAGGCAAAGGAAGCCGAAGCCCAAAAGGCCGCCGAAGACACAAAAAAGGCAGAAAGCGAAAAATCCGAAGCAAAGCCCGAAGCCGACGAGGAAAAAGCCGAAGACGCTCCCGTAGAGCAGAAGACCGACATCAAGGACGAAACCGACACCCCCGCGAAGCCCTCGGAGTACGACACGCTTGTCCAGAAATGCTACGACGCAATCGCAAAAGGCGACGCCGCGGAGGCTGAAAAATCGGCGCATCTTGCCATCGCCGAAAACTCCGCGCCCGAAGCCGCGTGGCGCGCGCTCGCAAAAGCCTACGAAATGTCGGACAAACACAACGACTCGTACATGGCGGCATCGGAGGCGTACAAACGCAACCCCGACGACATAGACGCAACCCTTTTCTACCTCCGCAACGCAAGCAGAGTTCTCAACAACGAGAAATTCCTCAACAAGGTCTACCTTGCGCACGAGAAATTCCCCAACAACCCCGAAATCTGGGTCGATTTGGCGCGGACATACAAGCTCATGGGCGACAAGCGCAACGCGCTTTTCTTCTACCGCCACTTCTTGGCGAACACCCCCAAAGAGCACATTCTCTACGACGAAATGGAGGAGGAGTACAAACAGTTCTCCGAAAACAAGCAGTAAATGGCGAGAATCAAACAATCGTCGATAGAGGAAGTCAGGGCGAGGGTCAACCTCGCCGACTTTATATCGAACTATGTCGCGCTGAAAAAAAGCGGCTCGGCGTTGAAGGGGCTTAGCCCGTTCACGCACGAAAAGACCCCGTCGTTTTTCGTCTACCCCGAAAAGGGATTCTACTATTGTTTCAGCACGTCGCAGGGCGGCGACCTCTTCAAATTCGCGATGGTCAAGGAAAACCTGAATTTTCCCGAAGCCGTCGAATTTATAGCAAAGAAATACGCAATCAATTTGGAGTACGAGGCGGGCGGAAACGGCGCTCCGCCGTCGCTTAGAAAGCAGCTGTTCGACATTCACGAGGACGCCGCCGAGTGGTACGCCCAGCAGTTTTTTGCCGACACCCCCGAGGCAAAGGAAATCCGCGACTATTGGACTATTGACCGCGGCTTCACCCTCGACGACGCAAAGGAGCTGCGCATAGGCTTCGCCCCCGTCGATTCAATCGAGCTGAAACGCCTGCTCTATAAAAAGAAGTACCAGCCGGAGGCAATCGTGGCGTCGGGCATTTTCTACGCGCACGAAGGCGACAGAAACATACGCAACTTCCACCCGCGCTTCCGCGGCCGTATGACAATTCCGATCTGCGACATTCAGGGGCGGGTAATCGCATTCACCGCAAGAAAGACGCGCTTTACGCCCGTCGCGCCGTCGGAGGAAGGCAAGTACGTAAACTCGCGCGATACGGAAATTTTCAAGAAGAATCTTGTCGTGTTCAACATGGACAAGGCGAAAAACTCCGCAAAGGAAAGGAACGCCTGCATAGTCGTGGAGGGGCAGCTCGACGCAATCCGCATGTATTGCTCCGGCTTCAAGAACACGGTCGCCACGCAGGGAACGGCGGCGGGCGCGGAGCACTTCGCGCTGATAAAACGCTACGCAAACAAGGTGGTTCTGCTTTTCGACGGCGACAATGCGGGGCTTCACGCGGCGTTGAGGGTTATCCCAATCTGCTTTCAGGCTGAGCTTGAACCGTTCGTGGCGGTTATCCCAGACGGCGACGACCCAGACTCTTTCATAAAAAAACACGGCGTCGACGCCATGCGCGAGCTTGTCGAAAACAAAAAGCGCACCGCGCTGAGCTTCGCGGCGAAATACATTCTCGCCGACAACCCCGACCCCACCCCGCAGGACAAGCGCAACGCTATACTCTCGCTGTTCGAAATGGTCGCCGCCTGCCGCTCGCGGGTTTTGCGCGACGACTACCTCAGGGAAATCTCGACCGCCACAATCGCCGACTACGCCGCCATCGCGCAGGACTACGCCGAATGGTCGCAACGCAACATAAAACGCGGCTCGGAGGAGGAAACGGAACAAAACGGGGAAAATCGCAGTCAAGGAATGTTGACAAACGCCGTATACGACGCTTTATTAGTGAGTTTGCATTACGAAAATGTCGCGGAGGGTCTGTCGCAGATTCTCGACGACGTTTGGATTCGCGGCGATGCGGTAGAGGCGCGCACACTGAGGCGGCTTCTGGCGCTGCACCGCGAAGGTGTCGGCTTCGAAATTTCGGAAATCGACACGTGCTTTGAAAGAGACGACGAAAAAAACCTCATATATAAAATATGCTCGGAAGAGAAATCCTCGATAGAAAATCCCGTAAAGTACGCAAACGACTGCGTGCGTAAAATATACAAAAACTTCTACGCCGACGAAATCGAATCGCTAAACAAAAGGCTCGTGAGGGCGCAGGCGACGGATTCGGAGGAGTCGATGGCACTGCTCAAAGAGCTGTCTCGGCTGCGGCGCGAGTCGAAGAAACCGCCGTCGGAAATCGAGGAATTCTAAACTTTAAGAGAAACGAATATGGCCACAAAGAAAACATCAACGAAAACCGCCGCCAAAAAGCAGGCGGCGAAAAAACCTGCGGCGAAAGCCACCGCGAAAGCCCCTGTAAAAGTTCCCGCGAAAGCGGCGGCAAAAACTCCCGTAAAACCAGCGGCAAAGGCGGCGGCAAAGCCATCGAAGGCGCAGGCGAAATCTCCCGCAAAACCCGCCGCGGCGAAAGCAATCGACGATGAACCGAAAGGCTCGAAGAAGCCGAAAAACCAGGCCGCCGAGCACAAAAAGAAGCTCAACGACAAAATCCGCCAGCTCATACACCTCTCGAAGGAAAAGGGCTATCTGACAAATCAGGACATCAACAAGTACCTTACCGAAACGCTAAGCGACCCCGGCGAATTCGACAACGTAATCAATATTCTCGAAAACCTCGAAGTCGAAATTCTCGACAGCGACGAGGAGGTCGAAAACTACAAGACCCGCAAAGAGGAGAACGAGGAACGCCAGACACGCGCCTTGCAGGCGGACACTCTCGACGACCCCGTCCGCATGTACCTCAAACAAATGGGACAGGTGCCGCTGCTCACGCGCGAGGAGGAAGTGGCGATTTCAAAGCGCATAGAGGCGGCGGAAAACAAGGCTGTCAAGGCGTTGTTCTCGGTCTCGCTGACGAACAAATTTCAGATAGACATCGCAAAAAAGCTCGCGGCAAAAGAGGAACGCTTCGATAAAATCGTGCTCGATAAAAAGGTCGAAGTCCGCGAAAACTACTTTGCGGAACTGCCCGAATACATCAAAAAGGCGGAGGACATTCAGACGAAGCTCGACAAATCTTGGGAAAGCGCGGAAAGCGCAACAAACACCGCCCTCAAAAAGCGCCATATAACGCTTTTCAAAAACCTCGAAGCAAAACTCAAAGACATCTACGTCAAGGGCTTCAAATTCAAGCTCAAAGTTTTCGAGGAATTTCTCGACACGCTCGCGCCCACACTGCGCGAAATCGAAGACCTGCTCTACAAACTCCGCGCGATAGAGAAAATAGGCAAGAAAACTAAAATCGGCGACAGCAACGCAATCAACGCCCGCCTGAACGAAATCAGGAACAAATATTGCATAGACCCCGCCGAACTCGTCGATTTGGTGAAGTCGGTGCGGCAGTCGATGCGCGAGGCGCACAAGGCGAAAACCGAAATGGTTCGCGCAAACCTCAGACTCGTGATTTCCATTGCAAAAAAATACACAAACCGCGGGCTGAACTTCCTCGACCTCATTCAGGAAGGCAATATGGGGCTGATGAAGGCGGTCGAAAAATTCGAATACAAGCGCGGCTACAAATTCTCGACATACGCCACTTGGTGGATTAGGCAGGCAATCACGCGCTCAATCGCAGACCAGGCGCGTACAATCCGCATTCCCGTCCACATGATTGAAACGCTCAACAAGGTCATGCAGGTTCAGAAACAGCTTCTGCAAGAGCTTGGGCACGAGCCGACGCCGGAGGAAGTGGCAAACGAAATGCAGTTCCCCGTGGAACGCGTGCAGTCGATTATGAAAATGGCGCAACAGCCGATTTCGCTCCAAAGCCCCGTGGGAGACTCCGACGACACGAATTTCGGCGACTTCATCGAAGACAAGGGCGCGGAAAACCCCTACGACATGACAGCATACTCGCTCCTGCGCGAAAAGCTCATGGACGTTCTCGACTCGCTCACGCCGCGCGAACGCAAGGTGCTCACGCTCCGCTTCGGCTTGCAGGACGGCTATTCGAGGACTCTCGAAGAGGTCGGCAAACAGTTCAATGTAACAAGGGAAAGAATCAGGCAGATTGAGGCAAAGGCTCTCCGCAAGATGAGACACCCCACCCGTATCCGCCAGCTCCACGGATTCTTCGAAGCCGAAGACAACGCAAAAGGCCCCGGCTTCGACCACTTCAAAAAGACGAAAGATGCCGAATAGACTTTCGATTCTCGCGTCGCGCACGGTTTTGTGTGCGGCGTTTTTTTCGCTCGCGGCGGGCGTCGGGGAAGTCGCTGCGCAGTCGGCGCGGCGCGGACTCGTGGGGCGCACGGCGGAATCGCCGTCGATACGCCGTCTTGCGGAAGCCGCGCCGCAAAAGGACATTGACCTGTACGTCGGAAGAATTGTCGAAAAACACGGCGAACACGTCATCGTAAACGTGCTCTCGCGGAACTCGGTCAAAGGCCGCGCGCCCGTGTACTACGCGTGCGACATCGAAATGCGACCGACCGCGATTCTGCAAAGCGACGGCATTGTGCACCGCGCCTGCGCGTCGTTCAAAACGGTGAGCGGCACCGCGCTCGTCGGAGACGTCGTGATGGTAAAATACCCCGCGCCCGAAGAGGAAAAATAGCGGATTCCGCGCAAACCTCCCGAACCTACGCGCGCTTACGCGGCGAAAATTTGACAAATAAAAAGGCGGAACGGGATTCCCACGCTCCGCCCAAATTTTAAGCGCAAAAAAGCCTAACGCCAACGCCGTCGTAATTTTGCGCACGAAGCGACATATTGAAAGCGGCGGCGGGTTGCGGATTTTTTGCATTCCCGCGCCGAGCGGCAGACGGCATTTCGCGATTTCCGCAATGCCGAAATTTCGCCGCGCAATGCCCCGCCTCCGAAACGGAATTTGCGCCCGCGCGGCGGTTTTTGTTTTAGCTGCGCAATTTTTCGCGGTCGCCGACGCCGAGCGGCTACAATCCGCGCTCGAACGCCCTTTCCGCCTTTTCGACAACGCCGGACTCTTCGGGCCGTTTGGGCGTCCACGAACCGCCGACGGCGCGGACAAGCTCGACGGCAGCCCTGAACTCGTCCCCCCTGCTCTTAATCAGGGCAAGTTTGTTCATGAGCGCGTAGCGGTGCGCTTCGCTCGCCTGAAAATAGTCGGCAACGCCGCCCTCGTACTGAGTCTGGGCAAACTCCTCCACCTTCGCGGCGGCGGCGGCGGCAACCGCGCGTTCCGAGACGCGCTGTTTTGCAAGCGACGCTTTCGCGAGTGCGTCTTCCGTTTCGCGAACCGCCTTCAACACGGTCGCCTTGTATTTTTCGAGGCTCTCCCTGTGCTTTGCAAGTGCGACGCGCTTCTGCGCGCTCAGCCTGCCCGCCTGAAAAATCGGAATGTAGACCTGCGGGCTTACGCCCCACGCGAACGAGCTTGAATTGAGAAGCTTCGAAAATGCCGTCGATTCCGTGCCGAGCGAGCTTGTAATCGAAACCGTCGGGAAGAACGCCGCCTGCGCCGCGCCTATGCGGAAGTTCGCCGCGCAAACCGCGCGTTCGGCGGCGGCGACGTCGGCGCGCCTTTCGAGAAGCTCGGACGGCAGAACGCGCGGAATTTCGGGCGCGACGCCGTCGAGGGGCGCGGGCGAAATTGCGAGCTTCGCGGGGGTCGTGCCGAGCAGGTTTGCGGCGAGGTTTTTTGCGAGCGCGATTCTTTCGAGCATGTCGGTAAGCTGGGCTTTCGCCGAAAACTCCTGCTCAGTCGCGCGTTGCAGGTCCGACTCCGTCGCGGTCTGCATTTCGAATCTGTCGCGCACGAAGCGCGTTTCGGACTCGCGGATTTCCACCGTCTTTTCGAGCAAAATTTTCTCGGCCTCGAACTCGCGCAGTGAAAAGTACAGCGCAGCAAACTGCGTGCGCAGCGAAAGCAGCGCGCTTTCGTACTCGTTTTGCGCCGCCTGAGCGTCGGCGCGGGAGGCAGCCAGAACGCTGCGGATTCTGCCGAAAAGGTCGGCGTCCCAAGTGAGGGTAGCCCCGATTGCCCAGTCTTCGAAGCGCGAGCCGAGCGGGCGCAAAATGGAGCGGTCTCCGACTTCCGTCCTGAACCAGTCGCCCGACACACCCGCGTGCGGGTAGAGCGCGCCGCGCTTTATGCCGGCGTTTTCGCGCGCCTGCTCGACGCGGAAGAAAAGCGATTTCAAATCGGGGTTGCTTTCGGCGCATTCGCGCATGTATTTGGAAAGCTCCGCGTCGCCGAATACCTCCCACCAGTCGCCGCGGGCGGCGGTATCGCGCGGGGCGGCGTTTTTCCACAGACCGTTTTCGTTGGCGAATTTTTCGAAATCCACGAATTCGGAATTGTCGGGCTTTTCGTAGTCGGGACCCACCATGCAAGCGCACGGCAGAACCGCCGCCGCGAGAAGCGAAATTTGTTTCAAATATTTTTTCATTTTAACAGACCGTTCCTATTGTTTTTTGTCCGTTTTAATTTTCGGAGAAAAGCTCCGCCTGATGAGGTAGAAGAATGCGGGCGTAAAGACAAGCCCCGCCGCCGTCACGCCCAGCATGCCGAAAAAGACGGGCGTTCCGAGCGCGTTGCGCAGCTCCGAGCCCGTCCCCAGCGCTAGCACAAGCGGAAGCACTCCCAGAATGAACGCAAACGATGTCATGAGAATCGGGCGAAGCCTGTTTCGGGCGGCGTTCGACACCGCGCCCACGACGTCCTCTCCCGCCTCCTGCCGCTGTTTTGCGAACTCCACAATCAGGATTGCGTTTTTGCACGCAAGCCCTATCAGCACTATGAACCCTACCTGCGTCATCACGTTTATGTCCATGCCCAAGCCGCGCACGCCCAAAACGGAGAACAGCAGAACGAGCGGGACAATGAGGATTACCGAAAGCGGAAGCCGCCAGCTTTCGTAGAGAGCCGCCAAAATCAGAAACACGAACACCACGCTCTGCGCAAACGTTATCAGAGCGGTGAAACCGCCGACGCGCTTTTCCTGAAACGCCAAGTCGGTCCATTCGATACCCATGCCGTCGGGCAGGATTTTCGCGCAGATGTTTTCGATTGCGGAAATCGCCCCTCCCGTCGAATGCCCCGCGGAAACGTTGCCCATGATTTCGGCGGCGGGATACAGATTGTAGCGCGTGATGACTTCGGGCCCCACCGTGCGGCGCAGTTTTGCGACGCTCCCCACTTGGACGGAAGAGCCGCCGCGCGCGGGAATGCGCAGTTTCAGCACGTTTTCGGGCGCGGCGCGGTTGCGGCTTTCCGCCTGCGCGACAACCCTGTAAGAGCGGTTGAGAATGTTGAAATCGTTGATGTAGGTCGAGCCCAAGTTGAAGCGAAGGGCGTCGAAAATCGGGCTTGCGCCGACGCCGAGCCGCTCCGCCTCCTCGCGGTCGATGTCGAGTTTCAGGCGCGGACTTTTTATTGAAAACATGGTAAGCGCGGTCGATATGGAATCCTCCGTGCGGGCGGAATCAACCGCCTCCGAAACCTTGCGTTCTACCGCCGCAAGACCGAGCGACTTCCTGTCCTGAACGTATCCCTTGAAGTCGCCGCCCATGCCTATGCCCGACACTACGGGCGGCTTCACCGCAAAAAACTGCGCTTCGGGAATCCGCATATTGAACGCGTCCATGAGGCGTCCTATGCTGTCGTCGAGCGGAATGCCTTTTGCGACGCGGCTTTCCTTGCCTTCAAGCTGAATGAACATCGTGCCGCCGTTCGACATGCGCCCCAAGTTTGCGATGTTAAGCCCCGCCAAGCTCATGTATTTCCGCGCTTCGGGAAGCGTTTCGCCGACGATTTTTTCCGCCTTTTGCATGACCTCCGCCGTGCGTTCGAGCGTCGCGCCGTCGGGCAGCTGCACGGCTATGTAGAAGTAGCAGGTGTCCTGCGCGGGAATAAACCCTTTCGGAGTCGTCCTGAAAACCACGACGGTCAGCGCGATGAGCGCGACAAACAACGCGAGCAACGCCCACGACCATTTCAGGATTGCCCGCACAAAACGCCCGTAAAAGTCGGCGGCGCATTCAAAGCATCTGTCGAACGCAGAGAACAGGCGTCCGAGTATGAAGTCGTAGCAGCGTGTGAAGAGGTCGGGACGCTCGGCGCGACGCAGGAAAAGCGCGGAAAGCGCGGGGGTGAGAGTCAGCGACACAAGACCCGAAACTATCGTCGAAGCCGCGATTGTCAGCGCAAATTGCCTGTAAAATTCGCCCGTAATGCCCTCCACAAACGCCGTCGGCACGAACACCGCGCATAGCACGAGCACGATTGCCACAAGCGCGCCAGCAACCTGCGCCATCGCCTTTTTCGTCGCCTCCTTTGCGTCGAGCCCGCCGCGCATGTTGCGCTCCACGTTTTCGACCACCACGATTGCGTCGTCTACGACAATCCCGATTGCCAAGACAAGCCCGAAAAGCGTGAGGTTGTTGATTGTAAAACCGAAAAGGTGCATGAAAAAGAACGTGCCGATTAGCGAAATCGGAATCGCAAAAAGCGGAATCACCGCCGCGCGCCAGTTCTGCAAAAACAGCATCATCACGAAAACCACGAGCACGATTGCCTCGAATATCGTGCGGAAAACCGCCATGATTGAGTCGGCAATGTAGACGGTGTTGTCCATGCCGACGTCGTAGTCCAAGCCCGCGGGGAAGTCCTTTTTCATTTCCTCGAAGAGTTTTAGCACGTTGCCTGCGGTGTTCGACGCGTTCGAGCCCGGGGTCTGGTAGACGAGCAGCGCGACGGCGTCGCCGCCCTTGTAAAACGCGGCGTTCGAGTACGAGTACGCGCCGAGTTCGAGCCGCGCAACGTCGCGAAGCTTCACAATGCGCCCGTCTCCGAGCTTGCGCACGACGATGTTTCCGAAGTCCGACACGTCGGCGAGCCTGCCCTTTGTCTCGATGAGAAGCTCGTGGGCGGCGGATTTGTCGAAAATCGGCGACTGGTTGATTTTGCCCGCGGCAACCTGCCTGTTCTGGTTGCGCACGGCGGCGTAGACTTCGAGCGGCGATATACCCAAGTCGGCGAGCTTGTCGGGGTCGAGCCACACGCGCATGCTGTACTCGCGCGAGCCGTACGCGACGAGGTCGCCGACGCCGTCGACGCGCAGAATTCTGTCGCGCATTTGCGTGAGGTAGTAGTTGGTTATGTAGGTTGTGTCGCGCGATTTTTCGGGCGAGTAAATGGCAAGCCCCAAGAGAAGGCTCGGCGAACGCTTCACAACGCGCACGCCGATATTGCGCACCTCTTCGGGCAGAAGCGGCTTTGCGACCTCCACTCTATTCTGCACAAGCACCTGCGCGGCGTTGATGTCGGTTCCAAGCTCGAAGGCGATTTCAATGCTTACCGTGCCGTCGGAATTGCACCTGCTTGTGATGTACATCATGCGCTCAACGCCGTTGACCTCCTGCTCTATCGGGGTCACGACGTTTTCCATGAGAACTTCGGGCGACGCCCCAGGGTACGCGGCGTCGATTGCGATTGTCGGCGGAACGATGTCGGGGTACTGCGAAATCGGCAGGCGCGAAAAGCCTATCGCGCCAAGAAGCACTATGACGACCGACACGACCGTCGCGAAAATCGGTCTGTCGATGAAAAAGTTGCAGAAGTTTTTCATTGCCTATTTTTCCTCGACGGGCTTGACCTTGCGCCCCGACGACGCACGCTGTATCCCCTTTACCACGACGCGCGAATTTGCGTCGAGACCGCTTTCGACAACGCGCAGGTTGCCGTCCGCCGCGCCGAGCACGACGGGAGTCTGGCGCACGGTGTCGGCTTCGTCCACAACCCAGACGAAGCGTCCGACCATGTCGGTTCCGATTGCGTCCTCCGGCACGAGAAGCGCGTTCTTCGCCACGCCCTCCGAAACCGTGATGTCGGCGAACGCGCCCGCCATCAGCCCGCCGTCGGCGTTGGGAATGTCGGCACGGAGAACGAGCGACGCCGTGCCCGCGCCGAGCGCGTTGTCGTAGTAGCACAGAACGCCCTCGTAGGCGCGGCTGTCGCCCTTCATGACGACCGAAACTTTCGCGCCCCTGCCCGCGTCGATGTCGGCGAGCAGTCCCGAATTTTTATAGCGGACGGCGTCCGCGCTGTTTAGCTCGAAATAGACTTTCGCCACGGAATTGTCCACAATCCGCGCAAGCTTCGTGGCGTGGGCGGCGACCAGATTTCCCGCGTCCACAAAATTCTCGCCCACCCTGCCCGACACGGGCGCGACAACCTCGGTAAACTCCATGTTCAGACGCGCGTTGCGCTCGGCCGCCTTAGCCTCCAAGAGCTTGGCGTTTGCCACAAGAAGCTCGGTCTCGCGGGTCTGGTACGCCTCTTTCGAAATCGCGTTGCGCTTGAAAAGCCCGCGCGCGCGCAAGGCGTTTTCCTCGGCGAGTTTTATTTTAGACTCAACCGCCTTGACGTTCGCCTCGGCGGCGGCAAGAGCGGCGGCGTAGGGACGGCTGTCTATCCTGAAAAGCACGTCGCCCTTTTTGACATTCGCGCCTTTTTTAAATTCGACGGAATCGAGATAGCCGCCCACGCGCGCGCGGATTTCAACATACTCGTTCGCGCCGATTTTCGCGGAATACGAGGCGTTTTTTTCGAAATCGCGGACAATCGGACGCGACACGACAACCTCCGTCGGAAGCTCCGCCGAGTGTTGCGCGGGCTGCTGTTTTTTTCCGCAACCCGCGAGGGTTGACGCCGCAAGCAATGCGGCGAATGCGTATTTTATATTCATTGTTTTTCCTTTTTTTAAATTTATTTCAGCGTTTTTGAAAGCACTTTCGAGAGCGCGGAATCGAGCAAATCAAGCTCGGCGTCCCCGATTTTTTTCCACGAGTGTAGTTTAAGAATCGCGCCGCTTTTCGACGAATACGAGCGCACGTTGGACCACAATGCCTGCGCGAAAACTATCCCCACATCGCGGGCGAGCCGCCCCTTTGAGGCAACCTGCAAAAGCCGCGAGAGGAAGTCTACGGGCTTGCGGAAAATGGAGTCGTAAACGCGCCGAAAAGACTCGGAGGGCGACGCCGTTTCGCGCGCCATTATCAGGCAGAACGCGGGAACTATGTCCACCTCCGAAAATTTGCGGATTGTGCCGATGAGAAATTCGCGTGCGAGGTTCGTGGCGGCGGCGGAGTCGTTTTTTTCGAAAACCGCCTCTCCCCTGTCGTAAAAGGGCTTCACCGAGTCTTCAAAATAGTCGGAAACGCCCTCCACAACCGCGTTGTACAGAGCCTTTTTGCCGCCGAAATGGTAGCTGATTGCCGCGACGTTCGCGCCCGATTTTTTTGCGATTTCCCTAATCCTCGCGCCGTCGAGCGAGCGCATGGCAAACTCCTCTATCGCGGCGCGGGCTATGCGCACTTTCGGGTCGGACATGTCGCCCGACGCCACTTTTTGTATCAAACCGTATTCAATCATATGTTTCAATCAAATGTTTGAATCGGCGGCTTTGTCAAATTTTTTTTCGCTTTTTTTGCGGCGTGCGCGGCGGAGGGCAAACGCGCATAATTCTTGACTATACTCTTGAATGGTACTTGGATATGCGCCAATTCAATATGCATTCAAAATTCCGCAACCTTGCAATCATCGCGCACGTAGACCACGGCAAAACGACTCTCGTAGACCGTCTGCTGAGCGCGGGCGGCGCATACCGCAAAAACCAAACCGTCACCGAACGCGCCATGGACTCCATGGATCTCGAACGCGAAAAGGGCATTACAATCAAGGCGAAAAACACCTCCATCGAATGGCGCGGCTATACCGTGAACATCGTGGACACCCCCGGGCACGCCGACTTCGGCGGCGAGGTCGAGCGCGTCATGAAAATGGTCGACGGCGTTCTGCTTGTGGTGGACGCTTTCGAAGGCCCGCAGGCGCAGACGCGCTTCGTGCTCAAAAAGGCACTCGCAGAGGGCTTGAAGCCGATTATCGTGATAAACAAAATCGACCGCCCGAACGCCAACCCGCACGCCACGCTCGAAAAGGTGCTCGAACTCTTCTTGGAGCTTGGCGCGACGGAGGAACAGTTCGACGCCCCCGTGCTCTACGGCTCGGCGAAAGACGGCTATTTTGCCGACTCGCCCGACGCGCCGCGCGCAGACTGCGCCCCGCTTCTCGATAAAATCGTCGAGTACATTCCCGCGCCGAAAGTGGACGACGAAAAAGACTTCCGCATGCTCATTTCCAACATCGACTGGGACAACTACGTCGGCAGGGTCGCAATCGGAAAAATTACATCGGGCAGCGTCAAAAAGGGCGACACCGTCTGGCTCATGAAAGGCGACGGCTCGAAGTTTTCGGGAAAGGTTTTGCGCTGTTTCGAATACTCAAAGCTCGGCACGGAAGACTCGGCGGTCGGAGTTGCGGGCAATATCGTGGGCGTCGCGGCGTTCGAAAACGTGGACATCGGCGAAACGCTCTGCGGGCGCGAGGACATGCAGCCCCTCCCCTTCGTGGCAATCGACCCGCCGACGGTCTCGATGGAAATTTCAATCAACGACGGCCCGCTCGCGGGGCAGGACGGCAAAAATGTAACGTCGAGAGTCGTCGGCGAACGCCTCAAACGCGAAATGCGCACGAACATTTCCATCAAGGTTGAGGACACCGACAGGGCGGGCGTCTTCAACATCTTCGCGCGAGGAGCCATGCAGATTGCGGTTCTTGTCGAAACGATGCGCCGCGAAAACTACGAGGTCTGCGTGTCGCGCCCGAAAGTGCTCATGCACCGCGACGCCGACGGCAAGCTGCTAGAACCTTTCGAAACCGTATACGTCGAAGCTCCCGAAGACAACACGGGCGCAATCATGAAAATGCTCGCCGCCCGCAAGGCGCAAATCGAGGAAATGGAAACCTCCGAAATAAGCAAGCGCACGCGCATTACCGCGCGAATGCCCACGCGCGGGCTTATCGGCTTCGAGCTTGAACTGATGAACACGACGTCGGGGCACGGGGTGTTCTCGCACCTCTTCCGCGAATACGCGCCCTACTGCGGAGAGTTCGCCACAAACCCGTCGGGCAGGCTGGTTTCAATCGAAAACGGCGTATCGACGCGCTTTGCGCTGCTGATTCTCGAAGAGCGCGGACGCCTGTTCGTCGAGCCGCAGGAGCAAATCTACGCGGGGCAGATTGTGGGCTACGAGCCGAAGGGAATCGAAATGCTCGTAAACCCCTGCCGCGAAAAGCACCTGACGAACATCAGAATGTCGTACAAAGAGCAGACGGTAGTGCTCACCCCCGCCGAAAAATTCTCGCTCGAACGCGCAATCGAGTTCATCGAGGCGGACGAACTTGTAGAGGCAACCCCGCACAACATCAGAATGCGCAAGAGGATTCTCGACGCGAACGCCCGCAACCGCGCGGCGCACCGCGAAATGAAAAACCTTGAAAATTCGTAAAAACTGACAAATCCGCGCATTTTAAATCAAAAAAATCCCGACGCGCCCCGTCGGGATTTTTTTTTGCGGTCTGCCCTTCGCAGCGAACGGAAAACGCGGCGCGGAAAATTCGGCGGAGACGGCGTTTTCGGCTCGACTTCCGCGCGCGAAATGCGTTTAATTTTAGGCGTGAAAAAGTTGCTCTCCGCTATCGAAAAATCCGACTTCGAATCGACGGTAGATTCGAAAAAAACGTCGCTTTACACACTAAAAAACAAAAACGGCACGGAAGTGTCCATAACGAACTTCGGCGGAAGAATCGTCGAGCTGTTCGCGCGGGACAGGCGCGGCGGTTTTGCCGACGTCGTTCTCGGGCACAAAACGCTCGGCGAATATGTGAATTTCAAGGCGGCACGGTTTTTCGGCGCGGCGGTCGGACGCTTCGCAAACAGAATCGCAAACGGCGAATTTGAGCTTAACGGCAAAACATACCTGCTCGAAAAAAACAACGGCTCGAACGCCCTCCACGGCGGCTCGCGCGGCTTCGACATGCGGGTTTGGGACGTGCTCGACGCCGACGAAGGGAAAATCGACATGCGCCTTGTATCTCCCGACGGCGACGCGGGCTACCCCGCGACTCTGACCGTCGACATGCGCTACGAACTCGGCGACGACGACGCGCTGAAAATTTCCTACCGCGCCGAAAGCGACGCCGACACAATCGTAAACCTCACCAACCACTCGTTCTTCAATCTGCACGGCGAGGGAATCGGCGACACCTCCGACCACATTCTGCAAATTTTCGCCGACAGATACACCCCCGTGAACGAAAACCTCGTACCGACGGGCGAGCTTGCCGACGTGCGCGGCACTCCTTTCGATTTCCGCAATCCCGCGCGTATCGGCGAACGAATCGGCGTCGAAAACGAGCAGCTCAAACGCGGCTGCGGCTACGACCACAACTGGGTTCTGAACGCTGGCGCATCGGGCAAGGCGGAGCTTGCGGCGGCGCTGTACGACCCGCAGTCGGGACGCGAGCTGCAAGTGTTCACCGACCAGCCGGGGCTGCAATTTTTTGCGGGCGGAACGTTCGCCTCGCGCGAAAACGGCAAGAACGGGCTTCCCTACGCGCGTTTTGCTGGAATCGCCCTCGAAACGCAAAACTTCCCCGACGCGCCGAACAAGCCGAATTTTCCGTCGCCCGTCCTCCGCGCGGGCGGCGAATACAGGCACGCCTGCGTTTACAAATTCGGAGTGCGCGAATAAAACCGCGCCGCAATCCAAGTCGGCAAAAATCGAGAAAAAGGAAGCCCGACGATCCGCAAGGGAACGTCGGGCGTTTTTCACCAACACTATCCCGCCTAACCTTCGTAGTCGCGGCGGAAGAAAAATTTTCTTGCTGCAAAAATCATCGCGGCGTTTACAAAATAGAGCAGCGCAAGCGAGGAAATCCCCGCGGTCAGCCCCAAGTGGTCGCGCATGAAGCCGAGCACCGTTGACGCCGTCGAGCCAATCACAAAGCCCACGCAGAGCATGATTCCCATCGCCGACGCCCTGTACTGCGGAACGATGACGTCGAGGAACGACGCAAAAATGCCCGCGTCGCAAACGCCCTTGAACACGCCGAAAAGGAAGAGAGCCAGAATGCATATCGGCAGCCCCGACGCGTTCGCCATCAGGTATATGAACGGCGCGGCGAAGAAGTAGCCCGCGATGTCGGCGTCGAAACGCGCCGTGTGGATTTTCCGCATAACGAGCCTGTCGATAACCCTGCTGCCTATCATTACGCCGAGGAACGCGCCCGCGTAGTGCCAAATCACGGCGTTGAACGCCGCCTCGCCGATTGACATTCCGTAGGTCTCGAAGAGGTATGTCGGCATCCACGTTTTGAAGCCTATGTCCACGTAGACCATAAAGCCGAACGCGAGCGAAAGTATTAGCGCGGACGGCTTGCGAACCATCATCAGCGACGCCTCCTTGAAGGATTTAGCGATTTCCACGCGCGAGACCGTCGGCGGCGTCGGGCGTGAATAGCGCATCGTGAACGCAAGAATCAAAGCCCAGACTATGCCGATTCCGCCGAAGAGCAGAAACGGCAACTGCCAGCCCGAAAAGCCCGCCACGGGTTTTAGCATTCCCAAATAGCCCGCCACGCAGCTGCAAATCACGACGCCCAAATACTGTGCGGTTTGGTGTATCGAAAACGCCGTCGAGCGGCGTTCGCTGTGAAGCTGCCCCATCAGCGACGACGCGGGCGGGAAGTAGAAGCTCTGCCCCATTCCATTCAGCAGGCCGTATGTGATAAGAAGAATGCCGATTGAGCTTGCGAACGACGAAAAGAATATCCCCAAACTGAACAGCCCCACCCCGATTACGATTACCCATTTGCGCCTGAAAATGTCGCTTGCGATTCCCGCCAGCGGCACGCAGATTCCGTAGGTGAAAGTGAAGACCGTCGCCACAAGCCCGATGTGCACGGAATCTACGCCGAAGTCCGACTGTATCTGCGGAATTACGGCGTTGTAAATCTGCCGCGTGCCCTGCTGCAAAAAGTACGCCACCCATAGAAGTCCGAGCAGAACCCATTTGTAAATCTCGTTGCTTTTTTCCCTGTTCATAATAACGCCGTGGTTTGAGTTTCGAAAAAATCGGGGCGTCCGCAGTCGGGACGGACGCCCCGCATGCCCTATTTTCCCGCGAAGAAGCGAATCAGCCGCGAAACGTGCGCGGCGCAGTCGTCGACTACGGGGTCCATGAACAGGTCGATTGGCCTGAATTTTCCGTCGAGCAAATCGAGCTGTTTTTTTACCGATTTCAGGAAAGTGTCCATGTACTCGGTTGCGATGTTGATTTTGGAAACGCCGTTTTCGATGAGCGCGCGGACGTCCTGCGGGGGAGTTCCCGAACCGCCGTGGAGCACGAGCGGAACTTCGGGAAGGGCGTCGGCGATTTCGCGGCAACGCCCGACCTCGATTTTAGGCTCTGCGGTGTAGAAGCCGTGGACGGTGCCGACCGACACCGCGAGGGCGTCCACCTTTGTGGCGTCGTAGAATTTCACGGCGTCCTCAACGGTCGTAATCGCGCTTTCGTCGCCCATGGCGACGTGCCCTATTTCGCCCTCGCAGCTCGCGCCGACGGCGTGCGCGTAGTCGGCGGAGTATTTCGTGAGAGCGGCGTTTTCGTCGAACGGAAGCTTCGAGCCGTCGAACATCACCGACGAGAATCCCGCCGCGAGGGCGTCGCGAACCTGCGATGCCTCCGCGCCGTGGTCGAGGTGGACGGCGACGGGCTGCGAGCACCTGTGCGCCATGCGCAGCAGCATTCCCGCCAAGTCCGCGCCCTTTTCGGAGCGGAACAGACGCTGGAACACCTGAATTATCACGGGCGATTTTTCTCCCTCGGCGGCTCTGATAACGCCGAGCGCGCACTCGTAGTTCGCCACATTGAACGCCCCGACGGCGCGCTTTTGGCGGCGCGCTTCGGGCAGAATTTCCCTTAACGATACAAGCGGCATGGCATTACAGGCATTGCGCCGCGAGTTCCGCAAGCGTGAGAACTTTCAGCTTGGTGTACTTGGCAAGTTGGATTTTCGTGTACGGACTTGCGACGGCAATCACGTCGTTTCTGGCGTCGTCGGCTTTCGACTCGACATACTTCGCCATTTTGCGGACAAGCTCCGGGCGGATTATGTTGAGCACAACCGCGCCCTCGCCGCATGTGTACGACTCTTCGTTGTTCGTGCCGAACATGAAGTCTATCGGCGTTTCCTGAATGTCGGTGGTGAATTCCTGCGGGCTTTTCGCCTTGATTTTCGCGAGGAGCGCGCGGGGGAATTTGAGGTTGTCGTTGTAGTTTTTGAGGTAGTCGCTTTCGAGGTAGTAGACCGCGCCGGCCTTTTTTGCGTACTTGATTTTCGCTGTCGCCGCAAATTCGGAGACGTGCATTACTTTCGCCGAAAGTTTAAGTCCGCATTCAGTCGTGTCGTTTACAAGAGCGTCGTAGACATAGGGGCTTGACACCACTATTTTCTTCGCGCCCGACGCGTTCAGGGCTTCGACGAATTCGGCAAGCTTCTTATTTGCGTCTTCGGCATATCCCAAAACTTTGAGCGCCTTGCCGCAATTGCCTTCGCTTGCCGTGGCGAACTTAACGCCCGCGGCTTTTGCGAGTTTTTCGAACGCCGCCGATTCCGTCGCAAGAGCTGCGGTGTCGGAATCGACGTAGTAGAGCAGCTCCGCCTTGCCCGAAATTTTCGGGGCGGCGGGGGTTGCCGCAAGCTTCTTTGCAAGCTTTGCGACCTCCGCGGGCGCTAGCCCCGCCTCCACGATGTCGCGGCGGGCGGCGAGCACTATGCCGTTTTCGTCCCACTTGTTGACGCAGTGGAAGCGGCACGCCGCCGACATGTCGGACGAGTAAATCGTGTCGATGAAGTCGGGGTTGGCGAGCTTCGAGTTGTCGAGCATTGCGCCCCAAACCATGGAGCTTCGGATTCTGGGAGTGTCGGCCTCGCGGAAGCTCACGTTTGCCACGCCCGAAAGGTGGCGGCACATGAAGCAGAAACGGCACTTTTTTACGTCTTCTACAAAATTGTCAATATTCATGTTAAAATATCCTTCCTTATTAGAGTCCCATTTTCCCTGGGTTCATAATGTGGTTGGGGTCGAGCGTGTTCTTGATTCCTTCGAGAATCGGGAAGCTGTTTTTGTACAGGTCTTTCATGTACCTGCCGAGCTTCAAGCCCACGCCGTGGTGTTCGTTGATTACGCCGCCGTTTTCGATTGCCGCGCGGATTGCGGCGTCCCAAACGGCGTTGTAGAGAGCCGCCGCCTCGCGGGGATCCTGCGGAACGTCCTTGCCCTCGAAAATGAAGCGGGCGTAGAGCATGCAGCCCCACTCGTACCAGTGCGAGAAGTGCCCGATGAAACGCGCCTTCGGGAACTTTTCGTTGACCACTTTTTTCATCGCCCAATAGACCTTTTCGATGTGGGCGAAGTCGGCGACCGTGTCGAGCGTGCCGAACGCCTGCGGCAGGTGGAACATGTAGCCTGGGTAGAAGAATTTGTACTTGTTCTTCCACCAGAGGTCTCCGCCCTTGCTGCCGAGGTCGGTACCCTTGTACTTGCCCTCCATGATTTCGCGGGCGTGCTTCATCTGCAATTCGACGATGTCCTTGTTGCCGTCGAAGCCGAAGACCAGATACGCGCCCGAGCCGATGTCGATTCCGAACACTTTTTTGACGTGCGTGAGGGTTTCGGTTTCATCGTAGAGGCGCACGGCGCAGGGGCGCAGGCGGCTGCGCATGAGGTCTGCGCCCGCGCTCATGGCGGTGTGGAAGTCCTTGAAGAGATACGCGCGGAACTGGCGTTCTTCGGGCTTGGGGTGGATTTTCAGGCAGACTTTCGTGATTACTCCAAGCGTGCCCTCGCTGCCGAGGAACATCATCGTAAGGTCGGGACCCGACGCGTGGCGCGGCACGGGAAGCGTGTTGATGATTTCGCCAGTCGGCGTCACGACTTCGAGGCTCATAACCATGTCTTCTATTTTACCCCACTTTGTGGAGAGGACGCCCGTACCCCTGTGCGCGAGGAATCCGCCGATTGTAGCGCACGCGATTGAGGCTGGAAGGTGCATTGTCGAATAGCCCTTTTTGTTGACCGCCCATTCGAGCTGGCGCATGATGATGCCGGTTTCCGCGGTAACAGTCAGCGACTCCTCGTCGATTGCCAAAACCTTGTTCATGCGTTTCGTGTCGAGGACGATTCCGCCCGCAACGGGCAACGCGCCGCCCTGCGAGCCCGAACCGCCGCCCCATGTAACGACGGGAATTTTATACTGGTTGGCGATTTTCATGACTTTCGCCACTTCCTCCGCGCTTCCGGGGTGGACGACGAAATCGGGCTTCGGCGTGGGGAGTCCGCGGTCGTGCCACATTTCGGGAATCCAGTAGTAGTCAATGGAGTGTCCGAACTTGTCGGAATCTCCCGTGCTGACGAAATCCGCGCCGACGGCGTCGGCGAGTTCCGTTCTAATCATTTCGAACATATAGCTGTCTTTTGATACGAACATTTCTGTTTTTCTCCTTTTTATTTTTGGAAATTTGAATTGTAGACGGGCGCGAGGGCGTCGTGCACCGCCTTGTATTTTTCGAAAAGCACCGCGTACTTTGCCGCGCGCGCGAGGTCGGGTTTTACGGTCCTGTCGATTTTAAGGCACTTGGCGACCGCCGACTTCGCGTCGGCGAAGAATCCCGCGCCGACGCCCGCAAGCAGCGCCGCGCCGAACGACGCGTCCCCAGGGGACGGCACCGCGACTTCGACATTGAAAACGTCGGCGACTATTTCGCTCCACAACGCGCTCCGCGCCCCGCCGCCGATGAGAAATATGCGCCCGACAGGAAGCCCCATTTCGGCGATTACCCCGTAGCAGTCTTTGAGCGAAAACGCCACGCCTTCGAGAAGCGCGCGGATAAAATCGCCCTTTGTGGACGAAATCGAAACTCCCGTGAAGCTCGCCCGCAAGTTCGCGTCCCAATACGGCGAACGCTCGCCCTGCAAGTAGGGGTGGAACATTACGCCGTTTGCGCCTACGGGAGACTCCGCCGCGGCGGCGTCCATCATCGCGAAAACGCGCCCGCCCGACTTTTCCGCCTCGATTTTTTCAAGCCCGCAGAACGCGTCCCTAAACCAGCGTTGGCAGAGCGCGGCGGCGTTTGTCGCCGACACAGTGTACCACATGCCCTCAACGACGTGCGAGTATGTGAGCGTGGTTTTGAACGGGTGCGGTTCGGCGGTCATGACGTTCACGTTGCCCGCGGTGGCGAGCTTTACGATGCAGTCGCCTACTTCTACCGCACCCGCGCCGTAGTCTTCCACGGCGGAATCGCTCGTGCCGCAGACTACGAGAGCGCCCTCGGGAAGCCCCGTGTCGGCTGCCGCCTTTGCGCCGACGCGCCCGACGGCGTCGGTGGGCTTGACGAGCTTCGGCAGGGCGTCGAAATCAAGCCCCGAAAGCTCCACAAGCTCCCTGCTCCACGACATGGTTTTCATGTCGAAAAACAGCGTGCCCTGCGCCTCGATGTAGTCGCTTACGGCGACTCCCGTGAGCAGGTAGCGGACGTAGTCTTTCACGAAGAGCACGCGCTTTGTCTTTTTTAGAATTTCAGGCTCGTTGTTTTTAAGCCACATCATTTGCGGCAACGTCCACGTCGGGCTGGGCGACTGGTATGCGGTTTTAAAAATCGTCTCGCCGTACTTTTCGCGCAACAGGGCGCACTCGGCGACGCTGCGCTGGTCGGTCCACATGATTGTCTTGCGGATTGGCTTGTAGCCGGCGTCCATGAGAACCGCGTTGTGGGTCGAGCCGTCGAACGCGAGCGCGCGCACTTTCGACAAATCGACACCCTTCGCCGCAACCGCGCGGATTGCCCCGCGCATCGCCGCATACCAATCGTCGGGGTTCTGCTCCGACCAGCCCGCATGCGCGTACTCGGTTGCGTATTCGACCGATGCGTCGCCCAGCAAACGCCCGTCCGCCGCCGACAACGCCGAGACCTTGCAGCCTCCCGTGCCGAAATCGACGCCGAGCAAGATGTCGCGAACTCCGTCCATTATTTTCCGATAACCCATTTGTGCTCGGGGTCGAGCGACGAAATCAAACCGCGGTTGTTTTTGCCCGCCATCGTCCAAAGGTAGTACATGGAGTACCCAGGCGCGCCGCACAGCGGGTGGAATCCCTCCGCGATTGCGACGGTGTCGTAGTTCTTGACGGTGTAGGTTTCGTCGATTCGCCCGTCGGGCGTGTAAATCTTCTGGATTCCGAAGCCCTGCGCGGGATCGAACATGTAGAAGTAGGTTTCCTCCATGTCGATTTCGTCGGGCGGATTGTCGATGTCGTGGCGGTGCGGCGGATAGCCCGACCAGTTGCCCGACGGTATCATGCCCTCGCCGATATAGAAGTGCTCCGACTCGAATTTTTCGTCCAAAATGACGGTCGCGCGGCGCGTGAAGTTTTCGCGGCCAAGCTCGAACGAGCGCGTCATGTCGGGCGTGATGAGAGTAGGCTTTGCGGTGTCGCGCGAGGCGGGAGACGCGTTGTAGGCAATCTCGATGTCGGTTGTCGCGGTAAGCTCGTACTTCGTGTTGCGCGGCAGGTAGAGCGTGTGCGGCGCGCCGTCGAAGGGATTTTTGCGTCCGCCGACCTCCGCGAATTCGAAGCCGTCGCCCTTCGCCGAGCACTTGCCGCCGAGCACCACCAGCGCGACTTCAAAGCCGCCCGTGTCGCCCCTGTACGATGTTCCCGCCGCGAGCTTTATCAGCCCGAACGACGTGAGGTTCATGCCGTATTCGCCTACGTCAAAGATTTTATTGTAGCCCTGTTTGGGCGCAAGATTGATAAGGTATTTTCCCTTGCTCATAATGTATTTTTAGTTTAAATTAACCGAATTTATTGAACAAGAACTGGCTCGATGTCCATTATGCGGCAGTATTCCAGAAGCTCCTTGGAGATGTCGCCGTACGCCATCGAGAAGTGGTGCTCGAAGCCCTGATTGAACACGACGTCGCGGATTTTTTCGCAACCCGCGTCGAATTTGACTTTGAGCGGATTTCCGCGCACAAACAGGTCGGTATCAAGCCCCGTGCCCGTTGCGATGAACATTCTGAAACGGCTGCCGTCGCGCGTTTCGCCCAGACGCGCAAGCGTTATGCGCCCCGCTTTGAGCGGGAACTCGTGCGTGACGCCGCACTTTACGACGGTAGAGCTGTTTGTGAGTTTGCTCTTGAAGCCCTCCTTGCGCAGAGAGCACGGAGCCGCGCCGCAGTGCCAGAGAACGGCGTGGTCGCCCTCGCAGACAATCATGTCGCAGAAGAACGGGTCCTGCCCCGAAAGCTCCTTTTCCAAGCGCAGCATGACGGCGGCGTAGACGTCGCCCTCGCAGACGGTGAGAAGCCCGTGGTTGTTGAGGTGTCCGATTGTCGAGCATGCGGTGATTCCGTAGAGGTCTTCCGAAATGACTTCGGGCCAGCAGCGGAGCGTGAAATTGTCCACAAGGAATTTTTCCTTCATTTCGGCAATGGCGGCAAAAAGCGCGGCGGACTTGCGGACGTCGCCAGCCGACGCGGTCGGCGCGCAGCAAGTGTCCGACTCTATTATTTTCAGAGCCTCAACCACGCGCTCTTCGGGCATGTTCTTTGCGGCGTTTACGACTTCGAGCATGGTGATGTATTTCACTTCCGGCCCGATTTTGTCGCGCAAAAGCATTTCCGAACAGCACGACGTGTAGAAGCCGGGGACGCGCCCGCCGATTACCCCGATCCGCATTTTGGAAACAGTGTCGGCCGCGCGCGCAATCCTTACCGCGCGTTCCAATCCCTTTTGCGCCTCGGCCGAGTCTATCGCGCCGTGGACGTGGAAATACGGAACGTGGAAACGCCAGAGGAAGTGCGCGTTCATGTTTGTCGCGCAGAACGAATTTGCCTGCAAGCGTCCGCCAGCGGGGTCGGGTTCGGGTATCGACCAGAGGATTACGGGCGTTTTCAGATTTTTCGCAAAGCGCGGAACAATCACGCCGAGCGCAAACGTGGCGTAAAACGCTACAATGATGTCGGGACGCTCCCTTTCGAAAATTTCGTATTCGCGCATCGCCTTCGGCTCGACGTCTATCATCGCCTCTCCGCCGACGACTTCGACATCGGGAATGGCTTGGAGCATTTCGCGAGCCTTTGCGCGCTGCGCTTCCATTACGTCGTTTGTCCAGTTCGCCTTCGTGAGGGGAAGAAACCCTATTTTAAACTTCTTTTTCATAATTACGCTCCTGTTTTGTTATTTGTTGTTTTCCAAAAATTCGTCAACCTGCGCCCTCGTGGGGATTCCCGCCCTGCCGCCGAGTTTCAGGCATTTGAGGCTCGACACCGCCGCGCCGAACCGCTGGCACTCGTACAAATCGCGCGTTTCGAGGTAGCGCACGGCGAAGCCCGTGTGGAAGACGTCGCCGCAACCCGTGGTATCGACGGGCTTGATGTGGTTGAACGTTGGGCACTTTATGAACCCGCCGTCCGCGTAGACCATCGAGCCTTCCGCGCCCATCGTGCAACCCACGACTTTCGCCCCGTATTCGGCGAGGACTTTGAGGGCGTCCTCCAAATTTTCGCGCTTTGTCCAGCCCCGCGCAAACGCCTCGGAGGCTATCAAAATGTCGGCGTACGGAAGAAGCTCGGCGACGCCGTCGCGCATTGTGCCCGCGTCGAAATTCACAAGCACGCCGCACTCCCGCGCTTTCTTTGCGGCGGCAAGCGCGCCGACGGGGTTGTGCCCGTCTATGTGCAGAATCTTCGCCTTTGCGACGAGGTCGAGCGAAACGTCGGACGCTTCCAATTCGGGGGCGTCGCCGCGCTCCCACGCAACGCTGCGCTTGCCCGTGGGCTGGTCAATCCAGCAGTAGGCGACGGCGGAGGTTTTGCCGCGTCGGACGACCATCGCCTCTGTGGAGACTTTTTCCGACTCGAAGTCGGATAGAATGCGTTTTCCCGCGTCGTCGTCGCCGACAACCCCGATGAAGCCCGCGCTCATGCCCAATCGCGCGGCGGCGACCGTCGAGGTTGCGGCGGGGCCTCCGCCCTGAATTGTGTGGGTTATGATTTTCACCTTCGAGTCGAAGGGGATTTCTGGCAGGAGGGAAAGGTCGTCGTTGCTGCAAAAGCCGAGTCCCACAAAGTCGCATTGTTTCATAATTATCGCCGTGTTTGAATGTTGTGCCGAAGCGTTTTCGGGACGCCCGCATCTTAGGCTAAAAACCGGTTTTCCGCAATCCATATTTGTGGTATGCCCGCGCAAAAGTGGTATTTCCGCCGACGGCGTTCGCCCCCGTCAACAGAAACCGAATATTTCGAAAGCCCCGCGGACTTCAACCAAAATTTAGAACGTTTTTACTGTACAGTTGAGTAAAAGCCGCCATGCATTGCGCCGAGCCTCCCGCCCGGCGCGGCGCGCGTGCCGCGGAAGCGCGCGCTACATCTTCTGCTCCAAGTCAGACGAAGAGCCTATCCACGTCGGCGGGACGAGCGTCAGGAGATTTGACGCCTCGCCGCCGCGCGCGGGATTGCGGTTTAGCATGTCGCAAAGACGCCTGAGGGCGACGCGCCCGACGAGGTCGTTGTTCTGTTCCATGCCCGTCCATTCCGGAACGTAGCCGCGCCGCTCCAGCTGGATAAGCGGTATGCACCCGCCGTTTCTGGGCTTGTCGGCGATAATTTCCCGGGTGGAGTCGAGCAGGTACAAAACGACGTCGGGCTTGCGCTTGTCGAGCCACGAATAGAGTTTGTCTACATAGCCCGAAAGCGTGTCGGAATATGTGAACGGCGCGATTCTGTCGGCCGCGGGCAGGTCGAACTGCGCGCGCAGAAAGCCGCCGACAAACCGCCCGCCGACGATTTCGTCGATGTGCTTTTCTATCACGAGCGCGGGGCGTTTGTAGCCGAGTTCCACCGCCTTTTTTGTCGCCCCGTAGGCGACGGCATACTGGTCGGCGGAAACCATTTCGAGGGTCGGATTGAATGTCTGAATGCCGACGGAAATGAAATAGAAGTCGCGCCAAACAGACTCGTACTCGGCGGGAAAAACGTTGTCGGCGGAGTGCCCGATTATCACGCCGCCGCGTATGCCGCGCGAACGGAAAGTCTTTGCGAGAATTTCGGCATTCAGGCGCGGGTCGTGAAGCCAAAATTCGTTTATGCTGTACCCAAGACGCTTTGCCTCCTCCTTGATTCCGACGTAGTACTTGGGAAGCGTCGGGTGGTTGGTGAGGGCATACTCGTCAATGTTGCCGTTGATGAGGGCAACAGACTCGGCAAACGCGCCGAAGGCGTTCTTCTTCATGCTCGACATCATCGAGGAAACAAGCTCATTGCGGACATAACCCATGGAACGCGCCGCTTTCGCGACCCTGTCGCGCGTACGCTTGGATACCATGGGCGAATCCTTCAAAGCCAGCGAAACCGCGCTCTTGGATATCTTCAACTTCTTAGCAATGTCCGCAAGTGTCGTCTTTTTACTTTCCATACACACCGAAAACTCAAACACCCCACATAGATAATTGCAACCCTATATAAACCACTTTGCACGGAAAAAATAAAAAACGGAAACCCCAAAATCTTGGAATCTCCGCTAAACAATTGCTAAACTTTTCTCCCAAAGCCCGCTAAAAATCTTCGTGCGCCAGCACTGTAATTTTAGGCGCGTCAAAGTGCCGTTCAGGCGGTGGCTTTCACGCGCTTGCGGGGTGCGTGGCGTACGCGGTTGTCCGCAAACATTAGTCGGCTCACAAAACCAGCCAACATCACTTTTCTCCCAGCGCACTCTAAAAAACTTCCGCGCTGTGCGCTGATTTTTTAGGGGCGTCAAAATGCCCCTATAAGAGTGGCTTTGCGAGTGGCTCAGGGTGCGTGGCGTACGCGGTTATCCCTAACTACGGAAGCTGTGCGAAACGCCCTACTACACTTTTATCAAAAAACAACCTAAAAATCTTCGTGCGCCAGCACTCACTATTTAGGCGCGTCAAAGTGCTTTCATAAGGGTGGCTTTCCTGTGCACACAGGGCGCGTGGCGTACTTATGTACGCGAGCGGTCTGGGTGCACAGGGAAACGCCCTTAGGGAAGTACTTTCACGCGCCGTCTAAAAGAGGGAGTAGCTTACGGTTAGCCCTGCCATTACTATGGCTACCATGCTCATCAGCTTAATCAGAATGTTCAGCGACGGCCCCGACGTGTCCTTGAACGGGTCTCCGACCGTGTCGCCGATTACCGCCGCCTTGTGGGCGTCGGAACCCTTTCCGCCGAAATTGCCCTGCTCTATGTATTTCTTTGCGTTGTCCCACGCGCCGCCGCTGTTGGCCATGAACACCGCCAGCACAAAGCCCGAAGCCAACGCGCCGCCGAGCAGACCGAGCACGCCCGCAACGCCGCAAATAAGCCCCATAATCACGGGAGCCGCAACCGCCAAAAGCGCGGGGAAGAGCATTTCGCGCTGTGCCGCCTTTGTGGAAATCGACACGCAACGCGCGTAGTCGGGGTCGGACTTGCCCTCCATGATTCCCGAATTTTCGCGGAACTGCCTGCGGACTTCGTTCACCATCTGGTTCGCAGCCCTGCCGACGGCGTTCATCGTGAGACCGCAGAAAAGGAAGGACATCATCGAGCCGACGAACATGCCCATCAGAACTTTCGGATTCATGAGGTTCACCTGATAGACCTGCATGAAATCGGCAAGGGAGGCTGTTTCGATTTTTCCGCCGAGCTTTTCGAAAGCGTCGATAGTGCTTTGCGCGTAGTCGGAAAGCGCGGAGCTGTCCTTGATTCTCACAAGCCCTATTCTAAGCTCTTCGACGTAGGAGGCAAGCAGGGCGAGCGCGGTCAACGCCGCCGAGCCGATTGCGAAGCCCTTGCCCGTTGCGGCGGTCGTGTTGCCGAGAGAGTCGAGCATATCGGTGCGGCGTTTTACCTCTTTGCCCAAGCCGGACATTTCGGCGTTGCCGCCCGCGTTGTCGGCGATAGGCCCGTAGGCGTCGGTCGCGAGGGTAATGCCGAGGGTCGAGAGCATGCCGACCGCGGCGATTCCGATTCCGTAAAGCCCCTGGCTCATGTTCGAGAAGTCTCCGCCCGCCGAGAACGCGTACGCCAACGCCGTGCCCACTACGATTGCCACCACGGGATAGAACGTGGAAACCATGCCGGTGCCTATGCCGCCGATTATGACGGTTGCGGGGCCCGTCTTGGACTGTTCGGCAATGCCGCGCGTGGGCGCGTACGCCTCCGACGTGAAGTACTCGGTGATTTTGCCGATGAAAATGCCAGTGAGAAGCCCCACCATTATCGAGCCCCAGTTGCCGAGCCAGTTTTCAAGCCCGAGCAAATAGAGTATGCCAGCCGACGCCAGCGCGATGAACACGGAGCTTGCGTTTACGCCGCGCCCCAGAGCGTCCAGAAGCTCTTTGCTCGACGCGCCCTTTTTGACGCGCACGAAAAATATTCCGACAACCGAAAGCACGACGCCAATCGCCCCGATTACCATAGGCGCGAGAACCGCCTTCATCTGAACAACGGGGTCTGTCATATACGCCGCCGCGCCGAGAGCCGCAGTCGCCAAAATAGAGCCGCAGTAGGATTCGTACAAGTCCGCGCCCATGCCAGCAACGTCGCCCACGTTGTCGCCCACGTTGTCGGCGATTGTCGCGGGGTTGCGGGGGTCGTCTTCGGGAATGCCCGCTTCGACCTTTCCCACGAGGTCGGCGCCGACGTCTGCGGCTTTCGTGAAGATGCCGCCGCCGACGCGCGCAAAGAGAGCCTGCAAGCTTGCACCCATGCCGAAAGTAAGCATTGTGGTCGTAATTACGACCATTTTATGCGTTTGCGAAATGTCTTCTATAAAATAGTTGAGGACGAAAAACCATACCGAGATGTCGAGCAGCGCAAGCCCCACGACCACAAGCCCCATGACCGCGCCCGAACGGAACGCGACGCGCAGCCCGTGGTCGAGCGAATTTTTCGCGGCGTTTGCCGCCCTGTTGGAGGCGTAAGTTGCGGTTTTCATGCCGAAGAAGCCCGCAAGCCCGGAGAAGAAGCCGCCCGTGATGAACGCGAACGGAACCCAGCCGTTTTGGACGTTCAGACCGTACGCCAAGAACGCGAAGAAAAAGAACAGCAGGACGAACACAAGCCCCACTATTTTGTATTGCTGCTTCAAATACGCAAGCGCGCCGTGTCGGACGTGCAGGGCGATTTTCCGCATGATTTCGGTGCCCTCCTCCTCTTTTTTCATGCCTTTGTAGAACGCCAGCGCGAAGCCGAGCGCGATAATCGACGCCGTCGGCACGAGCCAAAAGACGGGGTTTATTTCGGGCGACGCCGACGCCGCCAAAACGTTTAGGTTTTCGATATTCATAGTGCTGCGATTTGTTAAATTTATGCGTTGCGCGCCCCCCCCGGCTTCCGAACGCCGCGAGAACGCACATCGGGAAAACATAATGAACCCAAAAAACGGAAACCGCCACACTTTTTTTTCGTTTTTTGCGGCGTATCCGCCCGCGCAAAAAACGCGCCAGTTCGGCGCGGTTCGCGTTCGGGGAAGCCCTCCCCCTATTTCTTGGACGGGTTTTTAAGCACCGTGTATTTCCACATGCCGAAGGAATTTTCTTCGGGAAGCGAAAATTCGACGCGCGAATCGGCGTCGACTTCCGCCCTGAACGCCTTTGCGCTTCCTAGCACCGGCTCGAACGAAACTTCCGCGCCCGCATCGAAGCGCGTCGCCATTTTCTTTGACGCTGCGGGATTGAACTCGCGGTAGGCGATTACGTACCCCGAAGTCGGCGACTTCACCGACTGGAAGCCCGTCCACGAGCGTCCAGTCGGCTCTTCGCCAATCGGCATGATTGTCCCCGTGTGGAAATCGTGCGACACTTTTTTATAGTCGCGCACGAGCGGCGCGAGATGTTCGATGTTTTCGTTCGACAGCCCCGTAGCCTCCATCCATGCCAAGGGCTGCGCCGCCATTGTCGTTGCGAAGAGGTAGCGGATATCGTACTTTGCGGGCGCGAACGGGTCGTCGCCGTACTTTTCGGTGTTGCGGTCGTTGTTGAGGAATTCTATTTGAAGACGCTCGGCGGGAACGTATTTCGAGATTGTCCAGATGTTGCGGAGCGTCCAGTACGGGTAGTAGTTTTGCCAGTCGGTATAGCGGTTTTCCAAAAATATGTTGCCGTATTTCGAGTACGAAAAATACCCGCCCCTGCGCCCCGCGGTGACGTCGAGGTTCAGCACGGCGCGGCCCTTTGTGTGCGCCAAAACGGCGTCGAACATGGCGCGGACGCGCTCTTCGGCGAGCTTTGTGCGGATTTTCATTCCGTCGATTTTAAACGTGCGGATTCCGAATTTGTCGTAGAGCGAAGTAAGGGCGGCGACGTCCTTTTGCCAGTCGGCGAAGTCGTCTGGCCAGCTCGGATTGAACCACAGGCAAAGCTCGATTCCCGCGTTGCGGGCGGCGTCTACGACCGTCTGCAAGCCGTTGGGGTATTTTTCGGGCGAGGGTTTCCAGTAGTCGGGGTTCGCCCATATGTTCAGGAACGAGCCGCCATACGCCGAATTGCCGCTCTTGCCCGCCTGCCAGCCGTCGTCGATTTGGAAGTGCGTTATGCCCATTTTTTTTGCGCGGGCGATTTCCTCTTTGCAAAACGCTTCGTTTACTTTCGTGTCCTGCCCCCTGTCGCCCCAAGTGTTGAGCATGACCATTTCGTCGCGCCCCTCCTTCAAGCGGCGGAGGTTCTTTTGGTACGACCTCAGCGCGAGCAGGCGTTCGCGCTCGCCGCCGTTCCAGACGCCGAAGACATAGCCGTATGCGGGCGTCCATTTGTCGGCGGAGATGTCGGAGGCGTCGACGCCCGCGCCCACGAGCAGGAACTTTCCCCACTCGGCGAAGAAGTCCGCCGCGGGGTACGCCAGCTGCACGAGCGACACCGGCGACTCTTTAAGCCAGAAAAAGCCCGCAGCAGTCTCCTTGTTTTCCATGAACAGAATGTTGCCGCGCAGGGGCATTTTGCGGTAGGAGAGCGCGGAGACTTCGCGGACGAGGTTGTTGTGGTGGTCGGTAACGTCGAAAAACTCGGCGGCGAGCAGATTCCACTGGCGACCCGCAAACGACAGCGTGTCGAGCGCAAGCGCGGACTGTCCGAAGCCCCGCGCCGTGATTGTCTCTATATTCTGCATGTCAGCCGACGACGCGCGCGAGCCTATCCAGTCCCGCGCGTCGGGCTTTCCCCTGAAATATATTTGGCATGCGATTGCGGGCGATTTTTCGTATATTCTGAAAATCCTCTTTACTTCCAAATTTCCCTTGCGGAAGCCGATTTCGCATTCGAGCCGCCCCGCCTCTACGTCCGAATCCGCCACGTCGCGCGTTTTGAAGTAGCCGTCCCGCGCGTCGCCGTTTTGCGAGGGTATCGCCAAGTCGGGCGATTTTGCCGTAGAGCGAGTGGAAATTCCCGACTTTTTATCGAGAACCGAGAGCGTGCGCAAATCACCGCCGTTGTACTCGAAGGTTCTTTCGATTTCGTCGTTGCCGATTTTAAGCGTGTCGCCGTCGAGCGTCGCGTAGGGTTTTGCGAAAACTTGACACGCCGCAAACGACAGCGCGATTAGCGTATATTTCCCATAAATGTGTATTTTCTTCATGTCTCAAACGATTAACAAGCGGGATTTTTTTGTAAAGGCTATTTTTGTAGAGCGGAGTTTCGCAGAATTTTGCGAAAAATTGTTTGACAGGCAAAAAAAATGCTTCTAACTACCGTGAGGGTAAATCATCTAGCTATGAGCAATAATATTGACGACAAATTCTTTCTGGACGCCGACGCGTTCTTCACCTCCAACGCGGGCTACGGTCTGACTTACGACGACGTTTCGCTCGCCACCCAGTACTCCGACGTTCTTCCCCGCGAAACGAGGCTCGACACCTCCCTCTCCGACTCTATCAAGCTTTCCCTGCCCATGATCTCCTCGGACATGGACACCGTTACCGAATCGCAAATGGCAATCGGCATGGCGCGCAACGGCGGTCTCGGACTCCTCCACTGCAACATGAGCCAGAAGGAGCAGCTTGTAGAGGTTGCGCGCGTCAAGAACTACATTCACGGTCTGATTCAAGAGCCAATCAAGGTTTCGCCCGAAATGCACATCGGCGACGTCCTCAAAATCGTAACCGACCGCAATTTCAGATTCCGCACTTTCCCCGTCGTCGACGGGCAAAATAAGCTTGTGGGGCTTCTCCCAGGAAGCATTGTAAAGGAACGCTACGCCGCGCTTTCGGTCGCCAAGACCATGACGCCCCGCAAGGACGTTTTCACGGTCAACCAGAAGGAACTCGGCGCAGACCCCATCGCCGTTGCCGACGCTTTCTTTGACGAGCATTTCGGCGTCCACAAGCTCCTTGTTGTAGACGACAACGATACGCTCCGAGGGCTCTTCACGCTCTCCGACATCGAAAGAATTTCCGAAGAGCGCGGCGCTCCCCAAAAGAACGCCCGCGACTCCAAGTTCAGGCTTCTCTGCGGCGCGTCCATTGCGATGATGCGCAACAAGGACGGCTCGGTCGATTTCGAAAACATCATAAAACACGTAGGCGCTCTCGTAGACGAGGGCTTGGACGTCGCCGCAGTCTCCACCGCGCACGGCTTCACCGAGGGCGTCGGCTCGACGGTCAGGGCTCTCCGCAAGGCTTTCCCCGACCTCACGCTCATCGGCGGAAATGTCACGAACGGCGCGGGAGTTGAGTATCTCGCCGAATGCGGCGCGGACGCCATCAAAATCGGACAGGGCCCCGGCTCCATTTGCACAACGCGCATTGTCGCGGGCGTCGGAATTCCCCAGCTCACAGCCCTCTATGTCTGCTCGAAAGCCGCCCAGAAATGCGGCGTCAGAATCATTGCCGACGGCGGCATTACAAAGAGCGGCGACATGGTCAAGGCTCTCACCCTCGCCGACGCCATGATTTGCGGCGGGCTCCTTGCTGGTTGCCCCGAAGCCCCCGGTCAGGTAATGGAAATCAACGGCAAGATGTACAAGCAGTACCGCGGCATGGGCAGTCTTGCGGCGATGAAAGCTGGCAGCGCCGCGCGCTATGGGCACGACCTCAAAGTCAAGAGCGACAAAATCACCGCCGAGGGTGTCGAGGCTCTCAAAGAAGTCTCCTCCTCTCTCGACGAAGCTTTGAAGATTTTTGTCGGCGGCATTCAGAGCGGCATGGGCTATCTCGGCGCGAAGACTCTCCCCGAGCTTCGCAAAAATGCGCGTTTCACCCGTCTCACTGGCGCGGGTCAGAAAGAAAGCGCCCCCCACGACATCATCGAAATCAAACAACCTTCTAAATGAAGGCTGCAGCCTTCACGGCAACGGAACTTCGTTCCTTATGGTTGTTATTCGGCGCGGCTATAACCGCGCCTTTTTTGTATCAGTTCGTATTGCCTGCGGCAATTACTCGCGTCGGGATATACGATGTTTTGCAAGAAACGGGTTTGAATAGACGCGCGTTGCGCAGGAGAATGAAAGAAGTCAAATATAGGCTGGCGCGGCGTTTGCGCGCGTGGGCTTTATAATATTGACAGTAAATGAGGGGGCGCGGATAATGCGTTTTATGAAAACGTTTATTTCCATTGCCTTGGGAGTGTCGGCGATTCTTCTTACTGGGTGTTTGCAAAAATCGGCGTGCCCCAACTGCGACGCGCGACTTTGCCGTTTTACGCAATAAATTCAGACTTTGCATATGGACGTACTTTTATTTTTGCTCTACATTTCGACCGCTTCGAGCTTTAAGTCGGTTTTCAAGCGCAATGCCGCAATGTGGGTATCCAACATTGTAGTTTCCGTAATTGCGACTATCGCAATAATTGCAAACACCGTTGCGGGGGAAAGCGATTCCGTCGAAAGTCCCGCCACATTGGTAGGCGTGCTGCTTTTTGTCATGACATTCGCAAATGTCTACTACGCCTCCTACGCCACAAATTGCGACATAAAAACAGCAGTCGAAAAACTTTTCCGCCGCAAAAAATAATCCGACGAAAGAAAGCGCAAGCGAAATAATCTACTTGCAATTTTTTGCGCGGGCATAAATATGGGAGGCTTAATTTTCCAAAAAAACTCAATAGGTAAGAACTATGGCAAATATCAAGACCATCAAAGACGTCGACTTGAAGGGAAAGAAAGTTTTCGTTCGCGTCGATTTCAACGTGCCCTTTGACGCGCAGGGCAATATCAGCGACGACACCCGCATTGTGGCGGCGTTGCCCACAATCCAGTACCTTCTCGACGAAGGCGCAATGGTCGTTCTCACGAGCCACCTCGGCCGCCCGAAAAGCAAGGCCGACACGCAGTTCTCGCTCGCTCCCGTGGCGAAGGCGCTGTCCGAAAAGCTCGGCAAGCCCGTCGTTTTCGTGGACGACTGCATCGGCGAAAAGGTAAAGGAAGCCTGCTCGAAAATGAAAGCGGGCGACGTAGTTCTCCTCGAAAACTCGCGCTTCTACCCCGAAGAAAAGAAGAACGACCCCGAATTTGCAAAGAAGCTTGTCGAAGACACGGGCGCGGAAGCCTATGTAAACGACGCTTTCGGCACGGCGCACAGAGCGCACGCCACAACAGCGGGCGTGGCTGCTTACCTGCCGATTAAGGTTGCGGGTCTTCTCATCGAAAAGGAACTCGAATTCCTCGGTTCGAAGACCGAAACCCCCGTCCGTCCGTTCACGGTAATCTTGGGCGGCTCTAAAGTTTCCGACAAAATCACGGTTATCGACTCGCTCCTCGACAAGTGCGACGCAATGCTCATCGGCGGCGCAATGGCGTACACCTTCGCGCTCGCGCAGGGTCGCACGACGGGCACAAGCCTTGTCGAACCCGATAAAATCGACCTCGCAAAGGCGGCTTTGGCGAAGGCGGAAAAGAAGGGCGTAAAGTTCCTGCTTCCCATCGACAACGCGGTTACGCAGTCCATCGATTTCGCGGGCGGCAAAGTCGGCCCGATGGAAGTCATGGACGGCAACATCGCCGACGGCTGGGCGGGTGTAGACATCGGTTCGAAGACGGTCGAGCTTTACAAAGAACAAATCGCCAAGAGCAAGACAATCCTCTGGAACGGCCCCATGGGCATCTTCGAAATCAAGGACTGCGCAAAGGGCACGTTCGCAATCGCGGAAGCGGTGGCGAAGTCGGGCGCAATCAGCATCATCGGCGGCGGCGACTCGGTAAAGGCAATCAAGAAGAGCGGCTTTGCCAAAGACGTAAGCTTCATCTCCACGGGCGGCGGAGCGTCCCTCGAATTCCTCGAAGGCAAGGAACTCCCCGGCGTCGCGGTTCTCGACAAAAAATGCTAACTTCAAAATAAAAAAGGATATAAAAATGGCACGCAGATATTTCATCGCGGGTAATTGGAAAATGAACAACACGGCGGCGAAAGCCGTCGAACTCATCGACGGAATCAAGGCGAAAATCGGCGGCGAAACTTCGGTTGACGTCGCGGTTTGCCCCACATTCACGGCTCTCGACGCGGCAAGCAAAGCCCTCAAAGGCTCGACCGTAAAGCTCGGCGCGCAGAACATGTACTTCGAAGCAAAGGGCGCGTTCACGGGCGAAATCGCCGCCGACATGCTCAAAGAATTCGACTGCACATACGTCATTCTCGGCCACAGCGAACGCCGCCAGTACTTCAAGGAAGACGACGCCCTCATCAACCGGAAAGTCAAGGCTGTCTTGGCTAACGGCATGAAGCCCATTCTCTGCGTAGGCGAAAAACTCGAAGACCGCGAAGCCAACAAGACAATCGACGTCGTTTCGACGCAGACCGTCGGCGGGCTCGAAGGTCTCTCGAAGGAAGACGCCGAAAAGGTTGTCGTTGCCTACGAACCCGTTTGGGCTATCGGCACGGGCAAAACGGCGACTCCCGCAATGGCGCAGGAAGTCCACGCCGAAATCCGAAAGATTCTCGCAAAGCTCTTCGGCGAAGAAGTTTCGCAGAAAATCCAGATTCTCTACGGCGGCTCGATGAAGCCCGAAAACGCCGACGCCCTCTTGGCTGAAAAAGACATCGACGGCGGCCTTATCGGCGGCGCGGCTCTCAAAGCCGACTCTTTCGCGGCTCTCGTCGAAAGCGCGAAAAAGGCGGCGCAAGCGTAGTCCGACGCATTCGAAGAACGCTTCAAAAACCGTTCCCGATTCGGGAGCGGTTTTTGGTTTCGGCAAAGTCGTGCGCAGGGCGGAACAGACGGCGTAAAAAACCCGAAACGAAACGCCCTATTTTTTCGTTTTTGTCTTGCAATGGCGGGGGAAATTTGAGGGAATAAGGGGAAGGTCGGGCCCCATGCAATTTGCCGTTCGCGAACCCCGCCAGATTCGGAAGAAAGCAACGGTAGTGAAACGACATCTGTGCCGTGGGAAGCCTGACCCCTTTTTATAATTTCCTATGCCAGAACCGTCAGCCATAAATCCCCCGAAAGACAAAAATCCGCGACACGTGGCAATCATAATGGACGGCAACGGCAGGTGGGCAAAAGAGCGCGGGCTGCCGAGAATAGAGGGGCACAAACAGGGGGCGAAGCAGATAGAAAAAGTGCTCGAAGCCGCGCGTGAATTCGGCGTGCAATACATCACCCTCTACGCGTTTTCTTCGGAAAACTGGAACAGACCCAAAGAGGAGGTCGACGCGCTGATGGCGTTGCTGTCGGCGTCGATTAGGCAAAACGAAAAACACTTTTCGAAAAACAAAATCCGCTTCCGCACGATAGGCGACATCGACGCCCTGCCCCCAGCCTGCATTGCCGACATTCGCAGGCTCGAAAAACTCACCGAAAATTTCGGCGAACGCACGCTTGTGCTCGCGCTCAACTACGGCTCGCGCGACGAGCTTGCGAGGGCGGTAAATAAAATTGCAAAAAAATTCCGCGACGGCGAAATCGACAAAATCACTTGGGATACGATTGCCGAAAACCTCGACACCGCCGACATTCCCGACCCAGACTTGCTTGTGCGCACCTCCGGCGAAATGCGGCTGAGCAACTACCTCATGATGCAGTCGTCATACGCGGAACTGTACTTTACAAAAACATACTGGCCCGACTTCGGGCGCGACGAATTCGCCAAGGCGATAGACGAATTCAAACGCCGCGAACGCCGCTACGGACTCACGGGCGACCAACTCAAATAATTTTATGTACGCACGCATTTTCAGCACGCTCGCACTTTGGGCAATCACGATACTCGCGGTAATTTATTTCGGCGCGGCGGGCTGGACGGCTCTGCTTGCGGTTCTCGCGGGCGGCGCGTTGCGCGAAACTTTCGGACTTCTCGAAAAGCTAGGAATGAAGCCCATGAAAGGCGCGGCGCAAGCGGCGGCGGCGGCGGCATTCGCGGCGGCGTGGGCGTTCCCGCACTTCGGAATACTCCACAACGCGGGCGGCGCGATTGTGCTTGCGTGCTTCGCGGCGTTTTTTGCGATGCTCACGGTGCGCTCGCCCTACGACGACTTCGCGGCGAAAACGGTTCTGCCGACGATTGCCGCGCTGTTTGCGGTGTCCCTCCCGCTGAACCTGCTGGCGGTCGTGGGGGTTGAGGCGGCGACGGAGGCGTCGCGCTACACGGGAGTAGTGCTCTCGGTCTGGATTTTGGCGGCGGCGAAATTCTCTGACATCGGCGCATACGTCATAGGAGCGGCGTTCGGACGGCACAAAATGTCGCCCGACATCAGCCCGAACAAAACGTGGGAGGGCGCGGTCGGCGGACTGTTCTCGTCGGCGGCGGTGTCGGCGGCAATCGCGCGGGGCTTCGCGCCGATTCTTCCGCAGAACTTTACGCCGATTCTCGCGGCGACGGCGGGCACGCTAATCGGGGCGGTCGCGATTGTTTCCGACCTGCTCGAATCGGTGCTCAAAAGACGCGCAGACGTCAAGGATTCGGGCAAATTCATTCCGGGAATCGGAGGCGCGCTCGACCTTGCGGACTCGCTTCTGCTCTCCGCGCCTTTCGGCGTTTTGATTTTGGCAATCATTTTATAACAGGCACAATGAAAGCAAAAAATTTGGCAATACTCGGCGCGACCGGCTCAATCGGAGACAACACGCTCGAAGTCGTAAGGGGCAACCGCGACAGGCTCAACGTGGTGGGAATCGCGGGCAAAAAGAACTTCCGCAAACTCGCGAAAATCGCCGACGAGTTCGACGTAAAGCACATCGGAATTTTCGACGACGCGGCTCTCGCCGAAGCGCGGGAATCGGGGCTGTTCAAGGGGCGCAAGCTCTACGGCGGAATCGGGGGGCTTACGGAAATCGCGACCCTTTCGGAAGCCGACACGACGGTCGCGGCGGTGGTCGGCACTACCGCCCTCAAACCCACGCTCGCGGCAATAGAGGCGGGCAAGGACATCGCGCTCGCAAACAAGGAGCTGCTCGTGATGGCGGGCAAATTCGTGATGGGCGGCGCGGAGCGCAAGGGCGTGCAAATCCTGCCGCTCGACTCCGAACACAACGCAATTTTCCAGTGCATAAACGGCGAGCGCAAGCGCGACATCGCTAAGCTGCTCATCACCGCGTCGGGAGGCATGTTCCGCGACTACACGCGCGAGCAAATGCTCACAATCACCCCCGAACAGGCGCTCAAACACCCCAACTGGAAAATGGGCCCGAAAGTTACGATAGACTCGTCAACGCTCGCGAACAAGGGCTTGGAGGTTATCGAGGCGAAATGGCTCTTCGGCGTCTCGCCCGACCAGATTCAGGTGGTCGTCCAAAAGGACAGCCTTGTGCACTCGATGGTGCAGTTCGTGGACGGCTCGGTGATTGCGCACTTGTCGCCGCCGTCGATGACGTTTGCAATTTCGCACAGCCTGCTCTACCCCGAACGCGGAAACTTCGTGCGCCCGCCGCTCGACTTCACAAAGCCGTTCGTCGTAGACTTCCGCCCGCCAGACACCGACCGCTTCCCCTGCCTCAAACACGCGTTTGCTGCGCTCCGCGCGGGCGGCACGGCGACGACCGTTTTCAACGCGTCGAACGAAGTCGCGGTTGAAAATTTCATCGCGGGAAAACTGCCGTGGATAAAAATTCCGCAGGTGATTGAAAAGACGCTCGAATCCACGGCGGCAATAGACCCCGCCGAACTCGGCGACGTTCTCGCCGCGGACGCCGAAGCGCGGGCAAAGGCGCGCGAAGCGGCAGCATCGCTTGTTTAGCATGGGAGAGTTTGCCGACATTTTTTCGAACACTTGGGCATTCGCCCTCGTGATGCTGTTTTTCGGCGGTTCGATTTTCGTCCACGAACTCGGACACTTTCTCGCCGCGCGCATGCGCGGGCTGAAAATACTGCGCTTTTCAATCGGCTTCGGGCCCAAACTCTTTTCGGCAAAAGGCAGGGACGGCTGCGAATACATAATTTCGCTTCTGCCGTTCGGCGGATACGTCGCCCTGCCCCAGCTTGCCGACATGGGCGCGCTCGAAGGCGGCAAAGGCGGCGAAACCGAAAAACTCCCCAAGGCGTCGTGCGCCGACAAAATCATAGTGAGCGCGGCGGGGGCGTTTTTCAACCTGCTGTTCGCGGCGGCGTTGGCGGCGATAGTCTGGGTAATGGGAATAAAGCAGAGCGCGGCGATGGAGTCCACAACGGTGGGCTTTGTGGCGAACGAAATTACCGACGTGGACGGGAACAAGCACGAGTCTCCCGCAAAACTCGCTGGACTGCGCGAGGGCGACAAAATCGTTTCAATCGACGGCCGCAAAGTAGGCGACTTCTCGCAAATCGTGGAACTTGTGGCAATCGGCTCTGGGCGCGACGCCGACGGAAAGCCGTCGGCAAGCCTAGAAATCGGGCGCGATGGCAAAATACTGAATGTCAAAATCAATCCAATTCTAATAAAAACAAACGTCTCCACGGGCGACGAAATCCGCATGATAGGGGTGTCGCCCGCCGCGCCGATGACGGTCGGGAAAATCATGCCGAACTCGCCCGCGGAAAAGGCGGGAATAAAGGTCGGAGACGAAGTTGTCGGAATAGACGGCCGCAGGATTTTCTCGAACGCGCAACTCGGCGCATACCTCGACTCCCTCAAAGACGGGGCTACCGTGAAGCTCGAAATTCTGCGCGGCGGCGCGAAAACGGAAATTTCGGCGAAGCCCCAAAGGGTGAAGCTTACAAAAAGCCTCGCAACGCTTGAAATTCCCGACGAAAAAGGCTCGGTTTCTTTCATGGTTTCGAACAGGAAAAACCCGAAGTCGGACACGGGGCTTCTCAAAGTGTTTTCGGTAAAGCGCGGCGCGGAAGTCTTCGACAAATTCGCGGTAGGCGACACGCTCTACGCGCTCGACGGGCGCGAAATAAACTCGCTCGCGCGGCTCGAAGCGGCAGTCAACGGCGCAAAAACGCGCCCGCGCCTCGACATGCTCGGCCCGCAGATGTACGACGTCTCCATGCCGATTTCGGCAAAGGCGGAAATAGAGCCGCCGCAGACGCGCAACATGATAGGCTACATGCTCGCCCCCTCGACAATTACCGCGCACCCGACAATCGCCGAACAGTTCGGCGACAGCCTGTCGAGAACGTACAACGCGCTGTCGAGCCTCGTGAACCCCAAGAGCGACGTCGGCATAAAAAGCCTCGCCGGCCCCGTGGACATCGGGCGCGTAATCTACAAACTTTCGCTTACGGACTTCGCGCTCGTGCTGTCGTTCGCGGTGCTTCTCAACGTAAACCTCGCAATACTCAACATGCTGCCCATTCCCGTGCTCGACGGCGGGCACATACTCTTCGCCCTGCTCGAAAAACTGCGCGGCAAACCCCTGCCGCCCTCGTTCTTCGCGGCGGTTCAGGGCGGATTCTCGGTAATGCTACTTGCGCTCATGGCGTTCGTGGTCTACAACGGATTCATGAGGTGGTCGGGCGATTCAAAGCTTGAAAGCGGGGAAAATTCCGAATACTATTTGAACGAAATAAAATTCTAAACATGGGAAATTATTGCATATCCAGATTTAACAGCGTCCGCACGCCCACGCGCGAAGTAAGCGTGGGCAACGTGAAAATCGGCGGGAACAACCACATCGTCGTGCAGTCGATGACGAACACAAAAACATGCGACGTCGAAGCCTCGGTGAAGCAGTGCATTCAGCTTGCCGAAGCGGGCTGCGAAATCGTAAGGCTCACCGCGCAAAACCTCGACGCGGCGCGGGCACTCAAAGACATTTCGAAAAAATTCCGCGCGGCGGGCTTCGACACCCCGCTTGTCGCCGACATTCACTTCCTGCCGCAAACGGCGATGGAGGCTGTGGAACACGTCGAAAAAATCAGGGTAAACCCCGGGAACTTCACCGACAAGAAAATCGACGGCAAAACCGAATATACGGACGCGGAATACGAGGCGGAGCTTGAAAAAGTACGCGCAAAATTCGAGCCGCTCGTACTGCGCTGCAAGGAGCTTGGCAGAGCCATTAGAATAGGCACAAACCACGGCTCGCTGTCCGACAGAATCCGCCTCAGATACGGCGACACCCCATACGGAATGGTCGAGGCGGCGTTCGAATTCGCGCGAATCTGCCGCGACTTGAACTTCCACAATTTCCTCTTCTCGTTCAAGGCAAGCAACACGCGCGTGATGACGCAGGCGTACAGGCTTGCGGCAAAACGCATGAAGGAGGAGGGATTCTCGTACCCGCTCCACCTCGGAGTGACAGAGGCGGGCTTCGGAATCGACGCGCGCATCAAAAGCTCGATGGGCATCGGCGGACTCCTGTTCGACGGGCTGGGCGACACAATCCGAGTGTCGCTGACCGAAGACCCCGTGCAGGAAATCCCCGTTGCGCAAGACTTGGCGAGACTCGCCGAGAAAATCCGCGCCGAACGCGCAGTCGCCCAAAAGGACGAGGGAATAGACTTCTACAACTACAACCGCCGCGAAACGGCGTCGCTTGCCGGCGGAAAAATCGGCGCGTCGGCAGTGCCCGTAGTGGCGTCGTTCGGGAAGAGCGTCAAGGCGGACTTCTCGGTCGAAAACGGAGCGGCGGACTTCGGCGGAAAAATTAAAATCGGCAAATACGCAACGCCCGAAGCACTCGCCGCCGACTTGTCCGACGGAGCGACAGTCGCCGCGGAAATCGCGACCGCCGACATCGCGAAATTCGCCGACACCGCGCGGAACGCAAAGCTCGTGTTTATCGCGCCCGCGCCCGCCGACGCAAGGCACGCGGTCGGCGAGGCGAGAATGTTCGCGGCAACCCTCCGCGAAAACTCGCTTAAAAATCCGCTCTGGCTCAAATTCGACGAAAGCAAACTCGCGAACAAATCCGCCGACGAGCTCTCCAAACTCAACGAGGCGTCGATTTACATAGGCTCGCTGCTCGCCGACGGAATAGGCGACATCGCGTCGGTCGAAATCTGCCCCTGCCCCGACAAAAACGCGGAGTACGCGCTGGCGATTTTGCAGGGCGCGCGCGCCCGCCGCTCGAAGGCGGAATACATCGCGTGCCCAAGCTGCGGCAGAACGCTCTACAACATTCAGGACGCCGTCGCGAAAATCGAGGCGGCGACAAAGCACCTCAAAGACGTTACAATCGCCGTCATGGGCTGTATCGTAAACGGACCGGGAGAAATGGCCGACGCCGACTTCGGCTACGTCGGCGGCGCTCCGGGGAAAATCAACCTCTACAAAGGCCGCAAGTGCATAGAGGTAAACATTCCGCAGGAGGAGTCAATCGAACGCCTGATAGCATTCATCAAGGCGGAGGGCAAGTGGACCGAACCGCCCGCAAAATAAGCCCCCCTCTTTTCCCAAAAAAGGCGGTTGCGCGAACCAGACAAAAAACGCATTCGCCGTCCGTTTTAAAACGCCGATTTTCGCGAAGAAAAACCGGCGTTTTTTTTGCATATTTCGGATTAAAAGTATTGCATGCCGCGCCCCCTCTTATATATTAAATACGGATTCGGACAAAGGTGGGCTGTGCCTGTTTTTTCGGGGCACGGCGGCACTTTCCGCAACGCCGCAAAAACCGCGGCGCGTTCCGCTTTTCGGACACGGAAAACGCGGCGCGAATCTCCAATTTAAACACAATAAAATACATCAAAATATGCCAGAAGACATCAAACAAAACGACAGGTACGATGCGTCGAAAATCCAAAAGCTCGAAGGCTTGGAGGGCGTAAGAAAACGCCCCGACATGTATATCGGCGACACAAACGAACGCGGACTCCACCACTGCGTATTCGAAATCGTCGACAACTCCATAGACGAAGCCCTCGCGGGCTACTGCACGCAAATCAAGGTTGCTGTGCACTCCGACGGCTCGTGCTCTATTGAAGACAACGGACGCGGCATTCCCGTGGACATACATCCGAAATACAAAATCCCCGCCCTCGAACTCGTGATGACAAACCTCCACGCGGGCGGCAAGTTCGGCAAGGGCGCGTACCAAGTGTCTGGCGGGCTGCACGGCGTCGGCGCGAAATGCGTAAACGCGGTCAGCGAACACTTCGAAGTGGAAGTCCGCAAGGACGGCAAAATCTACAAAATGGAATTTTCGCGCGGCAAGACAATCACGCCGATGACGGTAATCGGCAACACGAAATCGACGGGCACGAAAATCACGTTTTTGCCCGACCCCGAAATTTTCACGCTCACGCGCGAATTCAAGTACGAAATCCTCTCCAAGCGTCTGCGCGAACTGGCGTTCCTCAACCCCGGAATCACGATTTCGCTCAGCGACGAACGCACAAACCACTCCGACGAATTCAAATTCAGCAACGGCATCGCGGAATATGTCGAATTCCTCAACCGCAACAAGACGACGGTGCACCCGAAAGTAATAGCTTTCGGCGGCTCCGCGCCCGCTGCGGAAGGGAGCGACTCAAACATCGTCGTTGACATCGCGCTCCAATACAACGACTCGTACACCGAACAGGTCTACGCCTACGCGAACTCCATTTTCAACGTCGAGGGCGGCACGCACCTGAGCGGTTTCCGCACGGCTCTCACGCGCGTGGTAAACAACTACGCAAAGGCAAACAACCTGCTCAAAGACAAAGACCCGTCCATTTCGGGCGACGACTGCCGCGAGGGTCTGACGGCGGTGATTTCGGTGAAAGTTCCCGAACCTCGCTTCGAGGGGCAGACAAAGACAAAGCTTTCGAACGGCGAAGTTGACGGCATAGTCCAGAAAATCGTCGGCGAAAAGCTCAAATACGCTTTCGAGACAGACCCGTCCACGGCGAAGAAAATCATCGACAAATGCGTGATGGCCGCCCGCGCGAGGGACGCCGCAAGAAAGGCGCGCGAAACCGTCCGCAAAACCGTAATGTCGGGCGGCGGACTCCCCGGCAAACTCGCCGACTGCTCCGAAAAAGACCCCGCTCTCTGCGAACTCTACATCGTCGAGGGCGACTCGGCAGGCGGTTCGGCGAAGATGGGGCGCGACAGAAAATATCAGGCAATTCTCCCCATTCGCGGCAAAATCATCAACACCGAAAAGGCGAGGCTCGACAAGGTTCTGAACAATCAGGAAGTGCGCACAATCATCACAGCGTGCGGCACGGGCATCGGCGAATCGGGCGAAGGCGCGTTCGACGCCTCTAAGGCTCGCTACCACAAGGAGGTAATCATGACCGATGCGGACGTCGACGGCTCGCACATTCGCACGCTGCTGCTTACGTTCTTCTTCCGCCAGATGCGCGGGCTTATCGAAAACGGCTACGTCTACATTGCCCAGCCGCCGCTCTATAAAATCAAGAGGAAGAAGAAGGAAACGTACGTCATGAACGACGCCGAGCTTAACAAAATTCTGCTCAACCTCGGCTCGGCCGACGTAACCCTCACAAGGCTTTCCGACAACTTCGAATTCCCCGAAACGAAGCTCGACAAGCTCGTGGAGGCGTTCGCGAGAATCGAAACGCTCGGGCACGGAATCACCCGCTACGGCTGCGACTTGGCGACATACCTCGACACCAACCGCGACGGCAAGCTGCCCAAGTACATCGCAAGAATCCGCACGGGCAACAAGGAGGAATTTAAATACCTGTTCTCCGACGACGAACGCTCGTCGTTCTACATCGAATACGGCAACCCCGAAGACATTTTCGAGGGCAACACGGTGCGCGAAGTCGTGAACGAACTCGGCGTGAAAGTCCAGCAGAGAATCAACGTCTACGAAATCTACGAATCTGCGCCGCTTGAAAAAATGCTCGCGGAGGTCGCAAAATCGGGACTTGCGGAGGAGTCGTTCAGACCGTCGGAAGAGCCGCGCTACGTGATTGCCGAAAAGGGCGAATCGGGCAAGGCGAAGTCGGTAAAGATTTTCTCGATACTCGAACTGGTGGCGAAAATCCGCGAATTCGGCAAAACGGGCATGTCAATCCAACGCTACAAAGGGCTTGGCGAAATGAACGCAAAACAGCTCTTCGAAACCACGATGGACCCCGCAAAACGCTCGTTCCTGAAAGTCACAATCGAAGACGCCGCTGCGGCGGACGCAACGTTCTCAATGCTCATGGGCGAGGACGTTCCGATTAGGCGCGCATTCATCGAAGACAACGCGCTCAACGCGTCCTACCTCGACATCTAACCGAAGGAATTTAAAATGTATACCGAAAATGAAAAAATAATAGAATCGAGCATTACGCAGATAATGCAGAGCGCGTACATCGACTACTCGATGTCGGTCATCATCTCCCGCGCCCTGCCCGACGCCCGCGACGGCCTCAAACCCGTGCAAAGGCGCGTGCTCTACGCAATGCTCCGCGAGGGGCTGCTCCACAACCGCGCGTTCGACAAATGCGCGGGCGTCGTCGGCGAAGTGCTGAAAAACTACCACCCGCACGGCGACTCGTCCGTATACGACACCCTCACGCGCCTCGCGCAGGACTGGGTTATGCGCTATCCGCTGGTGATTCCGCAGGGCAACTTCGGCTCGATTGAGGGCGACTCTCCCGCGGCTTACCGATACACCGAATGTAAACTCGCCGAAATCTCGGAAGACCTGCTCGCCGACATCGACAGCGACACCGTGGACTTCATGCCCAACTACAAGGAGACGATTTCCGAACCCACGGTTCTCCCCTCCGCCCTGCCGACACTCCTGATGAACGGCTCGACGGGCATCGCGGTCGGCATGACGACGAACATTCCCCCGCATAATTTGGAGGAGCTTATAGACGGAATCTGCATGCTCATCGACAACCCCGCAGTTCCGCTCGCGGAGCTGATGAACGTAATCAAAGGCCCAGACTTCCCGACGGGCGGCGTAATCGTGGGAAAATCTGGAATCGAAAACTACATGCGCACGGGTCGCGGAATCGTGAAAGTGCGCGGCGTGGCGACGGTCGAAGAGCTGAAAAACGGCAAGGAGCAGATTGTAATCACGGAAATTCCGTACAACGTAAACCGCAACTCGCTGGTTGAAAACATCGCGGAACTCGTGTCGGAAAAAGTGCTCACAGAGGTAAGCGATATCCGCAACGAGTCCGACGAAAACACGCGCGTTGTGATAGAGCTTAAACGCGGCGAAGCCCCGCGGGTTGTGCTCAACAAGCTCTTCAAACATACGCAGCTTGAATCGTCGTTCGGCGTGATAATGCTTGCTATCGACAAGCGCAAGCCGAAGCAGATGAATATGAAGGAAATGCTCGAATGCTACATCGAGCACCGCCGCGAGGTCGTCTACCGCAGAACGCAGTTTCTGCTGCGCAAGGCCGAAGACAGGGCGCACATCTTGGAGGGCTATAAAATCGCCCTCAACAACCTCGACGACTTCATCAAAATCATCAGGGCGTCGAAAGACAGGGACGAGGCGAAAACCGCTTTGATGGCAAAATACCCGCTTTCGGAACGTCAGGCAAACGCGATTCTCGACCTCCGACTCCACCAACTGACGGGTCTAGAACGCGAGAAAATCGAGCAGGAATACATGGAGCTGATGAGGCTCATCGAAGAGTACCGCTCGATTCTCGAAAGCGAAAAGAAACTGCTTTCCGTCATCAAAAAGGAGCTGATGGAAATGCGCGCAAAATATGCGTCGCCGCGCCGCACGCAACTGATAGCCGCCGAGGGCGAATTCCGCATGGAAGACGTCATCGCGAACGAGGGCTGCATAATCAGCGTCTCGCACAACGGCTTCATCAAGCGCACTGGCGTAAGCGCGTACCGCTCGCAGAAACGCGGCGGCAAGGGCGTAATCGGCAGCGGACAGTACGACGAAGACTTCATCGAACACATCTTCACCGCCTCCACGCACGACTACATCATGTTCTTCATGAACAACGGCCGCGTGTACGTCGAAAAGGTCTACGAAATTCCCGAAGGCTCGCGCGTCTCGAAGGGCCGCTCAATCAAGAACGTGCTCGACCTCAAAAGCGACGAAAAAGTCGCCGCAATGATTTGCGTAAAGAGCCTCGACGACGACAAACACGCCCTCGTGATGGCTACCAAAAACGGCGTCGTCAAAAAGACAATGCTCTCCGAGTACAAAAACTGCCGCAAGGGAGGCATCAAGGGAATCAACCTCGACGACGGCGACGACCTCATCGGCGTTGTGCTCACAGAGCAGGACTCCAACATAGTCCTGATTACATACGCGGGCATGTCGATTAGGTTCAACGAAGCCGACCTGCGCGCGCAGGGTCGCGACACGCGCGGCGTGCGCGGCGTAAGCCTCAAAAAGGAAAACGACTGCGTGAAGGCGATTGTCGTTGTAGACCCCGACGCCACGCTGCTCATCGCGGGCGAAATGGGTCAGGGCAAGCGTTCGAACTACGACGAATACAGGCTGCAAAACCGCGGCGGTTCGGGCGTAATCGCAATCAAAACACACGGCGTCGCGGGCGCGCTTTCGGTTCGCGAAGACGACGAAATCATGATGTTCACCCACGCGGGACAGGCGGTTCGCTCGCCCGTAAAGGACATTCGCGTAATCGGGCGCACGACGCAGGGCGTAAGGCTTATCAACCTCGCGGAAGGCGACAAGCTCATAGGCATCTGCCGAATTGTGGACATCAAGGACGGCGACGCGGGCGCGGAGGCTTCCACAAACGCCTCCGACGACGCTCCCGACGGCGCGGATACCCAGCTGACGGAAGAATAAAAAACGCATTCCGCAAAAGGCGGAGGGCTTTGCGCCCTCCGCTTTTTTGTATGAATAAAAACGCGGGCGGCGGCAAGCGGCGCAGGCAAACCGCAATTCCCCGCCCGAATTTTTCGCCGACAGAAAATGCAAAAAAAATATTTTACGCCACTCATCGACACTTCCGTTCCGAAGTCGGAAACCGCGAAATTCGTAAAAAAATTCACGCAACGCCGAACGGAAATCCTCCGCAACGCGATAGCCGACGCAATCGGCGGAAAGCCAAAATTTCTGCGCTGCGCACGCGCAATGCCCGCCGAACCGTTCACGCCCGACCTGAACATAGAAATACGCAAAACGGAAATCCCCACAAGTTGCGGCAAGCTTTCGGCATTCGTCTACGCGCCGAAAAACTGCCGCAAATGCGCGGTGTATTTCCACGGCGGCGGCTGGACGCTCGGACGGGCGCAGTCGAAATTCTGCAACGATTTCGCCGCGGGAGCGAACTGCGCCGTGGTGTCGGTAGACTACCCGCTCGCGCCAGAACGCCGATTCCCCGAACAGCCCCGCGCGTGCTTCGAGGCGTTCGAATACGTCCGCGAAAACGCGAAAAAGCTGGGGATTTCGAACGGAAAATTCGCGCTTGCGGGCGACAGCTCCGGCGGAAACCTCGCGCTTGCGGTTTCGATAAAACTTGCAGAAAAATCGCAAAAACAAGCCGACGGACTCATTTTATACTACCCCGTGGCAAGCGTGTTTGAGCCGCAAAACTGCGAGTCTTGGCGGAAATACGGAAGCGGATTCGCGCTCGACGCCGAGTTGATGGAATCGTTCACGCTCGCGTACCTGCCGAAGCCCGAACAGCGGCTCTCTCAATACGCGTCGCCGCTGCTCTACGACAGGACTGCGGAGCTTCCGCCGACGCTTCTGGTTTCGTCGGGCTGCGACATTCTGCGCGACCAGTGCCGAGAGCTTGCAAAGAAGCTTTCGAAAGCGCGGCATGTCGAAATTGCGAACGCCGCGCATATGTACATATCGGAATGCCACGGCAGGGCATACGCGGCGGCGCTGCGCGAAACATTCGGATTCGTCGCGCGATTGTAGGCGCGGAGCGCAGGCGCAAAAAAAGGCGGATTTAAATCCGCCTTTTTGCGCTCCGAAACGGAGACTATTTGTAGAACTTTTTGCCCGATTCGGCTTTGATTTCGATAAAGTCGCCGTTTTTGACCCATTTGGCAAGAATGCGCGAAGTATCCACAAAGCGCGAGGGAATCACGACCGTGCGTTCCGCCCCGTTCTTGCCCTTGCCCCGGGCGTACAGCTCGGCGGAAGCGAGGCGTCCGTCCTTGATGTCGGCTTTCAGCCAAAGTCCGCCGTAGCACGGCAGGTTGAAGTCGATGTCGTTCCACGAATCGGGAACGGAGGTGCAGACGTAGATTTTGCCGTCCTCCGTGCAGCGCGCGAGCATCTGGTTGAGCGCGTATACGAAGTTGCCCGAACCCGTCGAGAACCACGGGCACTTCTGGACTTTGTTGGCGGGCTCGTTGATTTCGTAGGTGTCGTAGAACGAGCCGACCTCCTTTGCCGCGCCCGCGAGCAGCTGGGCGGGATTTTCCCTGTCGTTGAAGTTCACGAGAGCCGACGACATCCAGCCCGCGTACCACGCGTTGACGCCCTTGCCCATTTCATACATGTTGCCGCCCTTGTCGATATTCTTGTGGAAGTCGTAGACGGCTTTTTTTGCGAGCTGGTTGTTGGGGTCGAGAACGGGATACGGATAGAATCCGCCGACGCTGCCGATTGAATAGTCTTTGCTGCCTTCGTAGGGAACGTATTTTTCGCCGTCGTTGGGGAGCGACTGCCTGAGCTTTGCGGCGGTCTCGCGGAACTGCTTTGCGAGGTCTTTGTCTACGCCCAATATGTCGGCGGCTTGGGCGGTTTTTTCGAGCGAATAGATGATTCCGCAGGAAGTCATGAAGGGGTTGAGCTTTGCCTCGCCCATTCTTTCGAGGTCGGTGCAGTAGCCCACTTTGAGCTTGCCGTCGATGTTGTAAAGGCGGTTCTTGACGTAGTAGAGGCACGATTCAACCATGAGTTCGTAGTTCTTTTTGAGGAAGTCCACGTCGTTTGAATAGAGGTAGTGCCCCCACGTCGCCATGACCATGTTCGACATGTGGAAGATGTGTTCCATCCAAAAGCCGAACGGCGCGGCTTCGTCGCCCTCCTCCGTCGATTCCCATACGAAGCGCGCGCCGCTGCTGCGTTTTTTGCCGTCTTTGTTCACCCAATAAGTCGCCTTCCAGATGCGGCTTGTGCGGAAGTCGGAAACCTTGCGCGAGTGCTCGAACTTGCCGCTTGTTGCAAACGCCATCGAGTTGAAAGCCTCGTCCCAGCCGAAGAATCTGCCGTCCCAGTGCGAGCCGGCAAACACGCCCACGGGCAAAGACCACTTTGTGGAGTTGCAACGCTGGTGGTACAGACCCGTGTAGTATGTCTTTTCGATTTCCTTGTCGGGAATGTTGATATGCGAGCCCTGCCAGTATTTCGCCCACGCGTTTTTGTGCTCGGCGAAAATTTTGTCGTAGCCGTTTGCGAGCACGAACGCCTTTGCGGCGGAGTCGGCGGCTTTGTAGTCGGGCTTTCCGTAGTTGTCGTTGAACGAGACGAAATAGTTGATTTCAATCGGGCTTGCGGGCGACGCCTTTGCCTCCGACGCAAGAACGGCGGTGTCGCCGTCGGGGAAGCTCGGTGCGGACGGAAAGTCGGACATAATCGAAATCATGCCCTTGTACGCCTTCATGCCGATTGCCACGTATTCGAAAGTCGCGCGGTTCGGCTCTATGATTTTGTTTACAGTCGATACGCGTTCGCGCTCCTTGAAACGCGTCTGCGGCGCGAACTTGTAGATGAAATCGAACTTCACCGCGCCCTCTTTCTTGGGGGTGATGACTTTTTTTACCACGAGCATGTCGTGCCCCGCCGGAACGAACGCTACGGTCTTTACTGTGGCGTCGGGATATTCCACGGTGTTTTCGGAGAACGCCGACTTGTTGTCGAGCGTCTGCGACCACTTCACGGGTTTGTCCTGAACCTTGCCGTCCACCGAAAAGGCGGTGTCGAAGTAGCCGTGCGAAATCAGCGCGTCTTTCGGCGCGCCGTAGCGGCGCCCCTCCCATGCGACTTGCGGCGTGAACGAAACGTATTTCTTTTGGCGTTGCACGCCGAGATTGTCGATTTGCGTGGAAATGCTGCCGTTAGAAATGAGGGCGCACGCGTATTTTCCCTTGTCGACGCTGTCGCCGTTTCCGCCCGTTGTGTTGGACCAGTGCGCGAAAAGCGCGGTCGGCGCGAGAACTGCGGCAAGTGCTATTTTTCCTATCATATATTGTCCTTGGTGTATTTACTTGTCTGATGTAGAATAAGCTAATTGGAATAAAATATATCCCCGCCGAAAGCACAAGATTATTTTGCCGTCGCCCCCCGAGCATCGCCATATCGCCCGACCAGCGGCGCTTCCCAGTCAAGTAAACAGTTTAACAAATTTTTCGGACAATACGTTTGAAAAAAATCCGCAACGCATATATCGGTTTTCGCATATGGCAAAAAGAATAATCATTACAACCGCGCTCGCAGCATTAACCGCATTTACTTCGCTCGCAGGCGACGTAAAAATCCCGAAGAACGCCTCTGAGGATACAGGCAACATCATGACCCAAAAGTATTGGGACATTTGGAACCCCGAACTTCAAAAGCGAATCGACGCAGACATCGAGGCGAACCGCAAGGCGGACGCCGTAGTAAACGTCGGGCAAGTCAAGGACGGCACGCAGGTTGTCGTAGAGCAGATTTCGCACGACTTCATCTTCGGCGCGCACATCTTCAACTTCGACCAGCTCGGCGACCCCGCCCTCGACGCAAAGTACAAGGCTCTCTACGGCACGCTCTTCAATTCCGCAACGGTGTCTTTCTACTGGCAGCAGCTTGAAATGCAACAGGGACGCCCGCGCTTCAACTCCGAATACTGGGACGGACAGAAATTCTGGGCTGAAACGAAATCCCCCAAGACCGAGCCGCACTGGCGCCGCCCCGCCCCCGAAAACGTCATCAAATTCTGCAAACAAATGGGAATCCGCATACACGGGCACCCGCTCATTTGGGACAACCGCTCGTGGCACATGCCTGCTTGGCTCATCAAAAGCTGCCTGACAGACCCTAAGGAGCGCGAAGCATTCGAAAAGGAAATGCTCAAAGCCTACCCCGTCTACGGCAACAAGAGCCTTTCGGAACAGTACACGGAGGCGTTCAAAAATACGACGCCCCAACAGCTCTCAGAAAAATTCCCCGTCTTCGCCGAAAACCTCAACCGCGCGTTCGAAAAGCACATCAGGGAAATCGCCGAATACTACGGAGACACGGTCGACAGCTGGGACGTTGTCAACGAATCGGCAGCGGCGTACTCGAAAGGCCGTTTCGACGAGGCGAAAGGCGCGACGCTGATGAAAACCTTCGGAGATTGGGGCGGTCTTATGCCCTCCGACTTCACCTACAAGTCTTTCCAGACGGCGCAAAAAAGCTTCCCTGAAAAGGTAAAGCTCAACATTAACGACTATTTTATCAAACCCGGCTACCGCAAGCAGGTTCAGGAGCTTATCGCGCGCGGCTGCAAAATCGACATCGTCGGAGCGCAAATGCACCTCTTCAACCCCAAGACGAGCCAAGAAGTCTCCGAGGGCAAAATTCCCGAGGGAATCAACCCCAAGGACGTCTACGAGGCAATGAAGACTATCGACGTCGGCAGACCGATTCACCTGAGCGAAATCACAATCACCGCAGTCGACACAACCGAACGCGGACGCATGATTCAAGCTATCATCACGAACTCCATCAACCCACTCATTATTTGTGTAA
>OGFM01000099.1_pt1 | contig 79321 bp, 64 predicted proteins | sample 1570871 | NCBI WGS metagenome assembly OGFM01 (sample SAMEA2581957, study PRJEB24529) | metagenome | biome: Human gut stool | place: China | collected 2011
AGCCGCGCGAGCGAAACGCATTTATACGCCGACCCCGCAAGCCCTCCTAAATCTCCTTGCACGCATTGAGCGTGCCAACACTACCCCCTACTTTTCGGAGAATCCGTCCGGCAGGAACCATCGCGCCTTGTAGATTCTGCCGCCGTCAAGCGTCCCGACCCTGCGCGTTTTCGACGCGCCGAACGACACCGATGCGCTCCACCATTTAACTTCGGGTATGAGCGAAATTATTTCGCCGTCGGGCGACGAAAGCGACACGCTTTTTATCCGCCCCACCCCGCACACGTCGGCGAATTTGCGCGAGACGGAATCGAAAAGCACAACGCCCTTATGCCCCGTAATAAACATGATTTTCGACGACGGCAACGGGTACAAATCGTGCCCGACTACCGCTTTTTCGGGCAGCGGATATTCGGCGGTTTTTTCGAGTTCGGGCGAATCGGAGTCGAAGTTGTATTTGTAGGCTTCGAGAGTCTTTTTGCCGAGCGCCCACAAAATTTTCTGCGAAGCGTCCCACACCACGCCGTGCGCAAATTCGAGCGGATACGTTTTTTTCGACGCGCACGGAACGCCCTCCGCCGCGTTTTTTGCCGCAAAAACCGTCAGCATGTTGCCGTCGGACGACGCAACCGCGATATTTCCGTCGGGAAGCAGGCATGCAGAATGCACGTTCCCGCCGGCGTACATAAAGCGAACAACGCGCGAATCGCGCACGCGCACGAGCGCAACGCCCCCTTTCGACGCCGCGACTAAAACGTGGGTCGCGCCGAGCACCGGCTTTGCGTCGCTGGGATTGCCGAACCATTCGGCGTATTTCGCGGGCATTCCGTCCGCCTTCAAGGGATTCCAGCTCCACAAAACGGCGTCGGGAGAATTCCAGTCTTTCGAGGAGTCCAAAAGCAGAATTCGGCGCGATGCCTGTTCGGAGGCGAGCACTGCGGGAAGATTTTTTACGTCCACCGCCGAAGCGTCCGACATCTTCGCCGAAACGAACACTGCGGTTTCCTCCAACGAACGCTCGCCGACGCACGCCGAAAGCAGCGATACCGACGCCGAGGCAAGAAGCAGCGCAATCAGTTTCATGCGCCCCCCTGTCTTCTGCGGCGCGGAGTCTGCGTCAGGTGCGCGCCGAAAACGATGTTGATGTTCGCCTTGTTGTTGACCGCCCAGCCGTTGGCGTCGAGCAGCGGCGCAAGGTTGCGGAAGCCGAGCTTCATCGCCGCGATTATCACAGACGGAAGCGAAATCGCCAGAATCACGCCGACAATGCCGATTGGCATCCACGGTCCAAGCCTTACGAACGCGCCCAAAATCATGCCGAACGCCGTCGTAATGCCGCCGACGGCAACGCCCAGCGCGGCGACCGTGCCGATGTCGATTTTCTTCGTCTTGTCGTCCACGATTTTCCCGTTTTCGAGATTCGCCGCAACCGACTTGTCGGCGTCGAGGGCGCGTTTTGCAATCTGCTCGCTCACCCATTTGACGAGCCGCTTGTAGGGCGAGAAGAACGCCTGCGCGATGCCGATTGGGTTGTCCACGATTTTCACGACGGTCGCGTCCCAGTCGCGCCCCGCACGGTCGTAGAAAATTCCGTTTTTGCCCACGATGAGGTCGTCGGAATCGCCCGCTGTGACGACCGCCACAATGTTCATATCCGCCTCGCCCTTGCGTTTGCAGACGCAGTAGAGCAGGTAGCCGTAGGAGAGCGACGCCATCGCCGAATGTTTTACGACGTCCTCGACTTTTATGCACAAAGAGCACATGCGCCCGTCGATGTAGAGCTGTCCGAACTGGAAAATTGCCTCAGCCTTGTCTTTGTAGAACGACTGGAAGCTCACGAAATTGCGCAGCAGCGGGCACAGGCTTTTGTTGAGCCGCACGAGCTTTTCGACCTTTTCGATTTCGGCGACTTCCGCCGCAACCGAAGCCTCGGAAACGAAAGCGTCGGCGAAGCGCGTTTTTGCGTCGCCCGCGAGGATTTCGCGCAGGCGCGAGCCGCCGATTTTTTCGGCGTCGGTCGCGGGCTTTGCCGCGCGCCACGCGGCATACGGGGCGAAAGTATCGGCGATTTTCTTCCAGTCCGCCTTCGAGATTTTCGTCGAAGCGCAGACGGGCTTGGCGACGAGTTCGGCGAACGCCGCAAGCGGCGCGCGCCACGCGGGGTTGACGTCGCCCGAAAGGTCGAGAGTGCCGTCGGCGGAAACGAGAGCCGCGGGCAGGTTTTTGAGGGAGGCGTCGCACGGGCCGACTTCCTCCGACAGAATTTCGGCGAAACGCGCGGCGGTTGCGTTGACCGACGCGGAGGCGTCGGGGGCGAAGCGGAGGACGTCAACCCTCACGAAAAAGTCGTCGATTTTTTCCTTCACGGCGGAATACGCGGCGAAGGCGTCCGCCGTCGATTCCCCAAGCGGCGAAACCGCCGAATCGGCGTTGAACGCGTCGAGCCACGCCGTGTACGCGGCGGCGTCGGCGAAGAACTTTTCGACGTCGGCGGCGTCGATGCCGTCCTTTCCCGAACGGTCGGTCTTGGGAGTGGAGACCGAAAGAATGTCGGCGAAAACGGGTTTGAGGACGTCGTCGCACGAAAGTTCGGTTATGATTCCGTCGGCGTTGAACGCGCCCGCCGCGAAAATCTTTGCGGTGTCGGCGAAGTCGGAGACGGAAATTTTGCCGTCGCCCGCCTTGCCGAGATTTGCAAGAACCGTTTTCGCGGAGGAAAGCAGCGTTTTGCCCTCGCTTGTTTCGGTGTTTATTTGCGAAAGTTCGAGGGTGTCGGACTCTTCGAAAAGTCTTGAAACGTCGGAGAGCGAGTCGCACGTCCATTCGGCGGCGGAAACGATGTCGCCGTAGCGAAGCCGCCCGTCGGCGTCGGCGTCGAGCATGGAAAGCAGCTTCGAGTCGAACATCAAGCCCGACGTGGGGCATGCGAGCGCAGACCACAGCTTTTTGTCGAGTTTGCCGAGATTTTTGATGTCGTCGGCGGTGTTTATGGCGGCCTGATATGCGCCGCCCGCTTTAAAAAAGTTCCAACGGTGTCCGATTTCTTTTTTCATAATGTCGCCCCTTAAAATAATCTTTGCCGCGCCTGTATGTCAACTGCTTATTGCGAAGCCGACCGGGCGCGGAAAAACTCCGCCGCGCGGAGCGGAGTTTCGGAGCGCGTCGAAAATCAATGCTCCCTCAGGTATTTCAAATTCTTTTCGATAATCGGGAAAGAATCCCTGTATGTGCCGTCCTCTATCACGAAAAATCCGTCGAAGCCCTGCGAGTCAACCTCTTTCAGAATCGCCTCCATGTCGAGAACGCCCTCGCCGTAGACTGCGCAACCGCTTTTGAGGTCGCCGAATTTCTGCTGGTCTTTGAGGTGTATTTCGATGAGCTTGCCGCGCACGCTCTTGAAACCGCCCACGACATCAAGCCCCGATCGCGACCACGCGCCGTTGTCGGCGCAAATGCCCACGTTTTTGTAGTCTTTGAGGATAGTCATCAGGAACGCGGGGTCGAAGTGGCGGTAGGCGGGGTTGTCGGGTTTGCGCTCGTGCGAATGCAATGCCATTTGCAGTCCGTACTCGGCGCAGATTTTGTTCCAAATCGGAATGGTGTCCTCCATAGCCTCGGTGACGACGGTCTTTGCGCCCATTTCAGCCGCGAACTCGCAAACCTTGCGGATATCGGCTTCGGTCTTGCCGCCCACGCAACCGTACGAAACCATCTGAATGCCGTTGTCGGCGAGAAGCTTTTTTGCGAACGCCTTTTGCTCGGCGGTCATGTTGTGGCCGAATTTTGCGTCGGGCAGTTTGTCGGAAAGAGACTGGCCGGGGTAGCATTCAACATACTTCACGCCCATCTTCGCCAATCGTTCGACGGAATAGTCGAATTTGTGGAAGTGCGTAGACCACATCTGAACCGCAATCTTGCGCGGCCGTTTTGTTTCGTCCGACATGCACGAGCAAAGCGCGAAAACCGCCGAAACCGCCGTCAATACAAAGAGTAATTTTTGCATGGTAGCAGTCTACAAAACCGGCGCGGGGAATCAAGGCCAAACGTCGCGAACGGCGGAAAAGTCAAAATAGTGAAAAGACGCGGCAACAGAGCACAAAAAAGGCGCGGAATCAACCGCGCCCGAAATTTCGAAAGCCGAAGCGAAAGGATTTTTAGTGCGAGCGCAAGTACTCCACGCACTCTTTGACTTCCGCGAGGTTGTTCGCAAAATTGTCCTCGTACTCAATCATGAAATAGCCGTCGTATTTCTGGCGGTCGAGTTCAGCCAAGAGCGCGGGCAGGTCGAGAACGCCCTTGCCGTATGGAACGGTCTTCGCTTTGAGGTCGTCGAACTTGCTCATGTCCTTGAAGTGGAGCATTGCTATTTTCCCCTCCAAAATCTTGTACGCCGCGACGCCCTGAATGCCCGAACGCGCGTAGTGCCCGTTGTCGGGGCATGCATAGACGTTTTTATAGCCGCCGATTGCCGCGCGGGTGATGTTCGGGTTGAAGTAGGAGTTGCGCTTTACGATGTCGGAAGCGTGGTTGTGGAGAGCCATTTTCAGACCGTACTGCTGGCAGTATTTGTCCCATAGCCCGATTGTGCTGCCGACGGATTCCGTCAGAATCAGCGGAATGTCGAACTCTTTTGCGAATTCGCACATTTCCTTGATTTTCGCCTCTTCCGTGGGAGTGCGCACGCCGAAGCTTGCGATTTTTATGCCGTTGTCGGCGAGAAGCTTTTTGAGATACGCCTTCTGCTCGGCATTCATCTCGGGGCCCGTCTTGACCTTCGGGAATTTTGCGCTGAGCGCGGTGCTCGAAAGCCCGATTGCGTCCACCCCCATGTCTTTGAGAAGCGGAATAACCTCGTCGAGATTGCGCTTGTAGAACGTGAACATTGCCACGCCCACTTTGCGTTGCGGTTTTGTTTCCCCCTGCTTGCTCGGGCAGCACCCGAACATAAACAGAGCAGCCATCATGTATATCAATACTCTCTTCATACGATTGAAATATTGAACCACCCCAGCCTAAAAAATCAAGCCTAAAGCAGGCTGCAGCCTGCACGGCGTCGGAACTTCGTTCCTTTCTGTGATAATGCGGCGCGGGTATACCCGCGCCTTTCCCCGTTTAGTCCGTATTGGCTTCGCCAATTACTGGCGTTGGGATTATTTTATGTTGGGAAGAAACGAATTAAAATAGACGCGCTTTGCGCGGATAAATAAAAAACGGAAAACCTAAAACAAAGGTTCTCCGCTAACTCATTAACTAAACTTTTATCCCAGTGCACCCTAAAAAACTTCGTGCGCCAGCACTCACTTATTAGGCGCGTCAAAATGCTTTCATAAGGGTGGCTTTGCGCGCGGCACAGGGCGCGTAGCATACTTGACGTATGTAAGCGGTCTGGGACGCGCGTGAAACGCCCTTAGGGAAGTATTTTCACGCGCCGTCTCGCGCCGTATCTTAATGGTTGCGCAGATAGTTCAGACACTCCTTGACTTCCGCCAAGTTGTCTTCGAACTTTGTTTCGTACTCAATGATAAAGAAGCCCTTGTATCCCTGTCTGTCGAGCTCGGCGAGCATGCCCTTTGTGTCGAGAACGCCCTTGCCGTAGACGGCGGGTTTGTTCTTTGCGCAGATTTCGGACAAATCCTTGAAGTGGACAGACGAGATTTTACCTTCGTAGGTTTTGAGGGCGTCAATCGGGTTTATGCCCGCGCGCGCCATGTGCCCGACGTCGGGGTTCATCTTGACGAATTCATAGTCTTTCACGAGCGGGAAAATATACGCGGGGTTCCAATATTTGTTCGGGCCGTTGTGGTTGTGGATGCCCATTGTCACGCCGTACTTTTTGCCGACCTTTTCCCAAACGGGGAAAAGACCTACGGGGCATTCGGTTAAAACGCGGTCGCAACCGAATTCCTTTACAAACTTGCAGAGGTCTTCGATTTCCTTTTCGTTGTTGGCGTACGCCACGCCGAAGCTTACGAGTTTGAGGTTCGCGTCTTTGAAGAGCTTTTTCATGAACGCCTTTTGCTCTTCGGTCATGTACTGGTTTGTGAGCACTCCGGGGAATTTGTCGCTGAGGCGCTGCTTGGGGTAGCACTCGACGCCGTCGAGACCCAAGTCTTTGACTTTATTGACGGCTTCCTCCAAGGTGAACTTGTTGAAAGTGTACATCTGCACCGCGACGTTGCGGTGTTTGGGTTGTTGTTCGGTTTTTTCGGACGACGCGCAGCCGAAAAGCAGCGTCGCCATTGAGAGTAAAGCGATAATTTTTTTCATACGGGTAGAAAAAATGGCGTCGGGACGCAACTCTTGCAAGGCAATTTTGTCGAAACTGAAAAAAATGCTTCACAAAACTGGAAAAAATCGAAAGATTGGAATCCACTTTTAGCAATCCATATAACAACAAAAAAAGGCACAATGATGGACAGAAGACAATTCGCAAAGACGGCACTCGCGGCGGCGGCAACGGCAACATTCGCAAAGGGGGCGTTCGCGGCGGCGGACCCGAAGTCGATAGCATCGTCGACCGCGCCCTACAAATGCAAATTCTCGCCGAACCTCGGGCACTGCAAGGCGTCCACACAGGGGCTTTCGGAAGTCGACAAAATCAAGTTCTTCTACGACTGCGGCTTCCGCGGGCTCGAAGACAACGGCATGCCCAACCGCAAGGTCGAAATTCAGGAGGCGATGGCGAAGCAGATGTCGAAGCTCGGCATGGAAATGGGCGTATTCGTCGCGCACGCCGAATGGAAAAACGCGTCGATGACGGGCAACAGGCTCGACCTTAGCAAACGCATTGTAGACAAAAAGGCATGCCGCGCCTACTGGAAGGAAAAAATGGAAAAGGCTGTGGAAGTCGGCAAGCGCGTCAACGCGAAATGGTGCACGGTTGTCCCCGGACTCGAAGACCCGATGGTCGAACCCGAATACCAGTTTGCGAACGTCGTCGAACACCTCAAATGGTGCGCGGAAATCGTGGAAAAGGCGGGGCTGATTATCGTGCTTGAACCCCTCAACATCAAGAACCACCCCAGCCTCTGGCTCAAACGCATTCCGCAGGCGTACGCGCTCTGCAAGGCGGTCGGCAGCCCGAACGTCAAGATTCTCGACGACCTCTACCACCAGCAGATTACCGAGGGCAACCTCATCATGAACATCGACGCCGCGTGGGACGAAATTGCATACTTCCAGCTCGGCGACGTTCCGGGACGCAAAGAACCGCTCACGGGCGAAATCAACTTCAAAAACGTATTCCAGCACATTTGGAACAAGGGCTACCGCGGAATCATCGGCATGGAACACGGACAGAGCGACAGAACCGCCGCGGGCGACAAGAAACTGCTCGACGCCTACCGCGCAGTGGACGTCGCATAGGCGGCGATTCCAAGCAGGCGTTTTCATGGGCGGACTTCCCCGTTGCGGGAAGCCGCCTTTTTTTTCCGCGCAACCGCCCCGCCCGCCGCACAATTTTGAGCAATAAACAAAAATTCGCTTGAAGTCGGCGCGCCATTTTTTTACATGTTTATATTTCAACAAAGAACGCGCGGAACGCCCGCCGTTCGGGAAAACACTGTTATCAACTGCTATCTATTATGAGAAAGAAACTACCGACACTCGCGGCGGCGTTGCTCTTCGCCGCCCTGCCCGCGCTGGGCAACATGGAAACGGTTTTCGAGGAAGACTTCGAAAATCCCGAAACGAGCAAATTCGCGGAAGTCGCAAAATTCGAGCCTGAAATCGCCACGGAAGTCGCGGGCAGCAAGGCGATATCGGGCAACGGCTCGATGATGTTCGACACGCGCGGCAAAAACTGGGGCTGGAAATCTATATGCACCATTCCGCTGAACAAGGAGGGAATTTACAGACTCTCGCTAACATGCAAACTGCTCGAAACCGAAAATAACAAACACGTGGCAGTCGCAGTCGCCATGCGCGAAATCAAGAACGGGGAAAAGACGCGCATCTCCGCCCGCTGGATTCAGAAAGACAACAAAAAGGACCATAAAAAAGCGCAGAGAATAGAAGTCGCCGGCAGGCTTCCGACAAATTCGGGCGAATTCGACATCGTCGCCGAGCGCGGAATTAAAATCGAAATCGACGACATCAAAATCGAAAAATTCACCGCCGACCCCAAGGGCGCGTGGATGTTCGACAACGACGCGTTCATCGGCATGACATTCACGCCCGCCAACCCCGAATTCCACAACTTCAAGGAGAAATTCCTGAACTACTCGAAGGAGGAGTTCTTCCCGTTCATCGACAAGTACGGACAATTCAAACACAAAGACTGGATTGACAAAATCACCTGCGACGAAGACTTCGCAAAACGCATGGAGGCGGAAAAGAAGTTCTACAAGAAAATCGGGAAAATCCCCAACCGCGACCAGTTCTGCGGGCTCGTTCGGGAAGACCAAAAATACGAGGCTACGGGGCACTTCCGCGTGCAGAAAATCGACGGCAAATGGTGGTTTATCGACCCCGAGGGCAACCTGTTCTGGTCGTTCGGCATAACCTGCGTCGGCAACCTCGACCTCACGCCGATTACCGACCGCGAATCGTACTTCGAAGACGTCTCCGACAAACGCTTCATGAAAAAATCGAACTGGGGACTGCACTACTATAAAGACAAAGTTTACGACTCCTACGGATTCCTCGAACGCAACCTCGTGGCGAAATACGGCGACAAATACAGGGAAGTTTACGGAGACGTCTCCGACGAGCGCATGCGCATGTGGGGCTTCACAACCTACGGGTGCTGGTCGCAACCCTACATCATAAGCAGGGGCAACTTCCCGTTCACGGCGATTGCGACGTCGGGCAAGGCGGAAAGCTTCAAGACCGACGTAAAAATACACGCATATTGGCGCGACTTCCCCGACTTCTTTACGCCCAATTTCGAGGAAAACACCTTCAAACGCGTAGCGCAGCTTTCCAAACTCATAAACATGCCCGCATGCGTCGGCGTGTTCGTGGACAACGAACTTCCGTGGCAGTTCAAGCCGCTGACGACAATCAGGGCGCTGCTCGGCTGCCCCGCGACACAGTATTCGAAAATCGAATTCCGCAAGGATTTGGAGGCTAAATACGGCACAATCGAAAAACTCAACGAAGCGTGGAACGCAAGGTACGCAAGCTGGGACGACTTCCTCGCCAAGCGCGACTTCTTCCCGAGAACAAAGGCGGGCGAAACCGACATGCTCGCATTCGAGGAGAAAATCTACGTCCGCTACTTCAAGACCTGCCGCGACGCAGTAAAGGCGGCGGCTCCGAATACACTGTATCTCGGCTGCCGCTTCGCGTGGAGAAATACGCTTGTAGAGAAGGTCGCCTCGCGCTACTGCGACGTCATCAGCTACAATGTATACTCCGACAACATTACAGCATTCTCGCCCGTGAAGGGCTGCGAAGACAAACCGTCGCTCATCGGCGAATTCCACTTCGGGAACACCGACAAGGGCGTGTACGGCGGCGGGCTCAATCCGCGCGTGACGGTCGAAGCCCGCAAAAAGGCGTTCGAAAACTACGCAATCAGCGCATTCGAAAACCCGAATGTCGTGGGAGCGCACTGGTTCCAATGGTTCGACCTTTGCACGGCGGGACGCTTCAACGCAGCAAACTACGCAATCGGCTTCGTGGACATCTGCGACACGCCCGACTACGTGATAGTGAAAGCCGCCCGCAAGCTCTCGCAAAAGATGTATAAACTAAGGCTCAAAGGCGGACAAAGCACAACCCAGAGCGTGGAATCGACAAAAGCCGTCATCGACCTCGACGAAAAATAACATACAAACCCGCCATGCAGAAACGTCCGGAAAAAACTTCCGGACGTTTTTTTGCGCGCCGATTAGGCTCGAAGCGAATGGAGCTGCGAACGCCGCATTTGCAATCGTCCGGCATTTTTTATAATATAATGGATAATTGCGTTAAGCATAAAAGCAAAATTCCATTATGCTTGCCAGATTCCTTTCGGGCATTAATATTTATCGGACTAAAAAAGAGGATTTTGCATGGAAAAAATTTTTCTGTTTTGCGCCTGCGCGCTTTTATTCGCCCAGATTTCAAACGCCGCGGAGGACGCAAAGGCCGTTCTTCAAGCCGACCCCGCAAGCGGGCTTTGGAAAAAAGCCGACATTGGCATTATAAAAGTCCAAAAGGGCACAGCCTTGTGGTTCGGAATACCGGAATCGGAATGTCCCGCCGGCAAATTCGGCAGGGCTGTTGTAGGCAAAGACGGAAATCTCGTTTTTGAAAAGCGCCCCGACGTTCCGCTTAGATTTTTAGGCTTCAACTGTCTCACGCACGGAATTTTTGTCAAAGGCGATTTGGAGAAAACGCGCCGGCGCATAAAGGAGAAAGTGGAGATGATTCGCGCGCAAGGCTACAATGCGGTTACATATTGGCCGGAAACTTTCTCCCGGGAAAAAGGCGCGGAAAATGTCCTGCTTGAATACGAAGACGCGACGGACTATCTTCTTGCCGAACTGAAAAAAAACGGTATATACATTCAATTTAGGCTTGCCCGTCCCAATATGGGGCAACCCGAATATGCTTGGGAAACCCGCGACGACGCAAAATTCCGCTGCATTATGCTGGAACCCAAAATGCTCGAAATCTGGCGAAAATTCGCCACCCGCCATTTAACAAGAATAAACCCCTACACCGGCACTTGTCTGGCGGAAGACCCAATGGTCATTTCCGTAAATTTTTTCGGAGAGATGAATTCGGGCTACGAACGTTTGATGTCGCAAGTCCCCTATCTCGCGCCGTTGGCGGAACGCGAATGGAGAAAATGGCTGGCGGATAAATACGGGACGATTGAAAAGCTTAACGACGCATGGAAGCTTCCCAAGCCTCTGCAAAGCTTCGGGGACGTTTCAATGAAGCATTACATGAAGCGCAAGCGCCCCGTCGCGGACTGGTTTCTTTTTATATCGTGGAAACATACGCAGTTTAATAAATTCTGCCGGAAAGTAATAGCCGACGCAAATTACAAGGGACTTGTGTTCGAGGGCGACGGAAGCCTCCATATGACCGATTCCCTGGCGAGGGCGCAGGACTCCGACATTTGCGCGCTCGACAGATATTATTGCCATCCGAGAGGCGGATTCGGAACGGTCGGCTGCAAGGTTTTCCAGACAAGCGCAATCGGGGACGCCGCCGCCTATTGGCGTTCCACGGCTTCCGTGAAAATAAACAACCGCCCCATGATTATAATGGAATACAACCATTGCCATTGGAACAAATACAAGCATGAATCGGGATTGCTGTTCCCCGCCTATTCGGCATTGCAGGGCTATGCGCAGCTGTTTGTGCACGACACCGCCGTCGCATACGGGGTCGGCCGCCTTGGGGCGTTCTCCGTTTCCTCCTCTCCGGTCATGAGAGCGAACGAAGTTCTGTCGGCGTTTTTGTTTTTACGCGGGGACGTTGCGCGCTCGCCGCATCGGGTCGATTTGGTGTTCCCGAAAGATTATATGGAAAAATCTACCGAGTCTTGGCTTGCCGCAAGCGGAGAGCAGACTAAAATAGCCCTAATGACGGGTTTTGCCACGGCGTTCCCGGATTATCCGCGTCCCGACGCGCTCAAAAACGTATCCCCGAAACCCGCCGATATTTCAGTCGTGCCCGAGGGAGGCGAAGAGATTATAGCGGAAGGTTGGTTTAACGAAACAAAAATGGAAAAAGCGTTGAAGTTCGACTTGCAGGAGTTTGTCGAAAAAATGAAGGCTAAAAACGTTTTGCCGAGAGAAAACCGCTCCAATCCGAAAGAGGGGGTTTTTGAAAGCGACACTTCGCAAATTCTGATGAAGACGAAGGAAAAATTTTTAAGCGTTACCACTCCGCGCACAGTAGGAGCGGCGATGAAGGCGGGCGGGCGCGCCGATTTGGGAGCCATGAGGGTGGAAAGCACGGACGTCGATTCCGTCGTTGCGCTATGTTCCGTCGACGGGAAGCCCCTTGAACAAAGCTCGCGCATGCTTCTTATATTCTCGACCGACAACGCAAACACCGGCGAAATGTTCACACCCGACGGGATAACGCTTTTGAAAGCGGGAACGCTCCCGATCCTAATGCGTGTGGGGAAATTGTCGATTGAACTTTCGCTTGCCGGCGGAAAAGATTTCGAAATATATCCGCTTCATTCAAACGGCGCGCGCCGTGCTCCGCTGAAAATGAGAAAAAACGGGAATAAATGGTCGGCGAATATCGATACTTCCCTTTTGCCCGACGGCGTAACGCCGTTCTTTGAAATCGCCGCTAAATAGGGCAGGATAAAAAGCGGGGCGGTTCGCCGCAAATTCAGCCGCGCGGGGCGGCGGCAAGCGTACAAGCGCCGCTTGGGTCTCGAAATTCAATGCGGGACGATAAAGGCGGATTCGGGAAACAAATTGCATTTTCATTCCATTCGCCGCCAGCCCGACGTATTTGATCCGCATGGCGACATTTGGCTGCGAAGAAAACCGCCCGATTTTTTCCTCAAACCGTCCGCGCGGATACAGTTCGTGTGAAATTTAAACGCGGAGAGAGAGGGATTCGAACCCCCGGACCCTTGCGAGTCAACGGTTTTCAAGACCGCCGCGATCGACCACTCTGCCACCTCTCCTTGAAATTTTCTCTGCGGCTCATTTTACCGCCCCGCGCTTGAACTCAAAACACATCTATCTTTGCGGGTTATTTATGGGCCCGGTGGGGATTGAACCCACGACCAAGCGATTATGAGTCGCCTGCTCTGACCGCTGAGCTACAGGCCCTTATATAAAGTCTTAATTTATCGCATTTCATGCGTCCGCTTGCAAGCTATTTTTTCATAAAAAATCGAACGGCGCAAAAAAAATGCGCGGGGCTTTTCCCGCGCGTTTTTCGGTTGCGATTAAAAATTAATCGAGTTTCGAAAGTTCCATTTCCGCCATTCTGCCGAAGTAGCCCGCTCCCTTATTGTCGAGCGCGGTTTTGAATGCCGTTTTCGCTTCCGCGGTTTTCCCCGCCTTTGCGTAGTACAGCCCCAGCAGATAGTTTGCCTGTGCCGAGTACACTGCGTCGAGCGACTTATCCGCCGCGACTTTTGCGAAAGCTTCGATTCCCTTTGACGCGTCCTGCGCCCCCGCGCTTGCAGCCGCCCCGATGAGCGCGCGGCCTTCGAGCACCGTCTTTTTCAGGTCTTTGCCCGCGTTTTCGTATGCCGTTTGGGCTTCGGCGAATTTGCCGTCGGCGAAGAGTTTATCGGCGTTTTGGAGCAACGCCACGCCCGCGAGTTTCTTGCCCGAATTCTGTTCGGCGAATTTTGCGAGTTCGTCCGCCGACTGCGCCGACGCGTATGCGTTTGCGAGTTCCGCCTTTGCGTTTGCCGCGTAAATCTTATAGCCCTGCACGCCGATGATGATTGCGAATGCCGCCGCTATCGACGTGATGATGAAATTCTTGTTGCGTTTCCAATAGAGCCACACCCTGTCTTCGAATTCGACGCCTTCGAGGTCTTCGTCGAGCACGACCGTTTTGCGTTCGTCCGCCGAGGAAACCGCGCCGTCGGCGAGAATTTCGACGTCTGCAACGGTGGGTTTGTTTTTCGAAGCGTGCGGGCCTTTTCTGAAATTGTTTTCGCTCATATGTCGGAAAAAAATTGATTACTTAAACTACGAGTACACCACAATTTTGGCTTGTAATCAAGCAGAAAAACCGCATAAATTTCCAAAAACACCGCAATCGATTGTGTACGTTTTAGCGCGGAACGGCGAATATGTTTCGGCGTTCCGCGCATACGGGCGAATCGCGGCGGTCGAAAAACATTTAAACTCATATACAATGAAAAAACTGCTAATATCATCACTACTGTTCGTATCCGCAACGCTGTTTGCGGCAAACTCCTATTTTGTAGGCTCGTGCGACAAGGGCGCGCTCAGCTACAAACCGGGCGAAACAATGAAGTTCTCGCTCAATATCCAGAACGACAAGGGCGAAATCGTCGAGGGGCAGAAGGTCAAGTGGACGCGACGCGGCGACGACGGCAAGACCTTTTCGGGCGAAGCGGTTTCGGGCAAAGATCCCATCGTAATCGAAACGTCGATTTCGACCCCTGGGTTTGTCAGAATCACCGCGACTCCCGTTGACGAAAACGGCAAAAAGGTTAAGAACATCGACGTCTTCGACGGCGGCGCGTGCGCGGCTTTCGGAAGAATCGTCCAGAAGACTCCCGAACCCGCCGACTTCGACGCGTTCTGGCAGAGGCAGCTCGACGCCCTCAAAAAAGTCCCGATGAACTGCGACAGAAAGGAAGTTGCGGGCAAAAAAGGCTTCAAGACCTACGTTCTTACAATCGACTGCGTTGGCAAGCCCGCCAAGGCGTACTTGACGATTCCCGAAAACGCCAAGGCGAAGTCGCTTCCGCTTTGGGTGAACGTCTACGGCTACGGCGTGAGCAGAATCAACCCCCCGTACAGTGACGGCCACATTATGCTTTCGGTGGCGCGCCACAGCTACGAGCTTGGGCAAAGCGGCGAATACTACAAGCAGCAAAAGGTAAAGCTTGCCCGCTTCGGACTTAACGCCGAAAACGACCCCGAAAACAACTACTTCAAATTCATGATTCTCCGCGACCTCCGCGCAATCGAATACGCCAAGACCCTCCCCGAATGGAACGGCAAAGACATCACGGTTTCCGGCGGAAGCATGGGCGGTTTCCAGTCGATTTTCGTTGCGGCTCTCGACAAGGACATCACGCTTTGCAAACCCACGATTCCGTGGATGTGCAACCTCAATGCCGAAAACGAAGGCCGCCAGAAGTCGCTTTTCAAGCCCGCGTACACGCCCGCGGTGCTCTATTTCGACAGCACGAACGCCATCAAGCGCGTGAAGTGCCCCGTGGAAATCCTCGCATACCTCGGCGACTACGTTTGCCCGCCCACGGGAATCGCCGTTCTCTACAACAACGCGAACCCCAACACGAAGATTGTCTTCAAGCAAAACGGCACGCACAGCTACCGCTCGCCCTGGAAGAAAAATCCGACGTCCGTAAGGAAAAAGTAGGGCGAAAAGCCCTCCGATACGCGGGCTTCAACGCAAATCGGCTTCCGAAAAAATCCCGCAAAATTTTGCGGGATTTTTTTTGCGTCTAAAACACGGGGTGGAGGGGCTTGTCGGCGAAATAAATCAGAAGCACCAAGCCCGCAATCATCACGGCTGTCGGAATCATTTTGGGTCGGGTTCCGACGCCAGAAGCGGAATTCAGCAGAATCGTCCAAAGGGGCGTTGTGAGGGCTACCGCCGAGACGTACGCGGGGTTGGGCGAATAGAGGGCCGAGACGTTCCCGCAGAAAATCGTCGCCGCGCTTGCAATCGCCATCATCGCGCCCGCAAAAAGCGTCCTCTTGGAAACTCCGCGCGTCGCCTCCCTCATGCCGCCGCGCAGAAAAGCGTAAATCGAAAGGTTGGCGACGCCGCTGAAAAATATGGAGCACACGCAATAGTAGGTCATTGCGGACATAAATTCGGCGTCGGTCATGATTTCCTTTCGGATAATCATCATCGCAGCCAAGACGACGACCGCGGGCAGCATGTACGAAAATTCCCCGCGGGCGAAAATGCGTTTCGCCGAAAGGAAGAATCCGCCGCAGACAAGCGCGAGCGAAAGCCATATGCCCGCAAAAGTCGCGGGAGACTCCGCAAGGGCGACGAACCTGCGCGGGAAGACAATCCACCAAAGCACAAGCCCGAAGCCTATCGAGAGCACGTTTATAAGCGATGTCGAATTCGCCCCGTACCGCGCCGACGCCCCGTAGAGACGCGCGTTGTAGAACGTCGAGACAAGCCCCTCGGCGGCAATCAGGAGCCAGAAGACGCCGTTTTTGGGAACGGGCGCAAAAAACAGCGCGGGCAAAAACAGCAGCGCAACGCCTATCCCGCGCATGCCCGACATCAGCCGTCCGTCCACCTTATACCGCTGGTTTATGAGCATTGTTATTGCGTTCAAGAACGCGAAAGCAAGACCTGCGGCAAACCAAATCATTTTCGGCGTATCGGACAATATCCGAAAAAATAAAATCGGCGGAAGACTCCGCGGCCGCCGCCGAAAAAACAATGCGCCCGCCCCCCGACGCCTACAAATTAAGCCCGAATTGAAGACCGAGCACAACGGCGTCGCCGTATTTTCCGCCGCCCGTGTTCAACACGTACTGCACGTTGGGCTGGACAAACGAAAACTTGTTTATCTGGAATTTGTAGTTCAGCTCGAAAACCGCCTCGTAAGAGCCGCGAATGTCGCCCGTGTACTTGTCGGAAAACTTGCCGTATGCGACGCCGAAGCAGAGGACGTCGTCCGCGCGCGACTCGAACGGCGCGTTGAAGAGCACGCCGCCGTTGACGAAAATCGGCATGTCGGCAAGGTTTTCGTAGGGGTCGTACTGGAACGCGCCCCAGAGAATCAGCCCGCGGAGGTCGCGCCATTTGTCCTCATCGCGCACGATGTAGTAGGGTTCGTCCGCCTTGACGGGCCCCATGTTGTACACCATGTAGTCCGCCTGCACGTATACCGAACAGTTGAAGTACGAAAATTTCGAGGGGTTGTCTATGTGCGGAGCGTTGTACCACGACGCTATCACGCCAGCCGAAATGTTCGCGGGCGACTTTCCGCTGCCGTCGTGGTTGAAGTCGCGCCCTATTTCGAAATTCGCGTTGACTCCGCCGCCGTTGAACGACCAGTCAAGCCCGTGCATGTCGTCCTGCCTTGCGGTGTTGATTTTGTAGACGCCCGACTTTGCGTACGCGCCGTTTTTGTGTTCAACCTGCACATACGCCGCCCACGTCGAACCGGGGTAGGCGGAAAGTTTTGTCTGCTTGAACGCGCCCACGGGGTTGCCGTCGAAAGCGTTGTTTTGGTAGAGCCAGTAGATGGGCTTCGACATGAAGTTGTCGCCCGCGGCGAAGCGGCCGAGCTTGAATGTCAGGTGCCAGTCGGAGAGGAAATCCCTGTTGTAGGCGGCGAAGAGCGACTGCAAGTTCAGCGTCTGCGAACCGTAGTTTTGCTGTACGTTGAACGCATTGCCGATTCTGTTTTTTGTAATGCTGTCTCCGAAACGCCACGCCCACGCGTTGCCGATTGTCCAGCCGCCGAGAGACTCTACGCCCGTGAGCTTGCGCAGGTCTATGCCCAAGCCGAGATTCACCGAGCTTGTGTTGCTCGCCCCGCGCGACATTCCCCCCGACACGTTCGAGGCGAAGTTGCCCAAATACGCGGCGGTCGGAACAATCCCGTTGTTTTCGGCGTAGCGTCGCGCGCCGTACATGTTGGCCAGCGCGTGGGGCGCGTAGAACCACTCCTGAAACGTCAGCTCGTGGAAGTGCCCGCCGCCGAGCGGTTCGTCGTAGTATTCCGACCCCGCCTGAACGGGGGCGTCGGTGCGCCCGTCGAAATTTTTGACTCCGAAATATTGTTTCGGTCCGGCAAAAGAACCGCATGCCGCCGCGACTGCCGCGAACGCCGCCAAGATTTTCCGTTTTTCCATGAAGTGTCCGTTCTGTTTGGGTTATCGAAAAAATTATCGGAAAATGACGCCGCGCCGTAAATCACGCCTTGCGGATTGTGGCGATGGTGATTGCGGGTGTGCACATGAAGCGCACGGGTATGCGGCTTGTGCCCAAGCCGCGCGTTGTGTACGACGTTTTTCCGTCCTTTCGGTAAAGCCCCTCGACCGCGCCGCGCTCGAACTTTACGTTCTTTGCTGGGCGTATTCCGCGCGGCAGGCGCACCTGCCCGCCGTGCGTGTGCCCCGACAGCATAAAGCTCGCTGCGGGCGGAATTTCCCTGAAAACGTCGGGCGTGTGCGACATGAACACGACGGGCGCGTCTTTGGGAATTCCCGCAAAGGTCGGGCGGTAGAAATAGTTTTGGGTTATTGCGTCGGCGATTCCCGCAAGGTGGAAGTTCCCCTTGGGCGTCTTGATTTCGAGATTCGAGTTTTCGATAACGGGAATGCCCGCGTCGGCCAGCATTTTCCTGATTTTCTCCCTGCCGTAGTAGGAGTCGTGGTTGCCGAGGACGGAATAGACGCCGAGGGGGGCTTTCAGCCCGCTCAAATATTTCGAATATGTCGACATCGGCATTTTCGAGTAAAACGGGTGTCCGTTCACGAAGTCGCCCAAAAGCAAAATAATATCGGGCTTTGCGGCGTTCGTCCGCGCCACGATGCGCCTGAGCCGCCAGTTTTCGGCGGGGCCCGCGCCCGCGTGAATGTCGGAGAGCACGGCGATTTTCAGACCGTCGAGGTTTTTGTCCCACTTTGGGACTGCGATTTCGACGTTGTCGTAGTCGAGCATTATGTAGGGTTCGACGACTATCCCCCACACCCACAGCGACAGGAGACACAAAACCGTTGCCATTTTCAACGCGAACTTCATTTTACGCGCGCCATTATCTTTGCACTTTTTCATTTAGACAAGCAGAATATTCTTTTGTGTCCGAAGGCGGATTTTTGCGGAAATCGGCGATTCGCGAATTTTTTTCTTGCGCATTTTCGCCAAAATGTATGTGTTGTTTTACTTCAAATCAGGAGAGGTGGCGGAGTGGCCGATCGCGCTGGTTTGCTAAACCGGTGTAGGGATTTAAACCCCTACCGTGAGTTCGAATCTCATCCTCTCCGTGATTTGAATTATTTTTGGGCGGACGTTTCGGCGTCCGTCTTTTTTTTTGTCCCCGAAAGGCGGCGGGCGGCGGATTTCGGGAGGGCTACAAAAGAAGCTCGAAATCCTCGACGTCGAGCATGCGCCCGAATTTTTCGCCCACACTGCGGAAGTGCGAGACTTTCACAAAGCCCAGCTTTTCGTGAAGCCTTACGCTCGGCGCGTTCCCTGCGGTTATGCACGCAACGAGCGCGCGGACTCCCCTGCGGCGGCACTCCTCCACAAGGGCGCGGACAAGAGCCTCGCCAATTCCCCGCCCGACGGAGTCGGGGGCGACATACACGGTGGTTTCGAGGGTGCGGGCGTAGGCGGCTTTTTGCTTCCACGCGTGGGCGTGGCAGTAGCCCGCGACTTTCCCGCAGTCGTCGAAGACATAAAACGGGCAATGCGCCGAAATTTCGCGAATGCGCCCGGCGAAGTCGGGCGCGGACACAGGCTCGGTGTCGAACGTGGCGTCGCTTGCGGCAACGTAGCCGTTGTAGATTGCCGCAATCTGCGCGGCGTCGGAAATTTCGGCGGGTCTAATCATCGAAAGGGTATTTAGGACATCGGCGCGCGGCTTATCAACTTAAAATTTGCGCGGCGGAGCGCAAAATATAATTGCGTTTTCGGGGCGATTGGACGATATTTTTGCGGAATGTTAGAGATGCCGCAACATAAACCGATTACGGTGCTGCTGGTGGACGACCAGCCGATTATCGGCGAAGCCGTCCGCAGAATGCTTGCCAACCAACCCGATATCGACTTCCGCTTCTGCGGGAATCCGACGGAGGCGTTGAAAACCGCCGAAAGCGTATCGCCGACAGTCATTTTGCAAGACCTCGTAATGCCCGACGTGGACGGGCTGACCCTCGTAAAATTTTTCCGCGCAAACCCGAAAACGCGCGAAGTCCCTATCGTCGTGCTCTCGTCGAAAGAAGAGCCGGACACAAAATACCGCGCGTTCGAAAGCGGCGCGAACGACTACATGGTGAAATTCCCCGACAAGCTTGAAGTTGTTGCGCGAATCCGCTACCACTCCCGCGCGTACACCGCGCTCCTCGAAAGGAACGAGGCAATGCGCAAATTGCAGGAAAGCCAAAACGCCCTCAAAAAGGAGCTTGACGAAGCCGAACACTACGTCAAAAGCCTCCTGCCCGAAAAAATATCCGACGCCGAAATTTCGACCGACTGGTACTTCAAAAGCTCGACGTCGCTCGGCGGCGACTGCTTCGGATACGGAAAGCTTGACGGCGGCCGCTTCGCGGTCTACCTGCTCGACGTCTGCGGGCACGGCGTGGGAGCCGCGCTGCTGTCGGTCTCGGCAGTGAACGTGCTGCGCTCGCAGAGCCTTGCGGGCGTAGATTTTTCAAAGCCCGACCAAGTGCTCGCGGGGCTTAACGCAGCCTTCGACATGGACGGGCAGAACGGCATGTACTTCACCCTCTGGTACGGCGTCTACGACAGGCAAACCCGCAAACTCTCCTACGCTTCGGGCGGACACCCGCCCGCGATTCTCGTCGAAAACGGGCATTGGCAAAAGCTCATCACGGGCGGGCTTGTAATCGGCGGAATGCCCGACGCCAAATTCCCCTACGCGTGCGTAGACGTTCCGCGCGGGGCAAAGCTCTTCGTTTTCAGCGACGGCGTCTACGAAGTGGAATGCGCCGGCAAACACAGAATGATGACGGTCGACGAATTCGCCGACGAGCTTGCAAAACCCGCCCCGCAGGGGAAGTCCAAAGTCGAGGCGATGGCGGAATTTTCCCAAAACGCGCAAAAATGCGAACAGTTCGAGGACGACTTCTCTCTCTGCGAATTCGATTTCAAATAAGACATGAAAAAGACCTACGCCGCAAAATTCGACAGCCTCGACGAACTCTTCGCCGATGTCGATGCGTTCTGCGCCGAAAACCGCGTCGACGCGGCGTCGGCGTACGCGCTCAACCTCTGCCTCGACGAAATTTTCACGAACATAGTAAGCTACGGCTACAAAAACGACGGCTCGCAAAAAATAGAGGTCGAGCTTGCCGCAGGGGGCGGCTTTGCGGAGGCAGCCGTGCGCGACACCGCGCCCGCGTTCAACCCGATTTCCGACGCGCCCGCGCCCGACACAAGCTCCGACGCGGAATCGCGCGACGTCGGCGGGCTCGGAATTTTCTTCCTCAAAAAAAGCATGGACGCCGTTTCGTACTCGCGCAAAAACGGCGTAAACGAGCTTGTAATGAAAAGGAGGCTCGCCGCGCAATGAACCTGCTCGACGTAAAAAACCTCGAAATTTCGTTTTGCTCGCGCGGAATCCGCACGCTGGCGGTGAAGGGCGTAGACTTTTCGGTAGGCGAAAACGAGTCTGTGGCGATTGTCGGCGAGAGCGGGTCGGGCAAAACCGTCAGCGCAATGAGCCTTGCGCGTCTGCTTCCGCCGCCGCCCGCATGCGAAACGAGCGGCGAAATACTCTTCGCAGGCAAAAACATCGCAAATATGGGCGACGCCGAACTGAGGAAAATCCGCGGCCGCCGCATCGCGTACATTTTTCAGGAGCCGTCCACTTCGCTCAACCCCGTGTTCACCGTGGGCTTCCAAATTGCGGAGGCAATAAAGCTCCACTTCCCCGAAGAGAAAAACGTGAGGGAAAAAGTTGTGGAGTCCCTCGCGGAGGTCGGCATACGCGAACCCGAAAAACGCTACGACGCCTACCCCTACGAGCTTTCGGGCGGCATGCAGCAGCGCGTGATGATTGCGATGGCATTGGCGTGCAAACCGCAGCTGCTCGTCGCCGACGAGCCGACTACCGCCCTCGACGTCACAATCCAGAAACAGATTATAGACCTGCTCAAAAGCGTGCGGCAGAAGCGGAAAAATTCGCTGCTGCTTATCACGCACAACTTCGGGATAATCCCGCAGCTGTGCGAGCGCGTGATTGTGATGTTCCGCGGCGAAATCGTCGAGCGCGGCACTTGCGAGCAGGTTTTGCACAATCCCCAGCACCCCTACACGCGCGCGCTGATTAACTGCGTGCCAAGGCTCGGCAACCGCTCAAAGAAACTCGAACCGATTGACTATGACAAACTCTGAACCGCTGCTTAAAGTCGAAAACCTGACAGTCTCGTACACGCTCGGCGCGGGGCTTTTTGCGTCGTCGAAAGAGAAGTTCAACGCGGTCGACGGCGTGTCTTTCGAAATATCGAAGGGCGAAATCGTGGGGCTTGTCGGCGAAAGCGGCTCGGGCAAAACCACGACGGGGCGGGCAATCATACGCCTCGCGCCCGTTTCTGGCGGGAAAATTATCTATTGCGGAGAGGATATTTCCAAGCTTTCCGACCGCGCGTTCATGCCGTACAGAAAGAAAATACAGATGATTTTTCAGGACCCGTTCAACTCGCTCAACCCGCGAATGGACGTGTTCGAAATCGTGTCCGAACCCCTCGACATACACTTTCCGAAAATGTCGGCGGCGCGGAAACGCGCGCGCGTGGCGGAGCTGCTCGGCACCGTGGGGCTTGCGAAAGCCCACATGGACAGGTATCCGCACGAATTTTCGGGCGGGCAGCGACAGCGCATAGGCATAGCCCGCGCCCTCGCAGTCGAACCCGAATTCATCATCTGCGACGAACCCGTAAGCGCGCTCGACGTCTCCGTTCAGGCGCAAATCGTAAACCTGCTCGAACGCCTTGCGAAAGACCTGAACCTTACACTGCTTTTCGTGGCGCACGACATCGCCGTTGTGGAATATCTCTGCGACAGAATGATGGTGATGACGCGCGGAAAAATCGTGGAGCAGGGAAAGTCCGAAGAAGTCTGCGCCCGCCCGCAACACCCCTACACACAGCGGCTGATTGCCGCAGTTCCGAAGTTCTGAGATGCGTAAAGTGTCGGGAAAAATTTTCGCTCGCGGAATACGCGCGGCACTTGCGGCGGCGTTCGCCGCGTGTATTGCCGTGTCCGCAACGGGCTGCGGAAAGCGCGAAACGCCCGCCGAAACCGCCGCGCGAAACGGAATTTTGCTTGTGGGCAACGCAGCAGATCCAGCGTCGCTCGACCCGTCTCTCGCCACGGGAAGCTCCGAAATACGCATTTTGCGCGGGCTTTTCGAGGGGCTTGTCCGCGCCGACACTAAGACGCTCGAAGTTCGCCCCGCCGCGGCGAAATCGTGGACGGTCTCCGACGACGGGCTGACGTACCGCTTCAAAATAGACAAAAACGCGAAGTGGTCGGACGGCTCGCCCGTTTCCGCGCGGGACTTCGAATACGCGTGGAAGCGCGCGCTAAACCCCGCCCTCGGCGCGGAATACGCCTCAATGCTCCACGCAATAAAAAATGCGCGCCCGTACAATGCGGGGGAAATCGGCGACGCGTCGAAAGTGGGCGTCCGCGCCATTTCCGACTCCGAATTGGAGGTGGAGCTCGAACGCCCCGTGCCCTATTTCGAATCAATGCTCTACCACAGCGCGTTCTTCCCGCTCCCGCGCAAAACGCTCGAAAAATTCGGCGCAACCGACAGGCGCGACACCCGCTGGACGCGCCCCGAAAACATGGTCTGCAACGGGCCGTTCACGCTCGTAAAATGGAGCATTAACGACAAAATCTCGCTGAGGGCAAACCCGCACTACCGCGCAAGGGAATTGCTAAAACTGAAAGGCGCGGACTTTTTCCCTATTTCCAACATCAACACGGAAGACAGGGCGTTCTCGGCTGGGCAGCTGCATATTACAGACTCCGTCGCGCCGTCGCGCCTGCCCGCCGCCCTCGCCGCCGCGCCGCAAACCGTCAGGCGCGACAAATGGCTCGGCGTCTACTACTACCTTTTCAACACGCGCCGCCCGCCGCTCGACGACCCCCGCGTGCGCAGGGCGCTCTCGCTTTCGATAGACCGCCGCGCAATCATAGACTCCTTCCTGAAAGCGGGGCAGGACGCCGCCGGGAACTTCGTTCCGTCGGGCTGCGGGGGATATGTTCCGCCGCGCGGCGAATCCGAAAACATAGCCCTTGCAAAAAAACTGCTCGCCGAGGCGGGATACCCCGACGGCAAAAACTTTCCGCGCATAAGAATTTCGTACAACACGTCGGAACAGCACAAGCCGATTGCGGAGGCGGTTCAACAAATGTGGCGCAAAAACCTCGGAATAAACGCGGAGCTTTTCAACCTGTCGTGGCCTGCATACCTTGCGGCACGGCGCGAGGGAGACTTCGACGTCGCAAGGTCGAGCTGGGTGGGCGACTTCGACGCGCCCGAAAATTTCCTCGACCTCTTCCACTCCGCAAGCGGGCTGAACCACAGCGGCTATAAAAGCGCGGAATACGACGCGCTGCTCGCCCGCGCGCGCTCAGCAAAAACGCGCCCCGAACGCATGCGCCTGCTATCCGAAGCCGAGGCGAAAATGCTCGCCGACGCCCCCGTAATGCCGATTTATTTCTACTCGCGCGTATTCCGCATTTCGCCGCTCGTGCGCGGCTGGGACGCAAACGCGCTCGACTACCACAATTTTCTCGGCGTAAGCCTCGAAGCCAAAGGAGGCGCAAAATGATACGCTATTTCGCAAAACGCCTGCTCGAAGCAGTCCCCGTATTTTTTGCAATTATAACCGCGGTGTTCTTCATGGTGCGCTTCGTGCCGGGAGGGCCTTTCGACAGCGAACGCCCCGTTCCGCCCGAAACGCTCGCGGCTCTCGACGAATACTACGGGCTGAACAAGCCGCTCGTCCGACAGTACGCGTCGTTCCTCGGAAATCTGGCGCGGGGAGAGCTCGGGCCGTCGTTCAAATACGGCGGGTGGAGCGTGGGGGAAATCCTTGCGGAAAAGGCGGCGGTCTCGCTCGAACTCGGCGCATGCGCGCTGGCGGTTGCGCTCGCTGCGGGGCTTGCGCTCGGCTTTGCGGCGGCGGCGTTTTCGGGAACGAAATTCGGCGGATTCCTTTCGGGAATGTCGCTGTTGGGAATATGCCTGCCGTCGTTCGTGCTCGGCCCGCTGCTGATTATGATTTTCGCGATGAAGCTCGAATGGTTCAACGCTATGGGCTGGAACGCGCCGTCGGACATCGTTCTTCCGTCAATCACGCTCGCGTTTTTCTACGCCGCGTGGATTGCGCGGCTCGCCCGCAACGGCGCGCTCGACGAACGCCCGCGCGGTTATGTGCGCACGGCTTTCGCAAAGGGGGCGTCGCGCGGGCGCGTGTATTTTGTGCACATTCTGCGCAACGCGGTGCAGCCCGTGGTGTCGTACCTCGGGCCTGCCGCCGCGGCGTTGCTTACGGGGTCGTTCGTGGTCGAGACAATCTTCCAGATTCCGGGGCTGGGGCGCTTCTTCATTTCGAGCGCGCTCGACAACGACTACACAATGATTATGGGCTGCGTTATGCTCTATTCGGCGTTCATAATCGGCTTCAACCTGCTGTCCGACCTCCTGCTTGCGGCGGTCAACCCACGGATAGCGCGGGAGATGAAAAAATGAGGCACGGCGCGTTTTCGGACATTATCGGGAACATCGCCCGCGACAAAACCGCGCTCGCCTGCGCGGCGTTCATCGCGGTTTCCGTCGCGCTCTGCTTTTGCGCCCCGCTAATCGCCCCCTACCCCTACGAAGAGCAGAACTTGGCGTTGGGCTGCTCCGCGCCGTCCGCCGCGCACTGGTTCGGCACGGACGAGCTTGGGCGCGACATTCTAAGCAGAATACTCTACGGCGGGCGCGTGTCCTTTGCGGTGGGAATTCTTGCGACGGCGGTCGCCATGTGCGTCGGCGTGTGCTACGGCATGGTTTCGGGCATGGCGGGCGGAAAGACCGACGCCGCAATGATGCGCTTTGTGGACGCGGTATACTCGCTGCCGTTTACGATTTTCGTGATTCTTCTAACGCTCGCGTTCGGCCGCTCGATTTGGCTGATTTTCGTCGCAATCGGGGCGGTCGAGTGGCTGACGATGGCGCGAATAGTGAGGGGCATCACGCTCGACCTGAAATCGAGGCAGTTTGTGGAGGCGTCCGTCGCGCTCGGACAGTCGAAAATAAAAATCATGGCGCGACACATTCTGCCGAACGCCTTGGGCTCTATACTCGTCTGCGCCGCGCTCACAGTTCCCAGCGTAATGCTCTTGGAGGCGTTCCTGAGCTTTCTGGGGCTTGGCGTGCAGGCTCCCCTGCCGTCGTGGGGAAGCCTCGTGAAAGACGGCGCGGAGCACATGGAGGACGCCCCGTGGCTGCTCGTCTTCCCCGCGTTCTTTTTCGGGGCAACGCTCTACGCGCTCAACCGCATAGGCGAATCGCTTTCGGGAAGGAGCGCGAAATGAAGCGCGTCGCCATAATCGGCGGCGGCGCGGCGGGCATGTTCTGCGCGGCTAACCTTTCGCCCGAATTCGAAACAACCGTCTTCGAAGCGGGAGAATCCGCCCTGCGCAAGGTCTGCGCGAGCGGCGGCGGACGCTGCAATTTCACGAACGAAAACGCCGACGCGGGCAATCCCGCCGACTTCTACCCGCGCGGCGGCGGAAGCCTGAAAAAGCCGTTAAAAAGATTCGGCGCGGCGGACGCGCGGAAGTTTTTCGGGTCGCTCGGGGTCGAGTCGAAAGTCGAGGACGGCGGGCGCGTGTTCCCCGTCTGCGACAACGCCCGCGCAATAGCCGGCGCGCTCTACCGCAGGGCGGCGCGCAACGGCGCGAAAATCGAATTTTCCGCCCGCGTTTCATCAATCGAAAAAAACGCCGACGGACGCCTTGCGCTCAAATACACAGGCGCGGACAAGGAGCCGTTCGACGCGGTAGTGGTGGCGGTCGGCGGAACGTTCGGCGGCGGCTTGAAAGAGTCGGTCGAAAAGTTCGGCATAAAAACCGTGCCGCCCGTGGCGTCGCTGTTTTCGCTCGAAACGGACACCGCAAAGGACCCCGCTTGGCGCGGATTGTCCGGAATATCCCTCGACGCCGAGCTTTCGTTCGCCCCCGAAAGCGGGCGCAAGATAGCCTCGCGCGGGTCGCTTCTGATTGCAGGATTCGGAATCGGCGGGCCGGCAACGCTCAAATTTTCCTCGTTCGGAGCGCGGGCTTTCGCCGAGAGAAATTACAGGTTCGAGTTCCGCGCAAACTTCGCGCCCGATTTCAACGAAGCCGCAGTCCGCAAAACGATAGCCGCCGCCCGCGAAAAATTCGCAAAAAGAAAAGTCGCAAACGCGCCGCTCTTCGGAATACCGCAAAAACTCTGGGAGTTCTTGGCGGGAAAATCGGGCGCGGGCGAAACCGTCTTCGCCACCCTGCCTAAAAACGCCGAACGAACGCTTGCCGAAAACGTGTCGGCATTGAAAATTTCGGCAACGGGGAAGTCGGCGCACAAGGAGGAGTTCGTAATGTGCGGCGGCGTTGACAGAACGGAAATCGACTTCTCGTCGATGATGTCGAAGAAAGTCGGCGGGCTTTTCTTTTGCGGAGAATGCCTCAACATCGACGCAATCACGGGCGGATTCAACTTGCAGGCGGCGTGGACTGAGGCGAAAATCTGCGCCGATTTCATCAACGAAAAATTCGACCAATGCGCAAGTAAATGAAAATCAGTTAAATATTTTTTCAACAAAAAGCTTGATTTCGGACGCAAAATTTACGACTATAACATCATAAAGAATTTCCTCCCCCCATCATATATAGATAGCGCGGCTTGAAGAACAACACTTCAAGCCGCGTCTTTTTTGTATTACAGCCACCGCGCAAAAACGCATTTGTTTCCGCCCGCGCCGAAATAGCTGGAAAAATTTTCCGAAAGCTGAAATCATACGCGGAAAAATTTTATGCCGCCGGGCGCGCGGCAAAACAACCACTCCATATGGAAGACAAAAAACCCAACCTTCTGAAAAGACTTTATAATTGGACAATCTCCTGGGCGGAAAAGCCTCAGGGGTTTTGGGCTTTGGCGATTCTCTCGTTCGCGGAATCGTCGTTCTTTCCGATTCCGCCGGACGTTCTGCTGATTCCGCTGGTGTTCGGCGCGCCTAAAAAGTGGTGGAGAATCGCGGCGGTCTGCACGGCGGCGTCGGTTCTGGGTGGCGTTTTCGGCTGGTGCATCGGGCACGCGGCGTGGGGGGCTACGCAGTCGTTTTTCTTCGATTACATTCCGGGATTCACGCACGAGAATTTCGAATTCGTGGAGCAAAGCTACCAGAACAACGCATTTCTCGCGATTTTCGGCGCGGCGCTCACACCCATTCCCTACAAAATATTCACGATTGCCGCAGGCGTCTGCAACGTGCCGATTGCGACTCTCGTTCTTGCGTCGCTGGTCGGGCGCGGCGGGCGCTTCTTTGCGGTCGCGCTCATCGTGCGCATCGTAGGCCCGAAGGCGCGGGACTTTATAGACAAATATTTCAACATTCTTGCGAGCGCGTTTTTCGTGCTGCTGGTGCTCGGATTCGTCGCGGTAAAATACCTTATGAAATAGGCGCGGCGGAATCGGCTTGGGCTCGCTTTTTTCTTGTATAGCGCGGACAATTCCGCATAAATTTCGGACATGAAAAAATCACTTGTCCTCGGCATAGACATCGGCGGTTCGGGCGTAAAAGGCGGAATTGTCGACATCAAAAAGGGCGAACTTGTCGGAGAACGCATGAGGATTCCGACGCCGAAATCGCACGAGCCGAAACTCGTTGTTGACGCGGTTTCGCAAATTGCAAAATCTTTCAACTGGAACGGAATCATCGGCTGCGGATTTCCGGGGGTGATACGCTCGCAAATCGTGGAGACCGCGGCGAACCTCGGCGGCAAAAAATTCGTGGGGACAAACCTCGCGCAGTTAATCGGCGAAGCGTGCGGCTGCGAAGCGTGGATTATCAACGACGCCGACGCCGCGGGACTCGCGGAAGTCAAATACGGCGCGGGGAAAGGCCGCGACGGCGCAATTCTCATGCTCACCGTGGGAACGGGAATCGGAACCGCGCTCTTCACCGGCGGACACCTCGTTCCCAACCTCGAATTCGGACACCTTAAAATGCGCGACAAAGCCTCGTCAAAAAACGTCGACGCCGAAAAGCTCTACTCCGACGCCGTGCGCAAAAAGCGCGACTACACTTGGCGCATCTGGGCGGAACGCTTCAACAAATACCTGCAATACGTCCACGCTCTTTGCTGGCCCGACCTCATGATAATCGGCGGCGGCGCGGCGGCGAAAAGCGACAAATTCATGAAGTACATCGACGTCGAGTGCGACATCGTCTGCGCGAAGCTCGAAAACCGCGCGGGGATAATCGGCGCGGCGTACATGGCGTCGAAAATGCTAAAAAACAAAAAGCTCTAAACTGCGTTTTGCGGAATCGCAAAAAAAGCGGCGCGGCGGAATTTTTCGACGCGCCGCTTTTGCTTTGCCGAAATGCGTCGGCAAGCCCGCATAGCCGCTACACTTTCAAAAAAATCTTCCGTCTGAACATAAACAAAAGCAGGCAGAAAATTATCGCGTACTGGCAAAAATTGATAAGAAGCGGGTAGTAGTTCACGCCGCCGACAAGCAGAAACGGCTTTAAGCCGTAAAGCAGCGATTCGGGAATCGAGCGGAAATTCACCACCGCCGAAACCACATACGCAAAAATCGAATTCATGCCGTACATTTTCAGCCACGCGAGGCTTTTGAGCCAGCCCCTGCAATCGACGGCGTAGTGAAAAAACGCCATTGCGAGCATGCACAAACCGCCGCTGTAAAGGGTCATGGAGCTTGACCAAATCTTTTTGATAATCGGCATCTGCAAGCCAAGCAGCAGCCCTGCGGCAATCAGCGCGAGCGACAGGGCGAACATTTTTTTCGCGTTTCCCGCCTTGTCTTCGCCCGTCATGATAACGCCCGCAAACGCCCCCAACATCACCGTTGCCGCAAAGTTGAGCGAGCTTACAATCCAAGTGTAATGGTAGTTTTTGCTGAACGACCATTCGCCGTTCGACCACGACACGCCGTCGCGCCACCTTCCGAGAACCGCCCTGTCTACGCGTTCGGCGAAATTTCCGTCGGGCGTAAAATCTCCGCCGAAAGTGAGCATCAGCCAATACGCGGCGAACAGAAGCGCGAACGCCGCAACGCGCCCGCGCGTCTTGAAGTTCAGAAACACAATCGCGGTTATGAAATAGCCCGCGCCGATTGCTTGAAGCGTGTTCGAGTAAAGCCTGAACCTGTGGACGTCGAGAGACAGCAAGCCGCCCTGCACAACCATTCCCAAAACGAAAAGAAGCAAAACGCGCCTGAAAATCCGCAAGTACGACTTAAACGACGTGTCGTACTTGCGCAGCGAAAACGGAATCGCCGCGCCCGTCATGAAAAGGAAGAGCGGCATTATGACGTCGAGAAAGCTGAAGCCCTCCCACGCGCAGTGCGAAAGCTGCGTTTTCAGAAATCCGCCGACAGCCGTTTGGGCGAGCGCGGTTTTAGAGAGAATCCAAATAAACAGCGGTTCGAGCGCGACCAAAAAAAATATGTCCAAGCCCCGCAGAATGTCGAGCGAGTCGAGGCGTTTTGAAAGTTGCGAGTTTTGCATTTTCCTTCTCCTTTCGGGTTTGCGGCGCGTCTACCAAGTGGACTTGGGGTCAACCGTCATACGGACTTTCGGCGACGACTTCTTCACCTCGTCAACCGCCCATTTTTGGACAGTCTGCCATGTGCCAGCGGCGGGCATGTGGCGCGCCTCTTCGTTCGTCCAGAGCCGCTTTTCGCCCTTGATGTTGTTGTAGGCGGCGTAGCTTGAAGTCGGCTCGCAGACGTCGTCGGCAAAGTTTATGAGGTACATTGTCTTTCCCTTGATGCGGGCGGCGAAATTCACGGCGTCTACATAGCGGGCGGATTCAACGGCGACTTTGTTGTAGTTGCCGTTTTTGTCGAGCTTTGTGTAGTGGGGCCAGCCCGAAGTTCTGCCCGCGACGGGGCCGCTGTGGTCGCATATCGCGGGATAGCCCGCGACGACAATCGACACGCGGGGGTCCAAGCCGCCCATGGCGAGCGCCTGCCCGCCGCCCTGGCTTCCGCCGCAAACGACGAGGTTTTTGCCGTCCCACTGCGGCTGGGCGACAACAAAGTCTATCGCGCGCATGTCGCGCATGAAAAGCGTGCGGAAGAAAAGCCCGTCGCGGTCTTTCCAGTCGCCTATGTGGTAGTTTTTGAGCGCGCCCGCTTTGAGGTCTTTGTAGAATTGCGCGGGCTTGCCGTTGGGAAGCCCGTTTGCGTTGAAGTCGAACGCGAGAAATCCGCGCTTCGCCCACGCCACGACCCCATTGAAGCTCGAACCTCTCACGCCCCAGCCGTGGGTTGTGATGATTGCTGGCAGCGTCCCCTTTTCGGCGTTTTCGGGGTACGCCAAGTAGCCGCTGAGCTTGCCGTTGAAAGTGTCCGCCTGAATGTCGAAAACCTTTATTCCGCCGACCGACTTCACGAAAGTTGCCTTGGCGTTTGCGGGAATTGCCGCAAGGATTTTCTTTTGCTTCGCCCAGTATGCGTCGAAGTCGTCGGGCGCGGGGAGGCTCGGCTTGATTTTAAGCGGCTCGAAAGCCGCGCCCGCGAGCATATCGACGGCCTTCTTTTTGCCGTCGGCAAGGGGGATTTCGGCGCGCATGCGGCACTTCAAAAAGCCCGCCTCGGAAAGTTTGCCCGACGCCCTGAACACGCCCTTTTTCGTCTTGCCCTGCGACGTGTTGCCCATGTTCACGGTGTCTTTTGTGATTTCGGAGCGCACGTCGATTCCGTCGACGGGCTTGCCGTCTTTCGTGATATAGAGGGCGAACTGGGCGGTGTCGCCTATTTTGTATTCGGAACCGTCCTTGACGGCTTTCAGGCGGAGCGTGTAGCCGCCCTCGGTTTTGGTTTCGGCAAAAAGCGACGCGCAGAGCAACGCCGCAAACGCCGCCGCAAAAGTTTTAAACGCAAATTTAAGCATGACAGTTTTTTATTCGATTCAAACACCGGAAACCGCTCATCGCGGACTCCGCAAATACGAGACGGAAAGTACCGCAACGTTCCGCCAATGTCAAGGCGGATAAAGCTTAACTTCCTTGACAACGCAAGCCGCTAAAAAATATAATTCCGCGCTTTAACAATAACAGACAATGCAAGCAATAGTCTTCCCGCCCTACGAAAACTGCGACAAACCGCAGCTTTCGGACGTACAGAAAAAAATTCTGGAGCTCAAAGAAAAGCGCAACGCCGTAATTCTGGCGCACAACTATGTGTGCGACGAAATCCAGCAGATAGCCGACTATGTGGGCGACTCGCTCGGACTCTCGCGCGAGGCGAAGAAAACCGACGCCGACGTCATAGCGTTCGCGGGCGTAGACTTCATGGCGGAAACCGCGAAAATCCTCAACCCCGACAAGACCGTCGTCCTCCCCGACCACGCCGCGGGCTGCACCCTCGAAGAGCTTTGCCACCCCGCCGAGCTTGCCGTCTTCAAGCGCGAGCACCCGAACGCGATAGTGATTTCCTACATTAATTGCAGCGCGGGCGTAAAGGAGCTGAGCGACATAATCTGCACAAGCGGCAACGCCCTCGACATCGTAAAACAGATTCCCGAAAATCGGGAGATAATTTTCTGCCCCGACCAGCACCTCGGCTCGTGGATTGTCGAAAAGACCGGCCGCGACCTCATTCTGTGGCACGGCTACTGCTGGGCGCACACGCAGTACAAGGCGGACGAACTTCTTGCGCTCAAGCGCGCGTTCCCGAACACGCCGCTCGTCTGCCACCCCGAATGCCCCAAAGCAGTGCGCGACACCGCCGACTGCGTTTGCAGCACCGAAAAAATGATTTTGTACTGCCGCGAACACCCAAGCGACAAGTTCATAATCGCGACCGTCGTCGAAATGATACACCGCCTCCGCCGCGAAATTCCGAACAAGACGTTCATCGCCGCCCGCGCTTCGGGCCGCCCCAGCCAGCACTGCAAAAACATGCTCATGAACACTCCCGAAAAGCTCCTCGCGTGCCTCGAAAACCTCGAACCGCGCATCGAACTTTCAAAGGACGTCATGGACAGGGCGCGCAGGCCTATCGAAAAAATGCTCGAAATGTCGAAATAGGGACGTCCGCAAATTCGCAAAAAGGAAATCCCGACCGAACAAAAAATTCGGTCGGGATTTTTCATACACACATTTGGGATAGAAAAAAACGGGATTCCCGCGCGGCTATTTTTCGACCACTCTGTTGCCCGAAAAATCGCAGTCGGAATAGTCGCCGCGCTTTGCCAGCACGCCCGCGTTCGGCATGTAGGGCGACTTCACAAAAGTGTTGTTTACAATCTTTATGTTTTTGCCGCTGCGGACGTAGAAGCCGCCCCTGTACCACTTGTCCCTGTCGGAAACCGACAGCGTGTCGCGGGCGTTCTCTATTCTGTTGTTTCTGAAAATTATGTTTTCGCACGCCGACGCAACCGCAACGACGCCCGCAGTCTCGTAGAATTTGTTGTTTTCGAAAAGCGCGTTCGTAATCACGGGCGTTTTCGGCTCTTTCGTGGACGGGTCTTTTTCGATGTACGCGGAAATCTGAATGTCGCGCGCAAAGCCGTGCGATTTTATTCCGCGCAAGTTCGAGTTTCTGAACGTGCAGTTGCGCACAACAACGTTGTCCACGCCCGTGCCCTCGCACCACTGGTTGAAAGTGTAGCCGGTTTCGAGCTTCAGCGCGCCCGATTGCTCGCGCTCGAAAAGCGTGTTTTCAATCAGAACGTCCTTTGCGAGAATCAGCAAGCCGCGGCAGCCGTGGCGCACGAATTTGCAGTCGCGAACGATGATGTTGCGGGTGTCGAAGCGCGTGTTGAAGCAGACGAAAATTCCGTCCGGCGAATCGGGAAGCGGCTTGTCGAATGTAATGCGCTCTCCGTCGATTGAGGCGATTTTCCCGACGTAGCCCGTGTTTGCGTAGTCGCCGTCGCGCAGGGAGATTTCGTCGCCGACGTTCGCGTCGAAGAACGCAAGCCCGCGGACGTTCGCCGATTCTAGCGTCTTTTCGCCGGCTTTTTTCATCACGAAAGAGCGGTCGTGGAAATTGCCCACGTCGTCGGTGCCCATTGAAAATTCGCAGCCAATCATCTTCATGAAGCCGCGCGAATTGACGATGTGGTGGTGGTCGGCGGAGCACGACAGGGCGCGGCGCGGGTCGTCGGGCGGCATGATTTTCACGTTGACGTACTGCCAAAACTGCTGTTCGCCGTCCACTTGGAACGCGTGCCCGCGGCACGAGAAAATGCGGATATTTTCAAGCGTCAAGTGGCGGTTCGAGAACATATCGAATGCGTTTTTGCCGTAGTAGTAGTGGATAATGCGGTACGGCAGGTCTTCCCTAAACTGCTTGACCCTTTCGGCGGCGACTTTCGGCGCACCGATTGTCCAGTAGTTGAAATATATGCGGATTGTGTTCGGCGAAATCCACTCGTTGGGAAAGCCCGACGTGCCCTCGCCCGCACCGAGCGGAGCGGGGTCGCCTCCCCAGACGCCCGCCGCGTCTTCGGCGAACGCGCTGAAATCGGCGCGGTACGGAGTGATGACAACCGTGGGCGTCTTCCTCCCGTAGGTCGGGTACTTTTCGTACTGGAAAAACTGGAAATCGACGTACGGATTTTCGGGGTCGGCGTTGCGCCCGACGACTTTCGCGAAGCCCGCAAGCGGGTCTCGCTCCCAATCCCAGTCGAAGTCGAGGTTCGCAACCCTCACGCGCTTGCAGTTCCTTATCTTGATGTTCGAAACGCCCGATTCGAGGGCTTTGTCCCACTGAGGCCTCATCTGTTTTACGGAGTCGCTTTGATAGACGAGCAGCGAGCCGTTGCCGTCGAGGGTGAAGTCTTCAAAGCCTTCGAGCATAATCGACGTCGCGTCGAAGCACTTGTACCGCCCTTTCGGAAGAACGAGCTTCGACGCGCCGATTTTTTTGCAGTGCGCAAGCGCGCTGTTGATAATGGTTGCGGCGTTTTCGACGCGTTCGTTCAATCCGAAATCGGCGGCGTTGACGACAGCGCCCTTCCCGCGCGGAAGCTCCACTTCAAACTCCCTTGCGCCCGTGGGCAGTTTGCCGAAATCGCCCGCAAAGGGCTTTGCGTCCGCGCCCGCGGGGTAGAAGTCGTAGCCGTTAAGCTCGCGCGGAGCGGCGGCAAAAACAAATGCGGCAAGCGACGCCGCGCACAAAAATAAAATTCCCTTTTTCATCTGTCCTCCTGTTCGGTCCATTTTCCCACATTCGGCGAATTTTGTCAACGCAGTTAAATAGGACATCTTTTGCATTTTGGACATCATCTAAAAAGCGCAAAAAAAAACGCGCCGAATCTTGCCGGCGCGGAGTAATGCGTTTGAGTTTTTGCGGGCTTGCGTTGCGGCGGAAAAATACTCCGCGCACGACGCCGCAAACGCGCGTTGTTTAGCGCACGTTTTGGAACGGGAACGCGGGCAGCCCGTCTTTGTTGAAGAGGCTGGCGTCGGGACGCGCCCACTGTGTCCAGAGATAGCGCGCGCCTTCGGGCATCGAGCCGTCGGAGCTTTTGAGCACTATTTTCCCGCCGTCGAGCTTTGCGGCGGCTTTTTCCCATTTGCCTTTCGTCAAAACTTCGAAGCCGCGCGGCTCGCCCTTGAAAACGAGTCCGCGCCCGAAATCCTTGAACTTTATCTTCACGGTGTCGCCCTTGTACTGCGCGGAGACGAATTCGGGGGAACGCCCGTGGAAGCCAGCTTTTTTGTAGACGTCGGAAAGCGCGAGGAGCGCGAGCCTGTTGCCGACGGTCGTTTTGTCCTTCGGGTGAATGTCTTTTTCCTCGCCGCAGTCTATAATGCAGACCGCGCCGACATTCGGGGCAAGTTTGCACGCGGCAAGCTGCCCCGCGCGGGCTTCGGGCCAGCGGGCCTTGTTTTCAAACGACGCCAGCTGGACTTGCAGGAACGCCATGCCGTCGTTGCCGAAAGCCTTGCGCCACGATTCGACGAGCGTCTTGTACTGCTCGGCAAAGCACGCCGCCGCCTTTTCCGCCGTATCGCCCTCGCCCTGATACCAAATCACGCCGCGAGCAGTGTAGCCCGCTATGGGAGCTACCATGCCGTTGTATAACATGTACGGCGTGGAATAATCTGCCCACGGAGTTATCATTGACGGCGCAACCCAGAACGGCCACTTGCGGCGCTGAACGGGCTTGCCCTCTTTGCGCAGTTTTGCGTCTTCGGCGCGGGCTTTTGCGCATTTTGCGTTGTGCGCGTCGAGCCGCTTTTGCGCGATTTCGGGCGTGAATTTTGCCAAGCTTTTTTTGAAGTTCGCAAGGTATCCCGCCAAGTACGGAACTTTTGCGTGGCATTCTTCGGGAATCCAGCACGTCATGCTCGTTGCGCCTTTTGCCGCGTACAGAATCGCGACGGGAACGTCCAGCTCTTTCATGATTCTTTCGGCGAAATAGAAGCCGACGCCGCTCCACGCGCCTATGTTTTCGCCGTCCGCCGCGCTCCATTTAGACTCTTCGAAGCTGTCGGCGCGGGGCGTCAAGGAAGCCTTTGCTAGCTGGTTGAAGTAGCGCATTGTCGAATAGTGGGCGCGGGCTTTCGCGGCGTCGGCGTCGGTTGTGGCGCGAAGCCTCCACTCCATGTTGCTCTGCCCGCCCGCAATCCAGACTTCGCCGACGAGCACGTCGGAAATCTTTTTGCCGGGCTTTCCGTTTTCCGAAACGCTGAGCTCGCGCGGAGTTTTGCTTGCGGGCATTTTGTCGAGCGCGACCGACCATTTGCCGTCCGCTCCCGCCTTCGCCGATTTTTTTGCGCCCGCGAACTCCACGTCAACCGACGCGTTCGCGTCCGCAATTCCCCAGATTTTCACGGGCATGTCGCGCTGGAGCACCATGCCGTCCGAAAATATTTTCGGCATCTTGATTTCGCCGAACGCCGACGCTGCCGCCAACGCCGAAATCATCAGTATGTATTTTTTCATATGCTTATTTCCTATTTTTTAAGATTTTCAAAGGGGTAAAGGGGAAGCCCGTCGGAGTCGAACACGCAGATTTCGGAGAGCGGGTCGTTCTTCCAGAGGTAGCGGACGCCCGAAACGTCCGCGCCGTCGGGGCTTTTGAGGACGATTTTTCCTCCGTCGAGCTTGGCGACGGCCTTCGCCCATTTGCCGTTCGCCAAGACCTCGAAGCCGCGCAGTTCCCCTCGCGACTCGATTTCCAACCCGCGTGTTTCGAGCAGAACCGTCGCCGCGCTGCCCGAATATTCGGCAGATTTAAACTCGGGCGCAAACGGGTTCGGCGTAGCTGCTCCGTAGACTTGCGAAAGCGCGACGTTTGCCATGCGCAGCCCGACGGTCGTCTTGTCTTTCGGGTGAATGTCGTTAGACTCTCCCCTGTCTATCGTGGGAATTGCGTACACGTTGGGAACGCTTGCGGCAACCGCAAGCTGCGCGGCGCGCGCCTCCGCCCACTTGTTTTTCGGGTAGGAAACGAACGACGAAAGCTGCGCCATGATGAACGGCATGTCGGGGTTTCCGAAATATCCGCGCCACGCCGAAATCAGAAGTTTCAGCTGCGATTCGAAGTGGAGCACGGCGGGTTCGAGCGTGTCGGACTCTCCCTGATACCAGATTATGCCCCTTGCCGCCAAGCCGCGAAGCGGCGCGACTTTCGCGTTGTAATTCCATACAGGCGTGCGGAACTGCGGAACGGGCGAAATTTTGTTCGGCTCTTTGTAGTCCCACGGCAGCTTTTTCAGTCGAAGCCCTTGCTTCTTGCGCTCGGCGTTTTCCTTTTCGAGCGCGGCGACTTTATCCTTGTAAGTTTTGAGGGCGGCGCGGTAGGCGTTTTCGTCGTATTTGTCGGCGCGTTTTTTGAAGCTTTCGTAGACGCCTTTCATGTATTCGTTTTTTCCGGCGGCGGCTTCGTCAACCCACGCCGCCATTGCCGTCGCGCCGAGCGGCGTGCCCACAATGCCGACGGGAACGTCGAGAGCCTCGGAAATTTTTTCGCCGAAATAGAAGCCTACCGCGCTCCAATGCAACGCGCATTTGCCGACGTCGGCGCGTTCCCACATTGCGCCTTTCGGGGAGTCCTCCTGCGGGGTTCGCGCGATCGCGCGGGGCGACTGTTTAAAATAGCGCAGAATTTTGTTTTTCTTGGCGCGTTCGAACGCCGCCTTTGCGTCGGTCGTGTTTTCGAGAACCCAGCCCATGTTGCTCTGTCCGCCCGCAATCCAGACTTCACCGACAAGCACGTTGCCGATTTTTGCGCCCGCATTTCCGTTTTCGTAGACGGTAATTGCGCGGGGGTTTTTGTTTGCGGGCATTTTGTCGAGCACAACAAGCCATTTGCCGTCCGCTCCCGCCTTCGCCGATTTTTTTGCGCCCGCGAACTCCACGTCAACCGACGCGTTCGCGTCCGCAATTCCCCAGATTTTCACGGGCATGTCGCGCTGGAGCACCATGCCGTCCGAAAATATTTTCGGCATCTTGATTTCGCCGAACGCCGACGTTGCCGCCAACGCCGAAAGCGCGGCAATTAAAGAGCGAATGTTCTGTTTCATGATTTGTCTAAAACGCGTCGGGAGAAAAACGCCGATGTGTGTTGTTGTCGATACCCCGCCGGCTCTCCCTGCGCCGCGCGGGCTGCTGTTCTATTTTGAAAACGGATACGCGGGAAGACCCGCGTCGTCGAAAAGCGATACGTCGGGCTTTGCCCAGTTTTTGTAGAGATAGCGAACGCCGTCGATTTTCGCGGATTTATCCGCCGCCGACACGACGACCGAGTTCCCGCGCAGTTTCGCCCCGGCGGGAAGCCACTTGCCGCCCGACCTCACTTCGAAGCCCCTCAAATTTCCGCGCGCGACAAGCCTGCCCTCCGTTTTGAAATCGACCGTCGCCGAATTGCCGTCGAAGCGGACGCCCTTTACCGAGGGCGCGGCGGAGCGCACGCCCGAAACGCGGTAGACTTTCGCCAGCGCAAGCGCGGCGGAGCGTTCGCCGACGGCGAGTTTGTCTTTGGGGTGGATGTCGTCGGCGTCGCCCGTGTCGATTGTAGCCGCCATAAACATGTTCGAAAGCTTGTCGGCGACAGCCTGCTGGCCCAAGCGCACTTCGCTCCAATTTTTGCCGTTGAACGACGGCAGCTGGACGAACACGAAGGGCATGTCGGGCTTGCCGAGCTCCCTGCGCCACACCTTCACAAAGCCACTGAAAAGCTCCCCGAACTTCGCGCCGGCGGCGGAGTCGGACTCGCCCTGATACCAGAAGATTCCGCGGGCGGTAAATTTTTTAATCGGGCTGATTCTGATATTATAGAGCATGCACGGGGTCGCCCACTTGTCGGGAGAGTCGCTCCACGGGCGCAGATTTTCGGAAACCGTCCACGCTTCGGGCGGGCGTTTGCCCTCTTTTTTGGCCTTTTCAACGCGGGCGGGATATGTGCGGACGTCGTCCTCGAATTTCGCGACGGCCGCCTTGGAGTCGTATCTTTTAAGCCGCGCCTCGAACGCCGCCTTTTCGCCCGCGAAGTCGGGGTTGTTTTCGAAATCGCCGCGCGGAATCCAGGATACCATGCGCGTTCCGGGGATTGCCGTGTAGACTATGCCGACGGGAATGTTGAGTTTTTTTGCGATGTCGCGGGCAAAGATGTAGGGAACGGCGGCGAACGAGTATTCGGCGTTTTTGGGCGAGCACACAAGCCAACCGGAGCCTTTCACGGTGTCGGGTTCGGGATTTTTCCCGATGCCGTCCATGCTCCGCATTTGCGGAGTTCCGCCCTGATTGAAATAGCGAATGAGCGCGTTGTTTGCGTTTGCGATAATCTCCTTCGCGCCCGCCATGCCTTTGAGCGAAAACGCCATGTTGCTCTGCCCGCCGACAATCCAGACCTCGCCAACAAGCACGTCGGAAAAGTTCTTTTTGGGCACTCCGTTTTCGGAAACAATCATGTTTCGGCACTCCTGCGAAGCCTCCATCGGCGGAAGTTTCAGGCTCCAGCCTCCGTCCGCGCCAGCCGTCGCCGACGTTTTCGCGCCCGCGAACGACACCTCTATTTTCGCGTTCGGCGCGGACGTTCCCCAAACGTTGACTGGTTCGCCGCGCTGGAGCACCATGCCGTTCGAGAATATGCGCGGCATTTTGACGTCGGCGCAAAGCGAAACGGCGAACGCAAAAAAGGAAACTGTCGCAAATGCAAATGTTTTTTTCATAGGTCAATCCCCCGCGGAGGGCAAAGCAAGGAAACATGAAGAATCCGACAAATCCCCCCGAAAAGTCGAAAATACATTAAAACGGCGGCGCGTCTTGTCAATCACTCTTTTGGCTTGAAAACGCGCGGTTTCGTCCGAAAATACCAAGTGATGATGATAGACGAAAACAGGGTTATCGCGAAGTCGAAGACCTACACAAAAGGCTTCAAGGGAATGGCGCCGACGTTCAAGCGCGGACGCGGCGGACTGCTGTTTGCGGCAATCGGCACGGCGATTGTCGCGGCGTTCCTCTTCGGGCTGGGCGCGCTTGTCTACACCCTGATTACCGAGGGCGGAACGGCTGTCGAAAACATACGCAACAGCGAAGACGGCATTCCGCAGTATTTCGAAATCACCTACAAACCCAAGCAGGCGAAATGACACGCGCCGACGAACTCGCCGCCGCCCGCGGGCTTGCCGAAAGCCGCTCGAAAGCCCGCGCTCTCATAGAGGAGGGCAAGCTTCTCTGCGGCGGAAAGCCCGTAGACAAACCCTCGCGCAAACTTCCAGACGACGCCGAGCTTTCGGTTGTGGCGGACGCCCAGACTCTGAAATTCGTCTCCCGCGCGGGGCTTAAATTGGAGGGCTTTCTCGACGCGTTCGGAATGGACCTGCGCGGTGCGGAAATTCTCGACGCGGGCGCGTCTACCGGCGGATTTACGGACTGCGCGTTGTCGCGCGGCGCGGCGTGCTCGTACTGCGTGGACGTCGGCGCGGGACAGCTGCACCCAAAACTGCTCGCCGACCCCCGCGTGCGCAATTTCGAAAAAACCGACATTCGCGACGTGTCCCCCGAATTTTTCGACGGCAAACTCTTCGACTTCGTTTGCGCCGACCTCTCGTTCATTTCGCTCGAAAAGGTTTTCGACAGGCTCTGGAATGTCCTCAAACCGTCTGGAACTGCCGTATGCCTCGTGAAGCCGCAGTTCGAAACGTCGCCGTCGGTAATGCGCAAAAACAGGGGCGTTCTGCGCGACGGCGGCCTCAGGAAACAGGCTCTCGAAAAAATCAAAAAGCACGTTTCCGACAATTTCCCCGACGCCGAATTCGTCGGCGAGTGCGAGTCCAAAATCAAAGGCGGAGACGGCAATCTTGAATATCTTATAGGCTTCGAAAAAAAGCGGGCTTAGTCGGCTTATCCTTTCGCGTTTTCCGCCGACATCATGCGGACGAAAGGATAAACATGAAAAAAATCATAACGTTATTGTGCGCGGCATTCTTCGCCTGCGCGGCGTTCGCGGCATGCGGCGGGGAATCGTGCGCGGCAAAAACCGCGCAACAAACCCAGCAGTGCGGACAGAAAGACTGCGCGGGCGCGGCGAAGCAAAAGCAGAAAAAGCCCGAATGCAACGCGCAAAGCTGCGACAAACTGTCGAAAAACAAACACAACAGACAGGGCGGAAAGCTCAAAAACGTCGAGCGCGACACCCTCCATTAATCGGGAGCCGTCCGACAAAAAAAAGAAGCGGCGGGATTCGCAAATAAATCCCGCCGCGATAGCATTTATACAAGATTTAGATTAGAACAAAAAGCTCAGCTGCGCCGAAATGACGTGAATGTGCCCGTAGTAGTGCGCCGAGTCTCCCGCCGAACCGCCGTACTGCGAGGGCGCGATTTCGCTGTTGCCGATTGTCATGATGTACACATACGCCATGTCGAGCTTGATGTTTTCGGCAAGGTCGTATCCGAAGCCCGTCGAGAACCAAATGCGGTCGGAACAGGGAATGCGTACGGTTCGGTACTGCGCGCCCTTTACGGGGCTTTCGTCGTAGCAGACGCCGAAGCGCAGGGTCAAATCCTCGATTTCTTCGGGATAGTAGTGCAAGCCGACAGACACGCGCGAGGTGTCCTTCCAGTTTTCCGCCGTGTGCGAAATCAGCGAAGAGCCCTGATAAATGTCCAGATTTTCGAAGCACGACCACGCCGTGTACGAGTAGTCCGCCATGACTGCGAAGTTTTCCAAGTCGCCGAAAAGACGCTGGTAGACGCCCACCGTGAAAGTCTGCGGAAGCGAGACCGACGCCGTGATGTCGCCGCGGTCTACGTCCATGAGCCTGAACGTGCCGTCTACGTCCTGACAAACTTCGCTGCGCCACTGGAAGCCGAAGCGTCCGCCCTCGGCGTATTCCACAGTAAAGCCGATGTTGCCGCCAACGCCCCAGCCGCTTGCGTTGAGCGCGATTGCCTCTCCGAACGGAACCGCGGCAATGCCCTGCGTCAATTTGCAGTAGGCGTACTGCGCGCTGACGCCGCCGCCGATTGTGAGCCAGTCGTTGACTTTGTACGCAACGCTGGGGTTGATGTCGATAGTCAGCATGTAGCTGTGCACGCCGTGCTGCCTGCCAATCCAGTTGGAGTCGTACTGGGATTCAAGGCCGAAAGGCGCGGTTACCGAAATCGAGCCGAAAAGCTCCTCGGTGAATTTGTGAACCGTAAAAATGTTAGGCACGAACGAATTGCGCGCGCAGTCATAGTTCTTGCCGTCCTTCGACATTCCGAGCGTCGGCAGAACCGCCGAAAGCCCCGTGGAGACCATCGTCTGCCCGACTTCCATGTCGATAAACGAAACCGCGGCGGGGTTGAGATACGCCGCGGAGGCGTCGTTGCTGGCGTTTACGGTAGCTCCCGCCATCGACGTTCCCATGTTCGACGCGCCCTGCTCGAGCACCTGAAAGCCCGCGCCGAACGCCGTTGTAGCGGCTAAAACCGAAGCCGCGAATATTGCCTTTTTCATGTCCTTAATTTTCATTGTACGCGCAGGATACACTGAACAATCGTTCAGTGTCAAGAAAAATACTGAATGAACGTTCATTTAGCTCCGCGGAGGGATAAACGGGGGCGGAGAGAGAGAAAAAAAAAACCGCGCGGCTTGGCGCGGCAATTCACGCCCCGCCTACCGCGAAGACGCGCCGGCTTGGGTTCGCCTCGGCTTTGCGGCGGTTGCGCGGCGCGGTTTTGACGCCGCAGTTTGCGGAGCGTGCCGCCCGCGCGAATCGGAGTCCGACTCTTTCACAAGGTCGTAGAACCGCAACAAATCCTCCGCTATGCGGCGGCGCACATAGTCGTCGCCCGAAGTTTCGGTAATATAGGTAGTGCGTCCGAGAATCGAAAGGATTGTCGCCCCCACGAAATTTGTGGGCAGCTGTTTTATTTCGCCGCGCTTTTTTGCGTTGTCTATCACGCGAACCGCCTTTGCGAACTCTCCCAACGCGTACTTTTTAAAGCGCGGCTCGCGCATGATTACGGCGGAATAAAGCGTGTTGTATTTGAGAATGTCGAAGCGCGTCCGCCCGCAACAGGCTATGTTTTTATGCACGTTTATGACGTGCAAAATGAAGTCGCGAAACGAGATTTCGTCCAAGTCGATTGCGGTGAGGTAGCCGTCGAAAAAGTACTGGGTGCACGCCGCCAAGATGAGGTCGGACTTGTTTTTGAAATAGCAGTAGAGAAGCCCGCGCGACATTCCGAGCTCCTTTTGAATGTCGCTTACGGATACGGAATCGTAGCCTTTGCGGATGAGGAGCATGAAGGTTTTTTCGAGGATTTTTTCGCGCGTGTCTTTCACAACAAACAGAGACTGCCAAATATCGGGCGGAAATCAAGCCGAAAGGCGGAACGCCGCGCGGCGCAAAATTCAGACGCGGCGGACGCCGTAAAAAACCGCGCCGAGAAGCGTGGCAAAACGCGGCTTGCGCGAATCCGCGCCCCACTCTATGCCGACGCCGAAAATTTCGCGCGAGATTTTCGAAACGTCGAAGCCGACCGCCTCCAACGAAGTCCGCATTTTGTCGGGGTGCAGGCACGCCCTGCCCGACGCGCGGGCGCATATTCCGCAAAGAATGCAGCTGCCCGCGTACATGCCCAAGCCGCCGAGCGCGGACTCCGCCGCGAGAATTTCGGCGTCGAAGCCCGCGCGTTCCGCGTCGTAGGCGTCGGCTATCGCCCCCGACGCCGCGACGCGCCGCAACAACAGCCGAACCGTCGGAAATTTCCGGTATCCGCACGGCGTTTCGAACGGCAGGCACGACCATTTTGCGCCGTAGTTCGGACAGCTTTTGCAAAGCTCCGACGACACGCTTTCGTCGAAAAACCGCGAGAGCAGTTCGGAAGTCGAAACGTCCTTTGCAAAAGATTCCGCCATTATCTTTTTCTGAACAGCCAGAGCGCGAATGCCGTAAGCGCGCCGTTTAAGATGAGGAGCGAGAAGCCCAAGTCGAAGCCGAAGAGCGCGGAGGTTGTCCAGTTGACGGCGAAGCAGAGCGCGGGGGAGGCAACCGCGATGTACGGCGCGGCGCGGTCGATTACGTCGTACTTTGTGAACATGCCGAAAAAGAACATGCCCAAGAGCGGCCCGTAGGTGTAGGCGACGAGCTTGTAGACCAAGTTCACGACGGCGTCGTTGCTTATTATGTAGAGCGCGACGATTATCGCGAAAAACAGCACCGCGAACGCCGCGTGCACGGAATTGCGCAGTGATACCCTGCGTTTTTCGGAGAGGTCGGAGCGCGTTTCGAATTTGAGGAAGTCTACGCAAAACGAAGTCGTAAGCGCGGTAAGCGCGTTCGCCGCGCTCGGATACGACGCCGACACAAGCCCCACCAGAAACAGCGTTCCACCGAAAAGCCCCATTTGGCGGCTCGCGACGGCGGGGAAAATTTCGTCGGTTTTTTCAAGCCCCAAGCCCGCCATGCCGCCGATTTTATCCACATAAATGCAAAGCAGCGCGCCCAAAAGCAGAAAGAAATAATTGACCGCAAGCTGAATCGCGCCGAGCGAATAGAAGTTTTTTTGCGCCGATTTTATGTCGGCGCACGAAAGCGATTTCTGCCTCATCGACTGGTCCAGACCCATCATCGCGACGGTTACAAACACGCCCGCCACAAGCTGCTTGAAAACGTTTGTAGCGGAGTCCCAGCGCATGTCGAACATGTCGCAAAAGCGCGTCCCCGCAACGTTGGGGTTGTCCGCCCCGGCGACCGCCGACGCCATTTCCGAGAAATTCCAGCCCATGTTTTTGCACACGAAAAAAATCGTGAAGGCGACCGCCGCAATCATGAAAGTTGTCTGCAAAACGTCGGTCCAGATGACGGTTTTTACGCCGCCCCTGTAAGTGTACAAATAGAGCACCGCAAGAAACACGAACGCCACGAACGCGAACAAAAGAATGTCGGCGGACGAGTGCAACACCCAAGACTCCGACTTCGGCACGAAAGTGTAGAGCACGAGGATTACAACGAAAATTCTCACCGCCGCCCCAAGCACGCGCGAGACCATGAACACCGAAGTTCCCGTTTCGTGCGAAATCCGCCCGAAGCGTTTGCCCAAATACGCGTAAATCGACGTAATGTTCATGCGGAAATAGAGCGGCAACAGCAGCTTTGCTATCACGATATACCCCACAACAAAGCCGAACACGAGCGGCATGTAGTAGAAGTTCTGACGCATGACATTCCCGGGGACGGACACGAAAGTGACGCCCGAAATCGCCGTGCCAACCATGCCGTAGGCTACGACCGCCCACGGGGCTTTTTTGTCCCGCCCGAAAAACGAGTTCGCCGAACCGCCGCGCGAAGTCAGATGCGACACTCCGAACATAGCGGCTGTATAGACGCCGAGAACCAAAAGCAAAAGCCAAAGCGGATACATAAATCAATCCCCCCTGTATGCGTCTACCGCAGCGCGAACCGAGCCGTGCTCGAGCAGAAGCGACTTCGCTCTGTCGTAGTCGCCAAGCCCCGTTTCGTCCATAATCATTCTCGCGCCCCTGTCCACGAGCTTTTCGTTCGAAAGCTGCATGTCCACCATTTTGTTGCCGCGCACGCGCCCCAATTTTATCATGATTGAAGTCGAAACCATGTTGAGCACAAGCTTCTGCGCCGTGCCCGACTTCATGCGCGTGCTGCCCGTCACGAATTCGGGGCCGACGACAGCCGCTATCGGGATTTCGCATGCGGCCGCGATTGCCGAATCGGGGTTGCAGACAACGCACGCGGTGAGCATGCCGAGCTTCCGCGCGTTCTCAATCGCGCCCAGAACGTAGGGGGTGCGCCCCGAAGACGCAATGCCCACAAGAGTGTCGTTCGGAGCCGGCTTGTAGGCTAAAATGTCGCGCCAGCCCTGTTCGGCGTCGTCCTCGGCGTTTTCGACCGCCTTGCGTATCGCGCCGTCGCCGCCCGCAATCAGACCGATTACCACGCCGTCGGGAACGCCGTATGTCGGGGGAATTTCCGAAGCGTCCACAACGCCCAGCCTGCCGCTCGTGCCCGCGCCGATGTAGAAAAGCCTGCCGCCCGAGCGCATTCTCTCCGCCGCGCCGTCTACGAGCCGCGCAATCTGCGGAATGCATTTTTCGACCGCAAAAGCCACGGTTTTATCCTCGGCGTTTATGCCTTGCAAAAGTTCGAGCGTGGACATTTTGTCCAAATTAGAGTAGTGTGATGGTTGTTCTGTGATTCTCATTTTCGGAGATTAAAATTGAAAACTGCGCGGGGCGGCGCATGCGCCCCGTTGTCGGCGTATTTATTTTACGTTCCCGCGAAGGCGTCAAAGAATAAAACGCGCGATTTCGGCAAATGTCAAAATAGTCCAACTACTCCGCAGTTCGGACGGGGGAATCCGCCGAAAACCTGCGGAGCAAAACCCTGTCCCACGCCGCCGCGGCGAATGCCGTAAGCGGAATCGCCAAAACCATGCCCAGAATGCCGCCGAGGGCGATTCCCCAAAAGAACACCGAAAATATGATGACAGTCGGGTGAAGCCCCGTGCGGTCGCCCATAATGCGCGGAGTGAGAACGTATCCCTCCAAGCACTGAACCGCGCAGAAAACGCCCAAAGCCGCGAGAGCCGTGAGCCAGCCGCCGTCGGCCTGCAACAGCGCGATGGGCAAAATAGTTCCAAGCCCCACGACCGTTCCGAGGTAGGGAACGAGGTTCAAAATGCCCGCGAAAAATCCGAGCAAAAATCCGTACGACACCCCGACCGACAAAAATCCGACTCCGTACAGCACGCCCATAATCAGCGCAATCAGCAGCTGCCCCCTGAAAAACGCCGACATTATTTCCGAAAACCTGCGTACGAAAAACACGATGTCGCCGCGCACGGAGGGCGAGGCGAACGCGAGGTTTTTTTCGAGCTTCGAATAGAAGTCGAAGTTTGAGGTAAGCATGTAGTAGAGGTAAATCGGCACGACCGCAAACGCCGCAAGGAACGAGAAGAACGACACAAGCCCGCCCGTCGCCGCGACCGCCGTTTCGAACACCTTTTTCGCGGCGGCAGCAGCCGCCGCAAACGACGCATGCTCCGCCGCCGCGCGTTTCATTTCGGCGACGTATCCGCGCAGGGTTTCGCGCGAATCGGGGTAGCGTTCGGCGATGTTGCGCGCCGCGCGTTCGGCAAGAGCGGGAAGCTCGCCGCAGATTTCCCCGATTTCGGAAACCGCCCGCGGAAGCGCGAACGCCGCAAGAGCCGCCGCGCACGCCGCCGCCGCAACGCAGACAATTCCGCACGCCGCCGAAGCCGACACATGCGCCCTGCGCGAAACAAAATCCACAAGCGGCGAGAGAATGAACGAAAGAATCAGCGCGGCGGCTACGGGAGCTACGACCGCTCCGAATTTCGACAGAAACGCCGAAAGAAGCGCGAACAACAGCACGACGAACGCGCCTATCGCGAAAATCGAGAGGCACGCCAACGCCGCGCCGAAAAGTTTTTGCTGGAAAGCGGTAAACATTTGTAAAAAATAAAGTGTCTATCGGAAAACAATGCAAACAAATTCGGATATTTCGGCGGCGCGCGGCGGTTTCGAAAAAATGGAGATACGCGGCGCGCGCGAGCATAATTTAAAAAACGTCAACCTCGACATTCCGCGCGGGAAAATCGTGGCGTTCACGGGTCGGAGCGGATCGGGAAAATCGTCGCTTGCGTTCGATACAATCTACGCGGAGGGGTACAGAAAATACATGGAGAGCCTCTCAGCCGACGCCCGACGGCTGCTCAGCCAGATAGACAAACCCGCGGTGGAGTCGATTCGCGGGCTGTCGCCTGTAATCGCGATAGAGCAGGTGAAGTCGCTCGGCTCGAACCCGCGCAGCACGCTCGCAACGCTCACCGAAATAGCCGACTACGCAAGGGTGCTTTGGAGCCTTGCGGGAGAGCAGCGCTGCCCCAAAGACGGCGGAAAAATCTCGCGCCGAAGCGTGGACGAATGCGTAGACGCGGTGCTCGCGCTTCCGCAAGGCTCGCGCGTTTACATTCTCGCGCCGCGCGGCTCGTTCAAGCCCGCCGCGGCGAAGGCGGAAATCAAAAGCCTGCGCCAGCGGGCGTGGCAGAGGGCGCGTCTCAACGGCGAAATCTTCGAGCTTGACGACCCCTCCGCCGAACGCGAGCTTTTCGAAAAATTCAAGTCCGAAAAACTTTTGAAACTCGACCTCGTGATAGACCGCTTTCCGCTCTCGGCGGCGGCGCGGGGAAGAATTGCGGACTCGCTCGAACTCGCGCTCCGCGAGGGCGCGGACAAGGCTCTTGCCGCGTACTCCGCCGGCGGCAAAAGCGGCGAGCTTGTGCTAAGCACGGCGTTTGCCTGCGAAAAATGCGGCGAAATCTACGCGCCGCTTACCGTGAGAAACTTCTCGTTCAACCACCCCGACGGCGCGTGCAAATTCTGCGGCGGAATCGGGCGCGTAATGCGCACGAGCGAAAAGCTCGCCGTGCCCGACGACTCCAAAAGCGTCGCGGGAGGCGCAATCAAGGCGTGGAGGGTCGGGGCGAAGAGCATAATAATTGCCCACAACAGGATTCTGCGGCAGCTCGCCGAACAAATCCCGTTCGACACAAGCGTTCCGTGGCGCGACCTCCCCGCCGAAACGCGGAAAATCCTGCTCTACGGGGACGACTCGCGGACGTATTTTCTGCGGCTCAAACGCGGAAACTGCAAGGCGGCGGAAGTGCATTTCGGGGGAGTCCTCGCCGAGGTGGACAGGCTCTGCGCGGAAACGACAAGCGACGGACTCCGCGCAAGGCTTTCGGTGTTCCAGATGTCGTCGGAGTGCCCCGTCTGCGGCGGCGCGAGGTTTTCGGAGCGCACGCGCAACGTGTTTGTGGAGGGCGTCTCGTACGACAAATTCTGCGCGATGAGCGTGGCGGAGTCGCTGGCGTTCGTGAAGTCGCTCGAAAGCCTGAAAAAATACGACAGCGTGCGCGACGCCGTAAACGGGCTTCGCGACAGGCTCGGATTCCTGAACACGGTGGGGCTTTCGTACATCTCGCTCGACCGCGAGGCGTCTACGCTTTCGGGCGGCGAGGCGCAACGCGCGAGGCTCGCAACGCAGCTCGGAATGGACCTGACGGGCGTTACATACGTCCTCGACGAGCCGACAATCGGGCTTCACCCGTCCGACGACGCAATGCTGATAGGCGCGCTCAAAACGCTCAAAGACAGGGGGAACTCTGTCCTGCTTGTCGAGCACGACGAAGCCGCCCTCCGCGCGGCGGACTGGGTTGTGGAACTCGGCCCCGAAGCGGGCGAAAAGGGCGGCGAGCTTACATTCAACGGAACTCTCGCCGACTGCCTGAAATCGAAAACGTCGCGCACGGGAATGTACCTTTCGGGACGCGCGAAAATCGGGCGTCCGTCGCCGCGGCTCTCGCCCGCAAACGGCTGGCTCACGGTCAAAAAGGCGAGGGAAAACAACCTCAAAAACATCGACGTAAAATTCCCCGTCGGGCTGTTCACCGTGGTTTGCGGGGTATCAGGCTCTGGAAAATCCACGCTTGTGAACGACATTCTCGCAAAGGCCGCCGCCGCAAAGCTGAACGGCGCAAAGGAAATCGCGGGGGCGCACGGCGGCATCGCGGGCTTCGACAACTTCGACACCTGCGTGCGCGTAGACCAGTCGCCGATAGGCAAAAGCCCGCGCTCGAACCCCGCAACCTACACAAAGCTTTTCGACCTCCTGCGCGAGCTTTACGCCCAGACGCCGCTTGCAAAAATGCGCGGCTACTCGGCGGGGCGGTTCAGTTTCAACGTCAAGGGCGGACGCTGCGAGCACTGCCGCGGCGACGGCTCAATCTGCCTCGACATGCAGTTTTTGGGCGAAGTCTACATCACCTGCCCGTCGTGCGGCGGCAAACGCTACAACCGCGAGACGCTCGAAGTGCGCTACAAGGGGCTGAACATCGCCGAAGCCCTGAACCTGACGGTAGACGAGGCGCTGGGCGTGTTCGCGGCGTACCCGCGGATTGTCGCAAAGCTCAAAACGCTCAGCGACGTCGGGCTTGGCTACATCAGGCTCGGACAGCCCGCAAACACGCTTTCGGGCGGCGAGGCGCAGAGGATAAAACTTTCGCTCGAACTCTCGCGGCGCACGCACGGACGCGCCCTCTACATTCTCGACGAACCCACCACGGGACTGCATTGGGACGACATCGACAAACTCCTCAAACTGCTCTTCGAACTGCGCGACGCCGGCAACACGATAATCGTAATAGAGCACCACCCCGACTTCGTGAAGCTCGCCGACTGGCTTGTGGAGCTTGGACCGACGGGCGGCGCGGCGGGCGGATACGCGGTTTTCGAGGGAACTTTCGACGAATTGAAGTCGGCGGACACTCCCACGGCAAAATTTGTTCGATAAATATAAAAAAATACTCGATTTTTCTTGCAGCGCCACATTATTATTTGAGGCATGGATTTTACTTCGATTTTCCCGACGCCCGTATTGGCTTCGTCGCCTGCGGATTATTTCATTCAGTCGAACTTCGCGGGGCAGGTCATTGTCGTGATACTGCTTGCGATGAGCATATACGCATGGGGAATCATGATTTGCAAAAAAGCCGACCTCTCGGCAATCGAGGAGATGAACGCAAAAACCGCGCGTCTGCTGAAATCGTCGAACCTCGTCGAGGCGGCAAGCTCGAAGTCTATACAGGGGCCTTTCGCAAAACTGCTAAAAAACGCGGTCAATGCGTGGCTTGAAGTCGGCATTTCGCCCAACGACAGGGCGGCGAGAATTTCGTATGTGGAAAACACGCTCGGGCGCACGCTCGCGCGGCAGCAAATGCAATACAACTCAAAAATGACGCAGCTCGGAACAATCGTGAGCGGCGGGCCGTTTCTGGGGCTGCTCGGCACGGCGTGGGGCGTCATGGACTGCTTCGGGTCGATGAGCTCGCAGGCGTCGGTCACATTGCAAATGCTCGCCCCCGGCGTTGCGGGTTCGCTTTTGACGACCGTCGCGGGACTTGTGGTCGCAATCCCGTCGGTGTTCGGCTACAACATGCTCGCCGACAAGGCGCGTAAAATTTCGGTCGATACCGAAAACTTCGCAAGCCTCATCGCCGACAGAATCGAAATGGAATCGCGCGAGCACTCCGAGGAGGTCGAACCTGTCCGCCAGCCCGCAAAGCCCGCCCCCGTGCGCGAAATTCCGCAGGCGAAGGCGTCCGCGCCCGTCCGCACCGCGCCCGAAACGAAAATCATGGACTTTTCCCTCGACGACGAGGACGACGGCAGCCCCACCCCGCCCCGCCAATTCGACGAATAGCAAACGGCCATGAAATTCCGCACGAAAATAGAGCAGTCGGGGCTGACCGAACTCAACGTAACGCCGCTCATGGACTTGGCGTTCTCGCTGCTTATCATCTTCATGATAAGCACGCCGCTGCTCGAACAGACAATCCCCGTCCACCTGCCCAAGCAGGACAAAAACGACGCAAGCCAACGCCCCGACATAGACTTTCAGCTAATCTCGATTAAGGAGGACGGCCAGATTTACTGGGGCAAACAACCCGTGGACCTCGTGCAGCTCGACACCCTGCTCGGCGCGCTCGCGGGGCAGCCCGAACCGCCCGCAATCAGCCTGCGCGGAGACCTCTCGCTGCCCTACCAGAAAATAGTCGACGTGATTTCGGCAATCAAACGCCACAACCTCACGAAACTCCATTTGGACACGGAAGTCAAATGACGCCCGACAATACCAAGTTCGGCTATTACTGCTCGCTCGCGCTCCATATTTCGGTAAGCGTGGCGGCGATTGTGTCGGTGCTCGTAAGCTCGATTTTCAAAAGCGAGCCGCACCCGATAGACCCGAATCAGGTATTCGAAATGGTAGAGCCGCCAGAACCCGCGGCGGAAGCCCCCGCGCAGGCGGAAACCGCGCCCGAAGCCCAGCCCGACCTGGAACAGGACTTGAACCTCGAACCCGTCGAGCCTATCGAGCTTCCCGACCCCGCGCCCGAACCCGAGCCTACCCCGCCCGCGCCGAAGCCAGAACCCACACCCGCGCCTACGCCCAAGCCCCCGAAAAAGCCGAAAGCCGAAAAAAAGCCCGAACCGAAGCCGCAGAAAGTTTCGTATCAGGATTTCGCAAAGAAAAACCCGAAGAAAACGCGCAAAAGAGCGCAGACGACGCGCACGCAGGCGCCAGTGAAAGTCGGGAAAATCAGCGCAAAGACGGGCAACATCGACAGCATCGCAAAGGTCGGCGCAAGCATTTCGGGCAAGGCGGGCACAAGCGCGGCAATGCGGAACATGCTCGCCGCGTACATCGGCGAAATCAAGCGCAAGGCGGAATCGAACTGGGCGATTCCCGTTACCGCGCAAAACTCCGACCTCTCCGCAAAAGTCGAATTCAGGGTAAGCAAAAACGGCGAAATCAGCGGTCTGCGGATTATAAGAAGCAGCGGAAACGCGGAGGTTGACAACTCGATTCTCGCGGCTCTGCGCTCGATTTCCCTCACACCGCCGCCCGACAACGAACCGCACCACATCACGATTACGTTCTCGATTCTCTAATTTGCAAAACGCGCAGTCGCAAAAACGGCCGCGCGTTTTTTTGCGGGCGAAAATTTCGCAAAACGCCGCCCGCGCATTCGCAAATTCCGCCATGCAGACCGCAAAATTCGCCATGCGCGGCGGACGATGCCTGCGTAGGCAACGCGCCGCGCGCAATTCCGCAAAAAGCGGAGCGGAAAAGTCGCCCGAGCCGCCCTACGCCTTTTTAGGCGCGCGCAGGGACGACACGAGGGAGGCTGCAATCAGCGCAATGCCCGCAAGCCCCGTGATGATTTCGGGGACTTCGCGGACGGTCGAAACGAACATCAGCGCGGCGAGCGAGCCTATCGCCCAATACGCGCCGTGGGTGAGGTACAGAAGTTTGTCGAGCGTCTTTTTTTCGACGAGAACCACGGTCATGGAGCGCACGAAAAACGCGCCCACCGCAAGCCCGAGTGCGATAATCACGATGTCTTTCGTGAGAGCAAACGCACCAAGCACGCCGTCGAGCGAGAACGACGCGTCAATCAGTTCGAGGTATATGAACGCCGCAAGCCCCGCGTGTTTGAGCGCAAACGCGTGCTTTTGCGCCGCCATTTTTTCGAGCTTGCCGCTGGCCCCGTGGATTGCCAAATGCGTCGCGATGCCCGCAACGCCCGCAAAAAACGACATCTTGATTTCGTCCGACGGAATGAAGAACTGGACGGCGCAAAGGGCGGCGAGCGTCAAAACGGTCGGCGCAATTTTGAATCTGCCGAGCCTGTGGAGGGGCTTTTCAAGAGGGGAAATCCAGTGGAGCGTTTTTTCGCGGTCGAACATGAACTCGAAAAACAGCATGAAAAGGAACGCGCCGCCGAACGAGGAAATCCCCACGTGGGCGTGCGAAAGGTGCGCGGCGTACTCGTCGGGATTGTGCAAAGCCAAGTCGAGAACCGCCCCGCACGAAATTCCCGAAAACGCCGCGACAATCACAATCGGGAAGACGAAACGCATTCCGAAAACCGCTATCGCAATGCCCCAAGTTAGAAAGCGTCTGCGCCAGATTGGCGGCATTTTTTCGAGCTTGGCGGCGTTTACAACGGCGTTGTCGAACGACAGACTCACTTCGAGCGCGCTGATGATGAGAGCCGCAATCAAATCCTTAAAGCCAAGCCCCGCCTGCACGGATTCCCCGCGCCAAAACGCGAAAACCATTCCGCAGATAAGGACGAAAAACGACCACTTAAAATACTTCATAATTGTTTCCATAATAAAAAATTTGCCGACTTCCGAAAAAGCCGGCATTTGCGTATATAAAAAATCGAATCACTCGCGTTTTTTCTCGGTAATGGGCAGCATTTGACCGCGTCTGAAAAGCGTAATCTGCCCCGTGCTCGACGAAACCACAAGCGAAATGCAGTTCGCCATGAGCGAAATGGAATACGCCGCCGCGTGGCGCGCGCCCAGCCCGCCGGGGAGCTGCAACTTGAAGTCGGGCGTGTGGATTAGCGAGCCGGCCGACTCCAAAATTCCGCCGCCGTCGATGATAAACGCGCCGTCGATGAGAGAATACTCCTTTACGGTTTCGTCCATGAAAGGGTTTAGAATGTTTCGGTCTTCGGGTTTGTAGCCGTAGAACGGGTTTAGAATCAGCTGTTTGATGTGCGGTTTAAGCTCTGCAACGTCGCCGATAACGAAGATGCAGCCGACGGGCTTGCCCTCGCGCCCCTCAACCGAAAGCTCCGTCGCAATGTCTATTACGCGCTCAATCACTTCGGGCTTCACGCCGTCGGGCAAAAGGTTTTTCTGCCCGATGAAAATGTCGGAGTATTCCTTTTCGATGTCGAGGATTACGATTGTGTCAATCTTGTCGCTTTCGAGAACGCCGCCGATGCAGCAGATTTTCTCCTTCACGCCGAAGATTCCGCGCGTGATTCCAATCATCAACGCGCTCCTCAACTGCGAAAAGCGCGACTTCGAAAACGCCCTGACGTTCACGAGCTGCCACGACGGCGGAATCGGAAGCGTCGGGTTGTCGCTCACCACCACCACCCGCGAGCCGCCCAAGACTTTTGAGAGGTCGGGGAAGTTTTTGAAAGTGTCTCCCTGCACGAGAATCGTGGAGCAATTCGAAACTTTTGCGATTTTCACCGCCGAGCGCATGATGAGGTCGTTTGTTTTTACGACCTCCGAAAGTTTTTTGCGCAACTCGCGCGTGGGCTTGTCGGTCTTCGACGAGTCTCCGCCCGACTGCGGCTTGCCGAAAATCCCCGAAACCGCCGTCCTGAACGAGGACAAATCCTTTGCGCTTTTTATGCGCAGGGCCGCCTCGGAATCCGCCGAAAAGATTTTCGCGAACATCGAAAGCGTGTCCATGTACGATTCCACATGGTCGTTCGACAGCAGCAGGAACACCATGCAAAGCCGTTTCGGCTCTTCATTGTCCCTGATTTTCACGGGGTTTTCGCAGCGTCCCGCCGCGATTACATATTTTTGTTTAAGCCCCTCCACGCGCATGTGCGGCATGCAAATTCCGCTTTCGAGATACGTCGAGATTGCGTTCTCGCGCTCCACAAGCCCCTGCATGACGGCGTTTCTGTCCGCCGAACCCAGAGCGGAGTCGGGCACGGCGGCGAGAAGCTCGGTCAAAACGCCCCTGAAATCGACGCTCTTTACGTCGATTATTCTGGATTTTTTGAGGAATCTTGCGAGCTGCATGCGTTAGTTCGACTTCGGAATGTTCCAGTTGAGGGCGTCTTTTTTGACTTCGTAGAAAAGCCCCGCCGCCATGAGCGCAATGAAGAACATCACGGGAAGCGCAACCGGCAGTTTCTCCGAAACGAGGTCGGGATACGCCATCGCCAGCGGAAGCATGAAGACCACTTCGATGTCGAACACCACAAAAAGCATTGCAACCAGATAGAACCTCGCCCCGAAGCGCGGGTGCGGTATGCCTTCGGGCGCGTTGCCGCATTCGTATGCCGAATCTTTTACGGCGTTCGTTTTTGCGCGCTGTCCGAAAATGTGGCTCGCCGCGACAATCGCCGCGCCCATTCCGACCGCGACCACGATTTGCACCAATACGGGTATGTATGAAACCGGTTCCATATGTCTAAAAAGTCTTCACAGCGGCGTGTGTTTGTCAAATATTTTACTCCAAAAAGGTTGAAGGGGAAGCGGGCTGTTGTTTTATTGTTCGGCAAAAAATCGCAATGGCGGACAAAATTTTAACCGACGCGCTGAAAAAATACTTCGGGCACGACTCTTTCAGAAGCCCGCAGGACGAAATCGTCGCGTCGATTTTGTCGGGCAGGGACACGCTTGCAATCATGCCCACGGGCGGCGGCAAAAGCCTCTGCTACCAGCTGCCCGCAATGCTGCTCGACGGCATAACGCTTGTGGTTTCGCCGCTAATCGCGCTGATGAAAGACCAGGTGGACGCGCTGGCCGCCCGCGGCATTCCCGCGGCGATGATAAACAGCTCGCAGACTTGGGAACAGCAGTGCGAAGTGCTTGCGGCTCTCGAACGCGGCGAGCTGAAACTTGCGTACGTCGCGCCCGAAAGGTTCAGGGCGCAGTCGTTTTCGCGGGCGTTGGGCAGGGTGAAAATAGGCCTGTTCGCGGTGGACGAGGCGCACTGCATAAGCCAGTGGGGGCACGACTTCCGTCCCGACTACATGCGGCTCGGCGAGACGCTCGACAGGCTCGGACGCCCCGTGTGCGCGGCGTTCACGGCGACGGCAACCCCCGAAGTGAAGTCGGACATCGCCGAACAGCTCAGACTGCGGGAGCCGTCCGTGTTCGTCTCCGGCTTCGCCCGCCCCAACCTTTCGTTCAACGTGAGGGAGGTTTCGAGCAAGGCGGAAAAATTTACGCGGATTTGCGGGCTGATAGACAAATACAAGTCGGGCATAATCTACTGCGCAACGCGCAAGAGCGCGGAGGCTCTGTCGGAATCGCTCTGGCGCGACGGCGTAAGGCACACGCTCTACCACGGCGCAATGACGCCCTCGGAGCGCGACATCGCGCAGGAGGATTTCATCGGCAAAAAGACCGACGTCGCGGTCGCCACAAACGCGTTCGGCATGGGAATCGACCGCCCCGACATCAGGTTCGTCTGCCACTACGAGCTTCCGGGGAGCGTGGAGGCTCTATATCAGGAGTCGGGACGCGCGGGGCGCGACGGCGGAGAGTCGTACTGCGAAATGCTGCTCATGTACGCCGACAAGCGCGTTCAGGAATTTTTCATAGAGGGCGCAAACCCAGACCTGCCTTTCATTCGCAACACATACCGCGTTCTGCGCGAAAACGCCGACAATGCAAACGAGTGCTTCATGCCGATAGACAATATTGCCGAAGAAGTCGCCGACATCGCGCGGTTTTCGGGCGGGAGGAAGACGCCGCGCGGGAAATTCGGCGGGAGCGGCGCAAACTCGATGGCGGTTTCGAGCGCGATTTCGATTTTGCGCAGGTACGGCTTCATCGAACGCTTCGACGTTCCGTCGTCGAGGGTTCGCGGCACGCGCCTGCTAAGCCCCGACGCCGACGAAACGGCGGTCGTCTTCCCCGACGGCATGCTCGAAGAAAAGCGGCGGCGCGACGAATCAAAGCTCAGGGACGTCCTGCGCTACGCGTACTCAAAGGAGTGCCGCCAGCGGTGGATTCTCAAATACTTCGGAGAGCGCGGCGACGAGCCTTGCGGCAAGTGCGACGTCTGCCGCGAAGCCCCGCAAACGCAGGTTTTTGAAACGCTGCCCGAATACGAACTTATGGAAGTTCGCAAGGCGTTGAGCTGCGTGGCGAGAATGTCGGTAAAAGTCGCCCCGCGCGAATGGCGGCCGCGCTTCGGGCGCGAGAAAATCGTGAAGTGCATGCTCGGCAGCAAAGACGAAAAACTGCTCTCGGCGGGTCTCGACAAGCTTTCGACATACGGAATCCTCAAAGAGCACGGAACAAAATTCTGCTCCGAGCTGTTCTCGCGCATGGTTGAAGCGGGGCTTGTGGAAATCTTCGACGGCGAATACCCGCTCGCGGGGCTTACGGACTTCGGGGTGTCGGTAATGCTCGGCGAAGTCTCGGAGCTTAAAATGCAGTATCCGCGCTGGGTGTCGAAGACGGGACGCGCAAAAATTCTCGCCGAAAAGAAGTCGGGCGGAGGCAAAGCCCGCGCAAAGAATGCTTCCGACTCCCCCGAACTTTCGACCGGCGACCAAGCCCTCTACGACGCGCTCGCAAAAGTAAGGCTCTCGCTCTGCGCGCGCATGAAGATTCCGCCGTTTAGAATTTTCACCAACGCAGTCCTCCGCCAGATGGCGGAACAACGCCCGCAAACGCGCGAGGCTGCGCTCGAACTTAAAGGCGTGGGAGAGTCGAACGCGCGTTTTCTTCCGCGTTTCCTTGAAACCGTGTCGAAATTTGCCGATTAAAAAAATCGACAAACACAACGGTTTTAATACCGTACAAAACAGAAAGGTTCGACATGGATAAATACAAATGCGAAGTCTGCGGCTATGTCTACGACCCCGCCGTCGGCGACCCCGACAACGGCGTCGACGCGGGCACTCCGTTCGAAAAGCTCCCCGAAGACTGGGTCTGCCCCGTCTGCGGAGTCGGCAAGGACAGCTTCGCGAAAGTCGGAAAATAGAATATGGAAAAAATCGCGGAAGGAATATTCTTCTGCGGAACATGCGACAGGCAGCGCAAAATTTTCGACCAGCTTGTCCCGCTTCCGCAAGGCACTACATACAACTCATACCTCGTCGTCGGCGCGGACAAAACCGCGCTCATCGACACAACCTACACAAAGTTCGAAGACGGATACCTCGAAGCCATCGCGGCGTCGGGAGCAAAGATAGATTATATCATTTCGAACCACGCAGAGCCCGACCACAGCGCGGCGATTCCAGCCCTGCTAAAAATCCACCCGAACGCGGAGGTCTACTGCACGGCGAAATGCGCCGAAAACCTGCAAAACATGCTCGGCGTCCCCGCCGACAGAATCCGCGCTGTTTCCGACGGGCAGGAGCTGCCCCTCGGCGGCAAAACGCTGAGGTTTATGCCCGCTCCGTGGGTGCACTGGCCCGACACAATGCTGACATACCTCGAAGAAGACTCCATGCTTTTTACATGCGACTTTTTCGGCGCGCACTACACTTCCAACGGGCTTTTCGCCGACCTCTCGCCAGAGCTCGCCGAAGCGGCAAAACGCTACTACGCGGAAATCATGATGCCGTTCGCAAACTTCTGCGCAAAATACCTCGCAAAGGTGAAAGAGCTTTCCCCGAAGGCGATTCTGCCGAGCCACGGGCCGGTTTACGCCGGCAAAGACGCGGTAGAATTTATCGAAAACCTCTACGAAAAATGGACGGACGGAAGCTCCGCATGCAAGGCGGTAATAGCCTACGTTTCGATGTACGACAGCACAAAACTCATGGCGGACTACCTCGAAAACGCGCTCGCCTCGCGAGGGCTGCAGGCGGTCAAGGCCGACCTCATGGAAAGCGACGAGGGCGAACTCGCCGAACAGCTTGTGGACGCGGCGGGAATCGTCTTCGGCACTCCGATGGTGCTCAACGGCCCGCACCCGAAGTCGGTCTACCTTGCGTACATTGCAAACATTCTGCGCCCCAAGCTGAAATTCACGGCTGTGTTCGGATCGCTCGGCTGGGCGGGCAAGCTCGACGCGCCGATTGACGCAATGTTCACGCAAATCAAGCCCCAAAAGCTCGAAACCGTTGCGGTAAAAGGCCGACCGACACCCGAAGACTTCAAGCGGCTCGACGCCCTTGCCGACGCAATCGCCGCGATTACAAAACCGCAATAGCGCAGGTCAAAAAATACCCGAACGCGGAAGAACGCAATTTGCGCTTCCGCTTTTTTTTTGCGCAATCAAGCAAAAGGCAATACGCAAAAAAAACGCGCGGAGAAAACCCGCGCGTTCGCGTAAAACTTCGCATTCAAAGCGTCCGAAACGCCGCCCTACTTTATCGAAACTCCCGACGTGTTGTTTTTGCCGAGCTCGAAATGCTTGTAGTCCGCGCCGATTTTTTCGCCGAAGTATTCGAAGTTTTCGAGGCTCAGGTTTTTCACGAACGAATTTTCGTCGACGCCGTCGATGAAAATCGTCCCCTTGAAGTCGCCCTTTTTGCCGTACACTTTGAAGTTTTTAAGGGAGCAGTCGAAAACCTTGCCCGCCTTGTCGGAGTCGGCGTGTATTGTAAGCTTGATTTTGCGCGGATTGACAATAAGCATGCACATGTCGTTCCCGTTCGAGCGCACGGTGATGTTTTCGAAGGAGACGTTGTGCATGGGCATGGCGTTTGCCGCCTGCAACCAGATTATGCCCTTCGACCAAAATGCCCGCGGGTCGCGGCAGTTGACGGCGTAGAACGGCACGTCGATGTTGCGCACTTTGATGTCCGCCATTTCCGACGCGGCGCACTCGAAGCCGATTCTGAAAATGTTGGCTATGTCCGTCCAGAACAGGCAGTTTTCGATAGTGATGTTATTGCACGGCAGGAACGCGCCGAACGCAGGCTTCCCCGAAATCACCGTGCCTACGGTGCTCTCAGCGCCGCCCATTCCCTTGACGGCGATGATGTCGTCCTGGGCGCGGGCGAAGACGTTTTTAATGGAGACGTCGGAAGTGTTGCAGAGGTCGATTGCGTCGTCGTTAATCATGCGCGAGGCGCAGAGCTTTACGTTGTCGATTTCCACGCCTTTGCTCGACCGCACGACGAACATCCAGCCCGACGGGTCTTTGCAGACGATGTCGCGCACGGAGAGGTTTTCGCATTTGTCGAAGTCGAGCATGTTGCCCGTGCTGAAACGCTCCGACAGCTCGCCGCTCAAAATTCCGCGCCCGCGAACGGAGATGTTTTTGCCCGTCGCCCGAAGCCTCGACTTCACGACAGCCCCGCCCGCGATGTACAGCGTCTGGTTGTCGGAAAGCTTTATTTCGTCGGGAGTGTGCACGCCCGCGCCGAAGTACACAACGTTTTTGTCGCCCGCTTTCGGCGCGTCCTTTTCGAGCGGATTGCCGAAGATTACAAGCGGCATGTTGCGCTCGTCGCGAATCACGACCGCGCTGAACGGCGGCTTTGCGACGTCGAAAACAATCCTGCTCTTTTCAGAGACTTTCGCCTTTATGCGGTTCGGGAACAGCTCCGCCTTGTCGAGGGGCTTGGCGGATTTCACGGTAATTTCGGCGTCGCGGTCGAAATCGAACATCGCAAAGTAGTACTCGCCGCCCTCGAATTGGGGCGACAACGCCCTGTAAATATCCACGTTCTTTCCGTTGACGCTCACACTCCAGCTCGTCCGCGCCTTTTCCGACGCGGGCGCGGGGTAGGTTATTACTGTCGGCTCGGATTTTGCGCACGCGGCAAACGGCAAAACGAACAGCGCGGCAAGCGGCGCGAAGAGTTTTGTTAACATCATTTTTTTCATCATATAATTCACTCCCTGTATTTACATTCAATTTGTTGCTCAAAAAATAAATTCAGACGCGCAAAGGAAAGTCAATAGCGTTTTGCGCGTTTAAAGCGGTTCGGAATACTAACGGCGCGGCGCAAGGATTGCCCTAAAACCCGCCGTTCTCGCGGAGATTTTTTGCGTTTGCCGTTGTCCGATTTTTTCGTTTCGGCAAACGGAGTTCCGCTATCTGGGCGCGGCCATCTTTCTGTAAAACACGAACTGGAAGTCGCGCGGGGGCAGGTCTATGCGCAGGTCTTTGAAGCTTTTGCCCGAAATATTCGTCTTCGAACCGTCTTTGTATTCCAGTTCGTACGTTGCGTTTTCGTCGATTGCCTGCGGGGAAATCCGCAAAAATTCGGCGGGACTTTGCCTGCGGCGGAACGCGGCGACGAATCCTTCGCCCGAATCGGGGTCGTGTCCTTGATAGGCGCACCAATTTTCGAAATTTTCGGGGGATTGGGTGAGGCGGTAAAAATCGCGCACAATGTATTTGCGTATGCGTTGCGCCCAGCCGAAATATTCGCGGAGAAGCGGAAGCCGCGACGCGTCTTTCAGCGCCCCCGACGACACGAAAAAGCCGGCGTTCATCGCGCTTGCCATCGCGTATTGGTCGTCGAGGCTCGCGCCGTTGCCGCCCGTATGCGAGGGCAGCCAAGACGACAGGTAGAAAGTCTGTATTTGGTTCGATTCAGCCGCGCCGTCTATCCGCCAGCATTGGGAATCGGAACGCCACACGACGAACGTGCGCGACATCGATTCGCAGTCGAGCCGCCTGCCGCCGCTTGCGCAGTTGTCGAACTGCATTTGCGGATATTTTTGTTTGAGCGCGTCCCAAAGTTTCAGAACGCCTTCGGCGTGCTTGAGCATGCCGATTCCCCTGCGGTTCGGAGATTTCGAGTCGAGCAGGTCGAATGCGGCGGACATAGTGTCGGCGGGCAGATTTGAGTCCATTCGCCAGACGTCTGCGCCGTTTTCTTCGAGGGTGTTGGAAAGCGTTTCGAACGCGTAGTTCCATGCGTTTTTGTCGCCCAAGTTGAGGACGGCGCGGGAGTTGTCGGGAGATGGCGCAAGAAATTCGGGGTGTTCGCGCCAGAGCGGCGTTTGCGGCATTACGCGCTCGATTTCAATCCAGAGCGAAAATTTCATTCCCGCCGCGTTTGCGGCTTTTGCGAGAGGCAAAAGTTTTTGCGGGTGTACGTTTGTGTTTACGCGCCAATCGCCCGCGTTTTGCATCCAGTCGCCGAAAGCGCCCTTTTTCTTCGGGACATGCGCGCCGCCGAACCAACCCGCGTCGACGCCGTACATCGAAAACGGCAACTCGTGAACCCGCGCGAAGTCGGCGATGTTTACAAGCTTTTCGGTCGGAATGTTGCCGCCTATGCTCGTATATATAGGGGCGCAAACGGGCTTGCCGACGGCGTCTTTGGGCGTCTTGTGTTCGAACACGAATTTGCGCCAAATGTTTTGGGCGCGGTCGATGCGCATATTTTGGCGGCGCATTACGAGCACCGACGGCAGACTTACCGACTCTTCGGGATTCAGCGAAAAATCGCAGTCGGGAACGCCGATTTTCAGCGAGAAATTCCGCCTGTCTATTTCGAAGAGCGCGCTCCAGTTTCCGCACCCGCCGACGGCGAACAGCGCGCCGTTTAGCTCGTCGAAATCCGCGCCGAAATAGGGAAGCCAGACCGACGCGGGGTAGCCCGTTTTGTTTTCGAGCAGAAGGGAGTCGGCCTGCGGGCGGCGTTCGAGCACTACGGTTTCTTCGGCGAAGTCAAACATTGTAGTTGCCGCGCCTTTCAACCTGCGGATTTTCACCTTGTCGGTTTTAATATTGTCGGGGTTGTTTTTCAGGATTAGCGAGTACACGCATAAGTCCGAAAGGTTTTTCGAAGCCGATTTTTTCGAAACGTTCCGCAGGGTGGTTTTGAATTCGGTTATCGGAAATTTTTTGTATCGGCGGATTTCCCTTTCCACTTGCAGCAGCCCGTCGGGCGAAGTGTAGACGAGCCGTTTCGCCGCGCATTCGGGAGTGTCTTCAAGCGGAGTTTCGGCGGACGCGCCGAACGCAAGCTGTTCGCCTCCGTATTTTAGCGACGCCGACGCCGCTTCGGGCGCTTTGAAAAGCGGCGCATACTCCGCGGCGCGGGAAAACGCCGCGAAGATAGATGCGCCCGCAACGGCCAATATGGTGTGGATTGCTCTGTTCATGGGGCAAAACTACCAAACGCGGCGTTTTTCTTCAAGAAAAATGCGCGCCCGCGTTGCGTGGCAAAAAAAATGTTTGACAGAGGAGAGCGATTTTTAAATATTTTCTCAATCGTTTGAGGCAAAAATTTTATAAATTCAGAAAAAGGCGAAACTATGGTAAGATTTGCGGTAATAGGAATGGGCCCCATCGGCTCAATGCACATTGACAACCTCATGGGAGGGAAAATCCCCGAAGCGGAAATCGCATGCGCATGCGAGCAGCGCCCCGTGGAAGACCCAAAATATGCGGGGCTTAAAATATACAAGGAGCTTGACGACATGCTCGCCGCGGGCGGCTTCGACGCGGTGATTGTTTCGACCCCATCGTTCACGCACTATCCGCTCGCAAAAAAGTGCCTCGAAGCGGGCTACCACACCCTCGTTGAAAAACCCATCGCCCTCTGCACGGCGGACGCAATAGAGTTGCAAGAGTTTGCAAAAAAATGCGGCAAGAAATGCGCAATCATGCTCAACCAGCGCACAACCCCGCTCTACGCGCGAATCAAAGAGCTTATCGACAGCGGCGAAATCGGCAAAATCAACCGCGTTTCGTGGACGATGTCGAACTGGTACAGACCCGACATCTACTTCCAGTCGAGCCCGTGGCGCGGGACGTGGAAGGGCGAGGCGGGCGGCGCGCTCATCAACCAGTCTATACACAACATCGACATTTGGGCGTGGGCGTTCGGAATGCCCGAAAAGCTCCGCGCGTGGTGCAAATTCGGCAAATACCACGACATCGAAGTCGAGGACGAAGTAGTCTGCCACCTCGACCTCAAAGGCGGCGCGAGCGCGACTTTCATAACCTCCACGGGCGAATACCCCGGCGCAAACAGGCTCGAAATCGCGGGCGACAAGGCGTTTGTCGTGGCGGAAAACGACGCGCTTACAATCACGCGCTTTGAGGGCTCTTCGCTCTCGGAATACACCAGGGACACACTCTACATGTTCGGCTCGCCCGACACAAAGACCGAAACCGAAACGTTCGACGGCAAAGGCGAACAGCACGTCGGCGTTCTCAAAAACTTCGCCCGCGCGATAGACTCGGACGGGCGGCTCGACTTCGACGCCTCGCAGGGCGAGCTTTCGCTCGAACTCGCAAACGCGATGCTGCTTTCGGCGTGGACCGACTCGGAGGTTTCGTTCCCGCTCGACCACGCGAAATACAAGAAGATGCTCGACGGGAAAATCGCGTCGTCGAAACTGCGCGACAAGCCGCGTCAGGGCGCGATTGTAGACTTCAAAAAATCCTTCAAATAAACGCAACCCGCAAACGAAAGGCAGAAAATGTCGAAACACGCAACGGGCTACGACTACGTCCCCGACGGGGGAGCGAAAGACAAAACCGTCGCCGACGGCGAGCTTAAATTCGCCGCCGCCGGGCTCGACCACGGACACATTTACGCAATGACGCAGGGCATGCTCAACGCGGGCGCGAACTGCGAATACGTCTGGGATACCGACGAAAAGCGCATTGCCGAATTCCTGAAACGCTTTCCCGACGTAAAGGTCGCGGAATCGCTCGGGCAGATTTTGGACGACCCGTCCGTAAGGCTCGTCGCCAACGCGGGAATCCCCGCGCACAGGTTCGACATGGGCAAAACCGTCCTCGAAGCGGGCAAAAACTTCTTTGTGGACAAGCCGCCGTTCACGACCCTCGAACAGCTCGCCGAAGCGCGCGCTCTCGCCGCGAAGACGGGGCTTAAATACATGCCCTACTACGCCGAACGCGTCCACAACGAAGCCGCCGAACGCGCGAACGCGATAATCAAAAGCGGCGGAATCGGGCGCGTGTTGCAGGTGCTCATCTTGGCTCCGCACAGGCTTTCGAAACGGGCGCGCCCTAAGTGGTTTTTCGAGCGCGGCGAATACGGCGGAATTTTGTGCGACATCGGCTCGCACCAGTTCGAGCAGTTCCTCGAATTTTCGGGCTGCGACGAGGCAAAGGTAAACTTCGCAAGGGTCGCCAACATGGACAACCCCGACACCCCCGAATTGCAGGACTTCGGCGAAGCGTCGGTCGAAATGGCGAACGGCGTTTCGGGCTACTGCCGAGTAGACTGGTTCACGCCCGACGGACTCCCCGTGTGGGGCGACGGCAGAACTTTCGTGCTCGGCACGGAGGGCTATGTGGAAATCCGCAAATACATAGACTTCTCGCGCGAGGGCAACCCGCCGCAGACGCTCTACTGGGCGAACAAAACTGGCGTCGAGCGCATGGACTGCCTCGGCGACGGATTCCCGTTCTTCGGAAAATTCGCCCGCGACGTTCTCGACGGAACGGAGACGGCGATGACGCAAAAACACGCGTTCGCGGCGGCGGAGCTTTCGCTCTCGGCGCAGGCGAAGGCGGAAGGCAAAATTTAGAAAAAAACAAATACCATGGCAGAAAAGAACGCACAAATAGAATCGCAACGCGCCCAAATACTCGAAGCCCGCAAACGCGGTAAATGGGCGACAATCGCAACTTTCGCAAAGTTTTCGGGCCCCGGCTGGCTCCAAAGCGCGACGACACTCGGAGGCGGGTCGCTCGCTTCCGCGCTCTACCTCGGAGTCCTCGGCGGATTCGGCTTCATGTGGCTGCAACCCGCCGCGATGATTCTGGGCATAGTAATGCTCGCGGCAATTTCGTACGTAACGCTTTCGATTAACAACAAGCCAATGCAGAGCGTGAACTCGCAAATCAGCCCGATTCTGGGCTACGGCTGGGCGATAGGCTCGCTGCTCGCGTGCCTCGTGTTCGCAATGCCGCAGTTTGCGCTGGGGGTTGCGGCAATCACGCAGAATTTCTCGGCTTCGACCGACGCGCCCTCGATGCTCACGGAAGTGGGAATCACGGTTGCGCTGTTCGCGCTGGCGACGGCGATGGTCTCCATGTACGCGTTCGGCGGCAAGGGCGTAAAATTCTTCGAAAGGATAATCAAGCTTTCGGTCGCGGCGATTGTAATATGCTTCTTTGGCGTGGTGCTCAGCCTCTGGTGGAACGGCAAGATTGACTGGTCGGCGGTGTTCGCGGGCTTTGTGCCGAACTTCTCGGTGCTTTCCGAACCCAGCGCGGACTTCATGAAATACATCTCGCAGCTCGGCGCGGAGGGTCAGAAGTTTTGGAGCGACATGATTGTATCGCAACAGCGCGACGTCGTGATTTCCGCGGCGGCGATGGCGGTCGGCATCAACATGACTTTCCTCTTCCCCTACTCCATGCTCAAAAAGGGCTGGGACAAGGATTTCCGCGGACTCGCGATTTTCGACTTGGCGACGGGGCTTTTCATTCCGTTCCTGCTCGCGACATCGTGCATAGTAATCGCGTCGGCTTCGCAGTTCCACGCAAAACCCGCCGACGGGCTTGCGATGGCGCAAATGGTTGACGGCAAGCTCAAGCCCGCGGTCGTCGGCGGAAAGGAAATCGTACCCGCCCCGAACCTCGTAGCCCCCTATATTTCGCTGCTCGATTCGAGAATCGGAAACGCGATGGGCGCGGACAAATTCGCCGCGCTTCCGCCCGCGCAAAAGGACGCCGTCCGCAACGCATTCCCGATTGAAGAGCGCAAAATGGCGGCGATGCTCGTAAAGCGCGACGCCTCCAACCTCTCCGAAACGCTCGCGCCGCTCCTCGGCGACGACGTCGCCCGCTACGTTTTCGGGCTTGGCGTGCTCGGCATGGCAATCAACGCGGTGCTCATGAACATGCTTATCTGCGGGCTTTGCTTCGCGGAAATTTTCGGAAAGGGGGCTTCGGCAAAATGGAATCTCTGCGGCTCTATGCTGATTGCCCTAAGCGCGACAGCCTCCGTATTCTTCAAAGGCGCAAAGATGTGGCTTGTAATCCACGCGGGGGTAATCGCGATGGTGCTTCTGCCGATTGCCTACGGAGCGTTCCTCGTGATAATGAACAGCAAAAAGATTCTCGGAAGCGAAGCCCCGCGCGGCGGCAAACGCGCCCTCTGGAACGCGCTCATGTGCTGCTCGGTGGCGGCAAGCTCGGTGGCGAGCCTCTACGTTCTCTGGAACAAACTCGGCTACGCCGGCCCCGCGATTTTCGTGGGCTTCCTCGCGCTGGTCGCGGTCTCCAACAAATTCATGAAAAAATCCTCCAAATAATGGAAAATCCATTCGACATTAAAAACAGGGTTATCGCGGTAACGGGCGCGACGGGCGTGCTCGCGGGCGAAACCGCAAGGCATCTTGCAAAATGCGGGGCGAAAGTCGCGTTCATAGGGCGCGACCCCGAAAAGCTCGCCGCCGCCGAAAAATTCTGCAAGGACAACAAGTGCGAGGGCGCGGCAATCCGCGCCGACGTCACGAACAAGTCGGACCTGATTTCCGCGCGGGACGAAATTCTCGGCAAGTGGGGCGCGCTCGACTGCCTCGTAAACGGCGCGGGCGGCAACCGCGCGGGAGCTACTATCCCGCCCGACAAAACATTCTTCGACCTCGACCTCTCCGCGTGGGAGGACGTCTTCAAGCTCAACATGGAGGGCACGCTCCTGCCGACCCTCGTCTTCGGCGAAATTTTCAGAAAGACGGGCAAAGGCTCAATCGTCAACTTCTCGTCGATGACGGCGCAGCAGGCGGTAACGCGCGTTCTGGGATACTCGAACGCAAAGGCGGCAATAGACAACCTCACGAAGTGGCTGGCGGTCGAATTTGCAAAAAAAATCGGCGACGGCGTGCGCGTCAACGCGGTAGCCCCCGGATTCTTCCTCAGCGAGCAAAACAGAACGCTGCTCACAAACGAAGACGGCAGCCTGACATCGCGCGGCAAGGACATCGTGAAGGCGACGCCCTTTGCGCGTTTCGGACGCTCCGACGAAGTCTGCGGGGCGGTGCACTACCTCTGCTCCGACGCGTCGTCGTTCGTGACGGGAACGGTCATGGCAATCGACGGCGGGTTCTCGTGCTTTTCGGGAGTATAGGGAGGACGCAAAAATGCAAAAGCTCAAAGAGGGGTTCAGATGGTACGGCGACAACGACCCCGTGCCGCTCACGTTCATTCGCCAAAGCGGCGCGACGGACGTATTCGCGTCGCTGCACCACATTCCCTACGGCGAATTGTGGACGGTAGAGGAAATCGAAAAGCACAAGGCGAAAATCGCCGCCTGCGGGCTTGAATGGAGCGTCGTGGAATCGCTGCCCGTCACGGAGGACATGAAACTGCGCTCCGGCGATTTCCGCCGCCACACGGAAAACTACAAGCAGAGCCTGCGGAATCTTGCGAAGTGCGGAATCACGAAAATCGTCTACAATTTCATGCCCGTGCTCGACTGGATTCGCACCGACCTGCACTACAAACTGCCCGACGGCTCGCAGTGCCTGCGCTTCGACCCCGTGCAATTCGCGGCTTTCGACATCTTCGTCTTGAAACGCGGCGGCGCGGCGGAGGAGCGGACGCCAGAGCAGGTCGAAAAGGCAAAGGCGTTTTACGAATCGCTCGACGCCGCGCGGAAAAAGGCTTTCGAACGCTCGATTATCGACGTTTTTCCGGGGTGCAAAATGGGGCTTGAAATCGGCGACGTGCGCAAAATGCTCGCCCGCTACGACGGAATCACGCCGCAGAAACTCAAAGAAAACCTCGCGGAATTTCTGAACGAAGTAGCTCCCGTCGCGGAGGAAGTCGGCGCGATTCTCGCAATCCACCCCGACGACCCGCCATTCCCCGTGCTCGGCCTGCCGCGAATCGCCTCGCGCGTGGAGGACTTCGAGGAAATGTTCGCCGCGTGCCCCTCGAAGGCAAACACAATCTGCTTCTGCACGGGCTCGCTCAGCGCGGGCGCACACAACGACATCTCGAAAATGGTAGACAGGCTCGCCGACAGAATCGGCGTGGCGCACCTGCGCAGCACGCAGGTCAACCCCGACGGCTCGTTCTTCGAGGCGGGACACTTGGAGGGCAGAGTGCCCATGGCGGAAGTAGTAGAAAAGCTCCTGAAAATTCAGGACAAGCGGCTCGCAACCGGCGGCGAAAGATTAATCTTCCGCCCCGACCACGGCCGCGACATGGCCGACGACCTCCTCAAACCGCCGCCCGACAACCCGGGGTATTCGTTCATCGGCAGAATGAAAGGCCTTTGCGAAATCCGCGGAGTGCAAACCGCTCTCTGCGCGGCGCAAAAATAGGGCAAAAAAAAACGCAAACGCAAGCTTCGGGGAACAACGCCCCGAAGCTTTGTTATTTTCGGAATCGCCGCAATATAAGGTTGACGAACGCGGAAAATTTTGGAGACTTTGCAATTACTTAATCGGCGGGAATTTTTTTGCGCCGCAAGGGGATTTTTATAAATGAAAGTCAAAGATTCGACAACTATCGACAGCGGATACGACGTTTTTAATTCGCTTGAATTCCTAAACCAAAACCTCGCGTACGCGGCAACTTGCGCGCTCGCCCGCGACACGAAAAAGGAATACATCTACGATTTTTCCCTGAACAGACATCTCGACAGGGGGACGACGCTTGCGGTTGCGCTCGCGCTCAAAGGGTATATCCAGAAGAATTTTCCGGACAGCCAGCGAATCGGCATCGCCCTGCCCGCGTGCTTCCCCGGGGTGGCGGTAAACCTCGCGGCGCAAATGGCGGGGAAATCCTGCGTGAACATAAATTTCACGACGGGGTCGGACTCAGCAAAGGCGTGCCTTGCAAAGGCGGGAATCACCTGCATAATCGGCTCTAAAAAGGTTCGCGAAAAGGTCTCGGCGCACGCGCCCGACTTCCCGTGGACGGACAACTTTGTAGACATCGGCGACATTCTCAAAAGCATAGGCAAAAAGGGCATTCTGCCGCATCTGATTGCCGCGCGGACGCTTTCGGGCAAAATGCTCTGCGCGCTCTACGGAATCCCGAAAACGGGCGGAGACAAAGAGGCGTCGATTATCTTTACGTCGGGCTCGGAGGCCGCGCCGAAGGCGGCGGTTCTCACGCACAGAAATTTGATGGCAAACGCCCGCCAAATGTCGGAAATCGGCATTGTGGGCTCTACGGACTCGCTCCACGCAAACCTGCCGCTGTTCCACAGCTTCGGGCAGTCCGTGCAAATGTGGTTTACGATGATTTTCGGCGTGAGGATCGTGATGGTGCAAAGCCCGCTCGAAGTCCAGACGAACTTGGAGGCTGCGCGAAAGGGCGGCTCTACAATCATGATTTCCACGCCCACATTCCTCCGCGCATACTATAAAAAGGCGACTTCCGCCGACTTCCCCAAGCTCAAACACGTCATCGGCGGCGCGGAAAAAACGCCCGACGGCTTCATCGAAGCGTGGAACGCAAAGTTTCCGCATGTGGCGTACCTCGAAGGCTACGGACTGACGGAGGCGTCGCCCGTGGTGAGCGTCAACCTGCCGCCGAACCTCAGACGCGGCAAGATCTGCCCGCAGCCGAGCGCGACAAAAGCGGCGTCGGTGGGCGAAATCTTCCCCGGAATGCAGGCTCGCGTTGCCGACCCCGACAGCGGCGCGGTTCTTCCCGTCGGCGAAGTCGGACTGCTGCAACTCAAAGGCGCGAGCATTTTCGGCGGATACCTCAACCAGCCCGAAGAAAACAAAAAGAAGCTCTCCGACGGCTGGCTCAACACGGGAGACCTCGCCATGCTCGACTCCGACGGCTTCATTTTCATCAAGGGACGCCTCTCGCGCTTCTCGAAAATCGGCGGCGAAATGGTGCCGCATTCGGGCGTGGAAGAGGCGATTGTCCGCGTGCTTGGGCTGCAAGAGTCGGAGCTGCCGCTCGTGGCGATAGGCTCAAAAATAGACCCCGCAAAGGGCGAAGCACTCGTGCTTCTTGCGGCGGTGGACATCGACATTCCGCAACTGCGCAGACTCCTTACCGAGGCGGGGCTTCCCAACCTCTGGATTCCCAAATACGTCGTGCGGGTTGAGGCAATTCCGCTGCTCGGAACGGGCAAGCTCGACCTCGGCACAATCCACAAAATCTGCAAAAGCGCGGGCTAAGAGCGGCGCAAGACGGGCTTTCACAATGCGCGGAGCGGCATACGCCCCGCGTTTTTTTTTGCGCAAAACCGCCGCGGCGGCTCAACTGTAAAGTAAATTTCCGCAACTCTGGTTTGACAAGAGGGCTGCGTCAATGTTTAGTATCGACATAGGACAAAACAACTCAATATGCGAAAGGGGAACAATATGTTGAAAAAATTAATAGCTGCGGCGGCACTTATGCCCGCTCTCGCATTCGCAAGCCTCGACGTTAAAATAGACGCATCGAAAACCCACCAGAAAATCGACAACTTCGCGGCGGCGGACGCTTGGAGCGGACAGTTTGTAGGACAGTATTTCAACGACGCGCAAAAGGGACAGATCGCAAAATGGCTGTTCTCGCAGAAAATCGGCGCGGACGGCAACCCCGAAGGCATAGGACTTTCGATGTGGCGCTTCAACATCGGCGGAGGCTCGCTCGAACAGGACGGCGCAAACATAGTTCCGTTCCAGCGCAGGGCGGAAAGCTTCCTCACAAAGGACGGCAAAGCCTACGACTGGGGCAAGTGCGCTGGGCAAATGTATTTCGTGAAAAAAGCGAAGGAATACGGAGTCGAAAAGCTTTTGCTGTTCTCGAACACGCCGCCCGTACAGTACACCCGCAACGGACAGGGCTACGGCAAGCCCAACGACAACAAGGCGAACATCAAGCCCGACTGCTACGGAAAATTCGCCGACTACATGGCGGACGTCGCAAAGAAATTCGGAGAATGGGGCTACAAGGTAGACTACATCAGCCCCATCAACGAGCCGCAGGTAAATTGGGACTCAAACAGACAGGAGGGCAGCCCGTGGTACATCTCCGAAATGAAGCGCGTGTTCGTCGAGCTTGACCGCGCCCTCACCGAGCGCAATCTCGACACCCTCATTTACATAGGCGAAACCGCCCACCCCAAATACAACTATATGAACGCCGCGTGGGACACCCCGCCCTCCCGCTGGAACAAAGACCCCGAAGCGGAACGCCCCACATACATCATCAAAAACTTCTTCGACAAAAACAGCAAAGCCTACGTCGGCAACCTCAAACACATGCCGAAAATCGTGTCGGGGCACAGCTACCACGCGCACCTGCGCAACCCCGACATGGTCAGCGTCCACAAGGCTGTTGCGGCGGAGGCGGAAAAGTACGGCGTCGAATTCCAGCAGTCGGAATGGTGTCTGCTTCCGCACTATACGGCGGCGCAAATGGACGGCTTCACAAAAGACTGGTTCAGCGACAACCGCGCCGACATTCAAACGGCTCTTCTGATGGCGCGCATAATACATTCCGACTTCGTGAACACAAACTCGCGCGCTTGGGGCTACTGGAAAGGCATCGAAATCAAGGGAGACCACGCGCTTGTGGGCGTCTACCCCACGAACGGACGCCTCGAAGACGGCGGCGTTGCCCGCGCAAACAAACTGCTCTGGGCGCTCGGCAATTACAGCCTGTTCATTCGCCCCGATTTCAAGAGAATCGAGCTTTCGGGCGCAAACGATTTGGACAAAACCGCGGGCACGGCGTTCGTCTCGCCCGACGGCAAAAGAATCGTCGCGGTTTTCGTGAACTCGTCGTTCGAGCGCGACACCGCGAAAGTCTCGCTTCCCGAAAACTTCAAAAACGCGAAAGTCCGCGCGTTCAGAACAGACGCAAACTCCGACTTGGCGAACATATGGGCGGACGAATCCTCGCGCGAATTCACAATCGCCCCACGCTCGATTACAACTCTCGTGTTCGACCGCTAAACCGCGCCCGAACGCCCGAAATCTACCCGCAAAACGCGCTTCCGCCCGAAGCGCGTTTTTTATCGACATTGAGCAACAAAGCTCCATTATTTGCCGAAATACTTTCTAAAAACAAAAGGGATTATATGAAATACAAGGTGGGAGCGGTCGGGTTTGCCGCATTATTTGCGTCATTTTTTGCGTTTTGCGGGAGCAAAGAAAATTGCGCAAAGAAAATATTTTTTGCAGGAGCAACCCAAAACGCAAAAGTTTCGCCGAAAGCCGACGGAGCGATTTCGGACAAATTCATTTTCCCCGCGGAAGGCGCGGTGAAATTCGACGGCATGCTCGGAAAATCGCTCGATACGGCGATGAACGGCGACATTCTCGTCTGGAATACCGACGAGCTTCTGCGCCCGTACAGGGAACGCTACGAAAAAAAGCCCACCGACTGGCAGTCGGAATTCGCGGGCAAATGGCTCGACGGCGCGGAGCTTGCGTACGCCTACGCGCCCACGGCAAAGCTCGATAAAATCCTGAAAAACATGTCAGGCGAACTGATAAAAACGCAGAAGCCCGACGGCTCGATAACGACGTTCGTTCCCGCCGCCGAATTTTCCGCCGTCTGGGATTTGTGGGGGCGCAAATACGTCATGCTCGCCCTGCTCTCCGAGTACAAAAGAACCGCCGACCCGAAAGTTCTCGACGCCCTCGTCAAATGCGCCGACAACATCATGGCGAACGTCGGCGACGGCAAACGCATAAACAACATCTGCCTCGGCTGGTGGTACGGACTGGTTTCGTCGAGCATTCTCGAACCCTTCGTGGGCGTCTACAAATACACGGGCGACAAAAAATACCTCGACTACGCCGAATGGATTGTCTCCTGCTGGGCGACAAGCAACCTCAAACCCGACCTCCTCAACAAGGGGCTTGCAAACACGCCCGTTGTCAAAATGTTCGCGCCGCGCAAAAGCGTCGTGAAAATTTATCAGGACGGCGGAGAATCGAAAGCCTACGAAATGATGTCTTGCTACGAGGGACTTATCGAACTGTACAGGGCAACGGGCAACGAAGACTACAAAAAAGCGGTGCTCAACACGGCAAGGCAAATCGCCGAACGCGAAATCACGGCAATCGGCTCAGGCTCTATTTGGGAACGCTGGGTAGACGGCAAATTCCTGCAACAGGAAGATTCGCCGTACTGGATGGAAACTTGCGTATCAACCACATGGATAAAGCTTTGCGCCCAACTTCTGCGACTCTCCGCCGATCCCGTTTACGCCGACTACGCCGAACTTGCCGCATACAACGCGCTCGCGGGAGCGCAGGGCGCGGACGGCAAATGGTGGTCGTACTTCGCGCCGCTCAAAGGCGCGCGCAACCCGTCGCCCGAACAGGTAAAAATGCACATAAGCTGCTGCGTGGCAAGCGGCCCGCGCGGGCTTTTTATCTTGCCGAAAATCGCCTACACAGCCGATTCGTCCGACGGGCTTTACGTCAATTTTTACGAAAACGGCGAAGCCAAGCTCGAAATCCCCGCATTTGGGGCAAACGCGACGCTTAAAGTTTCGGAAGTCGATTTCGGGGCGGAAAAATTGCGGGCAAAAATCGCGGTTTCCCTGCCCGACGGCAAGCCGCAGAAATTCGCCCTCAACGCGAGAATTCCGTCGTGGAGCAAAAACACCGAAATTTTCGTCAACGGCAAAAAATCGGCTTCGCCCGAATCGGGAAAATACGCGGAAATCAGGCGGAAATGGAGGGACGGCGATACCGTCGAAATCGTCTTCGACTCCCGCGCATTCGTTGTCCGCGACCCGAACAATCCCGAAATTTACGCCCTCCAAAGAGGCCCCATTGTCTTCGCCCAAGACCTGCGCTTTGAGCCGAACATAGACAAGCCTTTCAAGTTCGAATTCGAAAACGGCGATTTTGTAAAGAATGTCGAAGTGGTTAAAATTAACGGCACAAACGCCGCGCTCAAAGTAAAAACCGCCGACGGCGGCTACCGCACCTTTGCCGACTACGCTTCGTGCGGAGCTACTTGGGACAAAAACTCGCGGCTGCGGGTTTTCGGCGGCGCGTTTTAATCCGAGCGGCGCGTTTTAATCCGAAAAAACCGGACTTTAAGTCTGGTTTTTTTGCGCCCAGAGAAAACGCCGCAAATTCGGCAAAAAATAGTTGACCGTTTAACTAATTTGCATTTTCATATTTCCGACAAGAGGAAACAAATGAAAAAGAAATTCATCGAAATACTGACAGGGCTTGCCGCGCTCGCATTGCTTGCGGCTTGCGGGGAAAAGGAATCGGGTAAATCGGAAGCTTCGGCAAGTCTCGACGGCAACTGGACACTCTCATACGCCGAACAACCAGAAATTGCGGCGCGCACGCCGTCCGACTTCAAAAAACTGCGCGGGCTTAAAACGATTCCCGCAAAAGTTCCGGGAACGGCGCAGCTCGACCTCCAACGCGCGGGCGTCGAGCCCGACGCCATGATTGGCGACAACGTCTATAAATACCGCAAGTACGAAGCGTTCGAATGGATGTTCTCGCGCGAATTTAAATCGCCCAAGCTCGCAAATGGCGACCGCGCGGTACTCAACATGCGCGGCGTAGACACCCTCGCCGACGTGTTCGTCAACGGCAAGCTTGTAGGAAGCCCCGAAAACATGTTCATTGAGCACGAATTCGACATCACCGACTTCCTGAAAAAGGGCGGCGTAAACAAAATCGAAGTAATCATTCGCTCGCCCGTAATCGAATCGAAAAAGTACGCAAACATAATCGGCTCGGGCACGGTGGAGCGCACGGAGTATATCAATATCAGAAAAGCGCCGTCGAGCTTCGGCTGGGACATTCACCCGCGCATCATCACCGCGGGGCTTTGGCGCAGCGCAACGCTCGAAATCCGCAACGAAGTGCACATCGAAGACGTCAATATTTACACAATTGCGGCGGACGCGAAAAATTCGCAGGTGAAGTTCGGTCTCGAAACAAAAATCGACGCTCCGTACTCGAAATTCGACTCGCTCTTTATGCGCGTTGAGATTTCCAAAGACGGCAAAAAGGTTTTCGAATCTAAAACGCCTTTCATGACGTACGTCAACAAAATCGGCGGCACGCTTCGGAACGCCGAGCTTTGGTGGCCGCGCGGCTACGGGGCGCAAGCGCTCTACGACGTGCGCGTAGACGTTTGCGACGAAAAGGGCAGCGTTTTAGCCTCAAAAAAAATGCGCACGGGCTTCAGAACGGTGCGCCTCGAATTCGCCGAAGTGGAGTTGCCCGCGGGCGAATCTTTCAAGTACGCCGGCGCGGGAACGGCGTTCGGCAAAACCGACCTCAAAAAGCTCAAAGGCGAATTTAAATTCTACGTCAACGATGTCCCGATTTTCATGAAGGGCACGAACTGGGTGCCGCTCGACGCCTACCACAACCGCGACAAAGAGCACGTCAAGGCGGCGGTGGACATGCTCGCCGACCTCAACTGCAATATGGTTCGCTGCTGGGGCGGAAACGTCTACGAAGACCGCGATTTCTTCGACCTTTGCGACAAGTACGGCATTCTCGTTTGGCAGGACTTCTCCCTTGCGTGCTGCATAACGCCGCAAAATGCGGACTTCGCCAGGAAGATGGAGCAAGAGGTTGCAAGCGTTGTCCGCAAGCTCCGCTCGCACCCGTCGATTGCGCTTTGGGCCGGCAACAACGAGATAGACCAAGCCTACTTCTGGCGCAAAGTCTCCCCCAAGCCGATTAACCCCTCGCACGACAAAATCAGCCGCCAAACTATCCCGAACACGATTTTCGAATACGACTGGACGCGCCCCTACCTGCCGAGTTCGCCGTATCTCTCCGAAAAGGCGTTCGCCAACCCCGAAAAATATTCCGCCCCCGAAGTCCATCTCTGGGGCGCGCGCGGCTACTACAAGACGCCGTTCTACAACGCTTCGGTTGCGCCGTTTGTCAGCGAAATCGGCTACCACGGCTGCCCCAACCGCAAAAGTCTCGAAAAAATGATGACGAAAAAATGCGTCTACCCGTGGAACAAAAAGGGCGAATTTAACAAAGAATGGCAGGCGAAAGCCACAATGCCCTTCCAAAACGGCAAAAGCTGTATTACCCGCAACAATCTCATGGTCAATCAGGCAAAGCTCCTCTACGGCGAATGCCCGAAGGATTTGGACGACTTCATCTTGGCGTCGCAGCTCGTGCAGGCGGAGGCAAAAAAATATTTCATCGAGCTTTGGCGCACAAAGAAATTCGAGAACAAAACGGGCATTCTCTGGTGGAATCTCCGCGACGGCTGGCCGATTCTCTCCGACGCAATCGTAGACTACTACGGCTCGAAAAAGCTTGCGTACTCGTTCATCAAGCGCGTCCAAACCGACGTCTGCGCCATGATTGACGACGACTTCAAGCTCGTCGCCGCCAACGACACCCTCAAAGCCGCCAAGGGGCACGTCAAGGTAATCGACGCCGACTCCAAGAAAACCGTCTTTGAGGGCGGCTTCGAAGTGCCCGCAAACGCAAAGACCGACATCGCCCGACTGCCCGCGCAGGACGGGCAGGGCGTGCTGCTTATCGAATATACCGTAGACGGCAAGCCGCAGTTCAACCACTACATGTACGGCAGGCCGCCCTTCAAGCTTGCCGACTGCAAACGCTGGCTGAAAACAATCAACGCCAAATAACGCGCGGGGCGCAATCCTCCGTTTGCAAGCTCCGCTTCCGACAAGGACGCGGAGTTTTTTATGTCCCGACAGCCGCGCGACTATTTATGCGCTGTTCTCTGCGCGGCATCAGTTGCGGCATGGCGCAGCCCATTATTATGACAGCCCGTCGCGGGCGCGTCGCAAACAATGAGTTTTAGCATTTAAGAATGCGCCGCGCCGCTATTTACGCCCTATTGAGGGAGTCGCGCGTTATGTGTGTGCCGCATTGGAAGCCGCCTGTGGGCGCATTCTGCGCGGAATTTCGGCGGGGAAAATGTAGGCGTGTGTATACAAAAAATCTCCGCCTCTACATTCGAAAGGCGGAGTGTGTAAGATAACGAGGAAGCCCTCGGAAATTTCGCGAGACTACTTTCTGACGCGCGAGAATTTCTTCTGGAATTTCTCAACGCGGCCAGCCGTGTCAACGAAACGCTTTTCGCCCGTGTATGCGGGGTGCGAATCAGCCGTGACGTCGCGGGAAATCATGAAGCATTCAACGCCGTCGATCGTTTCGACCTGCTTGCTCTTCATTGTCGAACGCGTAACGAAACGCGCGCCGGACGAAACGTCCACAAAGCAAACGGGGTGTACATCGGGATGGATTTTGTCTTTCATTATATAATGCTCCGAAAAATTAGCCCTGCTTAGCCTTGAAGCGGGGGTTGGTTTTATTGATGATATAGACGCGTCCCTTTCTGCGGACTACTTTGCAGTCGGGGTGGCGGGTCTTCAAAGATTTGATTGATGATACGACTTTCATCTTTTCCTCGTTTCTAATTTAATGAAAAGTGCAAACTTTACTTCCCCCAACGCGTTCGTCAACACTTTTTTTCATTTTTTGAAAACCGCCCTCCCCCGCCCCCCGAAACCCGCCGTGCAAAATCGCGCCCGCCCCGCCGCTTTCGTTTGACTTTTCCGCCGACTAATGAAAACATTTTCCCCAACGACAATAGCTCCGATAACTCTAAAATACGGGAGATTTTTCATATGAAGATGATTAAAGCGGTTATCAAACCCTTCAAACTCGACGAAGTAAAAGAAGCCCTCGCCGAAATCGGAATCGACGGAATGACCGTCTCGGAAGTTAAAGGCTTCGGCAGACAAAAAGGACACTCCGAAATCTACCGCGGCAGCGAATATACCGTGGAACTCCTCCCAAAAATCGTCCTCGACATCTGCGTGCCCGCCGATATGGTAGACAAAACCGTCGAAACTATCCTCAAATCAGCCCACACAGGCAAAATCGGCGACGGCAAAATCTTCGTCATGCCCGTCGAACAAGCCTACCGCATCAGAACCGCCGAAAAAGGCCTCGCCGCCATCTAGGGCGCGAGCCGCGGGCGCGAGTCGCGCCTCCCTACGGAACTTCGTTCCTTTCTGTGATAATGCGGCGCGGGTATACCCGCGCCTTTTGTCGTTCAGTTCGTATTGCCGTTGGCAATTACTGGCATTGGAATTATAATACGTTAGAAAGAAACAGAAATAAAATAGACGCGCTTTGCGCGGGGAGAAAAAAAGCGGAAATTCAAAAACATGGATTCTCCGCAAACCGCCCAACTCCACTTTTATCCCAACGCATTCTAAAAATCTTCTGCGCCGTGCACTGTAAATTTAGGGGCGTTAGAGTGCCGTTCAGGCGGTGGCTTTCACGCGCTTGCGGGGTGCG
>OGFM01000107.1_pt1 | contig 77117 bp, 92 predicted proteins | sample 1570871 | NCBI WGS metagenome assembly OGFM01 (sample SAMEA2581957, study PRJEB24529) | metagenome | biome: Human gut stool | place: China | collected 2011
AAGAATCTTTATCCTCTGTTCCATTGAGAATTTCGAATATTTTATCTAATATTTCATTTATATTCATTTGTTATACCCCCAGTTTTATAATGTTCTGTCAAATAGCACACATTTCTATTTTTTATCATTGGTTTCATTTTTACGCTACTGCTTTTCTCATATAGATTTTAACTGTTAATTTTAGTTTTTTCAATATATTCTCAACAATTTTTTCATTTTCAATAAATTGCCCTTACTTAACAAATTAGGCGAAAAAAGAGACAGATTTTGCTCTGCCTCCATTTTATTATTCTAAGAATCCTTTGTAATGTCTTGTTACAAGTTGAGATTCTAATTGTTGTATTGTTTCTAGTGCAACACCTACTACGATAAGTATAGATGTACCACCAAATGCTATGTTTAAGCTTGTAAAGTTTGCTATCATTGGAAGAATAGCTATTATTGCTAAGAATATTCCTCCTACTAATGATAGTTTAGATATTACAGATGATAAATAATCTGTAGTTGGTTTTCCAGCTCTTATACCTGGTATAAATCCACCATTTCTCTTGATGTTTCCTGATATCTCAGCAGGATTGAACATCGCATATGTGTAGAAATATGTGAATCCTAATATTAATAATAAATATACTATTGCGTTTGCAATTGTATACCCTATTCCCACACTAGAATTTGATGAAGCAATAGAGAATCTATATACTCCTGCCCAGAATCCTGTTTGTGTTGCAATGTCTTTTACGAATATTTGTAAAATCATTGCTGGGAATGTCATGAATGATGAAGCAAATATAATAGGCATAACTCCAGCCATTGCTAGCTTTAATGGAATATGTGTATTTTGAGCTCCTACCATTCTTCTTCCAACTACCTTTTTAGCATATTGTACTGGTATTCTTCTTTCAGCAATTTGTATAAATACAACTCCTGCAACTAGTACTAGTAATCCAACTACTAGAGCTAAAGCTTTTATAAATCCAACTGTACTGAAAGTTCCAGCTGAGAACATTAAGCCCCATACAGCTGTAATGCCTCTTGGTAATCCTGATATAATACCAACAAATATTATCATTGATATTCCGTTTCCAATACCTTTATTAGTAATTTGTTCTCCAAGCCATATTAAAAGTGCTGTTCCTGCCATTAAAGAAATAACTGTTAACGCTCCTCCCATAAAGCTTGTATCTAAGAATATTCCAGAAGATTTGTATGAGAAGAATATTCCTAATCCTTCGATTAAAGCTAGAACAATTGTAAGTATTTTTGTATACTTATTAATTTTTGTTCTTCCCTCTTCTCCACCTTCCTTAGTTAATCTTTCCAATGCTGGTATAACCATTCCTAATAATTGGATAACAATTGATGCTGTGATGTATGGAGTTATAGACATTGCAAATATAGAAAGTCTTGAGAAAGCTCCTCCTGATATTGTGTCTATAAGTCCTGTTACACCATTAGTTGCAGAGCTCATTTCTTCTGCTAATGTGAAAGTATCAACTCCAGGTATTGTTATATAACAGCCTAATCTAAAAATTACTATTAACAATAAAGTATATAATAATTTTTTTCTTACTTCAGGTGTTTTTAAAGCATTTTTTATGGTCTTAAACAATTAGATCACCTCTGCCTTTCCACCTAAAGCTTCAATTTGTTCTTTAGCTGATTTTGTAAATCTTACTGCTGATACATTAACTTTTTTGTCTAATTTACCAGTTCCAAGAATTACTATTCCATCATTAACTTTTCCGATGATTCCCTCATCAACTAAGCTTTGAGCTGTTACGTTTTCGTTCTTTACTTTAGATAACATTGTTAATGTTACTTCTGTATAGTTTTTAGCATGAATATTTGTAAATCCTCTTTTTGGTAATCTTCTATATAATGGTGTTTGACCACCTTCGAATCCACGTCTTACTCCGCCACCACTTCTAGCTTTTTGTCCTTTATGACCTCTTCCAGAAGTTTTGCCTATTCCAGATCCAACTCCACGTCCAACTCTAGTTCTTTTTGTGTTTACCTGTGCTGGTTTTAATTCATCTAATTTCATCTCGTGACTACACCTCCTAATTTGTTATTTTATAATAATTACATTATTTCTTCTACTTTTTTTCCTCTTTTTTTAGCTACAGATTCAACTGTTTGCATGCTCTTTAATCCTTCAAGAGTAGCATAAACAACGTTTCTAGGATTATTTGTTCCTATTATTTTTGTTCTTATATCTCTGTAACCTGCAAGTTCTAGAACTGGTCTAACGCTTCCACCAGCTATAATTCCAGTACCTTCACTGGCTGGTTTTAGCATTACACTTGCACTTCCAAATTTACCAATTATTTCATGTGGTATTGTTGTGTCTACTATAGAAACTTCTACTAAGTTTTTCTTAGCATCTTCTATAGCTTTCTTTATAGCGTCTGGAACTTCGGCAGCTTTCCCGTTTCCAACTCCAACGTGTCCTGCGCCATCTCCAACAACAACAACTGCACTAAATCTAAAGTTTCTTCCACCTTTAACAACTTTAGCAACTCTATTTATGGCAACTACTTTTTCTTTTAATTCTGTAGAATTTTCTTCTTGCACGTCTTCTGACCTCCTTTTATGTATTTTACAATCCATTTTTAACCGTAATTAATTTGTGTTTTTCTAATCATTTATTACTAGAATTCTAATCCTGCTTCTCTAGCAGCTTCAGCTAAATCCTTTATAATTCCATGATATAGGTATCCACTTCTATCAAATACTACTGTTTTTATTTTTTTGTCTTGAGCTCTTTTTGCTATTAAAGCTCCTACTTCTTTTGCAGCTTCGCTGTTTGCATGTTTATTTTTTACTTCTTTGTCTAATGTAGATGCAGCAGCTAAAGTTGTTCCATTAACATCATCAATTACTTGTACAAATAAGTTCTTGTTACTTCTGTATACGCATAATCTTGGACGTTCTGCTGTTCCGCTTATTTTTGTACGAACACGAGCATGTCTTCTTTCTCTCTCAGCTTTTCTATCTGTCTTACCAACCATTTTTTACTCCTTTCTAACTAATGTAACAGCATTAGTTTTAGTTCTGATTTCGACTTCTGAAAAACAATTCTTAACTTTGTCTGACTTCGTTAACCTTCACTCAAAATATTTTCAACGTACAGCAAGTACACCTCAAATATTTTGGCTCGGTTGCCTTGTCATACTCGTTTATAATTGTTTTTATTAAGCTATTCTAACAACTCTAAACAATTAATTTAAACGAAGTTTAGAATTATTTCTTACCTGCTTTACCTTCCTTACGTCTAATATGTTCAGTAGCATATTTAATACCTTTTCCTCTATATACTTCTGGTGGACGTTTAGATCTTACTTCGTTAGCAACTTGACCAACTAATTCTTTGTCAATTCCTCTAACTACAATGTGGTTAGCATCTGTTAAATCAAAAGTAATTCCTTCTGGAGCTTCCATCTCTACTGGATGAGAATATCCTAAACTCATTACTAATTTGTTACCTTGCTTTTGAGCTCTGTAACCAACACCATTTATTTCTAATTCTACTTTGAATTCATTAACAACACCTTCAACCATGTTATGTATTAAAGCTCTTGTTGTTCCATGTAAACTCTTATTAATGTTTGTATCATCTGGTCTTGAAACTTTTATTTCATTTCCGTCTAATTCAACTTTCATATTTGGATGAATGTCTCTTTCAAGACTTCCCTTAGGACCTTTTACAGCAATGTGGTTTCCGTCTATTTTAACTTCAACACCAGCAGGTACTGTAATAGGCATATTTCCTATTCTTGACATGTTTGTTTTCCCTCCTTCTTGTCTTAATTATTACCAAACGTATGCTATAACTTCTCCACCTAAACCAGCTTCTCTTGCTTTCTTGTCTGTCATTATTCCTTTAGATGTTGAAATTAAAGCTATTCCTAATCCATTTAATACTTTAGGTAATTCTGTCTTAGATGCGTAAACTCTTAATCCTGGTTTGCTTATTCTCTTTAATCCATCTATTACTTTTTTACCTTTTTCTGTATATTTTAATGTAATTCTTATTACACCTTGATTATTTTCTTCTTTTATCTCTTCGAAAGATTTGATATATCCTTCTTCAAATAATATTTGAGCTATTGCAAGCTTTTCTTTTGAAGCAGGAACATCAACAGATTTATGTTTTTGACTGCTAGCATTTCTTATTCTTGTTAGCATATCTGCTATTGGATCTGTAGTAACCATGTTCTTGTTTTCCCTCCTTATCACGATTTTTCTATCATATACAATTTTAATTGAATTCTACCAACTTGCTTTCTTAACTCCAGGAATTTCGCCATCATGAGCTAATTTTCTGAAGCACTCACGGCAAACTCCATATTTTCTAATATAAGCATGTGGTCTTCCACATAATTTACATCTGTTATATTCTCTTGTCTTATATTTTTGTGGTCTTGCTTGCTTAACTTTTAAAGACGTTTTAGCCATTAGCTTTCTCCTTTCTTATATCTCTTTTCAGTAATTTACGATAATTAGTTTTTAAATGGCATTCCTAATAATTTTAGTAACTCTTTAGCTTCTTCATCAGTCTTAGCTGTTGTTACAAATATTATATCCATACCTCTTACTCTATCAACTTTTTCGTATTCTATTTCAGGGAATATTAATTGTTCCTTAATACCCATTGAATAGTTTCCTCTACCGTCAAAAGAATCTGCTGGTATTCCTCTAAAGTCTCTAACTCTTGGAAGAGCTACATTGAATAATTTGTTTGCAAAATCATACATTTTTCCTTGTCTTAATGTTACTTTGCATCCAATTGGAACTCCTGCTCTTAATTTAAATGCAGCTATAGCCTTCTTAGATTTTGTTGTTATTGGCTTTTGTCCAGTAATTTGTTCCAAATCCTTTATTGCATTCTCTAAGTCCTTTGGATTTTCTTTTACATCTCCTAAACCAATGTTGATAACTATTTTATCTAACTTTGGAACTTCCATTACTGATTTATAATTAAACTTTTTCATTAAAGCTGGTACTATTTCTTTCTCATATTGTTCTTTTAATATTTCCATAAGTCTTTATAGACCTCCTTCCTTTACTATTTTATTTTAGCTCCACATTTTTTGCATACACGTACTTTTCCGTCTTTTTCAACTTCATATCCAACTCTTGTTGCTTTTCCGCATTTTGGACATACTAGAGCTACTTTACTGCTGTGTATACTAAATTCTGAAGGAATAATTCCTCCTTGTTCACCTTGTCTTCTAGGTTTAACGCTCTTTTTTCTAATATTGATACCTTTAACAATTATTTTTTCTGTTTTAGGTATTACTTCTAGAATTTCTCCAGTCTTTCCTTTATCATTTCCTGATAAAACTTTAACTGTATCACCTTTTCTTAATTTCATTTTATATTTTCACCTCTTTATTTCTTATTATTGGGCTCATTTTTAATCAATTTTGACAACGCAAGACGAAGTTTAAAATCGAAATTATAAAACTTCTGGTGCTAGAGAAAGAATCTTTAAATAGTCCTTTTCTCTTAATTCTCTTGCAACAGGTCCAAATATACGAGTTCCCTTTGGTGTTCCGTCTTCTTTTATTATAACTGCTGCGTTTTCGTCAAATCTTAAATAAGATCCGTCAGCTCTTCTTATAGGTTTCTTTGTTCTAACAACAACGGCTTTAACAACGTCACCTTTTTTTACAACGCCACCTGGTGTTGCTGTTTTAACAGAAGCAACTATTATATCACCAACTCCAGCATATTTTCTATATGATCCGCCTAAGCATCTAATACACATTAATTCTTTAGCTCCTGTATTATCAGCTACTTTTAATATTGTTTGTTGCTGTACCATTTAAACTAGTACCTCCTTTTTTCATTCTTTTCAAAGTATATTATTTTATTATTGCCTTTTCAACTATTTCAACAACTCTCCATCTCTTGTCTTTTGATAAAGGTCTTGTTTCCATAACTTTTACTTTATCTCCAACTTTGCATTCGTTGTTTTCGTCATGAGCTTTTAATTTATATGTTCTTTTTTTGATTTTTCCATATGTCTTATCCATCTCATTTTGAACAACAGCTATAACAACTGTTTTATCCATTTTATCAGATGTAACAACTCCAGTCATTGTTTTACGAAGATTTCTTTCTTCCATAATATTCTCCTTTCTACATTCTAAGGAATACAACGTTTTAGTTGTATAAATTATTCAGCTTTACTTTCTTTTTTTGTAGTTGTTTTTCTAGCTTTCTTTTCTGTTCCTTCTGTAGCTTCTTTTTTTGCCTTACTTGCAGTTTTCTTTTCTGCTTTTTTTGGCTCTTCTGCAACTACTGGTTCTTCACCTTTTAATTCTCTTTCAGTTAAAACTGTTTTTATTTTTGCAATGTCTTTCTTAACTTCTCTTATTTTCATAGGGTTATCTAATCCGTTTGTTGCTAAGCTAAATCTTAGTTTGAACAATTCTGATTTTAATTCTCCTAATTCTTTTTCTAAGTCTGGTGAAGACATTTCTCTAATCTTATTTATCTTCATCTAATTCACCACCTACTTCAGTTTCCTTTTTAACAAATTTACACTTAACAGATAGTTTGTTAGCAGCAAGTCTTAATGCTTCTCTTGCAACATCTTCTGAAACATCTGCAAGTTCAAACAATATTCTTCCTGGCTTTATAACTGCTACCCAGTATTCAACTGATCCTTTACCTTTACCCATACGAGTATCTGCTGGTTTCTTTGTTATAGGTTTATCTGGGAAGATTTTTATCCAAACCTTTCCACCTCTTTTTATATATCTTGTCATAGCAACACGGGCTGCTTCTATTTGGTTAGAAGTAATTTGACCTGCTTCTAATGCTTGAAGTCCATATAATCCATCTGTTACAACGTTACCTCTTGTTGCTTTTCCTCTATTTCTACCTTTTTGTTGTTTTCTATATTTTGTTCTTTTTGGCATTAATGGCATTATCTGTCTCCTCCTTCCACTGCTTTCTTCTTAGCTGGAAGAACTTCTCCTTTATATATCCATACTTTTACACCGATTTTTCCATATGTTGTATCTGCTTCTGCAAATCCATAATCAATATCGGCTCTTAATGTTTGTAATGGAATATTTCCTTCTTTATAAAATTCAGTTCTTGCCATATCTGCTCCACCTAAACGTCCGGAACAAGATGTCTTAATTCCCTTTGCACCAGATTTCATTGTTCTGCTCATGCAGGATTTCATTGCTCTACGGAAGGAAACACGGTTCTCTAACTGTAAAGCGATATTCTCTGCTACTAACTGAGCGTCACGGTCTGGTCTCTTAACTTCTTTGATATCAACAACTAATTTCTTAGATGTGAATTTCTGTACTTCAGCTTTGATCTTCTCGATTTCAGCTCCACCTTTACCGATTACTACACCAGGTTTTGCTGTGTAAATAATAACTTTAACGCGGTCAGATGCTCTTTCGATCTCAATCTTAGAAACGCCTGCTGCATATAATTTCTTTTTAAGATATGTTCTGATGTTGTAGTCTTCTACTAAAAGATCTGCAAAATCTGCTTCCGCATACCATTTAGAGTCCCAGTCTTTGATAACACCGACTCTTAAGCCATGAGGATTAACTTTCTGTCCCATGTTTGCCCTCCTTATCTTTCATCAAGCACGATTGTAATGTGGCTCATTCTCTTCTCGATTCTATAAGCTCTACCCTGTGCTCTTGGTCTGATTCTCTTCATTGTTGGTCCTTTGTTTGCATAACACTCTGCAACATAAAGGTTTTCTGCTTTCATTCCATTGTTGTTCTCAGCGTTTGCGATTGCTGACTCTAATAATTTCTTTACTAAGCTTGAAGCATATCTTGGATTATATGTTACGATAGCAAGTGCTGTCTGAACATCCTTTCCACGGATAGCATCTAATACAAAGCAAGCTTTCTGAACAGACACTCTAGCATAAGATAACTTTGCTGAAGGTCTGGTATCTTTAACTTCATTTCTTTCTCTTTTAATCTGACTTCTATGTCCCTTAGCCATGGATGAAACCTCCTTTCAAAAAATAGTTCTTATCTAACGCCTGATTTCTTTTCGTCTTTTCCATGTCCTTTGTAAGTTCTTGTAGCAACGAACTCACCAAGTTTATGTCCAACCATATCTTCTGTTACGAATACAGGCACATGTTTTCTTCCGTCATGAACAGCGATTGTATGACCAACGAACTGAGGGAAGATTGTAGAACGACGTGACCAAGTCTTAATAACAGATTTGTCACCAGATGCGTTCATAGCGTCTACTTTTTTCAGTAAGCTTTCATCTGCAAATGGTCCTTTTTTTAATGAACGAGCCATAATTTACCTCCTATAGTCAAGCACGAAAGACCGCTACACGCGGCAGCGTTGTCTTAACCGTGCCATCAATTGTTTCATATTTAGCAACTTATTTGATTGCTTTACCGTCTCTTCTTCTTACGATCATCTTATTAGAAGATTTATTTTTCTTTCTTGTCTTAAGTCCAAGAGCTGGTTTACCCCAAGGTGTCATTGGGCCAGAACGTCCGATTGGAGCACGTCCTTCACCACCACCGTGTGGATGGTCATTAGGGTTCATTACAGAACCACGAACTGTTGGGCGGATACCCATGTGACGTTTACGTCCTGCTTTACCGATCTTAACAAGGTTGTGGTCACCGTTTCCGATAACACCAACTGTTGCGCGGCAGTTTAATGGAACCATACGCATCTCTCCGGATGGAAGTCTTAATGTAGCGTATTTTCCTTCTTTTGCCATTAACTGAGCAGCCATACCAGCGGAACGAACTAACTGTCCACCCTTGCCTGCGTATAACTCAATGTTGTGTACCATAGTACCAACTGGAATGTTCTCTAATGGTAAGCAGTTACCAACACGAACCTCAGCTTCTGCACCACTCATAACTGTCATACCATCTGTTAATCCCTGAGGAGCTAAGATGTATGCTTTCTCTCCATCTGCGTAGCAGATTAAAGCGATGTTTGCTGTTCTGTTTGGATCGTACTCGATTCCGATAACTCTTGCTGGAATACCATCTTTTTTGTTTCTCTTGAAATCGATTACTCTGTATTTTCTTCTGTTTCCACCACCGTGGTGTCTTACAGTGATTTTACCCTGATTGTTACGACCAGCGTTCTTCTTTAAAGAAGTTGTAAGGGATTTCTCAGGAGTTGTCTTAGTGATCTCAGAGAAATCAGAACCAGTCATATTTCTTCTGGAAGGTGTATATGGGTTATATGTCTTAATTCCCATTGTTTTTCTCCTTTCGATGTTTATTATCGCACTTTACTGTGCCTAGGCTGCTATCTTTATCTTATAAACCAGCGAAGATCTCGATGTCTTTGCTGTCTGCTGTTAATGTTACGATAGCTTTCTTTGTTTTAGCAGTTTTACCAACTACCATACCACGTCTCTTATTCTTTCCGTCTAAGTTCATTGTGTTTACGCTGGCAACTTTTGTTCCTTCGAACATTTTTTCAACTGCTTCTTTGATCATGGATTTGTTAGCTTCTGGATGAACTAAGAAAGTATATTTCTTCTCAGCCATAGCTGCCATGCTCTTCTCTGTAACTACTGGTTTGAGGATTACATCATAATATTTAATATTTGCCATTATGCATACACCTCCTCGATTGTCTTAACAGCGTCTTTTGTTACAACTACTGTATCATATTTTAAGATATCATATACGTTGATCTCGTTTGTCTGAGCAGTCTTAACTGTTGCAAGGTTGCTTGCAGATTTGATCACGTTTACATCGTTGTCGTTTAATACAACTAATGCTTTCTCAACTTTTAAGTTGTTCATAACTTCAACAAATTTCTTTGTTTTGATCTCATCAAGTTTTAACTCGTCAACAACAACAAATTTGCTCTCGTTTACTCTTGATGTTAATGCAGATTTAAGAGCTGCTCTCTTCTCTTTCTTGTTAAGTTTGAAAGAGTAATCTCTTGGTACTGGAGCGAATACTACGCCACCATGTGTCCACTGTGGAGCTCTTGTAGAACCCTGTCTTGCATGACCTGTTCCTTTCTGTCTCCATGGTTTTCTACCACCACCGCTTACTTCGGAACGAGTTTTTGCTTTCTGTGTTCCCTGGCGGTTGTTTGCCAGCTGCTGAAGTACTGCCATGTGTACTAAATGTTCGTTAACTTCTACTCCGAAGATAGCGTCGTTTAATTCCAGGCTTCCTACTTCTTTGCCTTCCATATTATAAACAGCTACGTTAGCCATCGTTAAGTTCCTCCTTTCCTATCTAAGCACTATTTACCTGCTTTAACAGTTTCTTTGATTGTTACTAAACATTTCTTAGCTCCTGGTACAGCACCTTTAACTAAGAGCAGGTTGTTCTCAGCGTCAACTCTTACAACTTCAAGATTCTGAGTTGTAACTTTTACGCTACCCATATGTCCAGGCATTCCTTTTCCTTTGAATACACGGCTTGGTGAAGAACATGCACCATTGGAACCCTGATGACGATGGAATTTGGAACCGTGAGCCATAGGACCTCTGTGCTGTCCAAATCTCTTAATAGCGCCCTGGAAACCTTTACCTTTGGAAATTGCAGTTGCGTCGATCTTGTCGCCTTCTGCAAAGATATCAGCTTTGATCACATCACCCAAGTTGTACTCAGCTGCGTTCTCAAATTTGAACTCTTTTACAAATCTCTTTCCGGATACACCAGCTTTTGCAAAATGTCCCATCTGAGCTTTGTTAACGCCATGTCTGTTTCTGATTTCTTTCTTTCCGTTTGCATCTTTGTTGACAATTCTTTCTTTCTTGTCAGCAAATGCAACCTGTACTGCACTGTATCCATCGTTCTCAACAGTTTTGATCTGTGTCACTGAACATGGACCTGCTTCTAATACAGTAACCGGTACTAAAACACCGTCTGCATTGAAGATCTGAGTCATTCCGACTTTTGTTGCTAAAATCGCTTTCTTCATTCTTTTTACCTCCTGTTTTCTCTACAGCGGAACGCTTCATGCCCATCTGATGTGGGGTAGCGGAACCGTTCATCCTAGAAAGTCCATATAAGTGGAACCAAAGGGGTAAACCTTTGTATTGCTTCTATATAAAACCCTTCAGGATATTAACTAATTCATTTTGAAAAACAATTTATTTGTTTTTCATTTTGATATCAATGTAAACACCAGCTGGCATCTCTAAACGAGATAAAGCATCAACTGTTTTCTGGGTTGGTGTCATGATATCAATGAGTCTCTTATGAGTTCTCTGCTCGAACTGTTCACGGGAATCTTTGTATTTGTGAGTAGCTCTTAAAATAGTAACAACTTCTCTCTTAGTCGGAAGTGGTACCGGTCCGCTCACCTGTGATCCGTTTTTCTTTACAGTCTCGATGATCTTCTTAGCTGAAGCATCAACTAATTCATGATCATAAGCTTTCAATGTGATTCTCATTACTTGACTTGCCATAAAAAAAGTCGCCTCCTTTTCGCACTTATAAATCAGTACGACAAGCGGTGACTGTACACATTCCCGTGCGTGTCATCCACTTTCGATTTCAAAACATCTTCCCGTTGATGATTTGGCACGTTGTTTCTACCTTTTGTAGACGTTATTCGTGATACAGTGACTTGTCGCCAGTTTCTTAACTTGACATTCGCTCCACGGAAAACCTGCATTTTCATGCAGCAACCTCGCGTTTCTACGCTATCAATGTCACAACAGTTGCTATTTTACATGATGTTCCTTTATATTGCAAGTGTTTTTTTCAATTTTTTTTAATTTTTTTTGCATAATCCGCTCTCACATTAATATTTCCCCTATCCGATACAGATACTGTGTGCTATAATCAGCTATGAACTATTTAGAAATGAAAGGTATCTTATTATCATGAATATTATAATTGTTGGCTGCGGTAAAGTAGGATGCACGCTTGTAGAAGCCTTAAGTATCGAAAATCACAATATCGTAGTGATCGACTCCCGTCCCGAAAAAGTAAGTGCCCTTACGGATACAGTGGATGTTATGGGGATTGTTGGAAATGGTGTAAGCCACACAACATTAAAGCAGGCCGGTATCGAAACCGCAGACCTGCTGATCGCTGTCACAGGATCTGATGAGGAAAATCTCCTCTGCTGCGTCATTGCCAAGAAGAGTGGCCACTGTCAGACCATCGCCCGCATCCGCAATCCTATATATAATGAAGAAAAAGATTTTCTCCAGAAGGAATTCGGATTGAGCATGATCATTAATCCGGAACTTACGGCTGCAAATGAGATTTCAAAGGTTTTCCAGTTTCCTTCTGCTATCCGCGTGGATACCTTTGCAAAGGGACGTGTGGAATTACTTCACTTCAAAATAGGAAATAACTCCCCTTTATGCGGCCTGAAACTTTCCAAATTCCACGCAACCCTGCACTGCAATGATATTCTGGTCTGCACGATCGCAAGGAACAGCGAGGAAGTCATCATTCCAAACGGTGATTTTGAATTTGCGGCAAATGACATCGTCTCCATCGTTGCAAAACGCAGGGATGCCATCGATTTTTTCCGCAAGATCGGCTTAGAGAAAAACCGTGTATCCAACACGATCATCGCAGGGGGAGGTAAGATATCCTATTACCTTGCCAAGAGCCTTCTGATGTCCGGAATCAAGACGACCATTATCGAAATCAACCAGCAGCGCTGTGAGTTTTTAAGCGAGCAGCTCCCGAAAGCTACAATTCTCTGCGGCGATGCCACTGACAAGGAGCTTTTATCTGAAGAATGCATTGAAAAGGCAGCCGGTTTTGCGGCGCTGACCGATCTGGATGAAGAAAATATTCTTTTATCCCTGTATGCGAATGGAATTTCTTCCGCAAAGACAGTGACAAAGGTAAACCGCATTAACTTTACCTCCGTCATCAATAAGCTGGATCTCGGAAGCATTATTTACCCGAGAGTGATCACCGCAGAGTACATTATCAAATATGTGCGTTCCATGAATAATTCTTTAAACAGCAATGTGGAGGCGCTATACAAACTGGAAGATGGAAAAGCAGAAGTTCTGGAATTCCTGCTCAAAGAGAATTCTGCCGTCTGCAATATTCCTCTTCAGAATTTAAAGATCCGCAAAAATACTTTGATCTGCTGTATTTACCGTAATCATCAGGTCATCGTGCCAAGTGGACAGGATTGCATGATGCCCGGCGACTCTGTTATGATCGCCACCTCCGGTTACAATATATCCGATATCAAAGAGATTCTGGAGGATTAAGCTGCTATGAAGTATTCAACAATAGGCTATATTCTTGGACAGGTTTTGAAATTCGAAGGTATTTTTATGCTGCTTCCGTTTCTGACCGGAATGATCTATCACGAAAACGAAGCGTATTCTTACCTTATTATAGGGATCATCTGTTTTGTCCTCGGATGCCTGATCACGTTAAAAAAAGTAAAGCATCCGCAGATATTTAACCGCGAGGGGTTTGTTGCCGTTGCATTAAGCTGGATCGTTTTAAGTATTTTCGGTGCCATTCCGTTTGTGATCACTGGTGAGATTCCATCTTATGTGGACGCCCTGTTTGAGACGATCTCCGGTTTTACCACGACCGGCGCAAGCATTCTCTCGAACGTGGAGGCACTCACACACACAAGTCTGATGTGGCGAAGCTTTACCCACTGGGTTGGCGGCATGGGGGTTTTAGTATTCATCATGTCCTTTCTCCCTCTGATGGGTGGTTCGACGATCAACCTGATGAAAGCTGAGAGCCCCGGGCCTTCCGTCAGCAGATTAGTACCACATGTGAAGGACACTGCAAAAATTCTGTATCGTATTTATTTGGTCATTACGATCATTGAAATTGTTTTATTATGTATTTTCGGTATGCCGATGTTCGATTCCCTGACGCTGACATTCGGTACGGTTGGAACCGGTGGATTTGGTATCCACAATGACAGCATTGCAGGATATAGCCCTGTGTTGCAAAATATTATCACCGTCTTTATGATTTTAAGCGGTGTCAATTATGTCGCTTATTTTTACATTATGACAAAGCAGTTGAAAGAAATTTTTAAAGTGGAAGAAATCCGGGTATATTTTGGCATCATTCTGGGTGCGGGTACTTTTATCGCACTTAATATCCGAAGCCTGTACGGCTCACTTGGCGAGGCATTCCGTCATGCATTTTTCCAGGTGGGTTCCATTATCACAACCTGTGGATATGCGACTACAGACTTTGATCTGTGGCCGGAGACATCCAAGATGATATTGGTGCTGCTCATGTTTATCGGAGCCTGTGCAGGAAGTACCGGTGGCGGTTTTAAAATCTCGCGATTGCTGATTTTATGCAAAGCGATCCCGAAGCAGCTTTCTCTTGTGATACATCCGAGAGAGGTCAAGGTAATCCGTATGGATGGAAAACCAATCGACCACAATACACTGCGCTCTACGAATGTGTATCTGGCAATTTATTTTTTCATCCTGCTGGTTTCCACCCTTTTGATCAGTGTGGATAATTTCAACCTGACGACGAATTTTACAGCAGTTGCTTCCACTTTAAATAATATCGGTCCCGGTCTTGACGGTGTAGGTCCTACAAGGAATTTCGGTATGTATTCCGATTTTTCCAAGTTTGTGCTGATGTTCGACATGTTAGCCGGTCGTCTGGAATTGTACCCACTGCTAATTCTGTTCATGCCATCGCTGTGGCGCAGGAAATAATTATGTAAACAATTGAAGTTTATATTATACGAACTTATAGAAAGGTAATTTAAAATATGTGGATTGCAGAAAATTGGAAAGATTATGAAGTCATTGACTGCTCCAAGGGTGAAAAGTTAGAACGCTGGGGGAAATATCTTCTGGTCCGTCCGGATCCCCAGGTAATCTGGGACACGCCAAAAACAGAAAAAGGCTGGCGTAAAATGAACGGACATTATCACAGAAGCGCTAAAGGTGGCGGAGAATGGGAATTTTTCGATCTGCCGGAGCAGTGGCAGATTCATTACGAAAGCCTGACTTTTAACTTAAAGCCTTTTAGTTTCAAACATACAGGTCTTTTCCCGGAGCAGGCTGCCAACTGGGACTGGTTTTCAGAAAAGATCAAAAAAGCCGGCAGACCGGTCAAAGTATTAAACCTTTTTGCTTACACCGGCGGTGCGACCCTCGCTGCTGCCGCAGCCGGAGCTTCTGTCACACATGTGGATGCCTCAAAAGGTATGGTGACATGGGCAAAAGAAAACGCTGTCTCCTCCGGTCTCAAGGACGCTCCGATCCGCTGGATCGTGGACGACTGTGTAAAGTTTGTAGAACGTGAGATCCGTCGTGGAAATCACTATGATGCAATTATTATGGATCCTCCATCTTACGGCAGAGGCCCTAAAGGAGAAATCTGGAAAATTGAGGATGCAATTTATCCTCTGGTACAGTTGTGTGGACAGTTGTTGTCCGATGATCCGCTGTTTTTCCTGATCAACTCCTATACAACCGGATTACAGCCGGCAGTGCTAAGCTATATGATGAACACGGTGTTGAAAAAATATCACGGAACGATAGCAGCCGATGAGATCGGGCTTCCGGTGTCATCCAATGGACTTGTGCTTCCTTGTGGGGCAAGTGGAAGGTTTGAACGGTAATAACGAAATGTTGTCCAAGCTTCCGCATCATGGTATAATTATTTTGTTTCAGAATGACTTGTATTTACCATATTACAGAAATTATACTAGGGAGGAAATATACATGGGATGGCATGACGCTGCGTTTCAGTCGAAAAACTACGACACCGAAACATATAAGAAAGTACAGAATAATAGTTATAAGATTGCAAGAAGATCAATTATATTGCTGCAGATTGGCGTTGGGTTTCTGATTCCGTTTGCATTAACGATTGTTATGGGAATTATATATGCAACAGTAACATTTCAGATATTGGATCCAACAGAATATATATCAGAATTGCTCTTTTCAATGGGAATTACATTTGTGTTATGTTTCGTTCCACTATTCTGGGGTGCCATTGCATATGCGAGACTACAGATCGTATGCCAGCATTTAGGATTCTGGTTAAAGGGAGCCGTAGAGTTATCAGATCGCGGAAGATCTGTGAATCTTGGACGAAGTGTCGCACATGCCGTAGGCGCTGAAACGGCAGAAGCAGCATACGCTGCGGAAACGGCAGGTCTGGCTTTGGAAAGTGTTAATATCTGTAACCAGTATTTAAGAGACAATGGACAGAAACCGATAAAAGTAAACATCTTCAAAATAACAGTATTTGTTGCGAGCGTTGTAATCATTGCCGTATATGTAGCTGCAATCGTAAGTGCTTACAGATAAGTGTTTCGGAATAAAGAAGAACCTGAAAGATCGTATCTTCAGGTTCTTTTCTCGCTTTATTTCATAGAAAGCACATAAATATCATTTCCATTTTTCGTGCACAATGTTTCTCCCCTGAGGAACATCCACTCAAAAGAATCCTGCTCTGCTTTCAGAAGTTCGGTTTCTTCACCGCTTAAAAGATTAGATTTCTGTTTCCATGGAAACATCAAATTGTGCATCCGGATTTTCCTCATATTCTCCCACTGGCACATACACAGAATAATAAACAACATCCCCATCCACAAAATAACTGCCCAGTGAGCAATCCTGTTCTATGGGAAGCTGTATTTTATTTATATCTACAGTCAAATTTTTTCTGTTCTCTGCGGATTGTTTTGTTTTATCCGAAGAACATCCTGTCAACAGTAAACAAACGAATAAAAAATACATACTTATCTTTTTCATATCTGACAGCCCTCCTTTACTGCTAAATTAATTTCTCTTTTTCATCTTGTCAATATTTTCTGGCACACTTTGTCTGGTTTTGGCATACTTTATATGCACATATAAAAATAGATGTGTTACTATAAAAAATATATAAAATAGAAAGAAGGGAACTATTGTGAAAAAATTTATTTATGCCATTACTCCATTTTGTATTTATTCTTTTTTTGTTTTACTTTTTTATTATGTTGCGGATTATCTAGCTCCAACGCATAATATGGAATTAGCTGGTTACTTGTTTGCATTGTTTTATCTTTTTCATGCTCTGATAGGTGTATTTGTTTTAGGGTTTATTTTCGGAAAAATCACACAAAAAAGATTTGCCTCAAAAAAACTCATTCATTCTTTATGGCTGGCTGTATTCACCTTTGTTGTTATATTTATAATCGGAGGATTGGACGGTATATTCTCTCAAATGCAATTTCGCTCTCACCAAATGACTATAGATGATTTTATTTTTGGTATTTCCCACCCTGATACACATTACTTTGCTATTGGTACATTCTGCTCATTTTTTCTTGGTGAACTGCATGAATATTTCATTTTGAAGAAAAAGCAAAAAGAAGAGGACGGGATTAAATAAAATTTGATTCCGTCCTTCTCTTCTTATATCATTTAATCATTTTTCAAAACATTAAGCTGTATACTCCTCTATTGAAATTTGTGTTTCAATCTTATCTTCAAAAGCATGTGCTACAATCTCTATAAACTCTTCATTAAATTTACCAAGTGCTAAGCCAAATAACCCTGACAATATTGTTATTTCTTGTTTAGCAAACCGAAATGCTACCGCATAAATGGAATCCGCATCGAATTCTTTTAACAATTGCTGTTTAAAAATATGATATCTTCTTTTATAGTGTTTTGACACATTATAATAATCTTCAAAGGCAGCATAAAGCTTTGTGTCTGCCAAATTATATACCTTTGAAATATTATAGGCATCAACATCCTGTAATAAATCAACCTGACTAAATCCGCCATCTTTTATTGACATTTCTTCGCCATTTTTACCATACAAATGGTAATTTTGTAACCCATTAGCAGGTGCACCTATGATTGTTTGCAAATTTTCTGGTGTAAAATAATTATATCCTCCAAAATCCAATGTGTTTTGCAACCCCCCTCCCATTTGTAAAAGATCTCCAGCCCATCCTGCAAATGCATCAATATCTCTTTCCAGAAAATCCAATCTTCAATCCGGTTGTACTCACTATACATGCCCCTAAGGTTGCTGCATAATGTGTGATTTCTAATTGCCGCTTTGTTATTGGATCTATAACAGATACCTGATGTGGATCCAGATCAGGATAAGTTGACTTCACCAGTGCTAATATTTCTTCCTTTAATTAACTCGACTTTTTGACAGGCAGTGTATCAACAATGATTTCTTCTGATACATCAATATCATCGAGATTAGATTTCCAATGAAACACAATCGGCTCTTCGTTTATTTCTGCAAAATATCTGTTGATACGATCAGTAAGTTCCTCCTTAGATTTAACACGGATACCTCTGAGCATCTGACGAATCATCTTGCTAAAGAAACCTTCAACCATATTGAGCCATGATCCCTGTTCTCACAATAATAAGTTATTTTATGTGGCTTTATATCTGCCTCGTCAAGAATTATATTTACTGTACTTTTATGAATAGTGGAATGAATCACGCTATTTTTTATCTTTTTCGACAAATCCTTAACAAAAAGGACAATTCACCTAAATTTCAGATAAACTGTCCCTTTACTATCTACATGTTTTATATTTTTGTTATAATACTTTCGCAAGAAAACTTTTTGTTCTCTCATGTTCCGGCTGTTCAAACAGTTCTTTCGGCGGTCTGTCTTCCACAATCGTTCCATGATCCATAAATATAACACGGTTACTCACATTTTTGGCAAATCCCATCTCATGTGTTACGACAATCATTGTCATTCCCTCTTTTGCAAGAGAACGCATAACTTCCAACACTTCTCCGACCATTTCCGGATCCAAAGCAGATGTTGGCTCATCAAATAACATCACTTCCGGATTCATTGCCAATGCACGCGCAATTGCCACGCGCTGTTTCTGTCCACCAGATAATTTATTCGGATAGGTATCTGCCTTATCCTCCAGTCCTACCCTTTTCAAAAGCTCTACTGCTTTTTTATCCGCTTCCTCTTTTGTCCATTTTTGGAGACGTACTGGTGCAAGCTTGATATTTTCTTTCACTGTCATATTCGGAAATAAATTAAAATGCTGAAATACCATACCAAGGTTCGCCCGCAACTCATCTAAATCTAACCCTGGTTTCAATATATCCTTTCCATTAATAAGAATCTCTCCTGCATCAGGCTGTTCCAGTAAATTAATACACCTCAAAAATGTAGATTTTCCGGAACCGGAAGGTCCAATGACACAAACACATTCACCTTTTGTTATTTCAATATTGACACCGTTTAATACATGGTTATTTCCGAACGATTTTTCCAAATTATGAATCTTAATCACTTTCCTTCAGCCTCCTCTCAAATTTTCCAAGCAGAATCGACAATACTTTTACAATCAGATAATATACGATACCTGCTGCCAATAAAGGGATAAACATCTGATAAGTACGTGATGATACATAACTAGCTGCCTTGGTAAGATCAACAATTCCTACATAGCCTAAAATGGATGTTTCTTTGATCAACTGGATAAATTCATTTCCCATGGCAGGAAGAATGTTTTTTACTGCCTGCGGAATCACGACAAAACGCATCGTATCATTATAACTAAGACCCAGGGAACGTCCTGCTTCAGATTGCCCCTTGTCTACAGCCTGAATACCACCACGAATCACTTCTGAAACATAAGCTCCACTGTTAATTCCAAAACTTGCAACTGCAGCAATGTAACCCAGGCGGCTATGGAAAACTGCAAAATATACGATCATCAGCTGAAGCACCGACGGTGTTCCTCGAATCACATCCACATAAAAGGCCGCAACAGACGAAGCAATTGTCCTTTTTCCTCTATGCTCAGCGTTGATACGTATAATCGCAACCAGTAATCCAAGGATCACACCGATCAATACGGAAAGCAGCGATACGATCAATGTCGTACCAAGACCATTTACATAATATTTCCATCGATTATCCTGTACAAAAATAAACTTCAGAGTTCCGATAAAGCCATCTTCTTCCTGTGTGGCAATGATCTGTTCGCTCTCTTCTCCTGAAAAATACTTTGCATACAAAGTATCATAGGTTCCATTTTCTTTTACCTTGGCAAGACCATCATTAATCAGCTCTGTTATTTCGGTGTTGCCTTTTTCAATACAAAATACGGTATCCTCTTCAGTTCCTTTCACCGGGACTGCTTCAATTCCATCGGTCTGTTTACAAAAAATCTCTGCGATGATCGTATCAATGATCACAGCATCTGCACCTTTATTCTTCAGTTCCATAATTGCACTGGATGCATTTTTAAAACGCTTTACCGTTGCATCTTCTACTACACCGTAATCTGTGTTCTCACCTGATGCGATCATATCGCTCTGGGATCCTTCCAATACAGCAATCGTCCGTCCTTTTATGTCTGAAAAATCAGTATATTTCTCATCTGTCCTATATACAAGACTCTGGGATCCTGAATAGTATACATCTGAAAAATCTACGCTCTTTGCTCTTTCTTCTGTAGGTGCAATCGAAGCCGCGATTGCCTCAATATCTCCTGCTTCAATAGATCCAAGCAATGAATCAAACGGAAGATCTACCCACTTCACTTCAAACCCAGCCTCTTTGGCAATAGCATTCATCAGGTCAATATCAAATCCCGTAAGATCCCCGTTACTGTCAAGATACTCAAATGGTGCATATTCTGCATTTGTTCCGATTGCAACCGTTCTCTTTTCGTCTGGATAAGCATGCATCGGTATTTGAATTATGATGATCATCATCAAGAAACATACAATTACTCTGTTCAGCCAGCATTTCCTGTCCATCTTCATGGCACTCCTCCTACCTGTGTCTTTCGTCATTTATTGGATGTACTATATCATAATATAACGTTATATTCAATTGTTTTATGCTTTACTGTTTTAATTTTGTATAATTTTAACAATTTAACGTACCAGCTTTTGTTAGAATACACACATTACTCTTTCCATCCTATTTCGAAATTCATTATGATTCTTCGTTAGTCCTAATTATGAACGCTACTGCTTCCGCAAGCTTTTGATGTCCCGCTTCCGTAAAATGGATTCCATCACAGCCAATACACTCTGCCCCAAGCACCTCGCGTGCACTCAAAAATTCTGCATGATGAAGCGCGGCAATGCTCCTATATTCTTCTGTCAGCCCGCCTGCCTTTTGTGCAGACTCTGCGGTAAATTCTATCCAGTCTTTTTTAGGATATAAATCTGCCGGTGCGATAACTATTTTTTCAGGAGTCTGACTTTTCCGTCTGCATGTTTCCTCTATCTTCAGCAGTACTTCATCCAATCCATATCCAATCTCTACTGTATTCACTCCATAGCGTGTCTTTGTATCATTTGTTCCTAACATAACAATGATATAATCCAAAGGAAATTGTGAGATCAGACATGGATACAGATAATCCAAGGCAGCTGTTCCCGGTTCAATTTTATCTGTAAATGCAGTTGTCCTTCCATTCATTCCTTCTTCGATCACTTCATAGTTTTCCCCAAGTGTCTGTGCAAGCTTTCCAGTCCAGCGCACATTTTTCTCATATCGTTCCCCACTGCCTGGTATATATCCCCAGGTATTTGAATCTCCAATACAAAGTATTCTTTTTCCCATTTTGATCATTCCTTCTTCGATAACCAAACTATTTTAATATCATTCTTTCTATCATGCATTTCATCATTACCATTAAACACACAGTCTTCCCATTCTTAAACTCTATGTACCTGCATGGTTCGGATAAAGATTAAAGAAACTGCGAAACTCACGTCTGAATAAATGATTTATAACGCTTTTTGTTCCGCAGTTTCTTTCTCATATTTCTTTATTGTTTATTCATATTTTTTGCCGTATCCAAAAGCACCATTCATTCCACATACTTTGGAAGCAAATTCTGCAGCAGCTGCCAGACTTTCTCTGATTGCAGTTTCTCCTGTAATTCCTTTTTTCAGGTGATCTGTATAAGCAACCATAAACGATGTGATCAGAGAATCTCCTGCACCCATGGTGTCAACAACTTCCTTGATTGGTACCGCTTTCTGCACATAATATTCCTGTCCATCATATAAAATACAGCCATCTGCACCTCTGGACGCAACAGCAAGCTTTGGTCCATAGGAAACGATCTTTTTCAGATGTTCTCTGGCTTCTTCATCTGTTCCGTCAAAAGAACAGAATGCATAATCAACCGTAGGTGCTACCTCCGCATAATAAGAATCTTCTGAGTCATCTGAAAAATCAAATGAAATCGGCACGCCCGCCTCATGGATTTTTGGAAGTTCTTTCTCCATAAAACAATAATTTCCAGAATGTACAAAATCAAACTGTCTGATATACTCAAGATCAAATCGATCCAATACATATGGTGTTTTTCCGCGGATACCACCTTCATTAGATCCTAAGAACACTCTGTCCCCATCAACTAAAGTTGCACGCGCACAACCATTTTCTCCTTCTAACTGTTTGCACTTTACTGTCTCAATCCCAATATCATCTAAAGCATACATAACATGTTCTGCTTCAGCATCATTGCCGAAATATCCCATATATGCACTTCTTTTTGCGCCAAACATTTTGGCATATACTGCAAAGTTTACACAGTTTCCACCCGGATACATTGTTTTAATATGCTCATATTTATCTACAACATTATCACCAAAACCTAATGCGCTTACATCATACATTTTCTCATTCTCCTTTTCGCCTGCCATAAATTTCAGGTCATTGCGAAATTCCAGTTTTCTGATCTCTTATTGTATTTTTAGAATTCCGCAATGATCCGTCTCTGTGATTAATATTCAACAACACCCATGTATCTTCTCATGTCAGTTGGATGACATCTCTTATCCTGAAGAGCATTTCTGTATGCTACACTCATTGCATAAAATACCATTGCGTTAAAGTACTCTACGCAGCTGTCGTCAATTGCGTCAAGTCCAAGGTCATTTGCATCGATCACTTCATATTTCTTTGCATATTTGTTCAGGAATACTTCTGCTCTTTCGTCCATAACACGGTTTCTTCCGCGGCTCTTTAATAAAATATAAAGATGATCTTCATCTGTTACTTCAAATGGTCCATGGAAGTATTCTGCTGAATTTAAATAGCAGCAATCCATCCACTGCATCTCCTGAAGTGAGCAGATAGCAAATCCATATGCAGCTGCATAAGCTGCTCCTGAACCCATGATATATAAGAACGGTTCTTTTGCATATTTTTCAGCAAAAAGCCATGTTCTGTTTTTTACGCTCTTGACAGCAGCTCTTACGATACCATCTGCTTTTTCAAGTCCGTCTGCAACTGCATCGTATAATTTATAGTCTGGCTCCTGTGCTTTCATTAACTCATTCAAAATGTTTAATACAATACCCTGTGGTTTATCCTTTTCATTTGTATCATCTTCCCATGAATATACAATTGGATTTAATGAACTGTCATCACAGGCTGATCCAGGTGTATGTGTCATTGCTACAACTGCTGCACCAAGATCTTTTGCTAAATGTGCTGCATCTACGGTCTCTTTTGTATTTCCACCATGAGAGCAGATAAATACAAGACTTGTTTTTCCAAGGTGTGTCGGAGGTGTTACAACAAATTCTTTACTTGTGATCCAGTCAGCATGCATTGTCTTGGATTCGGTACGTACGAAATAATATCCTGGATAAAGATCTACTAAAGATCCTCCGCATGCTACAAAATATACATCTTCGATTTTTTCTCTTCCGTTTAAAATTTTGTTTACTAATTCTTTCATTGTTTTATTCTCCTTCTATTATAAAAATTTTATATTTAAAGCATTGCTGAAATAGTACAGAATACCAATGCCATTACTGTTACTAAAATAAAGAACTTCCAGATTGTCTTCCACCACTGACCAAAAGTAATCTTACATACAGCAAGTCCTGCAACGGTCATACCGGCTGTCGGGCTTAACATATTGGTCAGCTGATTTGCAAATTGAAGTACTGTTACACTTGCTTCCGGATTCACACCCTGTAAATCACATAATGGAGCCATAATTGGCATTGTCAGGGATGCTAATGCAGAAGATGATGGAACAAGAAGTGACAATAATGACTGAACCAGATACATTACTGCAACAAATGCTGCACTTCCTACACCTGCAAGTGCTCCTGATAAGTAATTCAGGATCGTATCAATGATCATTCCGTTTTCTGCAACAACCAGAATGCCTCGGCATACACCAATTACAACTGCTGCAAACGCAAGATCTTTTACACCGATCACGAACTGTTCTGCGATCTCTTTCTCAGAAAGTCCGCCAACAATACCCATTAAAATACCCATTGCAAGGAACACACCGGAAATCTCATCCATATACCATCCATGTGCAAGAATACCGTACACGATAATTCCCATTCCTACTGCAAATACAAGTAATACCAATTTATCTCTTAAAGTAAATCCTGTATCCTTTTCATCCATCATAAATTCCTGTTTTTTCAGAAGGTCATCCTGATAAGTGATGGATCCGGTTGGATTTTTCTTTACTTTCATTGCATATCGCATAACATAAGCAATGGTAACTGTCATCATAATTGCCCACCAGATATATCTGTATACAAGCTGTGGGTTACCATGGATTCCAGCAACACCCTGTGCGATCAAAACGTTGAACGGGTTTGTTGTAGATGCTGCATATCCAATCTGTGGTCCTAAGAATACGATCATGAAGGTCGTCATGGAGTCATATCCCATTGCAAAGAAAATAGGGATCAACATAACATAGAATGGAATAACCTCTTCTGACATACCAAATGTCGTTCCACCAATTCCTAACAGGATCATCAGAATTGGGATCAGTAAAACTTCTTTGCCTTTTAATCTTAAAATAACCTTCCGGATTCCGCGGTTCATCGCATTTGTCTTTGTTAAAATCTGGAATGTACCGCCGATCAGTAAAACGAATGCAACAACATCTGCTGCTGCCTGAATACCTCTTGTAGGTGCCATTAAAATTTCATGCAGTCCTTGTCTTAAATCACCGGATTCACTCACTTTATCTATCACATGATAGGTTCCGGCTACAGCAACTTCACGTTCTCCTGCTGCTGTATCAATTAATTGTCTGTCAAACTGTCCACTTGGCAAAATCCATGTCAGGATTGCAAATACTATAATCAATATAAATGCCAGCGTATATACATGCGGCAGTTGAAGTTTAAATTTTTTCTTATTTTCCATTTTCAAATCCCCCGTAATCAGCCTATTAAGTAAGGCTTATAAGCTTCCATATTCCGTTTGTCATGTGATGCCGGATCTTCGAAATAATCAAAATCTGTAATTTCCTGACCGAAGTATCCCTTGTATCCACGTCTGACAACCGTATCGATCCATTCTCCAAGTGGATGATTGCCATCTCCCCAGATCAGATGTCCGTATGGATTTCCATCGATGAAATGCATATGAATAATCTCATCGCCAAATGTATCAAACCACTCGTCTATGGTCTCACCGGCAACTCCCATTGCAGTTGTATCGATCATTACTTTCAAATTCGGATGATTCACTTCATCGTGCATTCTTTTGGCATCTGCAAGTGTTACAACAAGTTGGGATTCCTGCGGTCTTAATGATTCCATTGCCAGATTAATATTGTGTTTTGCTGCCTCATCTGCCAGTCTTGAAAGCATTTCTCTTGAACGCTTCCATGCTTCTTCACGGTCTTCATTCCAATAACCCCAGCCGGAGTTAATTGCCATTGTTTCTATACCAAGTTCTTCTCCAGCCTTCAATGCATTTGCAAAATATGCAAAGCTTTTTTCATAAAGCTCCGGCTCCTGGGCTGCGAACTGATATTGATAAGTACAATTTTCCGGAGTCAGGATCTTTACCTGCATTCCTCTTGACTCTACTTCATGCCGGACTCTTGTGCAATCAGAGTAAGACATACTGTCCAAAAAGAAATGCGGTGCACCGGCCCATAACTCAATCGTCTTCACACCAAGCTTCTGCTGTGCATCCAGAAAATACGGGAGTGAATAATATAAATAATGAATGTTCATTCCTGCAATTCTGTCTCTGTTAATCTGTGCCATGTTTCTTCCCCTTTCTATCATCATAATTTTTTATTGTTCTTTTGTATATACCGGTTTTCCATTTACCATTGTCATGGAAACTTTTACATCTCTCATCTCGCTCATCGGTACCTCAAAGACATTCCGATCAAGAACTGCTATATCTGCCAGTTTTCCTGCTTCTAACGTTCCAATCTTATCTTCCATTCCTATGTTATAAGCCCCACCATACGTCCATGCTTTTAACATTTCAGCAATCGTAATTGTGTTCTGCACATTGTACTGTTCTTTTCCATCCGGGAAATATCCACCGCAGCCATGGAAAATTGCTTCCGGAATGTCAGTGATCATCAGTGGCAGATCTGTTGCTCCTGATAATGTCATTCCTCCATCAAGCATGCCTCTTCGATTCCAGAAATACTTGCCTCGCTCTGTTCCGATCGTCTCTTCAATCGATTTTTTCACATCATCCGCTGGATCCAATGACATAATCTGGAAATAGATTTCTCCAGTTACACCAATTTCACCCATCTTTTTCAAATCCGCCGGATTAGAAAATTCCATATCTGTCACAGCATGACGGTTCACAAGCTTTCCATCTTTCTTCTGACATTTATCAAAAATACCAGCCACTTTATGTACTGCTCCATCCCCCTGTGCATGCAGGGAATAACGAAATCCATTTTCATCAGCAAGCTGCACTTCTTTTTCAATCATTGGATAATCCACCTGGATACTGCAATGCATATTCGTTCCCTCATAAGGCTCTAACAGATCACCCTTTGTACTTGCCACTGTTCCATCTGTCATCCGGTTATATCCGGAGAACCGGACGAAATCACCCTGGAACTTCTCTCTCATTCTTTTTCCATGTTCAATGTTGATTCCTTCACCAACCGGCTGCGACATAAAAAATGTTCGAAGTGACAATTCCTTCTTTTCTTCTTTTTCTTTCAGAAATGAGTCAAATCCGTAAAAATCATCAAATCCCATTTCTTTTACCGTTGTAACTCCACGGCTGTTCATCAGCTTCATATAATCTTTAAATTCCGGTTCTATGAAATCCCGATCATTTAAATACTCCGGCATAATCTTGTGATAGGCTTCCGGATAGCATTCTTTCGGATTAAATCCATATGCTTCTTCCGCTTTCCGGTTCATCATGCATGTGCTACGGTCTGCTGCAAATACGATAACTGCCCGATCCGAATATGCTTCATTCAGCTTTTCTTCCAGACCTTCCGTTTCGAATCCGTTTGGATTCCATCCATGTCCAAATACAGTGGAAGGTTCTTTCTCTTTTTCAACCTGCTCCTTTATCTTCTGTAAAAACTCTTCCTGCGATGTTATGCCAGACATATCAATTCCAATATGGAAAATCGCATAACCCGTAAAAAAAGTATGTACATCAATAAATCCCGGTGTCACCAACTGATCTCCCAATTCCAGAACCTCTGTCTGTTCGTCAATCCAATCACTTCCATCATCTGTTCCAACCGCCAGGATATTCTGTCCGCTTACTGCAACATATCCTGCAAATGGGTTCTCAACAGTAGATGTAAAAATATGATCTGATCTTAACAGATAATCTGCTTTTTGCTTTCCCATGTTCTCCCTCCGTTCTTATTTCTTCATTTGATGATTATGTTATATCATATCATAACGTTATATGCAATCATTATATAACGTTATATGTTCACTTTCTATATATTCACCAAAATTAGCTTCCTGTTTTTATAATATATGCACAATTTCCTGTTCCTATCCTGTGGTTTATCTTTTACTTTTTTTGTTATGAAACAGATGGATTTTGTTGTTATTTAAGTCTGTTTCCGCTATAATGTATCTGTGAATCGTATAGCTATAAATAATATACGTTGTATGTTTAGAGGAGAATTATAATGAAACTTGATATGAATGCAGAAACTCCATTATATATGCAGCTAAAAGAAGCGATCAAAGCTGCAATCAAAGATGGCACTTATCCGGACAACGAAAAAATACCTACTGAAATAGAATTAAGCGAACACTACAAAGTCAGCCGCATCACCGTAAGACGTGCTGTTGAAGAATTATGTCAGGAAAATTATCTTGTAAAACGTCAGGGAAAGGGAACTTTTGTAAAATCCCGCAAGATCCAACGCAAAATGGAACATCTTCTTGGCTTTGCTGATGCATGTAAAGCAAATGGATGTATTCCATCCCGCCTTTTGATCAAACGCTCCGTAACCGAGTTATCTGAGGAAGAAGCCAAAACAATGAATGTTCCAACTGGCTCAAAGGCAGTCTTGATCGAACGTGTCGATCTTGCCGATGGTATCCCAATGATTTATGAAAGCAATCTGTTTCCTTATCCAAAATATGAATTTCTTTTAGATGAATCGTTGGATGGTTCCCTTTATCAGCTTCTAAAAGATTCCTACCATATTCAGGTTAAGGGTTCCCGTAATTCGTACCTTGAACTCGTACGCGCTTCCGGTTCGCTTGCCAAACATTTGCGTGTCACCAACGGAGAACCTTTATTTTATTTATACTCCGAGATTTTTGACACAGACTATAATCTTGTTCATATTTGCCGTGATTATATCCGCGGAGAACAATATCGATTTTATATGGACGATTATACAAGACCTTAACTTTAATAACCGTTCGCTCTGTAAATATTCTATGCCACAAATAAAAGAAGCAGTTACTTCACGAAAACTCGTGAAGCAACTGCTTCTTTTATTTATAATGCTATATAGCGTCTGTTGATTAAGCAGCTATTTGCAGCTTCCAACTTTCATATCTGTTCTAATCATGCAAAAATCGGAACTGATACAAAAAATTGCAAAGTATTCGTCTCAGAATCCTGAACAGTTTCGTTACGAATGCAGATAATGCGATAGATGTCATCTGTCTTTCCCTATCACAGCATCTTCTTTTTCCGCAAAAACAGCATGGTAATGATACAGATCAATAATGTGATAATACAAATGATCAGAAATCCGTGCGGTGTATTTGCAAACGGCATCCAGTTTTCATTGACATTCATACCGTAGATACCGGAAATGACCGTTGGGATTGCCATTACAATTGTAATAGATGTCAGATATTTCATAACGTTATTCAAGCGGTTATCCAACAAAGAGGACATCAGCTCTCTTGTTCCGTTGATGATATCTCGGTAGATGGTTGTCATTTCGATCGCCTGACGGTTCTCCACTATCACATCATCCAAAAGTTCCTTATCTTCCGGGTACTGCTCCAGCCGTTTATAGCGCGTCAGCCGGTCAAGCACTACCCCATTTGCCCGGAGCGATGTTGCAAAGTAGACTAATGTGGATTCCAGTTCGTGCAGGTTGATCAGATCAGAATCGTCTGTATCGCTTCCGACACGTTCTTCTATCTCAGTACGTCTTTTATCGATGATCCGGAGATTTGCCTGATAAATTGCTGCTGTCCGGTACAGGATCTGATACACAAAACGAAGCTTCTTCTTTGTGCTGAATTCTTTCACACGGCTTCGCACAAAGTTCTGCAATACCGGTGTATCCTCCGTGCAAATTGTGACAATGATATCCTGCGTCAGGATGATACCAAGCGGAATTGTCGTATATGTTCTCTGATCATGACGTATCTCAATGGCCGGAATATCCACCAGTATCAGCGTATAGCCGTCCTGCAGTTCAATACGGGAACTTTCTTCAACGTCGAGTGCAGCCTTCACGTCATCAATATCTACCATTAATTTCTCAGCAATTTCCTCACACTCATCATGTGTTGGGTTGATCATCTGCACCCATACACCATCACTTAATTTTTCTTCTTCATGTATGACCTGATCGTCCGTCCTATAATAAGTCATCATAATTGTCACCTATTCCTGTATTTCGTCGCGTTTTCTCTAATAAATATCATAACACAGTTTTTTTGATGTTACTACGATATTTTTGTAAAATGCCTTTTCATTTTTTGCGGTCAGGAAGCTGTACCAGAATGATCGCAGCAAACATTAATACACAGCCGATCAGTTCCCTGAGAGAAAGCGTCTGATGCAGGATAAGGAATCCTGCAATTACTGAAACCACTGATTCTAGGCTCAAAATTAACGATGCAACCGTTGGATTCATTCCTTTCTGCCCGATGATCTGCAGGGTATATGCAACGCCGCAGGACATGACACCTGCGTATAGGATCGGCATCCATGCAGCAAGAATACTCGTCAGCTGTGGTTTTTCCGTGAGAACCATCCCTACACCAGACAGGATTCCACAGGTGAAAAATTGGATACAGGATAATTTCACTCCATCCGCTTTTGGGGAAAAATAATCAATGACTAAAATGTGTACGGAAAATGCCAGTGCGCAAAGCATCAACAGAAAATCGCCTTTCTGAACAGAAAATCCACTCTCTGTCATGCATAAAAGATATAATCCGGCTACTGCGATCCCAACACCACACCAGACTTTACCGCTCACTTTTTTTCTCAAAAAAATCCCAAGTACCGGAACAACCACAATGTACATTGCTGTGATAAATCCTGCTTTTCCGACAGATGTATACATGATCCCAAACTGCTGCAGATTACTTGCAATACAGAGAAGCACACCGCAGGCAATACCGCCAATGAAAAGTGTCTTCCGCTCTTTGCCATCCATTTTTTTTGCAACTTCCGTGTTGCCTTTTCCATTTATCTTTCCCAAAAGGGCAATGCATGGAAGCAGTACCACACCTCCAATGATGCTTCGCATCACATTAAACGTAAACGGACCAACATAATCCATGCCAACACTCTGTGCAACAAATGCAACGCCCCAGATGGTCGCAGTTAAAAGTAATAATAATGATTGGCGTAAGACAAATTTATTCATAATCCTCCTTGTTTGCGGAGCAAATGCGACTGTCCTTACAGGAGCAGAGGATTTTATCTCCCAATGTAACAGAATAGGGCGGCTTATAAAGCCACCCTGCTTAATCTTCAAAACTAAGTTACCATTTTCGGGCAATTTGTGCAAGCATTTCCACAGATTTGTTATGAAAAAAACTGATACCCAGTTTATAAATATCATAGAACTGCTTAAGAGATTCTTCACTTTCCAGTCAAATTTCTGTCACAAATTTCCTTTAATATAAAATCATCAAAAGGAGCTGCCGGTTTCAAAGCAGTTTGGGGTTGGAACAGTTCCGTCTAAATACAATTCCTGTGGACATTATTTTTTCCAATGTCTACAGGGTTAAAATATATATGGGCAGCATTTCGTAAAGTTCGAAATGCTGCCCTCCTTTTTTAATGTCCGTCGCCGGATTTAAATCCGGTATCTGACACGATTTTTTCACTGTTCTGTTTCACGGTATCAGAAGCGGTGTAAGCACTGTCCTCATACAAAAAGATATGCAGTTCTTTTACATTGTCGCTCAGATCACACGGTATCACGACATCACCTGTTTTTTTGCTCAAAACCTTAGTTGTCTTGGTAAATGGAAATCCTGTGGTGTCTCCAATGGAATATTGGAAAACCTGTGACGCAAGCGCTAACAGTTCTGCATTTGAAAAACTGGTCTGGATATCACCACATACCTCATTGATGAGCTTATTTACGGTTGTAAGATCGGACTGCTGTGCTTTTTTCACCATCGCGGTCAAAACCGTACGCTGACGCTCTGTTCTGCGGTAATCGTCACCGCCTCCATATCGGATTCTCGCATATGCACATGCCTGCACACCGTTTAAAGTATATGTGCCTCCCTGCGTAAGATTCTCGGCCTTATTTCCAGTCAATTCGTTTAACTCCCGGATATATCCGGTCATGAGAGACGCCTCATCATCTGTGATCTCCATGTCCACACCGCCAAGTAAATCGACGCATTCGATGATCGAGTTGAAGTCGACTGTCACATAATCTGTAATGTTTAAATCAAGGTTTACATTTAGCATGGATATCGCCTGCTCCGGTCCACCCTTAGCGTAGGCGGCATTGCATTTCTGGAAAATTCCATCTCCGGTATCCAAATAAGTGTCGCGGTAGACAGAAACCAATTTTACCTCTTTTGTATCATTATTAATATTGGCAAGCATAATGACATCGCTCCGCCCCTGCGACAAATTTCCATTGGAGCGATTGTCCAGACCAAACATCGCAATGGTCTGGTAACCCTTCATAATTTTCCGGGATTCCTGCGAAATATCCTCATTGACCTCAATCTTGTCCATATCCAGCTTTGTTTTCTCAATTTTGCTTAATTTTGACACAAAAAAAAGAACCACCGCAAGAATAAGCAGCAACACGATCTCCATGATAAAAATCGTGTTGCGCCGCCTTCTTGCTGCCGCTCTTTTCTGATATCTTCTGCTGTTTTTTCTGTGATCCTGTTCCCTTCTCGGATTTACGTTTTCTCTCTGACTCATTTTTCATCCCCGGCTTTCTTTTTGTAATCATTCAGTACTTTAAATTTATGTTACAAAAAGAGAGCCAGTGATTCAATCAAGCTTTTCTTAATCATTCTTAATAATCTGCCGCATAATTTCTTATAAAACTTTTAAGCATTCCACATTTTAAACCGCAGAATATCCGCTGATTCCCATGAAATAGCAAAGCAGATATAAAATCAATAAGTGTGCCGGGTAGAAAATATAGAAGAAATATTTCATCTTCCAGCCGCGGGTTCCGTTTTCTCCCGTATCCACAGGGTTAAAATATATGGGCAGCATTTCGGAAGTGGAAATGCTGCCCTCCTTTTTACTCTCAATTCATCCACAAAATTACACCTATTGCCTGTACCAAACCATTTCCTGCAGATTACACCAGAAATAATCATCTGTACAGCCTGCTACATAGCATGTAAACATATCTCCAGCCTTGCTATCATCATAATAAAAGCTGAGTCTTGGGCATAACCCCTGTTGGGAGCGGTCTGTCAGTTCCCATACATATGGTTCCTGATTACAAAATCCTATATTTTCAGATTCTAATGTATAAATATAAGCACCGTCTTCCTGAATACGGAACGCCATGCCCCAGCTCGGACAATACCATGTGCCAATGAAATTCTTTTCCATTGTCTCAGCATAATCATCAAACACATCAAAGCCTTCCACCGAAGATGCATCTGCTGTGATCTGGAAAGACGCATACTCACTGTCTGTGATCGGTCCAGATTTCACTATATTGCTCTGATCCGGTTTAAGTTCCGTATCTTCTATTATTTCTGATGCCGTCTCTGTGTTTTCAGTTTCCTGATTTTTTATGTCAGCTTCTGTGGAAATCTCTGTGCCATTATGATATGTTTCATCCTGGCTTTCCTGCTGCTTCCCCGTCTTCATTGCTTCCCATTGTGTATGTATATCACTTCCTGCACCCACAAAAATCACAAGACTCAATCCTACAATAAAGCACCACATCAGCACGAGGATAAAAATAGTTAAAAATCTTATTCCCTTCTTTTTTCCTAGTCCCTTCCCCTTATTTTGGGAACGTCTCAGAAGATAAACAATCCTTACACTGACTAAAATCCACAAGCCCACTAAAAGCAGCGTTGCCCCAATAAGCATAAAATTATAATAACAATCTGAACTTCCCACAACAAATGTCCAGATTCCATAACCGACGGCAGTTGCAGCCATCAATATTCCAAACCAAAGATTCAGATATGGCTCTGTTTTTGTGTCCTGTTCTGCCATAATCTCCCACGTTTTTACAGTGTCCATCAGCCTGGTCTGATCCCCGCTTCTGAAAATCTCCTGTAATTCATCATCCGACAGCTTAACGGTCTTAGAAGGCACCGCAGCGCAATGCTCCAGTTCGATCTGCCAGCTATCCTCCCTCGCACGAAATGATGCTGCTGCAAGCAGAAAATAATAGGTCTTCAATACATTTTTTCCCAGACTTTCTACCGCAATCTGGGAAAGTGCCTGTTTTGCAGCCAACGGTTTTTCCATCAGGATGTCCTGCTTGGCCATTGTCAGAAGGGTTATACTCTTTAAGAAAAATTTTTTATTATGATTTTCTCGATAGATGACCAGATTATAATCGTGCTTTTCCTGCAGCGTAAAATCCTTCATCCGCTTTGCGACAATTCCATTATGGAAAATGCGAAACCCCATCATAGAAAACATGCATATAACATAAAGAAGAATGTAGCTTGAAAGCTTTATTTCTATCTGTGGAAACAGTATTTTATCCACCATACCAAGCGCAAATAATAACAGTAAAATCAGATATCTGAGCGCACACTCTCTCTTTGCCCTGCGTATACATTTTCTTGCCATTTCAATTCCGCGGTTGTCGTACAATTCCACTGATTCATTTGTGTCATATATATTCACGATTCCTGCCCCTTTTGCATTATGTCAAGCTTGTATTTCATTTTCTATCAAAAGCTAAACCGCTGAATATCCGCTGATTCCCATGAAATAGCAAAGCAGATATAAAATCAATAAGTGTGCCGGATAGAAAATATAGAAGAAATATTTCATCTTCCAGCCGCGGGTTCCGTTATAAAATGCGATCGGGATAAAGCCGAACAGCGCCGGTGTCTCCCAGATGAATGATGCACATCCTGCGATGATCTGCCACATTTTTTTCTTGTGGAAAATGTATAAGACCATAATACAGAATACACCTTTTTCGGCATAATCGGTCTTTAAAAAATACGCCAGTGCCATTCCTGCTGCCACGATCAGGATATACAAGATCATCTTCAACGCCTGATTCCACTCTTCTTTTTCTTCCACTGCACGGTAAGCGATCATCATCAGCAAACCAATGAATAGTGTAAAAAAGACATTCTGATAATTGAATTCGAGTATTTTGCTGCTGAATGCCAGATCAAACGGTATCTCTGAGAGCAACGCAAACAGTCCAAGCCGCATCGCATATTTTTTCACATCATGCGTATGTAGAAATCCCTCCACCAACAAAAAGCAGAAGATTGGAAACGCCACACGTCCGATCATTCGCATGATCGTGTATGTCCAATACAGTGCTCCATTTGCTGAAAGCCACTGCATAATTGCATCTGCATTTGTCTGGTCAAGTTCACCCAAACCATTTACCATTAAAAGTCTTGCCAATACTGCTGCACCAATATGATCGATCACCATTGTCACGATTGCGATCATTTTTAAGGTGCTTCCGCTGATTCCTTTTTTGTTTTCCATTGTTTCCCTCTTTCTTAACTTACAAAAACTGCATAAAGTAAAAATTGTCGTGCGTTACCGGGCACGACAATTTTTGTTTTTACCATTGCACTGACATATTCCTGCTACAACCTAGCTGTGTAAACTATAAATGTCTCCGTATACTAGCCCACAAACTCGGCAACACATCTTCTGTATGCTGCTACCGGATCAGCTGCCTGTGTGATCGGTCTGCCGACTACGATATAATCAGAGCCAAGCTCTTTTGCTTTTGCAGGTGTTGTCACACGCTTCTGGTCTCCTACATCTCCGTCTGCAAAACGCACGCCCGGTGTGATGGTAAGGAATTTTTCTCCACATACTTCGTGTACTTTTCCTGCCTCTAATGGAGAGCATACCACACCGTCTAACCCTGCTTCCATTGTATTTTTTGCATAATGCATAACTGTTTTGTCAATCGGTTTGTCAATCCACAATTCTTCCTGCATCACTTCCTCGCTTGTGGAGGTAAGCTGTGTCACAGCGATCAGCAGAGGTCTCGTTCCGTCTGCTCTTGTCAGTCCCTCAATCGCTGCGGACATCATCGCTTTGGTTCCTGCCGCATGAACATTGCACATATCAACATCAAGGTTTGATAATACTGCCATGGATTTTTTGACTGTATTTGGAATATCATGTAATTTCAGATCAAGGAAAATCTTATGTCCCATCTTCTTAATTGTTCTGACGATCTCAGGTCCTTCTGCGTAAAAAAGTTCCATTCCGATCTTTACAAATGGCTTTTCATCCTGAAATTTGCTTAAAAAGCTCACTACTTCTTCTTTGCTGTTAAAATCACAGGCAATAATGACATCTCTTCCCATAAGTTCTCCTTTTTCTATTCTCTGTATTTGTTCTTTTTACAGTGACCATTATGTATCACCTCATCAAAGAATACTACATCCAAATTTAATTGTAAACATAATTACCCGCAAAAACATTCATTTTTTTCTAGACAATTGCATTTAATTATGCTAATATAACGAAGTACGGTTTTGGACGTACAACCGAATATATCGGAATGTGGCTCAGCTTGGTAGAGCGCTTCGTTCGGGACGAAGAGGTCGCGTGTTCGAATCACGTCATTCCGACTGACTGAGAGGATATTGATATCACATCGATATCCTTTTTTTATTACTTTCACGCAAAATTTCACCCAAACATACTACAAATATAAAATTTAACAAAAAATTCACATTATAACAGCAATTTGTGGCTGTTTTGCTGCTGGCTATATGCTATAATAATCGGACAAGCAAAAAAAGGAGATGACACTATGAAGAATATAGAATTGTCAGCCTGCGAAGAAATGATAATGACAATTATCTGGAACAATGAGGCTGAATTAGATTTAGCAGCAGTCATGACTCAGACAAACGAGCGCTATCATACTGCCTGGAAACCACAGACAGTATCTACTTTTCTTGCAAGAGCTAAGAAAAAAGGCTTTCTGGCTTCTTATCAGAAAGGACGTTACTCTTACTATCAACCACTTGTGAGCAAAGAGGAATACCGCAAAATGAAGCTTCTCGCCCTGTTGACCCAGTTCTATGATAACGATAGGGAAGCTATGAAGAAAGATATAATGGCATGAAAAAAACAGTTCTAATTACCGGTGCGTCACGTGGTATCGGACGTGCAATCGCTGTTGCTTTTGCAAAAGCAGGTTATAACCTTGTCATCACCTGCTCCAAAAGTGAAACAGAACTTTTACATTTAAAAAACGATCTGGAAAGAGACTATTCCGTAGATGTCCTTGCAAGTATTGGTGACATCTCTGATTTCGAATATGTGACACAGCTTTTTTCACATATTGAGCAGCGTTTTCACGGTGTCGATGTGTTAGTCAACAATGCCGGGATCTCATATGTCGGTCTGCTAACTGACATGACGATCGATGAATGGAATCATATTCTGGGTGTGAATCTCACTTCCGTATTTTCCACCTGTAAACTGGCGATTCCTCATATGCTTTCCAGAAAATCCGGAAAAATCATTAATATTTCCTCTGTCTGGGGAAATGTTGGAGCATCCTGTGAAGTAGCCTATTCCGCCTGCAAGGGAGGAATGAATTCTTTTACCAGAGGTCTTGCCAAGGAACTTGCACCAAGCAATATCCAGGTAAACGCCATTGCATGCGGCTGCATCGACACACAGATGAATGCATGCTTTTCCGAAGAAGAACGTGCTGCATTAACAGATGAAATTCCAGCCGGAAGATTCGGAATGCCGGAGGAGGTTGCCTCCCTTGTTCTGACGCTTGCCGAAGGAAATGAATATCTGACAGGTCAAATCATAACATTAGACGGTGGCTGGATTTAGCCATCGTCTTTTTTCTTAGATTTTAAGAATAAATTCAGAAAATCGGTACTTTCCAATATTTACCAGTCAAGTGAGCTAAAATCCTTTTAATTTAACGAAAAGGAGCTCTCACTAATGAAAATTCAAGAAGAACGTGTACTCTTATTAATGGAGGAAAACGGAATCACACAGCGAAAAATGGCACAGGATCTCGCCATTTCCCCAACCACACTAAATGGCTATCTGCATGGAAAATATCTTCATGTTCCGGATGATGTGATACGCGAAATTGCTGACTATCTGCAGGTTTCTGTCAACTATATTACAGACCGGTCAGCACTGCTTCAGATAGGAAACGGAATTCACAACAAAGAGGAAGCGGTGGTTTTTGATAATTATCGTCATCTGCGTCCTTCTGACAAAAAAATCGCAGCCGACCTTATCAGCCAGCTGCTTAAAAATAATCCCGACAATTCCACCAGATCCTGATTCTGTTTACTGACTTTCCTCTGCAGTCAGAATAATGACTGTTCTCGGCGGAACTTTTAATGATTTTTTATAATAAAACTCTGTCTGTTCTTCCACATTTTTTCCATCTTCATATGGAAGGAATGTGTTGACACAGACTTTCCACTGCATGCCCATTGGAAGCTCCGGAAGCTGCATAATCAGTGTTTCCCAATATGCATTCATACAATAGAACACAATATCATCACGGATATCATTCTCATCTCTTCCTGCATACATAATACCGATCAGCCGGCTGTTATTATCTGTACCGCCATTCCATGGGAAACCATTGTGGATACTGATCTCCGGCAGTTTACATGCCGCCGGTTTTGTAGTCTTACGCAGGATCGCATTATCTTTCCGCAGGCGGATCATATAGCGGAAGAAATCGTGGATTTCTTTGTATTCTTCCAGTCGGTTCCAATCCAGCCAAGATGTGATATTATCCTGACAGTAAGAGTTGTTATTTCCAAACTGTGTATTGCAGAATTCATCTCCTGCAAAAAACATCGCCGGTCCGCGGCTGCACATCAATGTTGCAAACGCATTTTTTACCATGCGGCGGCGCAAGCCCTCGATTTCCGGATCATCTGTTGCGCCTTCTGCCCCACAGTTCCAACTGTTTCCATTGTTATCACCATCCGTATTTCCCCAGCCGTTTTTCTCGTTGTGTTTCATATTATAAGAATACAGATCATATAAAGTAAATCCATCGTGACAGGTCAGGAAATTCACGGATGCACTGATTCCGCGGTGTGCCGGATCGTATAGGTCTCTTGATCCTGTAATTCGTGTGATCGCTGTACCCGCCATGCCGCCATCGCCCTTCAAAAAGCGGCGCATGTCATCACGGTATCTTCCATTCCACTCTGCCCAACGGTTCCAGGATGGGAAACTGCCCACCTGATATAAACCACCGGCATCCCATGCCTCGGCGATCAGCTTTGCTTTTGCGAGAATCGGATCGCATGCAAGTCCCTGTAAAATAGGTGGATTTTCCATCGGTGCACCATTCTGGTCTCTGCTTAAAATAGATGCAAGGTCAAACCGGAATCCATCCACCCTGTAATTGATGACCCAGTATCTCAGACAGTCAATGATAAATTTACGCACGATCGGATGGTTACAGTTCATGACATTTCCACATCCACTAAAGTTGTAGTAATATCCATCCGGTGTCAGCATATAGTAGATATTATTGTCAATTCCTTTAAAGGAAAAACATGGTCCCTTCTCATTTCCCTCCGCTGTATGGTTAAATACAACGTCCAAAATAACCTCTATTCCATTTGCTTTCAGTTCATAGATCAGATTCTTTAACTCATCACCCTCATGGTTATGTTCCACCACTGAAGTATAACTTGTGTTGGGCGCAAAAAAACAGACCGTGTTGTATCCCCAGTAATTATACAGACGTTCTCCGTCCACCACACGGGTATCTTCCATCTCATCAAACTCAAAAACAGGCATCAGCTCCACTGCATTGATCCCGAGATCTTTCAGATAAGGGATCTTTTCCCTCAAGCCCTCAAAAGTACCTGGTGCTTTCACGCCGGAGGATGCATCTCTTGTGAAACCACGCACATGCATTTCATAAATGACCAGATCTTCAAACGGATGATTCAGAAAACAGCTCTTTTCCCAATCAAAATTATTTTCCACTACCCGGGCATGGTATACAAAGTCTTTTCCACCTTCCGGGCGCTCTCCCCAGTGTCTCTGCCCTGTCACTGCCCGGGCGTATGGATCAAGCAGGATATTGTCTTTATGAAACCGCAGTCCTTTTTTTTCATCATATGGTCCATCCAGCTGGAACGCATATTCAAACTCTTCGATATTTAACCCAAATACCAGCATGGAATATGTGCTTCCAATACAGTAAGTTTCCGGATAACGTATTTTTGCAAATGGCTCCTGTTCTTTCGGGCGGAACAATAACAGTGTACATCCGGTCGCTCCCATGGAATGGATGGTAAAACTGACTCCATTCGCCGCCTGCGCCGCACCATTCCTGTCATAAAATCCGGGCCGCACCTTATATCCTGAAATTTCATCCAGCGGCTGAAGTTTATCACCCCTGTGTGGTTTATGATCAAAGTTCATCTGTTTTCACCTCATTTTCTTCTGCTCTATGGTAACGCATTCTGACACTCTGCATGCTTCACAGCATGCATCGCTTTTAATTATATTCTTATTATACTCGAAATACTTGATTTTACAATTTTTGTATACTACATTATATTTAAAATAATCAAAAAGGAGCATGGTTTTCCATAAAACACATGGAATGAACCAACCATTATTTTCAATGCGCACTTTATATGTATCCAGAACCCCCGCAGACTCTTCTGTCTATCCGACCATCAGCGCGGCACTTGATGCCATTCCGATGGATCTTAATGAACCGGTCTGCATTTATCTTGCACCCGGCATTTACCATGAAAAAATAACTATCAATAAACCATATCTGACGATCCTCGGCACTGGCAAGTCAAATAAAGATGTCGTCCTGACTTATGATGATTACGCCCTTGCTCCCATGGCTGATATTGGAAAACTCGGAACTTTCCGCTCCTACTCTGTTTTCATTGATACGCATGACGTCACACTGCAAAATCTCACAATTGAAAATGCATCGGGCGATTCTCTCACACACGGACAGGCAATCGCGCTCTATGCCGATGGTGACCGGCTTGTGATTGATTCCTGCCGTCTGATTGGACATCAGGATACCCTTTTCACCGGACCGCTTCCGCCAAAAGAGATCGAGCCTGACGGTTTTATCGGTCCGAAACAATTTGCCCCAAGGATCAACGGCAGACAATATTATAAGAACTGTTATATCTGTGGCGACATTGATTTTATTTTTGGAAGTGCCACTGCTTATTTTGAAAGCTGCGTGATAGAATCCCTGTGTCGTACTACAAATGTAAATGGCATTCAGGGCTACATTACTGCCGCCTCCACACCGGAAAGTCAGGAATACGGATATGTATTTTCCAACTGTAAACTTATCTCAAAAAACTGTCCTCCAAATTCTGTCTATCTCGGAAGGCCATGGCGCAATTATGCTAAAACCGTGTTTCTTGAATGTGCATTGGGAAATCATATTCATGAATGCGGTTTTCATGACTGGAAGAAAGAGGATGCACGAAATACGGTTTTGTACGCAGAATATAGAAATTACCCCGCATCCAGCGCAGACACAACATCCAATAACCGTTCCCTAAACGATGATATCCACTGTATTGACGGCAGATGCATACCTTATCCACACCGGGCAGAATATGTCTGTGAATTAGATGCCGTACAGGCAGAACATTTTTCCAAAGAGAATGTGCTTTCCGGGGCAGATCACTGGAATCCATGACTTTCTCACAGATGGTTACAGTTCGCTCGTACCTCGTTCCAGTAACCACAGATGTGGAGAGCTTTGGAACAGCTTGCAGATTATCATTGTTTTCTTTTCAGAAAAATGGTAATATAAAGTTAATATTTCACTGGTGTGTTACCAGCAATCACAAATGCAGATGAAAAAGAACTATACTTGTCAATAACTTGAGGAGGGTATCATACATGGAAGAAAAGATTTATAAAACAATGAGTTCCACAGGTGCTGCAAATCTTGCAATCGGGATCTGCGTTCTTGTTGGCGGAATTGTTTCCGGAATCCTTTTGATCGTAAACGGTGCAAGATTATTAAAACACAAAGGAAAAATTATGTTTTAATGGTATCTTTCCAAAAAGGAGAGAATGTATCCCTTTAAAGGGACACTTTCTCTCCTTTTTTCTTGCAATAAGTCAGCCTATTTTACGAATTCCTCAATCACACAGGAATGTTCCTTTGTCTTCACATCATAATTAATCCCGACAAGCAATAGGTTTCCCTGATATTCTTCCAGACTCTGGCAGTATTCTTTCTCTTTGATCTGGCTGATTGCACCGGCTGCGCTCTTATCCCATTTTAATTCGACCACAAGTGCCGGTTTCTCCGGGTATTTTTTTCTTGGAATATATACCATATCTGCGAATCCTTTTCCCCCTGCCAGTTCACGATGCACAGTATAAAAATTTCTTGCAGCGTATAATGCCAGCGAGATTGTATAGCTTAATGCATTTTCGTCATTATACTGAATATGTGACGTCTCAAAATGAGCCTGTCTGATTCCTTCTGCAACCTGTTCCGGTCTTCTCTGCCAGATGGCATTCAATATGTCTGCGGAATTTTTCAGTGCCTGTGATACTTCTCCCCAGTCAGACACAGACACCGCATTCACATACTCACTTCTTATTTCATTATTTGGAATAAACACACATTTTTCATTCGAGTCATACCCCAAATAGCCTAGATGGATCAACAGTGTCAGGACATCATCCTCGGTGCGGAAAGTCGTCATATCGTTTGTAAAACTGCCCGTATTCACCGGTACTTTTTCCCCGGCGATCATGCTTAACACATCATCTTTCAGTCCGTCAAAGTTCATATCAATGTAAAACTGTAACGCTTCAAATGTTTCTGTCTGATTCCAGTAATTTTCTATTTTTTCAAAACGCATACAGTTCACAACCGATCTCGGACTGTAAATGGATTTCTCTTTTTCAAAGGAATAACCATCATACCAGCTTTTCACCTCTGACATGTCTGCTTTATATTGTCTGCACAATGCTTCTACTTCTGTTTCCGTGAATCCCACATAAGATGCAAGTGGTCCGGGACTGATCATGGAAAATTCATCAAACATATTTAACGCAGAATGCGTCCCATACTTCTTGATTGGCAAGATTCCTGTCATATAGGCAAGGTGAATGTATCCTTTATCTTTTAGCAGATCTCTCAGAAAATCAAGGTATTTCTCCTGCGCTTCCTTGTCCTGCTTGTATTCCCTGAAAATACAGTCCCATTCATCAATAATCACTACGAACGGAATCTTCTTCTCTCTGTAAATATCCTGCATGGATTCCACAAGGTCTGTATCGTCAAAATAATCCACATCCGGATGCTCTGCTTTCAATTCCCGGATCACCAGCTTTTTGATCCGGTCGATCAGCTTGTCAACATCACCGGTTCTGCTTAAGAATTCCTGCATATTCAAAAAAATAGTATCGTACTGATTTAAATGCTTTTTAAATCCGCTCTCTTTTGAAATTTCCAATCCTTCAAACAGTTTTTCCGAATCACATTCTCTGCTATAATATGCGGACAACATGTTAGCTGCCATTGATTTTCCAAAACGTCTCGGTCTGCTGACACAGATGTATCTCTGCATTGTGTTGATCACATGGTTACAATACCCGATCAAACCTGTTTTATCCACATAGATCTCGGAATGAACCATCTTATAGAACATGTCATTTCCCGGATTCAGATAATTTCCCATGAAGTCCTCCTGCTTTTCTATTATCGGCTGACGTTCACTATATGTTCCCCGTCACTGCCTGCCCGGCATTGCCTGTCATATTTTCGTTGCTTATTATGTTTATTGTAACGCTTTTGTAAGAAATACAAAAGAGCTTTTAAAATTTCTTTTTCGCATAAATAAGCATATAGATAACTCCAACACCCCAGAACAGAATCGCCACCCCACTTTTTCTCTCTGATTTTTGGTTCATTATAAAGGGTGTAGTGACTATAATGTCAATGATTTTTGCACAAAATAAAAATATCTGACCGAAAATATAATTTCTCGCCAGATATTTTCATTTATGAAATATTATGATCCATACAATACTTTTCTACTAACTCTATAAATTCTCCTGCAACTGCAATCTGCCGCTCTGTCTCTTCTTTACTTGCAATATAAAAATCATCATAATCACTGGCATGCCGTATCTCTTCTGCCTCACCGATTTTTCTACCCACTTCTCGCGGAAAAATCTCTGTCTTAACATAATCTTTATTGAAATTGGCAATTGCATCTTTATGACGTTTAAATGCCCTTCCATCTAATGCATGAACTGCATTTATCGCATGAAAAATTGCATAATAGGCTCTGTTATTTGCGCCTTTATATTCACCTGCATTTAATAATATCTTTGCAGACTTCAGATCAGATTTTGCCGTCTCTATACGATATGACACAAGGTCTTTTCTTGTCCCTATCTTCTCATTATACTGCTCCATACAAAACCACTCCCTCCTTGTTCACATTTTCATAAAATGGATAATTAACAACCCATTTTTTAAAATGGCTCTCACTCTTCGCAATCGGTTTTATATCGATATCATTATCTAAATTGAAATCATAAGTCATATAGGAAAGTTCCTTGCTGTACTTCTTCAAATCTAAATCTGACAAATCCAGCAAGATCATAATATCTACGTCTGAGTCTGGTCTGAAATCTCCTCTGGCATAGGACCCATACAGAATAATCTTTGATAAATGTGTACCGTATATTTTTTTTATTTCTGAAATATAAGTTTGCAATAATCCGTTCATTTTTTGTGGCATAATTGTTACTCCTTTCCAGAATTATTTCACATTTCTCTCTCTATTATATCCTCTGATTCTTTATTCCACAATATTCTTTACGATTTCTTCCTGATCCCACTCACAATCGCATAAAATGCCGGGAATAATACACCGACTACCGGCCAGATGATCCATGTTCTGTCCCAGTCATTAGTTGTAAAGCTCCATGCAAGATAGATGGCTGTGGCAATTAGCTAGTAAACAGTTACCGGGCCAGACATCTTTTTGTTTTCATGTTTTTTCTGTCTGGTGTAATCTTCTTCCTCCAGAAGCTGGTTCACCGCATTCATTTTGGCAGCACTTCGCACAATAAAATAGGTTCCGATTGCAACAAGCGTTAAAAGCATGCATACTGCTGAAACCATGTAAAAATCACTTTCAGATACAGCAAGTGTTCCAAATAAAGGAATCACAGAGCATATGCAGCATGTAATTCCGATGACAAGCTGAGTCACATACGGACTGTGATAAGCATCTCTTTTTTCCTTCACCATGCCGCTTACTCCATAGGCAGTCTCTATGTCTTCCTTTTCCATAAATTCATATTTCTTTGTTTTCATACCACAAAGAATAAAAATCATTACTGCAATTGCAATTAAAACGATCAAAACACAGATTCCTATTCCAGCCGCTGCATTTTCACTGATATGATAATCTGGCATCTCACTCATTGCTCCTGCTGTTTTCTTGCAGCATCTTCCTGCCGCTTCTTCTCTGCTTCCTGAAAAATTCTGTCCGCTTCTTCCTTCCGTTTTCTTTCTTCCTCTGCAAAGAAGGAAAGACCCTCTTTTGTCGTTACGAATCCGTTTTCGCTGCTCAAGTTATCTGTGAGTGTCACGAGATACGAAATCTTGGAACGGATAACTGGATGCTGCTTTAACGTGTAGGTTTTTCCAATCTCCAAGCCCGTGACATCCAAAAAATGTTTTACAACCGGTTCAAATAGCTTCTCAGCATATGCACCCTGTTCTGCTTCCATCTGCTTCGTTAAGCGTTCGTATTCATTCTGATACGGAAGATTGGTCAGCATAGGTTCTTTATAAATACAGACATCCATGCGTTTTATCCCATGAATCTTAAACAGTGCGACAATTTCAGGATACTTGGTTTTCGGAAACCGGCAGTAGTACCCGATAAACTTCCCTTTTACTTCTCTTATGTACTTGTTGTATTTGTCTGCTTCGGTTATATACACCTTTGCATACCAAATCAGTGCAGCCGCAAATGCAATCGCAAGAAGGAAATGTACCTGCCAGAGACATCCAAATCCAAATACTACGAAAAAGAATACTAATGCCGCTCCGATTGCACTACCCTCATCCTGAATCTGGCGGTTTTTCTCTACCTGATACAGCCCAACAAATAGTCCTGCAATAGAGAGGAATGTAGCGGATCCCAGACAGTTCTCAAACCATGCCTCTGGAAGCAGGAAATACAATGGAATTAACAGCAGCATTGGGCCGAATATCCAACAGATCAGCAACCCAGATTCCACTGCAATCTTATCCTGTTCGCGTCTTGAAAGCGTGTTATATCCTTCGACAGACTTCACCGCCTGTCTTGTATTCATCATTTCTTTTAACATCATCTATCACCTGTAATTTATTGATCATTTTAACATCGGAAAATCATTTTAGTTTTACATAGATATCTTCATTGTAACAGTCCATAATCGGCAAGACACCGCCTCAATCCACCCATCACATCACTAAATACGATGCCGTACTGTGCAGCTTTGCTGCAGTCCATCCAGAGATTGTGCACCAGAGAACCTTCTTGTACCTGCTGCCTGCTTCCTGTGATCTGCAAAAATTCCTTCGTAATCTCATACATGGACTGTGTTGTCTCACTTCCAAAATTGTAAACTCCACCCGGAAGCTGCAATATAACATCCTGCTCACCTGGTTGATTTTCTGCAAGAACCGTCTCGCCTGACAGCTTCCCGCTTTGCTGCAGTCCATTCTCCGGTAATTTTACAATCCGCTCCAGATTTTCACATACCTCACGCAGATAAGTGATCCCACGATACTGACGTCCAAAAGTAAGCGTCTCTTTTGCATTGAGGACATTCAATAGATAATTGCCTCTCGGTGAAATGTAATCATACATCCATTCCGCCCGCAGCAGCACAGAATCCGGCTGTCTGTCCAACACCCGCTGTTCCATTTCCAGTTTATGCGCTCCATAGATATTCGCAGGTTTTGCCTCATCCTCCCGATATGGTCCGTCGCTCTCGCAGCCACGGTACACCTGATCTGAACTGAAACAGATCAGTTTTTTTCCGTCTGATGCTTTCGCCAGATAAACCGGAAGAAGTACATTTGCATAATAGGACTCTTCCGGATTTTTCTCACAGATCCCCACATCCGAAATTGCAGCTGTGTGGATGATCACATCTGCTTCGCTCTCCTCCACGATCTGCCTGATCTGTTTTTCGTTCATTCCCTGAATGGACGGCGCGGCAATTGCTCCTTCTAACTCTTTCATCAGGCGTGTGCCCACAAAGCCGTGTGCTCCGGTAACTAATATTTTCATTGTATTTTTCTCCTCACACTGCTGATCTTCCACTCATCAAACGATGCCATTCTGTAATGCCAGTTCTTTTCCATCCAAAACCGCATGTATTAACACATCTTCCGTATCATATACGAGCTTTAACGAGAAGAAATCTTCCCTCTCTTCCAGCAAACGGAAAAAGATCCGGTCGCCTTCCCACAGGTTCAGCTCCGAAATCCGCTCTTTTTCTACCCATTCCAACACACCTTCGTTACAGTCGATCGGTGTTCCCTCAAATTCATCTGCGGTAAAAAGAGACATGTATTCCACAATATCTTCACCATAAACAAATGTTATAATTCCTCTGTATTTCCATGCTGTGAGCGTATAGCCAGTTTCTTCTTTTACCTCGCGCAAAAGACATTCTTCCGGGCTTTCTCCCAGCTCAAATTTTCCACCGACACCAATCCATTTGTCATGATTAATATCATTTTCCTTTTTGATCCGGTGAAGCATCAGATACTTGTTATCTTTCTCAATATAACATAGGGTTGTCAATTTATTCATTTGTGAAAATTCCCCTGTCTCTTTTCGTTTTGTTTTAACTTATTACTAAAATTTGAGATAATTAGCAGATTTCCACAAGTTCGATCTTGAAATTCAATTCTTTTCCTGCCATCTCATGATTTGCATCAAACGTAATAATTCCGGCTTCCTTTGCCACAACCGTAACCGGGAATGACTGTCCCATCTCATTCTGAAGGTAAACCTGCTGTCCTTCTTCCAGTTCTTCTGCACCCGGCAGCTGGCTGATCTCCACATGAAAGATTGCATTTGGATCAGGCAGACCGTATGCTTCTTCCGGCATCAGGTGGATGTCTTTGATCTGTCCGATCTCCATATCTGCCACTGCACGGTCGAATCCTTTTATCATCATACCGGCTCCGCACACGAACTCTAATGGCTCACCGCGGTCATAAGATGAGTCGAATTTTGTTCCATCGTTAAAGGTTCCTGTATAGTGGACTTTTAATGTCTTTCCTACATTTGCTCCCTCGATCTTGCTGCGTTCTCCACAGCCGCATCCACAGTCTTCTCCGCTCTCTGTTCCTTCATGGGAACCGCATCCGCAACTGTGATTTTCCTCTGCATCATGATGTCCGCATCCATGTCCCTCTTCATGATCTCCACAGGTATGTCCCTCCCCATGGTGGTCACAGGTCTGTCCTGCATCTATAAGTTTTCCATTTAAGTAATCTTCGACTGCTTTGTCAGTATCTCCGGATGCACCTGAGCAAACTTCAATCCCCGCCTCTGTAAGGGCATTGATCGCACCGCCACCTATTCCTCCGCAAATCAACGCCTTCACGTTCCTGTCGGCAAGTACTCCGGCAAGTGCGCCATGTCCTACTCCGTTAGAACTGATCACCTCACTAGAGATCACTTTATTATCCTCTATTTCATACACTTTAAAATTCTCTGTTCTTCCAAAATGCTGAAAAACCTCTCCGTTATCATAAGTTACTGCAATTTTCATACTTTCTTTTCCCTTCTCTTTCTTAATTATAAATAACTGACAAGCCACTCTTTTTATTATAACGGATGCATCTGCTTCTGGCAACCTGCCAGCCTCACGCTTCCTGTCGGCGTTAAAATATCATTACTGTGGATCCATAGCTCGTTCCAATCATAAATTATCCTGCTTCAAAAAGTATTTTTTAATAGCCTGCTCCTTTAACTCTTCCCCGATCACAATGATCACTTCCTGCCCCTTCTCGATCGGGTTCATGGTAATTCCATTATGCGTTGCATTCAGCTGTATCCAGCTTCCATCCTCCTTCTGCAAAAAACCTTTTACACGGAATACCTCGCCGCATTCCCTGTCATTCATCAGTTTTCCCACAGTAGTCTTTAACTGTTCCTCCGTCATTTTCACCTTCATAAAATAGACAGATTCAAACCCTTTTTTCTCTTCCATATCCAGTTTGCGGTAGCTCTCCATCTGATAGCCGCAGCTAATCAGCCGGTTGAAATCTTCTTCATTCAGATCCAGTGTGCTTTTGCGCAGCACCTCTTTGTCCACCCTGCGCGGACACTTTATCTGTTCCAATGCACGGTTTAGGTGTGCGACCGTGGTGTCTGCCTGCTCCGCTGACACTTCATCCGCATGACTTAAGATAATCTCTCCTGCATTCGCCACCTCCGAAGCCAGAATATATTCTGCCTCCTCAGATAAATGCTCTTCCAGATTTGCATCCACAATCGCAATCACATTTCCCACCTCATACCAGCGGTCTAACGGTTCTTCCCTCAGCGCATCAAAAAATTCGTCCACATCAAAAATACCGGATGGCTCTACTATGACACGGTCATAGCCACACATTCCCATTGCAATCAGTTTTGTCTTAAAACGTCTTCTGTGACAGTCCGCGTCACAGCCACCGGAAACCATTTCCAACTCGCAGTTGTCTCCCATCAGATCCTGTAACAGCATCATATCAACATTCACGGCTCCAAAATCGTTCTCAAGGATTCCGATGTTCTGTCCTTTGGCAATGAGATATTCTGCATATTTTTTCAAAAAGGTTGTTTTTCCAGCTCCTAAGAAGCCTGTGATTAAGTCTATTTTTACCATCGCTACCGCCTCTCTACTACCCATCAGGCTATTTTCTTTCAAGAATTGCATTAAATACAGAATACACTATATAGTGGGACAGATTTTATTCCCTGCACCATACCGAAATTTCTTGCTGAAATTCTGATTGCGTATGCAGGCGCATATTTTTCCATGTAAACCATCATACTTTTTGCTTTTACATGATTTCCTGCTTTACATTCCACCGGAATTACATGATTTTCTTTTTGTATCAGAAAATCCACTTCTGCTGTATTATCTGATTCCCAATAATAAAGCTGATAACCATTCGTTTTTAATGCAATCGAAACATAGTTCTCTGTCATAATCCCACGAAAATGTTCTGTCTCTCTGCTCCTTAATGCTTCAAGACTCATTCCCATCCTCGCAGACATGATTCCCATATCGCTATAATATAGTTTAAATGCACTTAAATCCTGATATGCAACAACTGGATAAAATCCCTGTGTGCACTTCATGCATTTGTTCACAATTCCTGAACGGATCAGCCAGTCAATCGCATCTCCATACTGGGATGCACGTGCTCCCGATCTTATAAGCTTATATTGGAATTTTTTTGTATCTTTTGCAAGCTGTGCTGGCAGAGAATCATATGCTTCAAAAATACGTACTGTATCCCCCTTGTCTGCATACTTTGTCATGTCAGCAATATATGAGTTCAAAAGCATTTGTCTTATCTCTTCCTGACCAATTGAACTATTCCTCATAATATCAGCTTTCACTGCTGCCGGCATTCCACCTATGATGCAGTAGTGTTCAAATTCCTGCATAGCCTCCTCATGAAGTGCATCCTCTAATGGTACATTACTATTATAATGTTCCCGGATGGTATCTGAAAGTATTTGTTTTCCCTTTGCCCACAACACCTCTTCCAAATCCATTGGATACATTGTCAACATTTGTACTTTTCCTACTGGGAATGAGTATTTTTCACGATTTACAGCTACTCCTAATAAACTTCCAGCTGCCATTACATGATACTCTGGTGCCTCTTCCGCAAAATATTTCAAAGATGTCAATGCTCTCTCACACATCTGTATTTCATCAAAAATGATAAGAGTTTCTTCCGGCACAATTTTTACTTGATAATATCTTTCCAAAAGAACCACTACAGAATCTGCATGTATATCTGTTTCAAAATAACTTCCTATTTTCTCGTCTGTTTCAAAATTGATATACACGGTATTTTTATAATAATGTGCCCCAAATTCCCGCATCTCAAATGTTTTTCCAACCTGTCTTGCCCCATAGATCAAAAGTGGCACGCGCCCCTTTGTCTGCTTTTTCCATTCACATAATTTATCCGTTATTTTTCGTTTCATATATGCATCACCCTTGCATTCGTGTGTTTTAGTGTATTATATTACACTTTTTCATATGAATCAATGTATTTTTTACATTTAATACCGGTTGTGCACCTTCTCCGCAAAACATAAAACATCCTTAATCTCAACTTTCGTTCCATCATCCAGCACTGTGGTTCCACTCATCCGTCCAAACACCTGATGCTGGTCAGATACGATCAGTTTATAATCCAGACATGCGGATCTGTCCAGAAGCGGCATAAAATCCATCTCAAATCTTCCGTCACTGGAAGTGAATTTCCACGGCTTGCAATAATCATCCTCCGGGATTACAAAGGTCACATCATCGATTTTGTGTGCCACGCCGTCATAGAAGATCACGTTTTCCGAAGCTGCTTTCGTATTTCCGAATCCATAGCCGATATTAAACCCAAATGCATGTCCATCTACATCGCAGTTCCCGGAACCCCAGTACCAAGTGTTATCATATGTCCACACACCTCGTCCCCAGTCGAGCGTTCCGAAATGTTTTTCCGGGTGAAATTCGTACCGCTTTCCATTATATTCTGCAAAACCTTCCGCGCGCATACAATTGATTTTCTGGTTATAATAGAATCTTCCTTTTTTTCTTTTCCGCTCTCCGTGTATTGAAAACTTACCGTATCATTCCCTGTCTGTGTTCCCACACAGCGAAATACATCTTCCACTACTGGTGACGCACCGTCTGTTCCGATCCGATAGAATACGACATCATATTCCGCCGCACTGACACTGGATGTAACCTCGATAAGACCACCGCTACAAAGATCAAAGTTAGTACGGTATCCAAATTCATAATTATCAAATACATGCACTATATTTCCATCCCTGTCTTTAGCTTGCAAATCCATATAAAAATGGTTCTGCACCATATCCCGGTATTCATCTATCACCTGCTCATAGGACGCAGCCGCTCCGGCAACACTGTCCGCCTGATTTTCTGCTGTTTCATCCCCGTCTGTACTGCTGTCTGTTACCGTCGCTGTCGGGTCATACTCCTCAAACTGCAGATCCAGGATCTGATAATTTTCTTCGCTGTCATAGTTAAAATATACATCCAGGTAGCCGAAAAAATCGTGCTTTTCTGCTAATCCCTGAATCCCATAAGTGGCAACAAGACAGTTTTTCACTTCATTATCATAAAGTGCTGGTTTAATATCCCAATTCCCCATACTGCTCTTTTCGCCCAATTTTTCAATATAATCTTACTCCCTAAAACCAATCTGTTTTCTATTTCCAGTCTATTATGAATCCATCTTTTGGTCAAGAAAGGCGTGCCACACCATCGCAAAATAAATCTGCCATGTTGTAACACGCCCACTTCTTATTCTCTGCCTTTTTATTATTTTCTACACCTGAATCCGGTCTGCAATTTCATTTCCCATTGCAAATCTCGATCCTTTTACCCCAACAATCAATGCGTCCTTCAGCTTTCGGATAATCTGTATATTATCTCCCTCTTCCACATGATGTTCGCGCAGGAAATCCATGACTTCCGGCACACCAAACATCCACTGGATCGTATAGCTTCTTCCGATTGCAGCCTTTGATAATTTCTGCATAAAAATGCCCCCTTTTCTTTCATTGTAAGAACAGTATGCCCTGTTAGTCAATGAAAATGTAAGGTTAGGAAAGACTTTTTTTGCAGGTATTTTTTCCCTGAAATTCAAAGTTTTGTTGCTGCTATCCACATGACAATCTGTTTGTTTTGAATAACTTTCGGTTAATAAGTATTCATCTGCGCCGCAAAAATCCTGCTGCACAGCTCATTATATGTTTCTTCGGAAACTTCGGCGCTATTGATCACGTATATTGAACCTTTTTCCGGATCATTTTCATCTCTGTATTCTTCCGAAAAATCCATCTCATTCACTTTGCTGTCAGCCCCATCATATCTTTCCATATGATAAACCTTGTAACCACTGTTCATCTCATTGCTGTACAAGATCCATACATATCCCTGATAATAGGTATAAGACAGACTTTCAGCTGTCCCATCTCCTGCAGCAAATTCATACACTTCACCATCTCTGGCATCCAAATATTTTCCGCCATAAGGTCCACAAAGTATCAGTTCCTCTTCTCCATCATTATCAAGATCTTCCCGATCTCCAATGGAATAAGCATCCCACTCTTCGCTATCCATATCTAATTCTGTAATATAAAAAGTTTTCGCTGTGTCATACAGACAATGCGCACTGACTTCTCCATTTACAAATCTGTCCAGCAGTTCATCTGCTGACATCTGCACAAAACCTTCATTTGAATCCCCACTTGTCTCCTCTGTAGAAAACGTAATATCTCCTTCTAACGTGTCATTTTCGACCAGATTACTGTCTTTTATCTCCGATACAGATTTACCACACCCTGAAATTATAGCAAAACCCACAAAAAAAATGACTGATAATTTTTTTCTATTCATGTTGCCGCCTGTCTCTGTTGTTTTCTGTAAAATTCTAAATTAATATCATTTTCTGCTTTTTCATTACAGCGCAAACATTTCCTGACAGATGTTCTTTCCACTCTCTGTCTTAAAAATATTTTGATATGCCTGCAAAGCTGCTTCTTTCGCCAGTCCATCCTCCAGAATATTCACCAGAAAATCAGCCTCCACAAGAATCTGATAATCAATACCATCGATTGCATCATAAGTATGATGATGTGCGATCAGGTATTTCACACGCTCGATCACGTTTTCCTCAAACTGCAGCTCTTTTAACAATTTTTCTGCAATCGCAGGTCCTTCCTTTTCCTGAAGCTTTCCGTTTGAACTGCCGTATTTTTCCTCACACAGATGGATACCAATATCATGCGTCAACGCAGCCGCTTCCAGAACAAATAAAGTGCTTGCATCTACGTGCTCCATCTCCGCGATCAGCTTCGCATAGCTGTGCACCTTGCAGAAATGCTGGATTCGCATTGGATCTCCACTGTATAAACGAATCATTTCATAATGTAATCTGTTGATCATATCGTTCTCTTCCTTTGCTTCTTCCCAATCTTAAATAGCAAGCAGATTCTTAATCGCTTCCATATATATAAGAACCGCCTCTTCCATCTCAGAAACAAGAATAAATTCATCGGCGCTGTGAATATGATAATCCATTCCCAGTTTTTCCGGTCCAAATGCAATGATATTCTTCAATGATTTTGCATAAGTACCGCCACCGATTACCATTGGTTCATGTTCTGTATCACCTGTCACATCTACATATGCTTTGTACAGCGCATTTACAAGTGGAGATTCTCTTGGGAAAAATAATGGATCACCAATTTCTCCAATCTCAATCCGTCCATTTTCATCCTCTAACCTTGCCTCACACATTGTACGGACATCTGCTGCTTTCAATGTCACCGGCACACGGATATCGATCGTGCATGAAATGATACCATCTTCCGTTTTGACAATTCCGTTGCATAAAGTCAGGGCACCATACTCATCTTCAAATTTCAGTCCTACACCAGCGCCATCACAGGACGTTCCGATATGTTCATTATAAAATTTTACAAAATCATCTTCAAATCCGGCTTTTTCCATGCACTCAAATGTCACACCGGCCGCATTGACACCAAGTTCCGGCATACTTGCATGTGCAGGTACACCTTTTGCAAAAATAGTAATCTGTCCATTTTCCTCTGTCACACGATACTGCTGAAGCTTTGTCTCTGCAAGAGAAGCCTCTAATTTTTCTTTCAGTCCCGTCTCTGTCGGAATCACAGTTGTACAGGTATCGCATACAGCATTTGACACAAATCCACCGTTCATGGAAATGATTTTTGTATTTTTCGAGTAAGCTGTCATAGACATATGCCCTTTTTCGCCGTGTATACATGGAAAATTGGCATCCGGTGTAAATCCACAGGATAACTCTTCCGCAACCTCGTTGTAATGCTCCATGCATTTCGATCCGGTCTCCTCGTTGCATCCCATGATAAGACGCACTCTCTTATCCAGTTTTACACCCGAATCCCGGAGAAGTTTCATCGCATAGAGTGCCTCTAAAACAGGTCCCTTATCGTCCGTTGTTCCACGTCCATATACATGGTCGCCTTCTCTGGTCAGCTTAAATGGATCATAAGTCCAGTCACCGCCTACCGGCACAATGTCTAAATGTCCTGCAATACCAACGATCTCTTCTCCCTCGCCCATCTCTGCATAACCACAATAATGATCCAGATTTACAGTCTTAAATCCTAATTCTTCTGCAATTTTTAATCCTTCTTCCAGTGCCTTCGCCGGACCTGCACCAAATGGTTTTCCCTCTTCCGGTGTACCGAGCTGTGAATCAATTGCAACTAATCTTCCTAAATTTGCTATCATTTCCTCTGATAATGTGTGGATTTGTTCTTTCATGTTCATAATTCTTTATTCCTTTCCTATATATCAAAATTTGTTTCAAACATCTCTTATATACCTAAATATGCGTTCACTTTTTCCGGTGTATCCAACCGCAAAGCCATGATGGTTCCATAGATCATATAATCAACCACATCTTTCGTGATTTCCTCCTCAAATCTCGCCTTCATTTGATCCGGATATTGGTGCACCAGAAAATGCACCCGGTAATTATCATCTTTTCTGGAAATAAATGCACTGATATACAATCCATTTATAGCTGCGGTCAGGACCTCATCATCTGTAATTTTTATATCCAGATGATAAGACCTTGAAATAAGATAAAAATCTTCCCCACGTTTTTCAATCTTCTTATCCGTAATCTCCCCAATGGAAAAATCCTGCACATGATTTGCCGTTGCAAGAAGAAACTGCGTGTCTAATTCTTTTTCATAAACATAATTTAAAATATCTCCCGGTGTATACTGCATGATTTGGTCATCTCCATGTAAGCTTTTGTTATATCTTATAATATTGGCACTTTCTCAATCATTTAAATCTTTTTCTGTATAAAATGTACCTGTCATCAATGCATTGATCTCTGCAATTTCACGCTTTCCATTAATATAATCTGCATAGATATCCCAGAGATCCATATCGCAGTCCTGTAACCCATCATCATCCGGAATCCATGCCTTGATCAGTGCGATCCGTTCCTCTTTTGTTGTGTCTTTGATCAAATTTGATTTCATATTCTCGTCTGGAGACAATTATTGTGTTATCTCTGCTCCTTTGTTATTATAAAACGATTCATAATCGTTATATGATTAATTTAAGATTGCAGTGCACGCCAGAAAAATCAGAGATTTCCCTGGCTGACGGGCATTCGCTTCGCTCGGCAGTCTTTATTATACCATAAATCATTTCTGTGTGCGAATCGAATATCGTGCATCCCCACTGAACGTTTTTTTGTAATGGGAACCAAGTTTCCCGGTACATAAAAAAGACTTCCGGTATTTCCGAAAGCCCTTTTGTACACTATACAAACTTTTTTATCCACGGAAATCAATATGCTGTCCGACCTGCAATTCTGCTTCTGTCTGAACATTGTCGCTCTTCATGGAAAACGTATAATCATTGATTTTCTTGATCAGTTCCTCAATCGAACCTGCCGAAATCGTAATGGTATCGTCATCATCTGACGTTTGCTGTGCTTCCTTTAACTTGTCCTGCTTTTCCTTCTTCTCAGCTTTCTTTTCCTCTGCCTTCTTTGCTTCTTTCTTCTCGACTGCTTTTTTCTCGATACGCGCTTTCTGATCCGCAGAAGATTTCTTCAGAACTGCAAAAAATGATGCTGTTCCTCCATCATTAACCTTCATTCCGTAGCCTACAACGTTCTGACTCTGACCGGATGATTCAATCTGGGATTTTAACTGTGATAGTCGAGTAGACTAAGACCTCTCAATCTTAGCCCCTCACAGATCCGTACATGCGGCTTTCCCGCATACGGCTCCTCATAGTAACATTCGCTTCAATATAAACAATAGTACGTTTTAGGTTTTGCTAACGGGTAATACTTGAGCATTTCCACAAATCCATTCCATGTGTATGCCCGTCTACAACCTCTCCGATTCATGGCTTTGAATAGAAACTGTTGTACTCTATGCAGGAATGTTGTTATCTTCCGAAAATTCCATGTAACACCATAATACCGATAGTGTCCAATTAGTTTTACGTTCAACTCTTTAATTATTTCTCGCATTGGTCGATTTCGATTATCGTAAATCCAGTTCTTGTATGCTCTAACCTTTTGCTCAAACTTCTTTCTTGAAGTCTGTACCTTTGGTACGAAACCTCCCTTTCGAGTTTTGCTACAGTAGAAGGTAAATCCCAGAAAATCAAATGTTTCAGGCTTACATTCTCCTCTTGCTCTACGATTCTGCTCTGCAAATCTCCCAAATTCAATCAGTCTGCTTTTACTACTTTCCAGCTCCAGTCCAAACTTTTCCATTCGTTCCTTTAACTCTTTATAGTATCTTTCAGCTTCTGACTTATATTGAAATCCTGCAACAAAATCATCCGCAAAGTTGACGAGAAAACACTCTCCCTGCATTTCCCTTTGCACCACCAGCTTAAACCACAGCGTCAGCACATGATGCATGTATATATTTGCAAGCATCGGACTCATTACTGAGCCTTGTGCCGAACCTTCCTCTGTTGGCTCGAATTCTCCTTGCTCCATTATTCCTACTTTAAGGTATTTACGTATTAGCCACAATAAGTTCCTATCCTGTATATTCCATTCAAGGAACTTCATCATCCAATCATGGTCGATATGGTCAAAGAAACCTTTGATATCGGCATCTACGATATAGCTGATTTTTCCATAGCTTATCCGTTGGTATACTTCTTTTATTGCTTCGTGACACCCCCTATTCGGTCTGAATCCATACATGCAGCTTAGGAATCTCGGTTCATAAATAGCTCCCAGTATTTTCTTCACTGCCATTTGTACAATCTTATCTTCATAGGAAGCAATCCCTAATGGTCGTTTCTTTCCATTTCCTTTAGGTATATATACCCTCAGTGACGGAAGTGGCTTAAAGGATTTGTTTTTCAACCTCTGTACCAGTTCCTTGATATTTCTATCAAGGTTCTTCCCATACTCATCCTTAGTTACCTTGTCAATTCCGACTGCTTTGTTCCCATCTAATTCCTTATGGCATTGCTTTAGCATATCTTCATTTATCAAGTGGTACACTGATGTAAATATAGGATGTTTTGATGTTGCCGATATCTCAGCTATTCTTACTAATTTCGTTTCCATTATTTCCTCCGTCCCTGAGTACGGATAATGTGTCCTCAGTAAGACCTTTACTATGCAATCCCCTTCCCTCCATCGGCATTGCCCGATTTCTACAGTACTATGGGATTGTCCGACCACCTACCATTCATTTGAAATCCTCCGTTTTCAGTTGCAACTTCATACTCTTCTTCGAGAAATGGCAGGTTCTCCCCAGTTGATGTGTATTCACAATGTAAAACATGATTGGTTCTCTGACTCCGCAGTGCCACATAACACTCGCCATATCGCATTACATGATATTGTCTTCCGCACCAGTTAAGACGTCGACCGACTGAAGTTAACGTTTCGAAGCTCAATCACTATTCAACCCTGCTTTCTTGCTGTCTACGCTTGTCAGATGCCGTTACCGGCATCATCCCAAGACTCGCTATTATCTGGTTGGCTAAACCTTGGATAAACCGGAATCCCACCGGCTTGACTACACACCCTTTGCTGGGCGCACAACCGGACGTTGCATTTTTAATAATGCCCTCGTACTGTTTTCTATAATTTTCATCTGTCGCCATCCGCTCGATTTTTTCTTCATCAATCAAAACGACCATTTTGTTTCCATTTGCATAGGATGCTGCATTTGCCTGTGCATTGGCTTTCTGGTCTTTGCTCACCAGAATAAAATCCATATTAGAATACTTTTTCTTTAATTCCTGATAATACTTTGCTCCTTCTTCAGAAAGCTTCGCATTTCCGATGGTCTTACCATAATTTCCGTTTGTCTTGGAAACTTTGGAGTTTTCTGTACCTGTCGCATTTTCCTTATTTGTTTTTCCAGTCTTGGACTGTGAACTGTAAGTGCTGTAAAGATTAGATACGATTGAATCTGTGTTGACTGCCATGTCATTCCCTCCCATATCACGATACGGTTATTGCAAATCCGTTTGCTTTTACTTGTTATCTATTATATCGGGCAAATTTCTGAAAAATTGACACAAAAAAGCAAACCTACTTATTTATCAGGTTTGCTTTTTTAGATATTAGAACATATTTTTTCTGAATAAAATGCTTTCACATAAAGAAACCGCAACCCCTGATTACTCAAGGATTGCGGAATATAATCCAAAACCTGCTAAACAATAAAATGCACACTTCGTGAGCATTCTATTGTCATGAATTATAAATTACTCGATGATTGTAGCAACACGACCAGAACCTACTGTACGTCCACCTTCACGATATCAGACTGGCGTATTGCGGTGTGCAAATGGTGATTTTTCGTGTGATTTGTGGGGGAAAGTCCGGATTTTCCACTGTATCCGTGTGGTTTTTGGGGATTTTGTTATCATGGTGTTATCACTGACTTATCTTTTATAAACGACAATTCCCTTATTATTAAATTTTCTTATTCCATCCCTTTCTTGCTGGAAAACTCTTACTTCATTAAAATTATCTCTTCCTCCAAGTTTAAAAGCACTGCTGGCAATATTCTTTGTATTTAATGGATTAGTTGTGGCATAAACATTTACTTTTTTTATATTATTATTTAAGCTCCTGACTTCATTAACAACGCACCTTACTAATTCAGGACTATCATATCTGTTAACATCATTAGTATTATTACGCGATATTAATAATGTCGGTATATTTTTCTTTATTTCCGGTAATTGGCTCAATGAAAGAGGATATGTATCAGAAATCATTACATTCACTTCATCTGTTTCATGCGAAAAATTTGATTTACTTACTGAAATGGTATCATTTTCTTTTTTATCAAACTCTCCGCAATTATATTTATCGAACGTATCATTCAGCACCAGTTTAAATTGCATATATATCGGCACCTGAATAAGGTTACATTCCGAGTACCCCAATATCTTTGAACATATCTGATACCACCCATATCTGTACTGTTTATAATAGTTTCCTCTATTAAACATATATGTTTTATTCCACTTTCTAATTATAAACAATACTACTATTAAAAAGAAAACACCAATTGCCCAATCTCCACCTTTCCAGGCAAAGTAAAAAATATAATCACATATTTTTTGTGACGCTTCCAGCTTAGGCGGGGTCTTTATTAACTCTGTAATTTTAAATATTCTCGGAGCAAAGAACACACCAACAAGCAACAGAAGTTGTAATATTGGTCTGATATTATTTTTTATCCTTTCATAAATTGATTTCATTCCATTTTACCTCACATATTTTTTTCGGGCAAAGCTTTCCTTTTTGCATTCTCCATATGCTGAATGCTTTACGTCCGGCAATGATATGATATTGTACCCCTTTAGGATCTTCTTTACCAATACGTTTCCAATTTTTTAAATCTATAATTGAATAATGTGGTATATCTTCCGGATGTGTATGCCATTCCCCCCAATATGCATACACACCATTATTTTCATTATACAATTTTTCAAAATATTTTAAATGCCCTTCATCTTTTCTGGTATATCTGGTTCTGGTACATATATCATTTTTTAATGGTTTAGATATATACTCAAGAATTATATTTTCATTATTCAGATTTTCCCGTCCGACTATAATTCCACCTTTCTCTGGATCATAATCATTCTTCTGGATCTGACTATATATTTCTTCCAATATTTGATCGCATATCTTTATTTTTCTGTTTTTACTTTCCGTTACAATCATTACATACACCACAATTAATATTTACAAATTGCTTACCAGTCAATATTTTAATCTGTTCCTGTTGTCGCAAATATCGGCCAGATGTTTCCAGATTATGTTTTTCCAGATAGTCACTATCTCCTTTTAAAGATATCAGTAAATTGTCATCGAGGTTTTCTTCAAAAATATTTTTGACCATCTTTAAACAAAGTAACATTGTTTTTAGTGAAACCAAATTTCCATATGGCACGTAAGTCTTTCCACACCCTCCCGCACTTTCCGTTATAATCTGTCCCCTCATGCAGTACGATGTTTTGTCATATAGTTCTCCTGTTTCTTCATCCCGGTCAAAAAAACACTCATAACATCCACAATTTCCATATTTTATATATGCAGCATGATTTCCAATACCATATACTTCATTCCACAAATAAACAACCGGCACTTTGATTTTGTTATTTTGTATCCATGAATTAATCCAACGATTTAAATTATGATTTCCTGCCGCTGAGATAATCAGATTATAGTCTTCAAAATTAATATCTTCTTCTGTAATTGCATCTTCAATTCTTTCTGCCAACGTCGTTATCTTTACTTCCGGAATATTTTTTTGTATATATGTGTTCAAAGCTTCGCACTTGTAACGATTAACATATTCCATTCCCAACACATGCCTGAATATATTTTCTTCCGTCAACTTCTCATAATCAACAATAGTAAGATCCTCATATCCTGCTTTTGCGAGCTCGCATATAACATGTCCACCAATCGAACCGCAGCCTATTATAAGTATTCTGTTTTTATAGTTTTCGCTGTCCTGTTCTGTTACACGCTTCATCAAAAACTTTTTATCAGCTCTTTCCATAAGCAACGGCTGCAGTTCTTCTACTTTTTCCAGAGAAGTCTCTTTTAACATGCCACCTTTTATATACATTCCTACAAGATGTGTCTGTCCTGATGGCTGATGAATTTCAAACACAACAATTCTATCTTGTCGAGAACGTGGCATAATTGAAGCAAGTTCTCCCTCCGGCACAAAATGTAAAAGAGCATTCAAATAATCTATCGACAGTTTTTTTCTTATATCCGGTGGAAAAATATATTTTTCAGAATATATTACAAAATATGCTATATTCATGACCGGCGTTTTTTCCAGATTCCAACGTTTTAAACTTTCAACATTTTCTCCAATATAAATCGGTGCTTTTTTGCATCTCTTTATATACTCTATCTGTTTTTCTTTTTTCCTTTTGGAACTTTTTTTAATGCCCCCTTTTACGATACGATTTTTTCTATCTGTTTCCACTGCCAAATGTGCAATTCTGCAATCTTTCAGTTGAGCCCAGTATAATTCAAATTCATTTATAAAATCGTTTTTATTTTCTCCAGAAAAACCTTGTTTCAAAATTGTCTGTGCACGCAATAATGATTGCATCATAATTCCAGGTAAATTCTGATCTATCAAAATACCTTCCGTTTCAAACAAACACAGTTTTCCTTTATTATCTATATGCGGCATATAAACAAGTTCATTATAATCTGCAACATATATATCCACTAAATCTCTATACCATTTTTCCGGAACTGCTATATATACAACAAACGATTCTCTTTCATTTATTACCAGTTCTCCCTGCAAAACTGTCTGATAGACATTTTCAAATAATTTAGCCTCTTTTATAATGCTTACATTTTTTATAACATCACTTTCCTGTAAGATTCGTTTGAGTTCTTCTGGTGAAAACATCTTAATCTACTCCTGATGCACTTGTTGAAGGTATAAAATTCATTTGTTTTTTGGCTGCATTTTTCTTTTCCGGAATCGGGAAATCATCTCCAAAAATTTTACTCAGCATCTTACACTGTTCCACTTCATCTGTTTCACTTTTTACAGCTTCCAGATCATCAACCAAATCATCAATCTTTTCTTTAAAATCTGTCATATAATTATCTGACATCTTTCTGAAGAGATTAACATCGGATTCAAAGTTCAATGAAGAAGGCAAATTGTATTCTATAGTATACATTAATCGTCTATTTTCATTCACTTCTTTAAACACAAACAGCTTTTGAATTTCTTTTGCAAAACTAATCACAGCCTGTAAATCATCATAACAATATTTTTCTTCTATATAATCATATTTTTTTGAAGCTTCAAAATGATCTACAGCAATTAACGTAATTGCTATGCTTGGTGGTTCTGCATTTCCCGAACTACTGAATTTCTTATTTTTCCAACGTTTTATATATCTTACTACTCTGCGAAATTGTTCGCGATCTTCTTTGTTATCATCACCTTTATATTTATCATTAACATATTCTACAAGCCCGACCGGATCAGATTTCTCCCAGCATGTTTCTTCTGAATCCCTGTTTTTTCCACGTGCAAGATATAACTGACTGTCAGAATCATCTTTGTCTTCATAAACGTAAGTAACTAAATCCACATGATATGCAGCTTCGCCATCTTTCTTGTATGTTACTGTCACACATGGTTTTTTTATTTTTGCGCCATACTCAGTATGATTTTTTAACAGATCTCTTATTTTCTCTTTCAGGTCCATTGGTTCATAATCATCACGATTAACATGAAAACGTAAACCTACATCTATATCATATTCTTTATCCAGTGGTTCAACCCCCAGATGCATACTATAACTTCCCTGATTGTACTCATCAAATGCAGGCATATCGTCATCATTTCTTAATATACCTAATAAAATATCTCTTTTTTCTTTCAGTTCACTTTTAACGTCATAATCCATTTTTATTACTTTGTTAAATTCTTTAAAATATGTCTGCAAACTCATTTTCCTCGCTCCTTCCTTAGCACTCTCTTTTGTCGAGTGCTGATAATTATCAGTATATCATTCTTTTCCGATTAAAACAAGTTACACTAATCACTGAAATTTTTTTTCAAATCTCCAAGCTATATTGTTCATTCTGCAAATAATCCTCCAGTTGATGCAATTTATCTTCTCGGAATTCTTCATCTTTTTTCATTTTCTTTATTGTGCATTCCCACACAATTACTACTTTGACTTTTTTACGCATCAATTCTTTTCGAACATATTCATCCCTCTTTATATTTGCGTCAAACTTTTTCTGCCAGAATTCTACCCTTGATTTTGGCATGTAAGCATATTTGCATCCTTCGTGCCTGTGCCAGAAACACCCATGTACAAAAATTGCTGTATTATATTTTCTCATGTATATATCCGGATGCCCCGGCCCACTTTTTGAATTCACGCCATATCTGTAACCTCTGGCAAACAATAATTTTCTCAGATATATTTCCGGCTTCGTATTCTTGGAATGTATCGCTGCCATATTTTTGCTACGTTCTTCCGGACTCTTGATGTCCATATTATCCCTCGATTTCCTGTATATACTTCACAAAACGTGCAATGGTCCAGATTCTGTCCCGTCTGTCTTTCGGATAAGATACAATATATGGTTCCGGAACTACTAATACTACATTTTCAGCCTGCATCTCATCCATCTGTGCTCCTGAGATTCCCTGTTGTAACGTACAAAGATATTTGGGTGAATCTTTTAATCTGTTCGCCTCATTCAAGACCTGTCTCCAACGATCTTTACATGTAGTTTTAGCTGCAAGCGTTACCAGTTTCTGAATATCAAAACTGCTGTTATGGTATGCCTCTCCTGAAGGAAATATAAAATCTGGTTTCTTGTTTCCTTCTGTCACCGCCTGAGCTGAATACTGAATGGCATTTCCATCAAATATCGCAGCAAGATGATGTTCAAGACTTTTTCCTGCTCTGCTCTTTCTTCTGTTCAAGACCATATTTGCAACTTTTACAAATTCATCCACATCTGAAAATCCCTTAGTTATAATGTCTCCATATCTTGCATACTCCAGAGCACGAAACAGCGTATACTCCATATTAGTCCAGTCAATTATTTTCCTGTCCGGATTTGTCTGTATATATTCAATATGATCATAAGCTCTGTCCTGTATATATCTTGCAGTAGCTGACATTTCTTCTGACGTTGGAAAATCCACCTCAAGATTTGCTATAAATTCCTGAATTGCTATTTGTTCCTGTGCTTCTGCCCGGACATTTTCAACATTTATCAAACTGTTTGTTTCTGTCGGACTGATGCCAAACGCATTAAGAAATTCCTCAATTTCCTCTTCTGTATCCAAGAAATATCCACTGTAGTTTTCTTCTGCCTGTTTTGTAAAAACAAACAACGAACCTGTCTGATTTATATGCAGGAACGGAAATCCTCGTCCAAATCTTGTTATTCTAAGTTCGTTTTTACTTGCATAATAAGTAAAACAGCTTTCCGTTTCAAAATCATTCTGCCATTTTATTTTTACAGTCCTTTTAGGTATTCCCTCCTGTTCAAGCTGTTCTCTGGAGAACAACATTTCCATCGCAGTTTTTGAAATCAGGATTCCCGACTGATGAGCACCGGTCGCACCTGTATCATTTGCCGAAAGAAATTTGCAAAAGCTTTTTTCACTGTTTAACACTGATGTTATCGCAATTTCCGCATAGCCTGCTGACATTTAAATCACCTTCCTCTGTATATCCTGTTCTTTCTCATTATCCATTGTTTCAATGTTGTTAACTATCAGTTTTGCAACTTCTCCCATTAATGGAACGACTACAGAGTTTCCAAATTGCTTATATGCCTGTGTATCCGAAACAGGAATCTTAAATGTATCCGGGAATCCCTGCAATCTTGCACATTCTCTCGGAGTCAACCTTCTCGGATTCTTTCCTTCCTGTGCAATAAGCACTTCCGATCCATCTTTGTAATACCTAGCACTCAATGTCCGGGACACTCCATCCAAAGGTGCTATTCCATATCCAAACCCATTACCGGCTGCCCGATGCTTTGCTGCGTAATTCTGCAGATATGTCCACAATTTATCAGACAATGTGTATTTATCTGCAACCTCTTCATCAAGAATATCTCTCATAACAGGTTTTGGAACACGTGGTGTAAGATTAAACTCAAAATCAATTTTATCTCCATAGCGTTCTCTGTCAAATCCTACAATTAATATTCTCTCTCTGTGCTGAGGAACATAATTCTGTCCATCCAGAACTTTATAGAAAATTTCATAGTCCAACTCTTCCAGTGACTCTCTGATTACCTGAAAAGTTCTTCCTTTATCATGGCTGCATAAATTTTTAACATTTTCAAGCATAAATGCTTTTGGTCTTTTTTCTTTCAATATCCTGCAGACATCAAAAAACAATGTGCCCTGTGTTTTATCCTCAAATCCAGTAGCTCTTCCCATACTGTTTTTCTTTGATACCCCGGCTATTGAAAAAGGCTGACACGGAAATCCGGCAACCAGAATGTCATGATCCGGAATATCTGCAGCATTAACTTTTGTAATATCCCCTTCCGGCTGTTCTCCAAAATTTGCAAAATAGGTCTGTTGACTGTATTTGTTCCATTCACTCGAATAAACACATTGACCGCCGGCCCGGTCAAATGCAATACGCATACCACCAATCCCGGCAAAAAGATCAATAAATGTAAATTTTTTCTCTTTTCCTGTATTCTTCTTCTTTTTTACATCACTCATATAATATGCTACTGCTTCTCTGACACAGTCCTGCATACTCAACTCATTTTTGGTCGAATATGAATTCAGCTCATTATATAACTCATCATCTACTCTTATATGTATCTGTCTCATGTTTTGTCACTCCCGGGAATATATTTATACCTGTTTTTTCCCATATTATACTCTATTACTAATTAAAAAGCAAGCAAAAGTACGAACATACTTTCGCTTGCTTTAATCTATGTTGCCATTTTTATAAAATTCATAAAATATACAATTTTGCATATTTCAACAGCTTTTGATATACTATTTAATTTTTCCAATTTTTTTCTAAACAAATCAACAATATAATTATTGTATCTTATATCCAATAAAAGACTTTTTTGATTAATCACATTCTTACAATATAAAGGAACCTCTCTATTACGCCTCTCCGGACTATTTAGGCGAAACAATTTTATGTGATTTTCAATTACTTCTCTTTCATGTTTTGTATAATCATATTTTTCACTTGGTATATACTTAGCATTCAATAAATCATATTGTATTTCTAATTTGTTTTTATCAATAATACAATTACCAAATGGATAAATCAGTATTTTACCATTATCAACATATTTCTTCCGCAACTCTACCATCTGATCACATAATTGTTTACAATCAATATTTCGACATCCTATAATCTCTTTTTTCTGTTCCTTCATATATGATATTCTTTTCTTTTCACCCAATCTCTTATATTTTTGATTGCATTTTGAGCATGAAATACTTATATTCGGAATACAATCTTCAAATATCTCATTATCAATACTTTTTTCTATCCCATGTTCTAAGTCCGCATATATATTGCCATTAATTTTTACCGAATTATAACAATACATACAATATCCTTCAGAAGTATTACAAAGTAATTGGATTAATTGTTTTTTTAATTGTGTATCACTATACCCATATTGCCTTTTTTCATCATACTCTGGAATAAATTCAGGAATATCTACAAGAAAAAAATCATTACTCACAATCCCACCTCTCTATTTCTTCTCTCAAAAACACCTGATGTGGTTTCAATTCCTCCGTATTTATCTCCTTGAACATTTTACTATCCATTTCACACCAGTCTCCAGTAATTTTATTATTTAATAATACCCTCAATTTTCTATCTATTCTGTCATCATTTGTATGCATCAAAGTTTCTTCTGTATAGAAAATATCTGCAAATAGTTCTTCAACATCTAACTCGTAATTTTCGCCACTATTCACAATCCATTTTTCCGTCCCTTTAATTGCAATAACATTGGTTTCTTTTGCAGTTACAGTTAATGCCCTAGAATGAGTAGAAACAATAAACACAAAATTGGGGAAAGCTTTTCTAATAAAATTAAAAATCTCTGCTGAATATTTTTCCGATAAATATAAATCTAATTCTTCTATGCAAACAATATTTTTTTCATCTGTATCAGTAATTTTATTCACATTATCTTTCAAAAAAAGTAGCTCTAAAAAAATTCTGAATACAGCTTGCATCCCATTTGGCATATTCAAATTTTCATGATCTTCCGTAAATACATAATCACCTTTTATGATTTCAAGTCTTGCAGGGATATTAATAGGAGTATTTTCTTGTTCACTAATCTTAATATCTATCTGTAATCCAAAAAAGTCCTCTACTAAAGCTTTCAATTTATCTTCATACATCCAGTATATTGATTCTATTCTCGCAGGGCCAAACGAATCCATTTTATTAAATGTACGTTCTTCCAATCTCATTGCACATATTTCTCTATAATCATATTCTTTCTTTTCTTTTTGAAAACTACTAATAGCATCTAAGTGAAATGATCTATTTACAGAATCAATAAAATAAATCTGATCTATCTTACTATTCTCAATCATTCTCCTCATAATACTAAATAATAATTCAGATTTTCCAGATGTGTTTTCTCCAATTAAAATATAATTATTCTCTAAATTCTTTAAAACATATTCAACAGTTCCTTTAATCAATTTTCGAAAGTTCTTTGTAGACATATTCAAATCTCTTTTCTATATTACTTCTACCTGATGCATGATTTATAATGGTATTTTTATATTTTTCATTTTCGGTAATTCTTTTAAAATCTTCCGTTGTAATTTTACATTGCTTTTCTAATATACACCATATTACAAAAAAAGAAACCAACCCCGAATATTTGTTATTTCCACTAGCATCCTCCATATATTCAAAAAATAATTCCAAAAGATTTTTGTATTTTTGTATTTGTTCATCAGAAAATTTTTCTGTTTCTTTTGAAAACTCGTCCAAAAATTGGCTCATGTTACCTTTATAGTTTTTCACGCTCACAACACCATTGCTTACCCTTGTATAATTCAAAAAAGCACACATTCGCAAAAGCAACTCCACATCTTTACTCTTTTTATTTTCTTTTGAATTAGAACTTCCTCCATAAAGCATTCTCCATTTCAAATTTTCTTTATTCAGCTTGAAAAGCATAATATAAAACTTATTATAATATATTCCGTTACGAAGCTCTTGATCTGACAATGGAGTTCCTCCTGTATTTAAATTCGCAAAAATCTTATGCAACATTGCATCTCTATATTCATCCTTGTCAATATCAATACTAATAATAGTCAATGTAAAATAATCTATCTGACGTTTTACTTCTTTAGATAAATTTTGATAGGTTATATCAACAGTATTCACTTCTCCTTTTTCATTTCTAATCTTCATGGAATATTGTTTTTCTTTCATTTCATAATTTTCCAGCATTTTGGGAATACTGTTGTCTATTTCTTCCACACTTCTTAAATCTGCAGATACATTTCTCTTTCTTTTAAAATATTGTCCTTTATAGTATAAATACAAACTTAAAATTCTTTGTTGTCCATCCAAAATTACCAATTGATGTTTTTTATTCCTATAACAGTACACGGGTGGAATAGGCATTCCTCTTATAAAAGAAATTGCTAAATTTTCCACTTGTTCTTCTTTCCATCTATAAAATCGCTGAAAACCAGGAATTATATAATCGCCCTGTTCTATTCCAGAAATCAATGAATTAAAGGAAATTTGCAACATTGTATTTCGTACTAAAACATTATCCACAATATCATACTTTTTTGCTTCCTCCAAAGCCTGCTCATCATCATCTTCCTCTTCCCTTTCCAATGTTTTTAGCACTGTATCATTTATTAAATTATAAACTCTATATATATGTTCATTTTCTGTTACATAAGAGTTGCTATTCTCTCCTAACAAATATTTTGTTCCCAATAAAGCTTCTGAATTTTTTTCTAATATCAAAAGTATCAAATATTCTTCTGATATTTTCAGCAAAAAAAGCCAATCTCCATCTTTGGCCTTCTCTATAACCTCATTGCCTCCATAATACAATCTCCATTCTGATCTGGTCGGATGACTTTTTCTTGCATCATACCAACTTAACGTATCTTGTGCTTTTATTTGCTCAGAATCACCTATATAAAGCCAATACGAAGCTTCAAAATGTTTCTTATTTGTTCCAAGCAACTTTTTCATTTCTTTATTTACGTTAAATTCATGTTGATTACTTTTTTCAAAATTACAATCTACCGCTTTCAATTCCTTACAGCAATAACCTTCTATGCATTGCAATAATGCGCCCTTTTCCATTTCTTTTTCCTCGATCTTTCTTTTTTGTGTTTTTAATTTCTATATTTACCGCTATCAATCATATTCTCAACATATTTCTGATACTATATTATATAACACATTTTCCTCAAATCAAACAAAAAGCTATCTTCCCCAAATGAAAAAGACACGTTTTTTTATCAACGCGCCATTTCTCATATCATATTCGATTTTCTTTTATATGTGTTCTTTATGCATAAATTATTTCCAATAACGCCATTTCTTCCGCAACATTCTTAATATTATTCATCCTCCGCACCCATTCCATCTGATTCTGCATCTTGAGTTCTTCCGTCACGCCCCACTGCTCATCCATCTGCTCCATCAGCATTTCGACTTTTTCTCTTACTTCTTTATCAACCTGATTCAAATGCTCCGTCAGTTTCCCGGTCAGTACCAGATACTGATACCTAGCACTCCTGTGTTCCTTCAGAAACTGCTTTCGCATTATTCCATATTTCCCATATGTAGGTTCTTCCTCATTGATTTCCAGATCCGGCAGATAATAATCTTCATGCAATGTATAGCTCAGTCCGTTCTTTTCATCATAAATCCGTTTCTTCATATTCTTACAACTCCATTCCTCTGTACTTTGCTTTATTCTTCTTAATTTGTGCATTGTGTTCTTCACTTCGCTCTTTCGCCCATGGTATGCGATCACTTATTTTTTTCGGCATTTGCTCTTTCTGTTTTTTCGCTTCAAGTTCTGCCTGCATTCGGATATCGTCCTGCACCAGCCTTTCTACCTTATCTTTACCTAATATGCGTAAAAGCCGATTGTATCTGTCTGCAAGTCCCTGCAGTATTTCTTTCTCACCGGATAATTTCTGATAATCTTTTTGAACTTCCGCCAGTTCCTTTTTTGTGACTTCATGCTCTTGCTTTTTCTTCTGGAACTTACTTTTCCAGTTATCTCTTTCTCTGGTGAGTTCTTTTATCTGTGCAGCCATTGCACCGATTTTATTTTTCATTTCAATGAATAATGGTTTTATTTTCTTATCCCGGTAAGTTACCGCACGTTCCAATGCTGTAGCTTCCGGTAGAAATGTTTTGATTATTCCATATTCTTTTATTTCCTTACTGACATTATCCATCACCGGTTGCAGGAATTTTCTTCTGTCCTCCAGTTTTTTCAATTCCGTTTCTGCTTTCTCCGCACGGTTTTCCGCTGTTTCTTTATTTTTCTGGAACTGAATTTTTTCTTCTTCCAGTAATTTAATATCTGCCCTTGCTTCTGCAATCTGAGAAGTCAAGCCTTCATTCTCCACTGTCAGATTTTCTTTTTCCTGTTCCAGTTCCTACACTTCCTTTTTGCGTTCTTTTTTCTTGAAATTGTAAACATCCAGATGTTCTTCATGTGTGCCTTTCTGTTCCCATTCAATTCCATGCTGTTTTGCGATTTCAGCCAGCACTTCCTTTTCATGATTTATCCACTGATTCAGTTCTGTATCATGCTTATTTCCACCTTGAAATCCAAGACTTTTCAATGCCTGCTTCAGTGAAACTCTGGTATCCATTCCTTTTCCCTTCCAGTTGGTCACATAAGGAACAAAGTCAATATGCAGATGCGGAGTAGCTTCGTCCTGATGCAGATAGCAGCTAAATACCCGAAGTGTCGGATTCCGTTTCTGGAAGTCTTTCACATATTCGTCCAGTACCTTTACAGCCAGATTTCCTTCTGACGTTCCCACTGCCATATCCTCACGATTACCAATCTGGAATATTACTTCATGGAACAGCTTCTCCTGTTTGCCCTGTCGGATTTTTTCATAATAATTTGCAATCTGCCGGTCCTTTCTTTTCCCGACATTGTATCTCTCCGCAGCATCGTCAAACAGTTCCTTATAAACTTCTTTCAGATTCTCATTCTTATAACAAATGTTCAGTTGCACTCTGTCCGGATCTACATTTTCTGCTACAAAATCCCGTCTGTTATGAGCCAGTGAACCGGCTCCGATCATGCCACTGATTGTCCGTTTCATCATAAATTTTCTCACCTCTTTTCTACTCGAGTGCCAGACATGGCACATAATTTTTATTTACGCCAGTTATGGCGATATTTAAGAAATTTTCGCCGGATACGGCGGTTTTGTTACTTTTGTCAAAAGTAACGCAAAAGCACTTTCGACAGCCGTACCGTCCATCAAAAGTCCCCTTGCGCCCTGCCGGGGGCATAACGTCCTTATGGACGTCTGTTCTGCACCGACCGAAGTGGATCATAGATCTGTTTATTCTGGTATCCTCACCTGCACATATTCCAGATCTCCACAATAAGGCGTTCCCACCAGATACCATTCTCTTGCCAGATTCATCTCCATTCTGGTCTGTACCCATTCATCATCTACCAGCACTTCCAGTCCTTCTCCGCAGTGAAATCCTGTATCAATCCATAAATCTGATGATAATAATCCATATCTTCCATTGCTGCTGTTATATCCTAATCTTCCCTGTTTCATCATTTTCTTCTCCTTTCCAGTCTGTAAACGGAATTTGTAAACGGAGTTCAAAAGATTTTAAAAGTTAATGTTTTAAGTTTTTTCTTCAAGTTCCGTTTACATCGTTTACAATAATCTTTACTCAAACGGTATTTCCAACTGTTCCGGTACTTCTATAAATCCGTCTTTATCTTTCTTCACCGAATCTTTCATCCGTTTCCATGACCGCTGTATTCCATATTCCTTTCCAAATCGATGTGTACCATGTGGTTTCCAGCCTTCAATCGCATTGTTCATAATATTAGCAATCTCTTTACCTTCCCACTGTTTCATTTCCCCGGTTCGATGTAATGCATCATCGAACAAAATTCTGGTACATACATAATCGTCATTGTAATCATCAAGAAATGCCTGTATGATTCCGGCATTGGTATCTTCCGGCATAAATTCCTTCTGCAGACGCTTTGCCTCTTCCTCAATTTCCTTTGTAAACCCTAAGAACACATTTCCCTGTCGATACAGTACCATTGCCTCCGCCCAGGCCTGTTCAATATAGGCTTTGCTTTCTGCCTCATTGTCCAGAATATGAACTTCTGCTTTCGACATATCTGTCATCACCGGAGCAAATCGTCTGTTTCCGGTTCTGTCCAGAGGAAGGAAATTCAGATCATTTGATGTTCCGCAAAATACACACTGTCTCGGTCTGTCTTCCGGGTGAACTTCATAAGGCACTTTATAAGTTTCTTTCTGTCTGCTCAGAAACGATTTTATCTGTTCAATATTCTTTGCTGTGACAGTTGCCTTCATTTCTCCCATTTCGATAATCCAGTGGTTCTGCAGTTTTCTGTAAATGTTTTCATCGTCCAGATGATCCAGATTGTCACTGAACCATTCTTCTTTTATCGCCAGATATTTGAAAAATGTAGACTTTCCGGCTCCCTGACTTCCCACCAGGCACAGCATAATGTCATATTTTATTCCCGGTTCATAAATTCTTGAAATCGCTGCCAGCATGTGCATTTTCATTACTCCGATTGTATATTTGCTCTTTTCTGCTCCCAGAAAATGTGGAAGCATATTTTCTATTCTTGGAATTCCGTCCCAGACCAGACTCTCCAGATAATCCCTAATTGGGTGATATTTATTTTCATTGGAAACAATATCTATTCCTGCTTTGATCACACGCTCACTTGTCAGTTCATAATTTTCTTCCAGATACATCTTCAGATTATTTTCATCAGTATCTGTAACCGTAGGACTGTTATTTCTCCGTTCCCAGGGCACCTCTTTCACAATGTCCATTCTTCCGGAAAGCTCATTTCGTTTAATCGCTTTTTTCAGCACTGGATCTTTTTGTAATACGGTTACACAATTTCTGATTGTCTGCTTTGTTCTTCCTTTATCCGTATGCTCCAACATATCATTGACATCTTCTGTTGTAAGCATCTCCTCGTTCACAATATCTTCTAATTCCATTAAGGACTTCTCGCTGATATTCGTTAATTCTTTCTTCAATTTTTTCAACCTCCCTTCTCTTCATCTTGAAAAACTCTACAATCTCTTCTCCTGTTCCAAACATCAGCACGTCCAGATAGTCATTTATCTTTCTTTCATTTGCCAATGCCTCCGTAAATAATTCGTGCCACTCTTCTTCTGGTTCTGGTCTGTAAAACTCTTTCCAAAACTGAATCCATTTCAGATATCTGATCAGCATATCTGTTGCATGTTTCAACCACTGCTCCAGTTTTTCTCTGATCATCACAACTTTAGGTTTCTTTGATATCAAAGTATTCCTGCTTTGGTGCGTCCTTTTGTATTTGTTTCTGTCTTCGACTTTTATATCCAGTCCAAAATCTTCTATCAGCTTTTTCGCTGCTTCATACTGTGATATTCCAAATAACCTTGCTGTAAAATCTATTGCATCACCACCCACTCCACATGCAAAGCAATGATAGATTTTATCTGCCTTCATACTTGGGTGTCGGTCTTTATGAAACGGACAACATGCCATTCCATTTCCCTTTACTTTAATCCCGTAATGCTCCGCAGCCTGTCTCGCTGTCACGCATCCTTTTACCTGTTCAAATAATGTCACTTCTACCTCCTGCCCCTCCGGGCAAGTCTCTGATGAACAGATATTCGGGAATTGTTGTATCTTTCAATTCGTGATATACTAAATCTGCCAAGATGGTATATCAGTAAATCTGATTATCAGAGAACTTGCTCAGATATTTTGTCTGGGCTTTTTCTTTTTGTCTGTCAGTAGTCATAGCTTTTGCTCCTTACACAAATCTCCTTGTAGGAATAATGATAATTTCAAATTTGCTTCCGTCCTCTAATTCAAGAAGAATCACATAATCTGAATCTCGATCTGGTAAAATGGAACTTATCTTCAGCTTCTTACTATAAATGAGCGTATCAAATATTTTTCTGACTACTTTCTTTGTTTTCATGTGTCTTTTCCTCCATATTTAACGTTTGTTGTCCAACATCTCAGCTACCTTTTTTTGCTGTGACGGATACAGGTGACCATAAGTGTTTAATGTCATCTGAATATCTTTGTGCCCCAGTCTTTCCTTGATGATCAGTGGCTCTACACCCTGATAAATCAGATATGCTACATGGCTGTGACGGATATCATGCACTCTGATTGGTTTTACACCGGTCAATGCTTCATATTTCTTGAGCCGTTTCTGCAGTGTTCTCGCCACAATCGGAAATAACCGCTGATTTTCCGGAAATCCATAATGCTTCTTCGCATACTCCTGCACCTCTTCTTTAAGAAAATTAGGAATATCAATGGTACGGACTGAATTTTCTGTTTTTGGAGTATCAATCACATCTCTTTTCCTGATCCGGTTATAAGTCTTATTGATATGCAAAAGATTACCACTCATATCAAAGTCTGAAAGACTCAATGCCAGAAGTTCTCCTTCCCTGATTCCTGTCCAGAACAGGATTTCAAATATCAGATAATCCTCACTCCCCTGCTCTATCCCGGCGATAAATCTGTCATATTCTGCTTTCGTCCAGAATTCCAGCTTGTTAGCATCGGATTTTCCCATCTTTTTTACTTTCTTACATGGATTTTCCTTCAGATTGTAAATTTTCTGTGCGTGGTTGAATAATGCATTTAACTGATTTTGAATCATGCGCTCATAAGTCTTGCTGTATCCTTTTTCCTGAATGGTATTCTGCCACTGGATAATCTCTGCTGGTGTAATCTCATTCATTTTTCTTGTTCCAAAATACGGAACAATGTGCTTGTTCATCATGTGCTGCTTATTACGGATTGAATTTTCTTTCAGTTCATTCTTTTTATCTTCAAAATAGACTTGAATAAAACTGTTCATCTCCATCTTCATATCCGCTGCAGTTTTTCTTATGAATTCCTTTTCATAATTTAATGCTTCTTTCTTTGTCTTGAACCCTCTTTTCAGCTTCTGCGTTTTCTTTCCTGTCCAGTCAATATAACGTAAGCTCACATACCAGGTTCCCTGTGTTTTGTCCTTGTAAGCTGACATCTTAAATCCTCCTTCATACTGCTCTCTGAGAGCATCCATAAAATTTTGTTTCCCAGTAGGGACGTGGAATCTTTCCACGAACTGCCACATATCCTTCCTTTACCAGTTCATCATTGAGCTGTTTCAGAATAGAATAAGCTTTACTGCGTTTCACACCTAATTCTTCCATGACATCATCAACAGTCATCATATAATTAGTTCTCATAGCGTCCTCCTTTCCAGTCACTTTTGTGACTCTTTTGATGTTTTCTACTATAATTCACTTTTGTGACTTTGTCAATAACCTTTTGCGAATTTTATTTTTATATTCCATTCTAAATTTTCAGACTCTGCGAAAATCAACCTCTTTCGCATCATTCACTTTTGTGCTAGAATAGAATCACAAATATTATTAAGGAGGCAGCACATTATGGTAGGTAAAAAAATCCGGGCATTCCGGGAATTTAGAGGGTACAGTCAGATACAGTTAGCCGAGCTGTCCGGCATTAACGTAGGAACAATCAGAAAATATGAACTGGGAATCCGGAATCCAAAACCGGATCAGTTAGAAAAGATAGCAACTGCACTGGGATTGAATGTCAGTGTTTTCCTTGATTTCAATATTGAGACAGTTGGAGATGTACTCTCCATTCTGTTTGCAATCGATGACTCTGTAAATCTTTCTCTCTCAGAAACCTCAGATCAGAAGATTGCAATGACATTTGATAATCCTACAATGCAGGATTTCTTTAAGAAATGGTGTCAGTTTAAAAATGTCTACGAAAAGGAAAAGGCTGAAATATCAGCTATTGAAGATGAAGATAAGAGACAGGAGGAGCTAGATAAACTGAATGCTACCCAGGAAGAATGGAAATTGCGTGCTATGGGAACTACAATAGGGTGTCATACTATCGTTAAGAAAGGCACAGATGGTAATGACATTAAGACATATGATCTGACTTAATCCACACCCACATCTGTGATATATGAGTAAATCCACAGTATCTGTTATCAAATTGGTGAAAATTTCACATTTTGTTATCATTCTGTTATCACAAACGGTTGTCAGGATAATCTCCCGGCAACCGTTTTTCTTTATCATTCGTTATTCTTTTCCGACTTATTTAACTTTTTTAGGCAACAGAAAAACCCGTAGAACCGAAGTTCTACGGGTATCTTACGTTTGGACACAATGTTATCTTACGATAACAAATCTATATTCAGATTGTATTACTCGATGATTGTAGCAACACGACCAGAACCTACTGTACGTCCACCTTCACG